>Ga0070749_10000030_pt1 | contig 64916 bp, 99 predicted proteins | sample VirMetDEL_Nov_18_FD_75180 | JGI IMG/M metagenome (GOLD analysis project Ga0070749, IMG submission 75180) | Aqueous microbial communities from the Delaware River and Bay under freshwater to marine salinity gradient to study organic matter... | ecosystem: Environmental > Aquatic > Marine >...
GTGTTCAATAATCTTTATCCTAGTATTAAAGAAGAAGATGTAGTTGTCTTAACTATGTCTAAGAAAGATGCGAGTGTTCTTGCACTTCTTTTGCAGGAATTTTCAAGTAAAGAAGATGGTTCACTAGTACTGGAAATGGACCCTGAAAGAGTTAATGCAGCAGCTTTAATGGTTGCTTTCATTAATCCTATGTATATGCGAATTTTAAATGCACTAGAAACAAACGGTTTAAAGTACTTTGGTTTTGGTAACTCTCATATTGTTTCTTTAGGTAAAACTCTAGACGATGATGATGAGGATGATAAGTCCCCTTTTTAATTATTGATGAATTGGACGAAGAAAGATTTAAAAGCGCCCTTAGTTTAATGGCAAAACCCTGGCCTTATAAGCCGGCAGCGAAAGCTATTCACTAGATTGGTGAGTGATGTAGGTTCAAGTCCTACAGGGCGTACCATTTTAAATGTTCAAAACACATTAATGGATAAATTAACTAATGATTATTAATTCTGTTACTAGAGAACTTGAGACCTCGGAAGGATTGCAAGTTAAGGGCTTTGGTATTGACGTAAATAATGCTAAGGCTTTTGATATTCTATCCAGTGCGCTCTATAAGAATAAGCCTCTTGCTATTATTCGAGAGCTATCTTGCAATGCCTATGACGCTCATATTGCCGCTGGCAAGAAGGATGTACCTATTTGGGTACATGTTCCTACGTCCCTAGAGCCTTTCTTTAGCGTCCGTGACGAAGGCATTGGGCTTTCCCACGATGATGTTATGTCCCTCTATAGTACCTATTTTGCCAGCACTAAGGCGTCGTCTAATGACTTTGTAGGGGCATTCGGCCTAGGGTCCAAGTCACCATTTAGTTATGTGGATAGCTTTACGGTTACTTCCATTTATAATGGGGAAAAGCGTATCTATTCTGCCTTTAAGAGTGATAAGGGAACGCCTAGTATTACATGCTTGCATACAGAGAATACTAATCTCCCTAACGGTGTTGAGATTAATGTTCCTGTTAAAATGGAAGATTTGCATACGTTTAATACTAATGCTACAAATTTCTTTAAGACGTTTACGCCTTCTCCCATTATTAACATTAGTATTAAGCCCCTGGATATAGTAGATCAGTTTGATAATATTACAGTCCTTAAATCTGCATATGGTGATACAGTAGACGTGGGTATTAAACAGGGCAATGTTGTGTATCCTGTTGATATGAAAACTTTGATGGGTACAAATAATTATTATAAGTCAAGTGACTACTGCACTATTATTGAAGTGCCTATTGGTAGTGTCGAAGTAACCGCCGGCAGAGAAGAAATTTCTTACACTAAAAACGTAATCGCGTATCTTAAGGACCTTTTAATTAACACTAAGAAGGCTTTTAAAGACCATATTGAAACTGATTTGGTTAAGTGTAAGTCTTTGTATGAAGCTTTACAAAACTATAAAAGCTATTACACTTCCTCCTATTTTTATTTTGGTGATGCCTCTAATAAATTAACGTATAGGGGAAAACCTTTAGTATATCCAAGTATAGAGTTAAATTTAGGCACAGATTTTACAGATATTGTTGGCTATAAATATAACGTGTCAAGATACACTAAGGACAATATTATATATAATTATCGTTATAATTATCATAGTATTAGTGAAATTTTGTTTGATAAATTTAACACTTCTTCTATTACCAGTGTTAAATTTAATACAGAAGAAATATTAAAAGACGTTAACGGCCTATATCATAGTGTAAAGGACAGCATTGTAATAGTGGACGTACCAATTCTTTCCTCCATTTCAAACTTCTTAAAAAATAACAATATAGAAAAACGAGCTATTCTGTTATATGGTACTGATATTGAGAATACTCTGAATAAGAAATTGGAAGATGCTTTAGGGGAAAAGAATTTAGCGTGCAGGAGTATTTTTAAGGTTTCTGAGTTAATCAACACTCCTCCTGTACCCGTAGTCAAGGCAAAAAAGTCTACAGGAACACTTAAAGGATTTAAACTTGACGAAGTAGAAGACTATTTTAAGGCCAACCCTAACAGAAATGCAATTTCTAACACGGATAGTGTATATCGACCTATTGAACTTAAGGCCGGGGGCTACTATATAACATCCGGAGTGTACCAACACAAATATGAACTTGCGCCAAATACTAGGTTATATGGCGCAAATGGTCTTAACTCTGCACTTAAAACGCTTAAAATTATTGATGATAATACGCCCATTTATTTATTCCCAAAGCAAAATTATAAAACGCTTGATAAGTACGCCTCTATTTGGAAAGATTTAGAAGTAGAATTAAAGACGCTAGTTGATACATATAAGTTGGATAAAGATTTACAAAACTATTTCTCGGGGCAGAATAGCATTGTGGAGGATAAAGATATTCTAGAAGTGTTTAAAAGAACTAAGTCAATTAAATCCAAGTATGTAGAAGATATTATAAAAGAGTATAATGAGTTTGTAAAAGATAAATCAGTTGACCCTATTAAAGAGGCAAAATTAGTCTGCATGAAATTCCTGAGGGTTGATTTTGATACTTTACCAGCAGTACAAACGATCTTTACTAAGGGAAGGGACTTAAAAGAAAAGTTTCCTTTGTTTAAAGATAGGTATTGGTACTCTTATAGTTCGCTAGGTACAGAAGAAGTAAAGTATATCAACGCAATTTCGTATATTGAAGAAAACGACATTAAACTTTAGAAAGGTATAAAATGTCATATCCGTATGTTCTCACTACTGATGCTGTTACCGTCGTTGTTGATGGCAAGGCTCATGTTGTCTACAAGTCCAACCAGTATTATAGTGCGCTTATTGCTGCCATTAAGAGTTGCGACAAGACTACTATTCTTAATAGTATCTCACTTGCTGAACAGATTAATAAGTTTGGTAAGGGCAAGGTTTACGTTAAGGATGGCCTAGTGTACTTTAATACTAAGCCTGTGAATAGTGCGGTTTCTGACCATATTATTCGTATGGTTAAGGAAGGTTTTAATGTAGAGCCTATGCTGTTGTTCCTGCGTAATCTTATGAATAATCCTTCTGATACTTCTAGAGAAGAACTGTATCTGTTTATGCAGAAGGGTAAGATGCCCATTACTTCTGATGGTCATTTCCTGGCGTATAAGCGTGTCCGTAATAATTACACGGATATTCACTCAGGTATTTTTGATAATACTCCTGGCAAGGTTGTCGAAATGCCTAGGGATCAGGTAGACACCAATCGAAATAACACCTGTTCTAAGGGCCTTCACTTCTGTTCTGAGGGATATCTTCCTCACTTCGGCAGTGGTTCAGGAAATAGAGTTGTTATGGTTAAGGTCAATCCTGCCGACGTTGTTAGCATTCCTTCTGATTACGATAATACCAAGGGCCGTACTTGGAGATATGAAGTCCTACGGGATGTTACGGATAAGGTAGGTACTTTTAATTCGGCTGTTTGGCAGGATGACACTGAGGATAGTGACAATGATCCTGTGGCTACTTCTAAGCCCACCTATCACAATGTTCGTGATGCTAAGGGACATTTTGTGAAGGCAAATAGCAAGCGTCGAGTTAACTAAATTAAAAGGGTACCTATTCCCCTGAATAGGCTAAGTGTAAGGGGGAGGCCCTTAAAGCCATTTTAATTATTAAAGGAAATATAATGGAATATGTAATACATAGAGACTTCCCTGTAATTCCTCCTGTTAAAAATGTTGTAATAACGCTAACTCCAGAAGAATTACATAGTTTGCGTATTAGCATGGAGAAGTGTAGTAATCTTGCTTATAAACTCTATGATACTCTTAAACGTATTGACATCGAGTGTGGAAATAAGGAATATTTATAATGCGTATTAAGCGATTTGATTATGTTGCTACTGGCACTGAAATTAATCTAACTAATGATGAAGTGACTATTCTTAGAGGCATCATTCAGGAACATACTGATAGTATTAAGGATGGTATAATGACCTCTAATCCTCTTGAATATGTTTTCTGCAAGAAGCTTCTTAAGCGTTTGCCGGTGACTTAGTATGGATATTATTATTAATGACGCTCCACAATACACTAAATTACACACTGTACCTGTTGGTTCTATTGTAACTTGGAGAGAAGCATGTAAAAGTTTTTACATGGTAATTCCTCAGGTTAATTCCGGAGTGGTTGATTATAATTTAGTAGATATGGCATCTGGTAAATTATTTTTTGGTGGTAAAGATGCTCTAGTAACTGTTGTGAAGGCTACATTGCATATTAACTAACTAAGTATTCCCCGGTCGTCTAACGGTAGGACCCCTGACTTTGGATCAGGTAATGGAAGTTCGAGCCTTTCCTGGGGAACCATTTAAATACATTTGGAACTAATATATAACATGCTAAAGATTAAACAAGCCAATACATATCCAGCCGCAATTAAGTATCAAGTGTATTTTGACGACACAAATGGCACATACGGCTTGTATAATAATCTGGACGAGGCTATAATTGCCGTGTGCAAGCATGAACATGAAGATTTATCAGATCCGCATATTCAGGATGTAGTGACGTTTCAGAATTTGTTAATGCGTGCTGGATTTTATTTAAATAATGATTTTAAGGCTACAGACTTCAATGGACCTAATCCTATGAAAGTGTATAGGCAGGCCATGGAACTTAAGCAAAGGCTCATAGAGCATTTCCAGAATGATTTAAAGTATCCTCCTGCACGCATGGAGCAAGTTAAGACATTCTTAGAAAATATTCAACAATCAAGTATTAAGGTTCTTAAAAAGACTTAAGACAACATTTAGGATTGACTAAATGACGCAAGATAAGCATGGTAAGCATTTTAATGTTGTTGGTAAAGTAATTCATTTATATGAAGATGAAGGACTAACACAACAACAAATTGCTTTACAATTACGCATTTCCCTTAAACAAGTAGACAAAATTATTAGAGAGAACTGTAACTACTATGAAGATTGAAAAAATGTATCCTAATATTAAAGCTACAGGACTTAAAATTGAATTGAATAAAGATGATGCTAAACATATTAGAAATTTTATTGACTATCAAGTCAAACATAGGGGCGCAATTATTGGCGCAGGAATGCCAATGAGTGATTTTTACAATTCATTAAAGGATTTTTGCAATGAAGATTAAGCATAACCATAAGGAAATCACTAAAAAGTTTAGACAAACTTCTAGTGTTACTATAACTTTTACTAGAGAAGATTTACTGGATATTTACTATAGCTCACATTGGCGCTGTGAAAGTGACAATGACGATAGTGTTGCCGTTACAAAGTTTGCCGAACTATTGGCGAGTATTTCTGTCGAAGAAGAATAATGATTAAATTAAAGCGCACAGGTGGACACGTTCAACTAGAAATAGGAGATAATATTGCCCACCTTACTTATAATGATGCAGTTACTTTAGGTAATCACCTTATTCAAATAGCAAAGCCATATATGGTGGAAATTACACTTGAACCAACAGAATATAAAGACGTATCTGAAAACGGTACAGTTGAAGAACCATCAAAATATTCGATTGAATTGTCCCAATTGCCACGGGACTAACACATTTAGTGTGAGTAAAGAAAATGGAGAACTCGTTTATTATTGCTTTAGGGCTTCTTGTCATATTGCTGGCAGGATTAGTACTGGCCGTACTATTGATGATGTCAAAGCTATTGCGTTGGGTACAGTGGATTTCAGAGGACTTACACGGAATAAAGACGGAATTCAAGACTGTAAACCTGCATTTGAAATTCCTTGGTACTTTCAAAGTATAGCCACTAATAAAGATGCTCACGAATACCTAAGAAAAAATAACTGCCTAGGGGCGTACTATGACCGTGCTTGTAACATTATGTTTGATCCTCGCCTTAATCGCGTTGTATTCACAATCAGACGACGATTGGACGGGGTTTGCGTAGATGCAGCGGGAAGACTTTTAAAGTATGCTAAGGGACAGCCTAAATGGCTCCGTTATGCTTCTAGCGATATGCCTTTTATCGTGGGCAGTAGAGATAACGCCGTTATTGTTGAAGACTGTGCTAGCGCTTGTGCTGTGTATTCTAGTGGGTATAGTGGCGTATCCTTACTTGGTACAAACTTAAAGAAAGCTTTTATTAGCGAACTTAAGCATTTTAAGAAGTGTTTTGTATGCTTGGATTTAGATGCTTCTAAGAAAAGCATTGAAATGTATAAAGCATTATCTCCATACACAGACGCACACATTAGATTTATTCCACAAGATTTAAAGTACTGTTCTCCAGAACAAATAAAAAATATTATTGGTGAATAATGAAAGCAGCATATATTAAATTATTACTAGATCATACTTATTACAACTCTATTAAACATAAGCTTGTTGATACTATGTTTGATGGGGAGGAAAGCTTTATTTGGGAAACTATTAAGTGGGGACATGCCGAATTTAAGCGTGACCTTAGTATTGATGAATTGTATGATTTAATCAAGGCTAAAAATCCAACATTAACAACGGTAGTTAAGACCAATATTGCATCTATCATTGATGATATAAAGAACGCAGAAGATATTAAAGAAGACAGCGCTAAGTTTGTTCTTTCAAATCTATGGAAGAACCATGTGGCATTACACATTGCTAATTACGGCATTGAACTATCAGAAGGTAAAAAGACAGACCTTCTGGAGCTACGCACAACCATTGAAAGGGTACAAGATGATTGGCTTCCTGTTGATTTCGTTAAGCCTATCCCTACTGATGTACGCTCTGTAGTACAGGCTTTAAAGGATAGAGCAGGTTGGAAACTTAATATTCCTGCGTTGGCGGATAAGGTGGGTCCAATGGCAGGGGGAGATTTCGTGTATCTCTTAGCCCGTCCAGAAGTAGGCAAATCGGGTTTCGTAGTTAATATGATTGCTGGTCCTAATGGATTTGCTGAACAGGGTGCAAATGTTCATGCAATCTTTAATGAAGAACCTGCAATTAGAACTATGATGCGTGCCATTTCCTCTAATACGGGCATGACTAAGGCCGAAATTGAGGAGGATATCGACAAGGCTACTCTAGCGTTTGCTAAGGTGGTTAATAATATAACTTTCGTAGACGACGTTACCATGACCCTAGGCCGCCTGGATGCCTATTGCCGCCGTTTTAAGCCTGATGTATTGGTCCTAGATCAGTTAGATAGGGTAAGCGCCAGCGGGAACTTTGAAAGCTCCCACGAACGTCTAGGAGAGATTTACAGCAAGTTCAGAGAAATCTGTAAAAGTCATAATGTACTTGGTATTGGCGTTTCTCAAGCAAGTGCAGAGGCGGAAGGTAAGACGGTTGTTACATATTTCCATTCAGAAGGTTCTAGGACCTCTAAGGGAGCTACTGCGGACCTAGTACTAGGTATCGGTATGTCTCCTGTAACAGAGGAAAGTAGTTCTGGAGAGAATTTAATAAGATACGTGACAGCCTCAAAAAACAAATTGTCTGGATGGCACGGAACAATAGCTTGTAAAATTGTACCATCTTTATCCAGATACGAGGATTGATTTTTATATTTTGTTATATTATACTATTTCCTGTAATTTAACAGGAAAAATATGAACATAGAAAAATCCATAGCTCAAGGCGTTATGTTTTATGGCAAGCCATGTAAAAAAGGGCATAACGGGCTTAGGTATATAAAAAATGATAAAGGGTGCGTGTTCTGTCAAATGGAGCGCTCTAAAAAGTACAAATACACCAGAGATAACTATTTATTACGTAATAAAAATGATCCTTTGTTTAAAGCCAAGCAAAGAAAACATCAGAAAAATTGGAGAATTAATAACCCAAAAACATATTTAATACGACTAGCTAAAATTAGAGCAAAAGAAAATAATATTGATTTTGCAATAACAGAAGAAGATATCAAAATTCCAGAAATCTGTCCTGTGTTTGGATATGGTATAAAACATAACTCGGGAAGTAAACAAGATAATTCCATATCATTAGACAGAATAGATAATTCTAAAGGCTACACAAAAGATAATATAGCAGTAATTTCTTGGAAAGCTAACAGACTTAAGAACAATGCGACTATTGAAGATTTACGTAAATTATTAAAATATATGGAAAGTGTCAAAAATGGCTAGAGATATTATTTACCTTGACGAAGAAAAGACCATCATTGATTTTCCCAGGAAGATTGGTACGCCTAGGACTTTAGATGATCTCGTATCCAATGGTCGAGGAATTGATTGTGCTGCACTGATGTATATTGACAACAATGGTGCCATTAAGTTTCAATGCACTCCTTTAATGGATTGGGGAAATTTAATTAGGTCCTGTAGTTATATTATTCATGTTGGTAATGTTATTCAGGATAGATCGCAGACACCTAAAAATAGGTTAGCATAATGGGTAATCAATTGCGTGCGTTATTTGAAAGCCCTTTAACAGAAGAAGTTAAACATCTTATTGATGGCTTTACTAGATATGAAATGTGCCGTCAATGGCGTTTCTCGGGCTTAGGTACTTTTGTATATGGGCCTGTGTACGAATATTGGAATAGTAGATTTAGAGAACTTGGGGGATTTTCTCCTGAAATCTCAAAATCCCTCGGCTGGCAATCTTGAAATACCAATAAAAAGGCTTATATTGGAACCATGATTAATAAAGACCCGATTTCAAATCTCCAACATGAGATTGATGGTATTAATAATAAGATAGAACTTATTAGAATTTCCATTCAAAGATCACAACAAGAAATGGAAGGCTTTTATAGAATGAAAGCCGACTATGAAAGAGCACTTATAGAATTAAAGCTTGCTGGATTAAAACAAGTAAAAGAATACCCTGGACTAGAAAGATTGCAGGGAGACAAAGGTATTAATAAGGATACACTTCCTTTTGATCCTGATGAGAACATTAAAGGTAAATTAGTTGGCGATACAACACCATAACATAACAGCAGATAATTTAGTATCTGTTTTATCTACACCATGGAACCATCACTTTATTACTTATTTTGATGGGAAAGAATGTAGAATAAGAATTTTATTTTGTTCAATAGAAAGAGTATGGGAGTTACTTAAATGAAGTATACATTAGATGTTTTGAACAAGGAATTAGCTTCACATGAGGCTAAGATGGCAGAACTACAATCGTCAATGAATGACAAGAATGCGGAATTACAAAAGCTTGGGGCTATTACACAGGAGCTTAAGCTAGCCATTAGAGCTATTAAGACTATGGTGTAAATGGGACATAATATTAAATTCCCGTATCATGTGAATACATATTTGTATTTAACTAATCCAAAAGATACTTTATTGACTATGTTAGAGATTAGCACATTCATTGAAGATCAAACTGAAAAATTTAAACAGAATTTATTAGCACATATGAAGGATCAAATTCATGCGTAATCGTATCACACTAAAGGGTTTTCGTAAGTGGCTTATGCGTCAAAAGAATGATAGAGATATGGAGTGTAAGGACGCAAAGAATTGCGCCGTAGCACAATATTTATCCAGTGTGTTTAAGACAAACAGTACTAGAGTGTATGGCTATAAGGACATGATTTATATGAAAGATGATAGGGTATTCGTTGTAAAATCTCCTAAGATTTTTGATGATTTTATTAAGCGCTTCGACGGTAATGAAGATTATACAGCGTATGGTGCAAAGATTGCCCTTAAGCAAGTTATGCAAGAACATCAAATTGTGGACGTAAAACACTAATGGATATACACGATATTTTAATTTTTATGGGTATTTTATTTTTAGTTAGCATGGGTTTACATTTAATATAAGGAAATAATTATGACTATTGATAGCACTGTTTTATTAGTTACGAATAATGTTTGGACTGTTCTAAACGAAGGTAAGAAGCTGCACCCTAGACTTGATAGAGTTAAGATGAAGGAAGAAATCCTTAGCACTGTTGCTGCTGCTTTAAAGCCTTCTGATACCAGCGTGGATGTTCAGGTATGACATTAGAATATCCTGTACAATTAGGTATTCCTCCGACAGCGTGTTATGTGCGAACGGACGAGCCTGAAATTCTATTAGCGTTTACTAAGTTTTTACTACAGATGAATGATACAACTGCGGCATTCTTTTTAAATATTGTAAATAAGGTTAATCCAGAATGGGTTGAACCAGCCAAGCAAGTTATACAAAATTGCTTAAGCCTTATTGGTGGGGCTTAAATGGACGTACTATTTAGCATAGTGATTTGTGTAATTATACTTTTATTTGCTGTGGCTTATCTCTAAGGTCGCTAATATAAATTCTTAGAGTACGGGGGTCCCTGATTGTGGTGGGATCGTATAGAATAGCGCGGGATGGGGGCTATCTATTTAATAGATAAAGAAATTATTATACTATGTTGAAAGTCATATAAATGCGAGTAATTTGTGCTGACATTGAAACAACAATCACAATTCTAGATGCAAAGAAAAAGAAAAAAGACCTATCGCCATTTAATTCAAATAATAAATTAGTTTCTGTTGGTTGGAAATTTATCGAAAACGGAAATATATTGCCGGGAGGATATGTATTTTTTCATCATAAAGATTTGCCAAATATAGATGTTGTGAAAAGCTCGAAAGAGTTTCAGACAGCTTTAAGTTCTGCTGATATTTTTGTAGGGCACAATGCTAAATTCGACGCTATGTGGCTTGAGCAATGTGGCTTTGTAATCCCTAAAGATATACGTTGTACTATGGTGCGTGAATACGTGCTTAATAGGGGCGAAAAGGATAGTCTATCTCTTGAGGATTGCTGCATTGCTAATAATGTAGCCCTAAAGAAAAAGGATTTAGTACAGCCCTACCTAGATACTGGAATAATGTTCGATGAAATTCCTTGGGAAATTGTAGAGGAATACGGCAAGGGTGACGTGCAATCCTGTGCTGAACTATATTTAAATCAAGAGAAATTATATAATTTAGATGTGAATAAAGGGTTAATTAAGACCCGTGATATGATGTGTCAATTTACAGATGTTCTGTCTGAAATGGAACAGGCAGGAATTAAAATTGACCAAGCTAGACTTAAGCAAGTTGAAAACGAATTCACTAAAGAAAAGACTAACCTAGAGATACGTATTAAAGAACTTATCTCCGAGACCATGGGGGATACTCCTGTTAATATCAATTCCCCAGAACAGTTATCTAAGGTCATTTATTCTAGGTCTCCACGAGATAAAGCAAAGTGGATAAAGACTTTTAATATTGGTTTGAATGTTCAAAACAAGCCGCTTAAACGCCCCTATATGGAGCCCTATGAATTCAGAAATAATGTCAGCGCATTGTGTGAAACTGCTTATAAGACAACAGCTAGCCAATGTAATAGCTGCACAGGTATGGGATACTTTTTTAAACAGAAAAAGAACGGTGAAAACTTCAAGAAAAGCACTAAATGTCCAAATTGTGAAGGTTCCGGCCTTTCGTATATTAAAACCGACGAAGTGGCCGGGTTTAAATTAATGCCTACTGGTGTGGATGATTGTGCTACTGGTGGGTTTAGTACAGACAAAGAAACATTAGAAAAGCTTTTAGATAAATCTAGAGGTAAAAAGAATGATAAAGCTGTAGAATTTCTTACAGCAATTATCAGAGTATCAGCATTAGACACGTACATTAATAGTTTTGTTAAAGGTATTGAAAGAGGAACACAAGCAAATGGCGTCCTTCATGCAAAGTTTAACCAGACGATTACATCTACCGGAAGATTGTCTAGTACAGACCCTAACCTTCAAAACCAGCCAAGAGGGAATACCTTTCCTATCAGGGGTGTCTTTATTTCAAGATGGGCAGGAAGTGGTGGAACATTATGCGAAACAGACTTCTCCCAACTTGAGTTTAGATGTGCTGGACATCTTGCAGAGTGCTCTACAGTACGAAATGACGTTCTCGCAGGATTAGACGTACACAGTCAAACAGCTAAAATTCTAACTGATGCTGGACAAGAGACAAATAGACAAGATGCTAAACCTCACACATTTAAACCTTTATATGGGGGATTAAGTGGCACAGACGCAGAAGTTACGTATTATAAGGCGTTTCTTGATAAGTATACTGGCGTTAAAAATTGGCATGTAAAATTACAAGAAGAAGCCATTAAATATAAGAAAATTACTCTACCTACAGGAAGGGAATACAGCTTTCCTTGGGTCATTCGTAATAGATGGGGTGGGGCTACCCATAAAACGCAGATTGTAAATTATCCTGTACAGGGGTTTGCAACTGCCGACATTGTGCCTCTGTCAATGATTTATTTAAAGCGCGAATATAAAAGATTGGGACTGAAAAGCTTGATTTGCCTAACCGTACATGATAGCATTGTTACCGATGTTTTCCCTGGCGAACTGGAAATTGTTGTAAAACTTCATAAAAATCTACATGGAATTGCAGAGCAAGCCTTGAAAGATTATTACGGAATTACTATGTATGTCCCGTTAGACAGTGAAACAAAAGTCGGACCCAATCTAATTGAAATGAAGAAGGTCTAAATGGAAAACTTAACTGTAAAATACTACATGGGTTATGATAGTGCTTCTCCCAACAACTATGAAATGCTTAATGGTCCCACAATTATTCGTTGTGATATTTCTTTAACTAAGGTACGTAAAGAAGATATTAAAGCTATTATTAAACATTTAGAAATTATTGAAGGAAAACTATAAAATATGACTGAGAATTTACCAGTAACTATTGATTTATCGGATGAAGAACTAAATAGACAATTAGGTATTACTCAAGAGAGTTCAGGTCCAATTGTCCCAAGACTTAAGATTAATTCTTTAGCAGAAGACGAAAATGACAAGCCACTACAAATGGGTACTTTTTATATTGATGAAAAGGACCAACCAAGAGCGTATGCTAAAGAAGTTAAAATTCGTATTGTGACTAGAGTATTCCAATATCAGCATTTCTCGCAAGAAGAAAAGAAGATGTTGGACGAAAGCGTTATGCTTCCAAGTCTATTCGCTGAATTCCCTTCTTCCAGTGGCAAGATTAGATGTGGTAAGCTTTCAAAGAAACAGGCTGAGGGAGTTACTTTAAGCCCTGAACAAGCTAAAATTCAGAAGGAAGTCAAGTGCCGTATGTTCGTATTCTGCATGGTATCATTTACAGGTACTACAGTAGACGGACAAGAGGTTGTGTACACTGATAAGCCTGTTCTATGGGTTCCTAGTCAATCGGCTTTCGTTATTGTTGATGATGTTCTAAAGTCTTTCGATAAGCAAAAGAGAGCAGCTATTAAATATCCTGTGTCTCTAAAGCTTAAGAAAGAAAAGAATGGTAACGTGATTTATTTTAATCCCGTTCCAACCATCACCAGCGAACCCGCAACATTAACTAAGATTGATGAAGAAGCCATTAATTCGGCTAGAGACTTTATCGCAGAAACTAATAAGCGTGTTAAGGCTAACTATGCACGCTCATTAAACAAGGCTCCAAATACTGCTACAGATAGCGCGGACAATGCTACTGTAGTATCTGTTGGTGCTAAGGTTACTAAGACTACAGATAAAGACTTAGACGACGAAATTCCTTTCTAAATTAATTTAGCAGCGCAACGACTTCAAGGCCCCACCATTGTCGCTGGAAGTAGGCGCCTTCCTGGAATACTGACGACACGTTGAAGAATGCGAAGGGAATGCTGTGGGCTGGACCCTTCGCTAATTTATATGAGGATACACCATGGAAGTTTTAAATTCAAATACTGTCGATGTTCGTTTTACTGTGTCTGAAATGACTGAAATCTTTAATTATTTAATTACGTCTAATAAAAAGAATAAGCCTCAAACTGTCCTAGAATTTGAAGAACTATTAGAAAATGTTCTACTATTAGAAAATGTTCTGTAAATTATGGCACATTATATTGAAGAAAAATTAAAGTTTTATTTGGATAAGGTTAATACTAATCCAGACATGCTTTCTAAAGAGTTAATGGACGAAATCCAAAACGCTATTGGAAAAGCGTTGCATAAGCAATTTAATGAGGTACAGGGTAAATTTAGGTTCTCTATGTCTGCTATTGGTAGGCCCTTGTGTCAATTACAGATGCACAAGAATAATCAGCCAAAGCTAGATAGAGAGTACAATGATACCATTAAAATGCTTTATGGTGACATCATTGAAGCGTTAATTGTGCCTATCATGAAGGCTGCGGGTATCACAATTCAAAGTGCTCAGGAGCACGTTGTATTAAAGCTTAAGTGGTTGTCTGGGGAATTGGATATTCCAGGAACTTTAGACCTTGTTATTGATAATCTTGTATGGGATGTTAAGTCTGTATCAGGATGGGCATTTAAGAATAAATTCACCAGCTATGAAAGTGTAAAAGCGGACGACGCCTTTGGGTATGTGCCTCAATTATATCTTTATGGCAAAGCTAAAGGATTAAAAGTAGGCGGCTGGATACTTATTTGTAAAGAAACTGGTGAAATTAGAGTAGTTGAATTCCCACAAGACCAAGAAGAAGAACAGAAGCAAGTTCTAGTAGAAGTTACTAATAATGTTAAGGAGATTATAGAAGGGGCACCCTTTCGTAGATCATTCCAAGACATTCAGGAAAAGTTTAGAAAGAATTTCACAGGAAGTAGGTACCTCTGCAAAACCTGCGAATTCTGTCCTTATAGATTTACCTGTTGGACCGATCTCGTTCACTCTAAAGCCCTACGAAGTGAGGCAAAGGACCCCCCTTGGAGATACTACACTCACATTGAAGGAAACAAGAAAAATGAAGATAGCATCAGCCAAAGCTAAAGGCCGTAAGCTACAACAATGGGTACGTGACAAGATTATTGGCATGTATCAAGACTTATCTACAAGAGACGTAATTAGCACAGGAATGGGGCAACAAGGGGAAGACGTTAGATTATCCGAGGCTGCATTTAAAAAGTTCCCCTTTAGCGTGGAATGTAAAAATCAAGCTAAAATGAAGCCTGTATATGATGCCCATTACCAAGCTAAGAAACAGGGTGCTGGAGAACCTTTATTAATTATTAAAATGAATGGTGAAAAGCCTCTAGCTATTATAGATGCTGATTATTTCTTTAAAATTTGGAAAGACATTAATGGAAAATAATGAAGACCCAAACTTAGCACCATTACCGGACATTATTGATGATGGTCAAGAGACAGGTAAAGTTATTATAGGTTTACCTAAAGGTTCTGTAGGATTAGTAATTACTCCAACTAGAAATAACGAAGGGTATGGAGTAAATGTTGTAGCTAATTTTAATCCTGATTTACCTGTAACTATTTCTCAGGCTATTTGGGGATTAATTAAAGGTTGTTTAGCTGCTATTAAATATAAGAAGGAAAGCCTATACCGATTAGCCATTATTGAAACACGTAAAGAAAGAGCGACAGAAATTAATGCGGATGATGTTACTTGGAATAAAGATACTCCAAAACATTATCTAGCAGAAGCTGGCGTAAAAGGAAACGCATAATGTCTGAAGACTTTTATTTTATTGTTGTTATGTTATCTATTTGTATGACTATTATGGTAGTGTTTTAATGTATAAAAGATCACATTTAATTATCGGAGACCCCCACAGAAAACCTGATGAAAATCCTAGACGATTTGAATGGTTAGGTAATGCTATCGTAGATTTAAAGCCAGATGTCGTTGTGTGTATGGGTGATTTTAATGATATGGGTTCCCTGTCCAGCTACGATAAAGGCAAAAAATCTTTTGAGGGCAAGCGTATTGAAGCCGATATTGAGGCTTCCTATATAGGTCTCAAGCTGATTAGAAGCCCTCTAGAAAGCTATTGGGCACGCCAAAAGAAGGCTAAGGATAGGCTCTATAATCCCGAATTTGAAATGCTTGGGGGAAATCACGATGAGGCTCGTATTGAGCGTGTGATTAACTCCAATCCAGAACTTGAGGGTTTAATTTCAATTGAAAAACTCGGTTATGAAAAGTATGGCTGGAATTATACGAGATATACTCAACCTCGTATTATCGATGGCATTGCTTATTGCCATCATTTTGCTTCTGGCATTATGGGCAAGCCTATTGGTGGTAAAAACATGGCTAGAGCGCTTATTCAAACAAACCTACAATCCTCCACAGTCGGACACGATCATGGATTTCATTACGCATTCCAACCTAGGGCTGATGGGACAATGGTACACGGATTATCTGCTGGATGTTATACAGAAGATAACCCAAAGTATGCGGAAGGGGCTGATAAATTCTGGTGGAGAGGCTTAATTCTCAAAACTAACGTGCACGATGGTGAATATTCTTTAAAACAGTTTAGTATGGATGAAGTGAAAGCTAATTGGGGTTAATATGAATTACTATGAAAATGAATTACATAGTTTGGCAGAAATGTATAATCACTTAAGGGGTGCTGGATTTAATAATCCTTTTATGTTTTTAAATCTTAATCTAGGGTATTCTCATACAGAAGAAGAAGTTATGCTAAGGGCAGCTAATATTAGAAAACTTAAAGAAGACCCTAAAATTTGTAAAGATGATCCTGTTGTAGATGCCGTTATTCATAAGTTCTTAGATCGTTCTAAGCAAGGTATGAAGAAATATAATTCATCCATGCATGATAATAATAAGCCAACATTAGATTGGATTAATGATGCCCAGGAAGAACTTATGGATGGTATCTTATATTTGCAGAAATTAAAAGATAAAATTAAAGATATTAAAGAACAAACTAATTTTATGTGGGGTAAGTTATAATGACTTTAATTGTACCAAATCAGTATAATAAATCTGAGAACAAGTCTCAGGATGATTTAGCTGTGTTAGCAAGTCAGGGCTTGGTTAATTGGGATACCATGGGCTATTTTGGAGCCCTGTACGAATTTCATAAGGCGCTACAGGACAAACTAGAAGCCTCTGGGAAGGCCGTACATGGGCGCCACCAGCGGCTAGGGCAGGATTACGTACCTGGGTCTCCTACTGCCGCCCTACGAGCAAATTTGATTAAAGAAGAAGCTAATGAGTGTATTGAAGCCCTTGCTTCCAAGCCAGCACATTATTGTTTAAAGGAAATCTGTGATTTAATTTATGTGGCTGTAGGTACCGCTGTAACATACGGCTGGAAGCTTGATGGAGCCTTTGAGGCTGTACATAAGAACAATATGGAAAAGATTGATAAAGGCACTATTCGAGAAGATGGTAAATTACAAAAGCCAGCGAATTGGCCTAATGCTAATGTAAAGGAATTTGTGTAATGTATCTTGTTTGGTGGGACCCATACGTAGTTGATAACTTCAATAAAATAGGATTTTACGGAATATTTCATACGCTTAAAGAGGCGACCTTGTACAAGGAAGAAAAGGAAGAACAAGAGAAATTATTATACAATAAAGATAATGGCAATATAGAAATTACTAAAGTTGATATTTTTGTAATGAAATCCGCAGTATTTGAAAAGGTTAAAAATGACAACTAATAAGTACACAGCAAAGATTAGCATTGAAATTGATTTAGATGAATACCCAATTCCTTCTGATGGCAAAATTAAGGACCAATTAAAACAAGATATTTACGATGCTTTGTATGAGTTAGATACTATTAAAGTTAAGAAGATTGAAATTTCTGGCAGAGATTTAAATGAATAATGAATTGCCAAAGGGGTACGGCACATTTAATGGCGCAATGGATACAATAACCCCCAAAAAGGATAATAAAAAGGATACAGAATGCTTAAAGGACCATATGAAGAATTCATCTACAAATCAAGATACTCTAGATGGATTGAGGAAGAAAATAGACGTGAAGATTGGCCTGAAACAGTAAAGCGCTATTTTGATTATTTTGAGAAGCATTTAAAAGAAAAGCACAATTACGACATAGGCCCAGACAGATCATGGATTGAGCCTATGGTTCTTAATCTTGATGTGCTTCCTTCCATGCGCGCTTTAATGACTGCTGGTGATGCTTTAGAGAGAGACGCTATCTGCGGATATAATTGCGCCTATTTAGCAGTTGATAACCAAAGAGCGTTTGATGAAATTCTAGTTATTCTTATGTCTGGTACAGGCGTAGGATTTAGTGTAGAGGATGCTAATGTCTCTAAATTGCCTATTGTGTCAGAACACTTTGAGCGGAGTGACACAACCATTAATGTACAAGATAGTAAGGCAGGATGGGGGAGAGCCCTCAAAGAACTTATTAGCCTCCTATACGCAGGTCAAATTCCTACCTGGAATTTGTCCAGATTGCGTCCAGCAGGTGCAAGGCTCAAAGTTATGGGAGGACGTTCAAGCGGCCCTGAACCGCTTAATGACTTATTTAATTACGCAGTCAACTTATTTAAAGGGGCTAAAGGAAGAAGGCTCACAGCCTTAGAATGCCATGACTTTATCTGTAAAATCGCTGAAATCGTGGTTGTTGGCGGGGTGCGCCGTAGTGCCCTTATCAGTTTATCAGACTTATCCGACACAAGATTGCAAACTGCTAAGTCAGGAACTTGGTATACTACTCACGGTCATAGACAGCTTGCCAACAACAGTGCGGTTTACTTTGATGATACCCCTATGGATTTATTCATGGAAGAATTCAAAGCCCTTTACCTTTCGGGATCGGGCGAAAGGGGTATCTTTAATAGGGATGCTGCTAGACGCATTGTGGGATGGAACGGAAGAAGGAAAACAGATTTCAACTTCGGTACTAATCCATGCAGCGAAATCATACTTAGACCCAATCAGTTTTGCAACCTTACTAGTGTCATTGCAAGAGAAACGGATAACTTAGAGAAGCTTAAAATAAAAGTAAAAGCTGCCACTATTATGGGGACATGGCAAAGTACTCTTACCCATTTTAAATATTTACGTAAAGTGTGGCAGGAGAACACAGAAGAAGAAAGATTACTAGGGGTATCGCTTAATGGAATTATGGACAATGAGCTACTTTATGGCGAGTATCGTGAGGCTATTTATTCAGAGTTACGACTGGTTGCGCTACAGACTAATGAAGTATTTGCGAATGCTATTGGTATACCTAAATCTACAGCAATCACCTGTATCAAGCCCGAGGGCACAACAAGTCAACTCGCTGACTGTGCTAGTGGATTGCATAAAAGATACGCCCCGTATTACATTAGACGAGTCCGGCAAGATAATAAAGACCCATTAACAGATTTTATGATTGCTCAAGGTGTGCCTAATGAGCCTGCTATTGGTAATCCTAATGTAACTATCTTTAGCTTCCCTCAGAGAGCACCTAATAACGCATTAACAGCAGAAAAGGGAGCTATCTGGAACCTTGAACTATGGAAGGATATTCAAAAGAATTATACAGAGCATAAGCCAAGTATTACGCTAACTGTCAATAAAAACGAATGGTTACACGTACAAGCTTGGCTTTGGGATAATATGAATATCATGTCTGGTATCAGTATTCTTCCTAATATTGCCGATGGAGTTACTTATAAACAAATGCCTTATGAAGAAATTTCTGAAACAGAGTACTTGAAATTGGCTGCCCAAATGCCTAAATCCTTAGATTGGGACAAACTAAAGGACTTTGAAAAAGAGGATGGAACTACGGGGTCAAGGGAATTTGCATGTGTGGGCAATGTTTGTGAAGTTATTGGGAGTGCCTAATGGATACATGGGAAATCACTAAAGCCGATAATGGGGGTTATATACTTGTTGTTAAAGTATTAAACTCTGTAGGAAAGTCCAAAGAATATACATTCGTGTTTCAGGATAAATCTAAACTCCTGAACCATTTAGCAAAGAGTGATTTAAATTGAAAATTGAATTAAGTGCAACGGATATTCTTCATCATTTAATGGATTATTACCAAGAACAATTTGGCACTAAATTAGGTGCAACTGTTAGAGGTAAACTTTTAAACGATCCCTTAAGATGTGTTCTAGAAGTTGATCCTATTATTGAAGATGATGAACCTAAAGAAGAAAAGCCAGAGGACGTAGATTTATAATGTGGGTAGAATTAACTTTTGTGGACACTTCTAGTAATGAAACTGTCCCTAAGCCTAGTAAGCCAGCCAAACGCTTGTTCAATATGGACAGAGTAGAAGAAATATATGACACAGAAACTAACGCAAAAGCTACTACAGTCCTATCTTTAATTGGTGGTAAAATTAAATACGTGAAGGAAAGTTACGCAGATATAAAAAAGCTACTTAAATCATAATGAAATATTATTTTACATACAAAAAATTCAAACAGGCAGAGGCTAAAGTACAAACTTTTGATACTAGAGAAGAAGCCAATGCTAAATGGAAAGAGTTAACTATATACCCAGGGATTGAGGTTTATAGTCCTGTAGACTATGCAGTTGATGATAATCATTGTGTATCCAAAGCCATTATGTTTTGGAACCAAATGGGATTTTATAAACCAGAAACAACTTTTCAAGCTAACCCTAAAAAGACTATTTATTTGCCCACAAGGAAAGCGTAAATGTATTTAGTTTCATATGAAAAAGAGTCCAACACGCTAACAACTTGGAATACTGATAATCTTATTAATTGGTCTAAGGATTGGGCAAGAGATAAGAAGGGTAATACCTATGAATTTGATGATAGTATGTTGTGTTTAGATATGTATGCCATTAGCTGTGCTATGGAAGAAATTGTAGCTAGAAATAAGGATTATTCGTAATGTCTATGTTAGGACCCTTTGATGAATTAGAAAGAGATATTAAGGCCGCTCAGAGAAAATCAGAAGTGGCCTTAACTGATTTACCCCACCCTTTTCTAAAGAGAATTACGCAAATTACGTTTGGGGAAGACGAACCAACAGAAGAACAATTAAATCAGGTTAGACAGGTTTTAACTTGTTTAGCACATTTTGATTGGCCCGGGGATATGAACAGAGAAGTAACTAAGATGAAACCTTTATTAGATTTTAGTTATTCTGTTGATAAGCAAGCGTTACAAGCAGGGATAGATTATATTTGTACTCCTATTCCAGCAGGTTCTCCGATTACTCCTCCAACGTTACGACAGGGTGTAATTCCCACAACTCCTAGATCATAAAGGTTACACATGAACATTCCAAGTTGGCATAAGATTTTTACATACGGGGATCGCTTTACCAAAGGCATTCTTGATGGGGAAGTAGAAATTACTGAAAAGATTGATGGTAGTCAATTTACATTTGGTAGAACAGATAAGGCCACAGTATTAATGCGCTCTAAGGGTGCTGAAATTTTCTTTGGCGATGGTAATAAGATGTTTAATAAAGCCAAAGAATATGTTATGTCTATTCAAGCCAAATTGCCCACGGGCGTATTCTTTCATGGTGAATATCTACAAAAGCCAAAGCATAACACTTTAGAGTACGCTAGAGTGCCTAAGAATAATTTTATGCTATTTGGTGTTACAGTAAGAGATACCTTAATAGCTAAAGATACTTATAGCTTAGACTATTGGGCACATTATCTTGATTGTGAAGCTGTTCCTATAATTTATAAGGGAAATATGATGGATGATTTCCTTATGGACTATGATACTTTACTTAAGCTTATTCCAGAGATTAGCATATTAGGTAATTGCAAGGCAGAAGGTATTGTAATTAAAAACTACGCTAAATCCCTTATGGTGGGGGATGTAGCTGTTCCTATTATGCAAGCTAAGATTGTCTGTAATGAATTCAAGGAAAAGCATGGTGTTTCTTGGGGCAAGGAAAATCCTACTAATATGCAAAAGATTGGGGAAAGCCTAAATTCGGAAGCAAGATGGCTTAAGGCTGTACAATATAAGCGTGATAATAATGAACTTACAGAAACAGTTAAAGATATTGGCCCATTAATTGGTAGAATTAAGCAGGATATTCTTGAAGAAGAAAAAGAGAATATCAAGGAAATGCTTTATAAGTTATTCAAGGAAGATATCCTTAGAATGGCGATTAATGGTTTCCCAGAATGGTATAAGAAGAAGCTTGCAGATGATTTATCTGCAAAGCAAGATTTAGTTTATCATCATGGTATTGGGAGTGAAATTTGAAAATAGAATATCTTAATCACTTTGGTAATGACCTTATGGTCGCTAATGTTGCAAGGGTCTCGTTTGGTAAATGGAAAGCTACACAAGATGCAAAAGATGAAAAGTTAATTAATTATCTTGCAGAGCATAAACATAAATCTCCATTTTTTCATCCTCAATTGCAAGTTAGGGTTTCTTGTCCTATCTTTGTGGCAAATCAATTAAAGCGGCACCAAATAGGATTTGCCATTAATGAAGTATCCAGAAGATATGTGGATTATGAACCATCTGTGTATGTTCCTGCACAATTTAGAAATAGACCACAGGATAAAAAACAAGGAAGTGATGGAGATTTTTCATGGGTAGAAAATGCTGATGCCGAGGAAATTTATCAGACGGCCATGCATTTATCCTTGAATTTCTACGGAGAGCTAATAAATAAAGGCGTAGCGCCCGAACAAGCACGTTCAATACTTCCTATGGCAGCTTATACTGAATTTGTTTGGACAGGTTCTTTATACGCATATTTTAATATGTTTAAAATGAGAACTGCGCCGGATGCTCAAAAAGAAACTTGTGAATTAGTTAAGCAACTTGATCCCATTATGAATGAATATTTTCCCGTCTCTTGGGGAGCACTTAAAAAATATGCGTAAACCTAAAAGATATAATGATGATCCATATGATGATATAGATTTATCATTTGATATTGGTAAGGGGGATTGTATTCAACTTACCGATCATAAGTATAAACCCATTAAAGTGCGTCCCATTGGATTTCTAGCGGATATAGATAAGAAGGTTCCGTATAACAATTATGGTAGAGACTAAGTATTTAAATCTTATTAGAGCACAGGCAGAGGTAAGCCAATTCAAACGCTTTCCTATGGCTGCTTGTATTGTCTGTAAAGGTGAGGTTATTAGTTGTGAGAGCAATCATTTAAAGACACACCCATTACAAGCTAAATACGCCTCTAAGCCAGATAGAATTCACTTACATGCTGAGATAGCCTGTCTAGTACGTGCTAGATGGCCTAAAATTAATGCTGTTAATGGTGCTGATATGTATGTGGGTAGATTACTTAAGAATGGGGATTGGGGTTGCTCTAAACCCTGCCCAGGCTGTTTTGCAGCACTAGAGCATTCTGGCATAGGATCAGTAACGTATTATTCATTAGATAATAAATGGGAAAAGATAGAGCTATGATTGAAATAGAATGGCACCCTAGTACTCAAATAGCAGAATTACATTATAGACCAGACTATAATTCTCCTGTATTTCCAGGAAATAGGACCATTATAACTAGAACAATTTGTAAAAAAGATTTAAAAGCACTTATCAGTAAATTACAAAGAGAATTAGATATGTGGGAAGAACACTCATGAAAGTAACAGAAGAAGAAGCTAGAGAATATTTATATCAATTAGAATATGAACGTATTGTGCATCACCAAAGATGGAAGCTGTATTGTGAAGGTGTATTTAAGTACACAGATGGAAAACATTATATGTTTCATTTTAATAAACCAAATACAGAATACCAGGATTGTGATCCTTTTAATTGTAACCCTGTAGAATGTTATGAAGTTGAATTAAGAGACGTTACTGAAAAGAAATGGTGCTTGGTTGAGAAGCCAGTATAGTTATGTTGGATTATGTCCGCATTGCGGCACTTCCTGGAAAGCTAGCTTAATTCCAAAAAGGATTAGGTACAATTACGGCCATAGCAAATACTTTTCCAAGATTATAGCTGTGTATGATATGATTGGAGATAGGACAGCACATTATCAGTGTCCAGAATGTCATAGCGTATTTCAAAGGAATGAAATAATATATGGATAAAACATTAAATTGGGGCGGATGTTCCACATGCTATAATAAAGGTTACTATTATGCCTTTGAAAACGATAATGAAGATTATCCATTAGCCCATGCAGCAAAAAAGCACTACTGCGAGTGCTATGTAGGCGTAATCCGTAAACAAGATGAAGAAAGACCAATAGAGATTTAAATGTTAAAAGTACACTCGATAACTAACACAAAAACTAACATAGATCAAAAAGTAAATGAATGGCTAAAAGAAAATCAAGGTAGAGTAATTAAAAATATTCAATACTTACCTGAAAATCATAAAGATTTATATAGAGTAATTATTACTTATCAAGCTTAATCTCTTTGTGACATATATTTTCTACTGTGTTATTGTGCACCAGTAATTGCCTAGCGGTTACTGGTGTAAATTTATCAGCAGGGTCTAGTACAATATACTCTACAATGTCGCAATAATTATTTGCGGGTATACTTTTGCAACTCACTAAAAACGGACTTGTCATCAATAGTCCCAATATGGTGAGAAGTCTCAAGTGCTTTCTTATTTTGTTCAGCATTTTGTTTATATACCTCATTTTTAACTTCGTTCTTGCCCTCTGACTTAGCTTTAAAATAAAACCCAATTAAAGCTGTAATAATAGCTAAAGCGCCTAAAATAAAGGCACTAAATTTGTTCCACAAGCTAGTTAATAGGAGCATATATTTCCCAATCTTGATCTAGAATATCTTCTTGTAAAGGTCTCCACATAACTGCCCAATCGTTAGGTTCATATTTATGTATTATACCTTTTATGTAATAAAGATGGTAACCAGTAGGCCATTTCCATCTACGTACTTTTTCGCCTTCTTTCATTAAATCTAAGGCAGTTTCAAATTTCATGTATTATCCTATTGCTAGTATAAATGTAATATATAATACAATACCGTAAGTAATTTCAACTACACTTAAAGGCCCATCAATAAACTTACTCTTTAATATAGTAACGTCTGGTACATTTTGCAAGTATTTAGTGCATAAATAATGTAATGGGCCAAACATAGCCCCACCCAATACTGCAATAAACCATAAAGAATATCCAAAATAGGCCAATGGAAGGCCAACTATTAACCCTTGTACCGAGCCTCTAGTAGTTAGTACTAGGGACTTTTTAACGTTTACATCTTCGCTAAAGGCGTCCCACCACCCCATTAGCATTAAAGCTGGCATATGAAGCATGGCTATAAGGGCTGGAATAAGACCCCCTATAGAAAGGGCTAGGAAGGCCAAGGGAAGGGTTCCTAGTAATCTGGCTACCTGAGTCCCAAAAGGATTCCAATGCCCTAAAAAGCCCCCTCTAATGCGCCAGAATAAGCCCCCTAGAAAGGCACTTAGGGCCAGCACTATACAGCGCCATCCTTAATGGGCTTAATCTTCTGCCAAATTATGTACCCCACAATTAAGGCAACAATGCCTAAAACTGCCCAGGGAGCGAAGTTAAACATTTGAATTAAAAGGTCATTTACAGGGGCAATTGTATTAGCCACCTGGGATACAACTGCAACTGTAGTTAATTGGGCTACAGGGTCCTTAGAAACTTCCTTAACGACGGATTTATTAGGTGTGTCATGTACACCAGCCATCTTTAAGGCATCCCTAACAGTGTCCTCAGAATAAGGCATTTCGCCCCTATTTTCAAACTTGATAATTGCCTTAATAATTTGCTGCATAGTATTATAATTATCTACATCAATTTCTGCATCAGGAGATATATTTAAATACCTAGCAACATATTCGGCGTATTTATCAGTAGGATTTTCACTACCGGGGGCAAATCTATTAATAAGTAATCTAACAGTATTTAATTGATAATGTACAGAATAGGTAATTAATAACTTAGCACCGGCCCTAATACCATATTCAGGACTTTTAAATTGTTCAAAAGTACCATCAGTATTAGGTGTAACTTTACCTTCCCATTTATTAGGACTAATCCTAATATTCATAGGGTTGTTATTACGAATACCTCTTGAAGTCATTTATTTATCCTTTATAACGTTATCAATTCTTCTATTGAGATTTTCTAAAGCATTCTTAGTATCTCTTAGACCTTCTGTTATTAAAGACACAATACCATTGAACTCATCGCGTTGTATACATTTAATTTCAAGAATATCTACGCGCCTATGAATTGGTTTTAAACATAGTTGTAGTATAGTCCAACATCCTGCACATAGCAAGCCAGTCGCAGTTAAAATGACACCAACAGCCACCCAATCCCATACCATCTTATTATTCCTTATTTTCTGAATATAGGTTCACTATATGGTTGTTTTTGTTTACCGAGGTTTTCGATGTATTTCTGAGCCTGTGAAGTATACAGGTCAGGGTATTGTGCTAATAATAGATTTTTAGCTTGCTGTGAAGCTGTTCCTACTATAGACGACAATATTTTCTTTTGAATTTCTGTGGCTAGTCCATTCCAATTAGGTACATTTTCTAGCATACGGTTTCCAAGTACGCTTAGAATTTGGCCTTTAGTTTTTGCATAATAGGCGTATTGATCCTCGGTTAAATCTTGTTTAACGTCTGGGAATAGGCTTAATTCTTCTGATACCTTCTTTGTAGGCATACCTAAATCAGCCATGGTACGCATTACAGGGTTTTTAGATAAGTCTGTGCCTCTATATGGGCTTACCATACGTACAGCGAAGTCATAGATTTGACCGCCAATGTCATCAGGTTCTACATTACCTAATGGCCCCATGGGCTGCCCAATACGCTTAGGATCGCCTGTAATATTTACAGCTTGAGGCAATTCACTTCTTCCAATACCAGCACGGTTCTTTAATTGATCCATAATGGTAAGCATTTGACGTTGTTCTGGGTCAATAGCATCATTAAAATGCTTTACGATAGCTGGAATAGGCATACCTGCTAATTGCCCTAGGAAACGCTTACCATATCTTTCTGGATCAGTAGCAGCTTGTAAAGCTAGCCCAAGATTACTCATCCATGTTTTTTCAACAAGGTTATAGCCAATCATTAAACCCGCAGCGTGCATGGCATCAATTACGTTCTTATTAAAGTCTTCATCTTGGTTTTGTGCTGCTCTTAATAATCTATTAAAGTCTGCTCCAAGACCCATTAATAAGCCCATAGCATCAGGACGAGTATACTTATAAACCCTGTCCCCATCACGGAATGAATAAGGTTCATAGCCTGCTTCCAATTGTGTGGTACGTTTTTCTGGATCAATTGCAGGGCCAGCACTAATATAGCCATTGGCTTCTAAATACATTGCAGCTAAAAGCACAGAAGAGCCAAATGTCTGTCTAGCTACAACATTATCGAAATCCATTTTAGTGTATTCTTTAATCTTGGATAATTCATTTTCAGGAGTACGCTTAAGTACTTCGGCAAAGGTTTTGCCTCCTGTTAATTCTCTTTGTGTATCTTTATAGAGCAATCCCATACCTGGAACACGTTCAAATACCCACCTAAAGATATTGGCAGGAGTATTAATGAATGGTACAAGCACACGACCGAATGGGACTTTATCAATGAAATTAATAACGGCTTTAGTTGTTTCGCTAGGAGGGCTTGTGAAGTTGGCTTTTTTACCTTCTAGTTCGGCTCTATACATGGATAACTTTTTACCAAAGTCATTAAGGAATTCCATTTCAGGACGATCAGCTAATCCCATTTGCTCATAGCGTCTATAAAGTTCTTTAGCCTGTAGAATTTGGTTTTGATCCATGGCGTATTTATTAGGATTGCTAACGAAATCAGCTAGAAACTCAGAGCGAGTGCCTGTCTTTTCTCCATTGGCTTGTGCTCTTTTATAGGCAATAGAGGCTTGTTCCCATAAAGATGCGCGCTTTCCTACTTCTTGCATCATGGCATCTGTACCAGCAATTAAAGAAGAAGGTACACGAATAATTCTACCAAGAATACGTTCTACATTACTTGCATCTTCTGCTGTACCGATAGTGCTTCTCACAGGATGGCTTGGGCTTAATTCGTGCCCTGCCTCATTTGCTAATCTAAATGATTTCCACCAAATACCGGCCAATTCTTGTGCGGAAGCTATTAAACCTAAATCCTTGTCTTTAATAGAATAGCCCATGCCTTTAGCTCGGGATAATACATCCCCTGCTGTGTAGCGTTCAGCTTCATTTAAAGACCCTGTAAGGCCCTGTCTAATTAAACCTACACCAGAGGCTAGACCACGTTCCATAGTGGTTGTAACGTTCATTAGCGTGGTTTCTAGACCAATGGCAACCTGTGTGGGTAAACCTGCAAGCATGGCGTTATAAAGTACTTCCATGCCCTTTTTACCTAAAGTTGGTTTAGCTTTTGCAGCTTCTTCTTGACCAGCAAAAAACCTACTAATTGATCCAGTATCATTTGGATCAATCATGGCAAGTTGTTGTGCTTCTCTGATTAGCTTATCCACACAAGAGAGTCGCGCCATCGCCTTGTAATCCTTCTGGGCCGTTCATATCTTTAATAATACGCATTAAATATTCTTCTGGAGACTCATTATAATTAGGCTTTAGCATAGCCAAGCTTCTACCAATTTCACTCTTGGAGCCATAAAAGCTTTTCATAACATCAGTAAATTTAAGCCTAAATTGAGCGTAAGCCACTAAAGACTTTAATGTTTCTGGATTATCTTTGCCTAATTTCCATAATTTTTCATTAAAATCTGAGGCTAAAGTGTGTAATTGTACACCTTCTTTATTGTATTGGTAAAGGGCTCCTGATACAACAGTGCTTAACCTATCACCAGATACTCCAAGTTTATTCTCAAGAGTTTTAAAGATATTTAAACTAGGATCGCCTAATAATTCCTTAGCAGAAGCTAGTGAAGCTTCTTTAGAAATATGGGGACGTTCGGTATTAAATCCTTCATTTGCCTCAGATAACCTAATAATTTCTGACCACATTTCAGCAGGAGAATTCATATAGGTCATTTTATCCACTTTACCAGTAAGCTTTTCTAATCGCTCTACGTGTAAAGGAGTAGGTCCTTCTGGTTTAATTGGTGGTATTTCGTCTATTCCAGGAGGCTTAGGAGGCACAGTAGGAGGCGCAGATAAATCAATATCACCATTATCTAATAGTTTAATTTCTTTAGGAATGGGTTTAGGTTCATCAGCGTTATCTAAAGCCTGAGCAATAATTGGATTTTGCTCTTTAAATGGTGTTTTAGGAGGTTCTGGTTTATTTTGTCCTTTTAGAATTTCATGGGCTTCTTTAGGCGTCATGTTTCTAATTTGATTTAAAGTATACCCTCTATCGGCCAAATCTTGTTTCATTTGGCGTGTTACCATAAATGGTATACCCTCGTCTTTGGGAGTCTCTTCTACAGGATTAATAAAGTCTACTTTATATGGATCATCTGCTACGAATGGCTCTTTCTTAATTCTCTTAGAGACTTTAGCAGGATTTTCTTTAACTACAGGCACAGGTTCTGCATTAGGAGTAGCATCTGCATCCATATTATAATCAAAAGGCTTATATTCGGATGGTTTAATTAAAGGTTGATTTTCTTTAATGGGTTCTGGAATGCTGCTTTGGCCTTCCATTGGACTTAAACCACTGAAATTAGTTTCCCCATATCCTAATTCTTGTTCAGTTCTTTGAAGGGGTGTGGGTTCAGTAATTGTTTCAATGGGTCTAGTAGTTTCCATTTCTGGAAATTTATTAGCATTGGCAGGTTCAGGAATGGCTTCCCTACGAGTTAACACACTCATAGCATTAGATTGATCTTCTACAGGAGTAGCTTTATCTAATTGGTATTGGTATGGGGCATTATCTTGTTTAAATACATTAGTGTTTGGTTCAAGAGCATCAGGGCGCTTTAATATACTAAATCCCTTCTTAATTGCTCCTGCACCACCTCTAATGACACCACCAAATAGACCCATAGCACCTGCGGCTTCAGCAGTTTCTAGGGGAGAATATTCATCTCTAGTACCAATAGATTTTTGTAATACCTGTTGAGAAACATCAGATACAGCACCAGCAGCAGCATCTGATACAGCAGCACCAGCACTTCTAGCTAGAATACCTGCACCTTCACCAATAAACTTGGAAGCTACTTTACCTCCTACAGCGCCACCGGCCCATGTAATAGGATCAACAACACCACGCCAAATGTTAGCCCATAGACGACTAGCACGCTCCCCTAAAGGTCTATTTTCACCTTCCCAGAATGCAGGAAGATTATCAAATTGTTCTCCAAGGAAAGACATTTGTTTAGCTTTAATAGGGTCTACTGTCTGTGCCTTTACAGCGTCTATTAAAGCCATAGCAGAGTTTGCGCTATTCCAGGTTTGATCTGCTACCCAAGAGCTTAATGCTTCATTAGGATCGGTCTTACCATAGTATTCCTGAGCCACCCTAACAAGCATAGGGTGTGCCTTTTGTCCTGCAAACCCTGGAATTTCTATTTCTTGCGGTTGTTGCACAGGACTTACGGCTTGCTCAATTGCGTCTAAAGAATTAGGAATAGGTTTTGCAGCAGGAACTTGCCCCGCTACATTGGCCTCAATTTGGTCTAATGAAGTAAACGACTTTGTTTGAGGAGCGCTTACTTTTTTTTCAATATCTGCTAAGTTCATTTATTTCTTTAATGCTTTTCTAACTTCATCTTCTGAAACATTACGCTTTTCTTTTTTAGCGTTAGACATAGCTTCTTTTACAGCTTTTTCAAATTCAATACCACTGTCTATTAAGGATTGTGCGTCACTGACAGTAGAATTTAATTCTTTTGACTGTCTAAGTTGGGCCTTAGTAGGTTTAACGTCTCCAAATGCAGATTTAACAGACTTATCTTCCCCCGTCGATGGTTTATTAGGTTCTTCAATAGGCTTAGGACCTAATCCATACTTCTTAGCCTTCTTATCTCCGTATTTAGTATTAAATTCGGCAATAACTTTATCTTTATCGGCACCTTCTGGCATATTTTTAATAGCGTCAGATACTGCCTTTAATCTAGTATTCTCGTCTTTTGGTACATCTTTACCAGCATACGGATCAGTCTTAGAACCGCCCTTGCCAGGGTCATTGGCACCCGCCTTATATCCTGGAGGAGTTGATGCTGTTCTTGGATCAAGGGCAGTGTTAACACCTTGTGGAGGTTTATTATTAGGCCCTGCTATAACACGACTATACGCTTCTGTGTCTGTCTTTTTAAGAACTTGTAGTGCAATCCACTCTTCTGTTTGTGGATTAGACATATCAATCCCGGGGAATTGTTTAGCAAATTCTGCAATCATAGAAGGATCAGCTTTAATTGCTTCTTTAGTTGCGTCTAGTTTTGCAGCAGCATCCGCGTATCTTTGTGCTGGACTTCCGGCAATAGTGGCATCACGAGTAGCTTTAGCTGCCCTTTCGTGGATTTCAGCAGCTTGTACGGTTGCACCAGCACTGATTTTATGTCCCTCAAGAGTAGCAGCAGCTTGAATTTTAGCAGCATCAATATGCCATTGATTTTGCTGTTGAGCATTGGCGATATATTTACCAGCTTCTTCATAATTACCTGAACCTACAGCTTGCCAGAATTTAGCAGGATCGGTTAATTTACCAGGATCAGCAGCAAGCTTCATAGCATTAGAAATAAGCATAGCTTTACCTGCATCCATAGGAGCACCTGTGGAGCTAGGATTAAAGTCGGTCTTACCTGTGTCTTGTCCTGAACGAATGGCTTGTACTTGTTCTGGGGTCATGCCGGTACGAGCAGAGATATTCTCAATAGATTTTTGTTGGTATTGTTCAGGAGTGCTTTTACCAGTAAATAGATTACTTGCGGTAACATCCTTCTTGAATAGACCATTGCCAAGTCCAGGAGCTTGTGCAGGTTGTTGGGGTTGTCCTTGTACATTAGCAGAAGGAACATTTCCAGCCATGGGAGCGGCTTGTGCTTGTGGTGTAGTTCCTTGTGTAGGAGTACCTGCTTGTGCTTGTGGATTATCTCCATTAGGAGCAGCTTGAGCAGATGCAGTGGCTTGTGCTTGGGATTGTGTTTCTTTTAATTTCATATCTGCGTATTGTTGTTGTGCAGACTTAAGAGTAATAGGATCAGAAATATTATACCCACCAGAAATAAAAGTTCTAGCAACATCTAGTGCTTTAGTGTCCCTAGGATCACCAGAAATTTGTAATGCAAATCCTCTAGCTTGGTTATCCAGCTTTTGCTGTTCAGCTTTATTGGCTCTATATACTTTTAAGCCTTCGTTAAACGATTTAAGGTCTTCAAGCATAAATTCATTTTCTTGCTTTCTATTCTCATCTTGAATAGAAGACATTTTCTTGAAGAAGCCAGTACCGATACCACCTAAACCTGCCATATTAGTATTCCTTTATTGTCCTGGGGGAGTAAATAAACCATTTCCTTGGGGTGCTAATGCAGCAGCAGGATCAGGAGGAGCACTTTGACCCATTCCGGGCATTACATTGCCACCTTGTTCAGCATCGTCAAATGCAGCAGCTACATCGTCAGGAGTACCACCCATCTTAGCTTTAATTAGATTGGTGTTTAATTCTTGCATGAAAGTATCAACACCAGAAGGACCACCATCAGGAATTAACTTGTATTTAATGCCTGCCTTTTCAGCTAACGTAGCAACCATAAGAAATACATTTTGGTCAATGAGCATCATAACATCAATAGACCAAAGACCTTGTTGAAATCCTGATACAAGAGTACCTTTAGTAATATCTGCTACTGTAGCACCACTTTCTAATAGCGCAAGCATTTTAGGAAGTCTATCAGGTTTAACTAAAGTCTTCCAAATAAAATTGACAGCTTCTTGTGGGTCCACATATTGAGGAGGTCTTTCCCAAGGAAATGATCCAGGAGGATGGGCTAAACCTTCACCAGGAACAGGGGCACTAAATTGTGATGGCATTATTTCATACCCTTTTCTTCATCTTTAGCTTCATACTCATCTAGAAAATCCTTTAATTGACTATTGAAAGGTTTTCCATTCCACATAAAATTACTATCAAAGCCGCCCTTTTGCGATTGCATAGCATTGCCTTGATTATATTGAGAAGTACCCTCTACAATACCTGTAGGTTGTGCTTTTCCAGGAGTAGCTTTATTAGAACTAGATTGACCAGCGTTAAAAGAACTATTATCCGTAATGGATTTGCCTTTTAAGCCACCGCCCCCTAGGAAAGCACTAACGCCCCCAGATATCATATTTTTTGCGAGACTCCAAAACTCAAACATTATTTTAAGGCTCCTTGGAACATGCCAGCTAGGAAGTTACCGAATGCGTTCATGAATGCTGCATCCTGCTCCTGATTAAACAATTCTTTCTTGCCTTGTGTATACAAAGCAATCTGTGCAAGTTTATTAAATCTATCTTCTTTATTTTCATTTGCGGTAAACGCCCATGCACTTTCGTCTCTATATTGCTGCCATTGTTTATCATACGCAGAATTAGAAATTTGCAGTTTATTAAGTGCGTTTAATCTATTTTCTTCATTTTGTGCAGCAGTATTAGTAGTATTAATTTGTCTGCGCCATTGTGTGTTAGCTTGCTGAACAACTAAATCATTTTGTGTGTTAAACTTATCTCTGCTATCTTGCATGGTTTTATCAAACTTTTCCATAGAGTTTTCTTCACCAGCATTATATTGACTGATAGCAGTTCTTTGTGCAGCATTAAAGGTTGATACATTGGTTGCAAGATTGGCGTAGAATTCATTTGCTTGGTTCATATTGGAAGCATTAAAATTCTTCGCAGCATTATCCGCAGCTTGATTACTTAGTAAGAATTGGGACTTCTGTTGTGAATTTACAAGGGCTGCCTGTTGTTTATTATTAAGATTTTGTAAATCCATAGCCACAAGAGCATCGCTATCACCTTTGGCAATAGGTACAGCAGCATCAATAATAGCTGCCATAATAGCTTGTCCTGCCATTGAGGAATTATCAATACCTCTAGCAGCAAGGATTTGTTGAGCCTTTCTAGCAGCACCAGAAGCCCATGTTGGGAATTGTCCATCACTTCCAGGCTGTAATAGTTCATTTAATCTGCCACTAACTAAGTGAGAACTATCTATAGCAGCAGTAGCAGCTTCCATTAAAGCAGCATCTTGTTGCTGTTTATCTATTTGAGTGGCTTGATAAGTATTTACGCCTGTGTTTTGAGATGCCTCTGCCTGTCCTGCTTGTGCTTTGGATGTTGTAGAAGTACCCAAAGAACCAAGACTATTAGACTGCATAAATTCATTGGAATTTGCAGAAATATCATTAAAGTTTACTTCTGTACCAGGAGGCAATACAGGATTAGTAGCTCTAGTATTTGTGCTGTTTATAATAGCACTATTGCGGCTATCTACAGGCTGTTGATATGTTGGTGTAGTAGATGTTGTAGAGGCTGTAGTAGTTCCGGTGGACTCAGTGCTTCCTGTAGAACCGCCCCCACCACCTTCGTTACCTCCACCTGAACCATTTCCACCATTACCTGTTTCACCACCATTTCCACCATTACCTGTTTCACCACCATTTCCACCATTATCTACGCCACCATTATCTACGCCACCATTATCTACGCCACCATTATCAGCAGTCATGGTAGGATTATTGGCAGGGGCTCCCCCAGGCATTGTAGCTAATACTGGATCGGTACCATTAACCCCATTAACCCCTACGGACTGTGATAGCCCAGGATTAGGGGATTGCGTAGCTAATACTGGATCGGTACTAATAGTACCTAAACCTGCTTCTGTTGCCATTATATAAAGTTCTCCCAACCATAAACAGTATTGGTAGCATCGGTAGTGATAGAACCTACGTTAGTTAATTGTGAACCGTCTACAGCAGGCAATTTACCGCTACTATCTAGTTGAACAATCTGGTTAGCTCCTGTACCTGCGTTAACATTTAATACAGGATTACCACCAACACCATTAGGAAATCCAATAGTTATTGTACCATTAGTGCAGGTTAATTGTACAGCAGCAAAAGCTCCCCCAGAGCTAGACACAACTAATCCTGTAGCTCCAGATAGACCATTTAAGCCCATATTAGTGATAGGAGAACCACCACCAGGAGTGCTATCATGGTTGTGCCCAGAACCAGCGTCCATAGCTGCTTGAAGCTTATTAAACTCCAGATTAAAGGAGTTACTTAGAATAGTTAAGTTAGGGGCTATTTGTGCGGATGCTTGTCTAGTATATCCAGTAGCCATTATCGTCTCCCATTAAGCGCATATTCAATAGAAAGAGACCTTACAGTAAAAGGTGCTCCCCCTGTACCATAAAGTACAAAGCTTGAGGATAGCGCTGACCCTTCTAATTGAACACAGAAACGTACATCTGTGAAGGCATTCGAGTCAAATATAAATCCATTATCATATGTTATAGCAGGGTCATCATAAGTAGCCGCATTAACAATTCTACCTAATTCTCTATCAACAGGTTGTGTTACAGAACTATCATTAAAATCATATATAGAACCTGTATAGATAGTTGTGTTACCTTCTGCATAAATATAAGCACAAAGTCTGTAGAAGGTCTTACGCATACGGGCATCTTCAAATGCCATGTGAGGGCTTTGAAGATACCAAGACATAGTTACTGTGGTAGAGGCAGTGCTAGCAGTACTAAAGCCTGTAAAATTACTGCCACTCTCCTGTTTATATACATAATTATCAGCAGTATCATTATGTGCGTGTACTACTAATTCTGTTTCAGAAGATAAGTATCTACTATCGCAACAATAAATAGAAGCACCTAGGAAATCAAACCATTCCCAATTAACTCCACCATCAGAAGATTGACGTAATCCACCGATTAAGCCCCCTTGAGACGATCTGTCCATACTTGATCTAGAAGAAAATATCCTATACTGAGACTTACTTCTAATAACTACAGCAGAGGTAGAACCATCCGCATAGTTTTCTATAGAAACTAAATCAATAGCTTTCTTTTGTATTGGTCTACTTAAGTTGGAAATATCTACGTCACCAATACGCATGGTACCGGCAACAGTTCTTAGACCATCAGAAGATAGGAATACTAAGTCACCACCAAGTTCTTTAATGCTATCTGGAGCAACACAACCTATATTCATGGTTACAGGACTTAATACCCAATCGGATGCACTTGTGCCTGTGATTTTAGAAATATTATGGCGTCCAAAAATAAATAATTCATCACGCCAAACGCCATGTCCATGTACCGCAAAACCAACATTAATTGATCCTGCACCAGCGGTAGCATCATAATTATTATCGTCACCAGGAGCACTAAAAGTTAATGTTTGAGAATTAGCCCCAGATAGCCATAAGTGACGTTTAAATTCTGTAGCAAAAGTTTGTCCCGAGGGAGCATTATTTAAGTCTGAATATACTCCATTAGAATATTTAGCAGGAGTATTTACACCATCAACAAATGTAGTAGTTGGATATACCCAATTGTATGCTGTACCTCTATATTTACCTGCACCTGTTCTAGCTACTGTTGCTGTACTAGTTAATTCTGTCCAGGCTGTAGCACTTGTAGATGCAAAAAATACTTTAGTAGAGCGCATGGCAACTACGCCAGTTTCATGTACGAATGTACCTAGAATTTGCCCAGTCCCAGGTACAGCAGCTTCATTATAGCGAGTGTAGCCTGAAATACGTCTATAACCACCAATTAAAGCGGTTTCAAAGTTAATTCCTCTAGTAAGAGAGCCGGGACGATTTTCACCTTGCCAAATAAGGTCTTCGTTATTTACAGTCCCGCCCTCAAGCAGAATTTGCTTTGTGCCCCACCTATCTTTACTTTTATTCTCTAAAGGCATTAGAAGAACCTACTAGGACCTGTTAAAGCTCTTGGTCTAACTACTCTTGGGTCTTTTGCATCTGTAAATCCAGGAACAATTTGACGAAGCATTTGATTAATTCCTTGCTTACTTTCGTCTTTAATTCCTGATGCAGACTCAATATTTTCACGGAACATATAAGCGTAATACATTGCTCTATTAATTAACACATCAATAAATTGATCTGGAATGACTGTAGTATCATTATAATTAACTAACTCAGCAGGAACTTCGTAAATAAAATAGTCGATAGTATACACTCTATCAGGCCATGGACTTACTATAATAGTGCTACCCGAAGTAGGTCTAGTAACCCATTGTGGCTGAGAATATTGTGTACTATCCGCTTGAGCATCTACAGGAAATCTGTAGCGCATATATAAATTATAATCCATATAAGTTAATACAGACTGAACTACAGGAGGAGTAGCTGTATTATCTTTACGAATTTGCATTGTATAAAAATCAACGGGAGCTAATGATTGGCTAATAGAATATTCATTAGTGCTGGAGCTTGTAGTAATAGTTTGTGCAACTCTTAAAAAGGGCCAGAATTGATAAAGGTGAATAATATCTTTAATGGCTGCATTAACAGCATCTTTAGCCTGTTGATTAAAACCTGTTGCAGAAGCAAAATTAGACTGCGTTAAAGCAGTCTCATTAAGCCTAGTTAATACTTTATTGGTTAACTGTAAAAAGGTATAGGCCATTAATTAACCTTCAAGAAAAAAGGCCGAGGCCAAAAACTGACCCCGGCCTATAACTAAGGTATTTGTTTTTGTTATTCTTAGTTTACGCGAGTTGTGATAGCAGACACGTCCATAAGAACAGCAAATACACGAAGCTTTGCGTCAGGAACAGCAGTACCTACAGTGACACGTACAGTAGTACCGTTTGTACTCGAAACAATATAGCCAATAGCACCAGAAGCAGTAGACGAGGCAGTATTTACGGTCCATGTTGGAGAGCTTAAGAGAATGCCGGTAGCACTTACGCTTGTAGCTGCAATCATAGTAGTAGCTGGAGCCACTAGAGCGACTGCAATTGTGCCGTTAGTGTTTGCGGTAGCTGCACGTTGCTTATCTAGACCCGCAAGCAGGACTAAAGTATTTGTAGGAACAGGTAGAACGTCGATAGTATCACCTGAAACTACAGAAGTTAGTGCAGTGTAGTAGTTGTTTTGATAAGTAGATGCGACTACAGCGGTTGAGCTAAGGTCGAAAATCTTATCAACATTGTACATGACTGGCACATCGCGTGTGGTCTCATGTAATGGGCTTGAGGTTGAGTTATAACCTAGTGCGACAACAAAGTTAGCCATTTTCTATATTCCTTTCCTATTAAGCACCACGGTTATAGTAAACTACAGCGAGAGCATCTTGACGTAGTGTCTTACGACCATATAGGTGTAGTCCACGAACAACGTCGGCAAAGCTATCTGGGTCACGGAATGTTTCAGTCTTAGCAATCTGTGAAACAGTTGCAGTTGAAGACATATGACCAGCTAATAGAATACCATAGTCGGTTGAAGCAGAGCTATCAGGACCGATACCGCCGGTAGTTAATGAGTTAGACATATAGCAGCTAAAGCCACGAATATCGCCTTCAATAACCTTACCGTTCCACATACCAGTACGTAGTTGAGACTTTGCATCACCAGTTTGGTTAACCTGCATTAAGCGGCTTTCCTCTTGTTGCATTTGTTCCCAGAAGAATGGGCCAGCAACAAACCAACGGCCATCTGTAGGAACGTTTAGTTCGTCAAGCTTACGATTGATACGAGCTAGAATGTTCAATGGAGAATAGCCACCTGTTGGAGGGCTAACTCTTACAGCGGTTGGTGAAGAACTTGAACCGATAATTGTGGTTGCTTGACCTGCCATATAAGTTAAGATTTCAGAGTCAAAAGCATCCTTAAGCTTGAATGCGGCACGTTCTTGAGCAAGTGACTCCCAATTTACGTGTGAGTGCTTTGCTTCAATATCGTCAACCTTGAATGCAAACTTATTGGCCTTATCAACAACCATAGTGATATCGTTGTCGATTAGATCAACTGGAATGACTTGTTGACCTCTTACATATGGAGAAACGGTAACGTCTGGTTCTAGTACGATACGTACTGAGTCACCATAGTTAGCGATTTCACCTGCATAGTCAGTATTGGTGATTGCTTCGATAACCGAAACTCTACGAAATGTTTTTAATACCTTCTGGCTGAAAATTACTGGCGAGAAGGCGCCGTTAGGAAGGTTTCCATAACCGGCCGCGACTGGGAAAGCCATTTAAAATCTCCTTAAAAATCAAATTGTTAATTAAAACTATTTCACTTTTAGGGCTGATTTATTTAGGTGTCCCAGATTGGAGGCTAAATAACAAACAGGTATTCTAAAGTGCTTTGGCTGCGTGTCTTATTAGGTCCTTAAATTCATTTTCTGAATAATCAGACTTCATTTGATTAATAAACCAACACACCCATCTAACATTATCTTTTGTGTATCCTTTAGAGCTGTCTATTCTATCTAGAGAACCCTGATAAGGATTTTTAATACCTGGGACTTTAGAATATTCTAAAGGTAATCCAGTAAACGTGCATAAACCATTTTGCTTATTCCATAAATCAGTGAGAAATTGGTAATCTATGGAAAATTCATATTTATTTCTATGTCTAGCCTGTCCTAAGCTATACATAACAAAGCCTTCAAAAGAATTTCTATACTTATTTTTTAAATCTTTTATAAAGGCTTTATTATTTTTTCTATATTCTTTTGAGCTAAGTGCTTGACATTGCTTACAAATTGATCGTTTTCCGTACTTCCCGCCCTTATGTTTATCAAATTCTTCTAAGTCTTTGATTTCGTGACAGGAAGTACATTCTTTATTCATTCAATAATAGTTTACATAATATTTATAGTAAAGTCAACTACTTATTGTGCTTTACCACTTAAATCATAAACAAATCTACCTTCTCTACGAGCTTGGTCAATAACATCTTCAAACTTTTCAAAGTCTTTTCTTGAAAGTTTTGCTACTTCACTTTCGCGAATAATAGTTTTCTCTTGATTATTGCCTAATTCTACAGATGGAGGTGTTTGTACTGCTAATGCTGCATTCACGTTATTAACTTCTTTCTTTGGCTCTGTCTTAAGTGGGGTAGTCTTCCCTGTGACAGCCATATACATCTTTAATACTTCTGCAATCTTATATGGATCAACACTATCATATACGATTGACTTAAATTCAGAACGTACAGGGTCCATAATCCACTTAATAAACTGTGGGTCTTCATTAAAAGACTTCCAATTTGGGACTAGTGTAGTTAGAATAGCAGCAGCTTTTTCTTGTTCTGTTTCTTCATTGGTAGTTTTTAGGCTATCAATTTGATTTTGTAATGCTTGCATTTGAGACTGTAGGCTTGACGTAGCAACAGTTACGATAATATCGTAAGAGTCTTTGTACTGTTCTTTCCAAGCAGCAACTTCTTCGGCTGTCTTTGGTAAACCTTCCATAGACTTTGCTACAGTAAGTTTATTAATTTGATCCTGTAATTCTCTTACAGTCTTCTCAGTCTCTTTTTCTTTTTGCTGACTAAAGCGTCTTAGGTCCCCATATCGCTTCTTCCAAGTATCTTCATTATCTCCTGGATTAAGCTTTGGTTGTTCCTCTTGCATAGGCTGACCAATTTGTGGTCTACGCTCTTTTACAGCAACTTTAGGAAGCTCGTCATCATTTTCAACTCTATGATAAGGCTTTGCAATAACTGTTGGTGGGGTATTATTAGTAGCCACCGATGTAATACTCATAAATAGTTCTCCTTAGTGTTAATAGCACTATTCTATAATATAATTAAATTGATGTCAATTATTGATCTGTACCTATATCTATTTGAGGACCACCTTCAAGACCTGCATTTCTATCTCCAGCATTCTTTTCATTATCTGCTTGAATAGCGTCTCTTTCTTCTTGTGATGCAGCATTCTTTTCTAGAGTATTAGCTAATTCATCACTACCTAAACCTGCCCTACGTTCTGCTACAGTAACGTACGCAGGGTCTTCTTTAGCAAAGAAACCACGTCCTGTAATAGCATCTATAACAGACCCTACTCCAAAATTAGGAGTACGTCCCATTGCATCAGTCCAATCTCTAACGCTTTCATAATCTGGTAAAGTATCTCTTTGGGTTTCTTTATCCATGTCTAAATCATTAAGATACTTACCTGCTTGTTCAGCAGCTACTTCACCACCAGCAGCCATCTTACGATTGTCTAATTGACCCTTACCAGTCAAAGAAGACTGGTCTTTAGACCTACCTAAAGGGCTTTTTCCTAGGTTCCTCCCAATATATCTTGGACCCATACTTTTAGAGTCTCTATAGGCTGATGGCATGGGATCAATACCTGTGGTATTATCTGGGGGTAATGTACCACCTGACTTTAAACCAACAGGACCGCCCCCAGGCTGGCTTTGAGATAGATTATTAGGCTTACCTTGACTTTGGTATCCGTATCCCTTTTTATGCTTTAAGTGTGCAACTTTCATGGCTAAAGATGAACCTTCTGGAGCATTGGATAAGTCTCCACCAGATTTCATAAATAAATCGTCTTCATCTTCTTCGCCATGTTCTAGTTCTTCTACTTCTTCTAGAAGTTCTGCATGTTCTTCAATTTCTTCAATAGCATGATGTTCTAAGAGTTCTATGGCGGGAGTTTCTTTAATAAGTTGTTTAGTAGTTTTACCTCCAAGAATAGCTTGTGGTTCTACTTCACCTTCTTCTCCTGGATTTTTACCATCCCCAGGACGTCTAATTTGACCAGCAGCTTCCATAGCAGCTAATCCCTTAAGTGCTTTATCACGAAGGGCAATAATAGTTTCTAAACCAAGATAACGGACAACATTAGCAGGTAATACGAATTCACCCTTAGAAAGCATTACAGGTTGGTCATCAGCTACTTCTTCTGGCAAAGCACCTGGAGGAGGTTCATTAGAGCCACCTTTATTCATTTCAACAGAATTATTGAAATTCTGCATACCTGCTAACCCGCCATCCATCATACCGGGGCGATGCTTACCCATTAAATCAATCTCGCCCATATCACCGCCATCCTGTAGACCAATTCTAGATTGATCTGCGGCAGGATCAGCACCACCACTTACAGAACCCCCATATTCCATTTTAGCTTCATCTTCTAGACCACCTTCTTTTTGGGTTGGTTTAGTTAATAGTCCGCCCTTTTTCATGGCAGGAGTGTTGGTTTGCTGTTGATTAGCAACATTTAAAGCCTGTCCAGGAGACATTCCTTTAGATTGATTAGCAGCGGCAGCAGCTTGCATTTGCTGTGGAGGTTGCATATTAGGCATTTCCCCATTTAATCCTGGGGCGTTTTGTGGTTGCATTGGGCTCTCCTGTTGAACTGGCCCATTAGGGTTATCTTTAGCTTGATTTATACTACCGGATACACCCTTTACAGGTGCAGTAGCAGCAGCAACAATTTCTCTTGTAATAGTTTCTGTAGGAATTCCTGTCTTCTTATGCACTTCACTAATAAAGGCTTCATCAGACCCAAATTTCTTTACAATTTGTTCTACTACAGTGTCATATACAATAGGCTTGCCCGCAGAACTTAAAAGCTTTTCATAAAGCTGTTTCGCATTAAGCTCTGTGGTGTTTTCTTTATTTTGTTGCTTTTGCATGTTCGGCCCTCAGTGCTTCTCTGGCTCTTTTAAGCTCTTTTAATTCAGCTATTGCCCCTTGTTGTTTTAATAAAGTATCTCCAGAAGCGTTATCATTAAGTTCTCTTAATTTATTAATTCTATAATTTATATAAGCCTCAATACTAATCCACATTTCAGGATTATTAAACACCCATAAAATTTCTTCTTTAAGCTTATGATCCATTATTGGCCTTGGCCTTTTTCTTGATCTGGTGTGGAATGCCCTTGTTCTCCTGGACCTGGGGCACTTCCGGTACCAATAGTACCATCACCATTTCCATTGGCCCCTTGGTCATTACCACTTGGAGCAGGATTACCAGTTTGTTGCATTGCCATCATTTGCTTTAGAATTTGAGCCTGTTCCATAGCCTCAAGAGAAGTATTAGTAGTCTTATCAGGATCAAGGTCCATACTTCTAGAAATCTCTCTAAGAAGATATGGGAACTTAGCGTATGGGGCAAGTGTTGGATTACTTACAACTTGTAGGAAGTTAGTAAGTCTCTGGCTCCTTACTTCGTTACGCATTAAGCTATCAGTACCACGAGCGATTACTTCAAGATCACCTTTAATCTCTTTGTCAAAGTCAAATTGCATATTGAAGGCAAACATGCTTTCCCCGAGAGGTTGAAGCAAGTAGTCATCAACGTTTTTAATAACAGTCCTAGTATTGCCAGCAGCAGCGCCCATAACCATACTAATACCACTAGAGGTACGGCCAAGGTTAGGACCAATACTCGCGTTACCATGAGTAATCGAGGGAATACCTGTAGCTTCATCTGCTAATTCTCTAGCCTTATCAAACATACTAAGGTTGTCTTTAACAACATTAGGAAATGTGTGAGAGTAAATGCTTTGTCCTGGTTGACCACCATTCTTTTTAAAGATTTTACCAGGATACAATGTCATGTCTTGTCCTGGAACAAGCATAGTTTCATCAATTTCAAAGATTAATGAACCACTTAGTACGCCGTTATCTACAGCCATTCTCATAAAGCCATTCATGAGAAGTTGTGTATCTGACATATTCTCTGCTAGACCAACTCCCCAAATTAGATATGGTTGTAGTTCATAGGGAACCATATAATAGGGAATACGTTGTGGAGTAAATGGATTAATTACTAAACGTAATACTTCACTGCCGCAAATCCAGCAGTTTACTGAGATTTCATCTTGATCTGAATATTCAGGAGGAATTTCGATACCTTGAGCAGCAGCAATCTGCCTATCCATCATTCCCCAATATTCAAATACTTCATAACGCTCAACAGCGGGCACCATTGGCATGTCCGAAATGACAGGTTCCCACCAAAGTCTATTATAGTTATACCCACTTAAAATACATCTTTCGATGTTATCGGAAATAAAATATGGACGCTTTTTAAGCGCTCTCATTTGAGTGCGATTAAGTCTATGACGCTCAATCATGTAACTTAATTGTGTGGTATTAAAAGCATCTGGATCAGGATATAAATTCCAAATAGAGGTAGCTTCTACAATTGGAATTAATTTCTTTACTGGTTTATACGCGCCAGTATCATCGTCCCATTTTGGATATTCTTTATAAAGTGCTAATGGGCCTTTCATAGCACCAGTGCCAAATAGCACCATTTCAAACATAGTCATACGAAGATGCTTAGAACCAGAAGACGAGTCTAGTTGGTCACTAATCTTCTTTTCCATCTTCTTAGCAGCTTTTAATGCTGGTTCAATAGTTACAGAAGAAGGAGTAGGTCCCGGACCTGGACGTACATTTTTACCTTGGGTCTCTCTTTTAGTGTCTTCATCTAGAAGATCATTAATAGTAGCTCCAGGCTTTAATCCTTTACCATCCCCAGGATACCCGAATGGGCTTCCAGGGCCGTTGTACATTTGAGAAGTAGCTGCTTCGATACTTGGATCAGTCTCGACGTGTACAACTTCTGCAATGCCTTCTGGCAGCTTTTTAGGCTCAATACCAATGGGGAAAGAGTTATTGGCTAATAGTACGTCAATAGTCTGACTAAATGCAGCTAGTACTTTAGTCTTTGTAATTTTAATAAATGCACGGCTTTTTTCGTTCTCTGTGAAAGCTACTTCTGGCCCGTATAAACCTCTGTAGTTTCTCCATGCGTCTAACCACCTATTTTCTGTAGGTCTACGTGCAGTTAAAGAACGCTGATAGCGATCCTTAATATATGCTACAACGCCACTTAATGCCTGCGTTTCGGCAGCACTAATTGGTGAAGCAGCAGCATCTAAAGCTACTGTACTTGTAGGAGTTGGAGGATTTTGAGCAGGAGGTTGAACTACCTGCGGATTGTTAGGTAGCGAGAGTAAACCGCGCATAATAACTCCTAATTAAGCTGGAGTTATTTACCAGCGTTTGCAGCCTTGCCAGTATCGTTATAAAGTTCGCGAATATCGGCCTTTTCAAAGATACTCTTATCAACACCACCACCAGCACCAGCCTTTTTAGCTTCTGAAACGCCATTTACAGGCACATCAGAGAGGTTAACACCAACTAGCGCCAAACCTCTACCTTCTAGACCTGCACCCTTTTCCTTGGCTTCCTTAGCGTCTGAAAGGTCACCCTGGGAAGTCTTTGCATACATATCGCCATTAGACTTTTTTTCAAACTTTAGGTCAATATCGTCTTTCATTTTATTTCCTTTTAATATCCAAACTGTTTATCGGCAGGAACAAATTTAGGACTCCTAGTGGGGTTGTTCCTGTCTACCATTAACCCACCAATAGTTATAGGACGTGACATTAAAGCGTATCTGAGAGCATCATAAGCATGATCTTCGGCGTCAGTATCAACATCTTCTACGTCATTTTCGTCTAGAGGAAGTCTAGGTAAAGTCCTAATAAGGTTAACACAATTATCAAAAATTGTCAAATAAGGCTTTCCAGTCCTTGGATTTATTGCCAATCTTCTATGTAACTCTGCTTTACCAGAAATACGGGAATTTCTAGCCCCTTGTACAGCCACACGTCCAGAAGGCTTCCAGCGGCATCCCATTTCATTCATAGTTTGACCAATACTTGGCCCCATTTCACCCCTACGAGACCATGCAGAAATGTCTAAAATACCGTATGACACATTTTCACCCGACTCTAGCTCTAATAGTTTTAAAGCTACGTCTGGGGCTGTCATGTTCTTAAAGTACATTTCTCTATAAACTACAATCTCTTTATCTGGGGTTACAGCCAACCAAAGGATACAGCCAGGACTAGTATAGCCCCAATCTCCACCCCTAAAGCGAGGCCAACTAGAAGGAATAGGATAAGATTTAGTAACGTGGATATCTTTATTAAACTCAGGAAATGCTGCACCCTCGAATACATCCCAATCTCCATCTAAGAATTGTTTACGCTTAGTTTCAGGTAGATTAGCTAGCATTGCTGCGTAGCTTAAGTCATATGTAAGATAAGGATTATCCCACACTTTGGCAGGAATAAATCTACGAGTAATTACTTCTTCTTTTTCTCCAAGAGGAGTTTTAATATTTACTTTAACTTGGAAGGGAATACCTGGAGGAGCAGGATCAATAAACTGTTCTCTTACCCATGTTGATCCAATATTGCCTGGGTTTCCTGTAGCTCTAAGCATAATTGGTACATTAGGATCAGTAGAACGTAAGCTTGAACGTAGCATGTCCAATACTTCCGCACTATCGTATTGTGGAAGCTCGTCTACACCAATCCAAGAATAAGATTGACCCTGATAACGTAAAACGTCTTTAAGTGTTTCAGCGTATCCGAATTCCATACGGGCGCCAGAAGGAAAGTAGAATGTGCTGTCTTGTGCTTTCCATTTAGTGTCTGGGTATGCTTTTAAATAAAGCCCATGAGCCTTGAAAATAAGGTCTCTTAATTCAGGCATTGTACGACGAATGAGCACGCCTCTAAATGCTCCATGTCCACAATAACGTAATGGATCGATAAGCATTGCGTAGCTTTTACCGCCTCCTCTAGCACCGCCATAGAATACTTCTCTTTCAGAAGCAGCTAGAAATGCAGTTTGGGGACCTTCATTAGGGCGGAAAATGACATTTTCATCAGGAATAGCTACTTTAGTAGCAAGTACATCTGCAACTTCTTTAGTAGTTACAGCAACTCCAGTAGATAATAAATCTTTCTCTTTTTGAGCTAACTCATACTCTAATTTAGCTTGAGCTAATGCTTCTTCTTTAGCTTTTAATTCTTCTTTAGCACGTTTAACAGAAGGTTTAGCAAATGCTTTTGGCTTCTTTAATCCATTTCTATTTCCTTTAGAAGTTAATTTGACTACTGGAGGAGGTACGTCTTTAAGCGTCATTAATTAGTGCTCTTTGCTTTTCTTTGCGTAATTTTTTTGAAGTGATGCCTTTTTTAGCTTTTAAATACTTAAGTGTTTCTTTTTTCTTAGTTAAATATAAATGCACATGGGAAACGTACTCGCCTGTGGTTTGTCGCAACCATTCCGCAGCATCACGATAACTTACACCTTCATCCAAATATTCTAAAGCCTTTTCTAAAGCATAAAGCTTTTCATAATCTGCCTGAAATAGATTTTTATCCTTTGGATTTCGTGTGTATCCATAAGGAGGTCTATATTCTTTACGCCCTTTATTGTGGGCTCTTACAAAGTGCTCAGGATACTTCTGTTTTATCTTTGGGAGGTAGGATAAATATTCCGATTGGTTTGTCACTTTGTACCTGTACTCTATCAATTTTACCTAGACCGCCACGGTCTAAGATTTCTTTAGCAGCAGCTAGCTTACGATCTTGTCCTGGAAGTTCTGGAGTTTCCATTACTTCAATCATATTAGTTACAGCTTTAGGGGCATGTAGAGCTAAATAATTAGCTGCGCGCTTGATAATCTCATCCTTAAGCTTGTCTGTTAGCCAGCTTGAAGTTGTAACACCTACGTAGCCAGCTAAATTTCTGGCTTTAGTTACGTCTCCATTAGCCTCATCAAACAAAACATCTAGGAATTTAAGCTGTTTTTCAGTAAATTCAGCAGTCATTTTACTTCTTTCTGGATTTACCCGCCTTAGACATAGCAATAGCTACGGCTTGTTTCTGTGGTTTGCCCGCTTTCATTTCAGTTTTAATGTTTTGCGAGACAACTTCCTTGGATTTACCTTTTAAAAGAGGCATTAGCCGAATTGAGCCTTAAAATCTTGCCCTTTTATCTTAGGTCCAGGCTTAGTTTTACGCATTGGGGGCATTTTAGCAGTATCTTGAAACTTTTTAGTCATTACATCACCACCAGTCTTTAGTTTTTGTACTGGATGGGCCTTTTTACCATTAATTCCTGACATTTTCGTTCTCCTTACAGTATTTACGCCACAAAGTCTTTAAAATTCTAACAAAAAAGTATGGTTTAACCATAGATAAGTATTCTTTTACATTCTTTTCTCTAATATTTTTACGATATTCTACTAATTTATTATAATCGTTTGCAAATGAAACTGCAAGATTAATATATTCTTCTTTAGTTTTAGTAATAAATTCTTCTAATTTACATTGAGTAAGAATTCCTGCACCATAACATCCCATAATTGTGTCACCACGTAAAGTAATTACAGGGACGCCCATAGTTAAGGACTCAAAAGTTGTAGTAGAACCATTAAAAGCAAAGGTATCTAACTGTAAATCTACTTTATTATAACAAGATAAGTGATTTCCGAAGTTATTATCACCTACATCAAAGATACATTTATCTTTTGGAATGTATTTTAATACTTTATTTTGGAATTCTGGGTTCTTCCAAAGCCCTTTATACTTGAAATAAAACTTACAATTACATTTGCTAGATATTTGGTGCCAAGTTTCTAGCACTTTTTCGTTTAGTTTAGCTGGATTATTGAATACGCCAAAGGTAATATGCCCATTTGTAAGCGCTGGTAAAGCATTTGGCTCAGGCGCTTCTGCAAAATAGGGATGCTGATAGAACCTAGGCATGCCTATAATGCGCTCTACACCGATATCTTTAATATGTCTTGGCGCAAAATGCCTTCCAATTATAAGATAATCCATATTTGGAATAATAGTACGACCTGCGTCAAGATAAGAAATTTGTATAGGGGCGGCCCTGTATGCAGCGATAAGAGGGCGATTACTATCAAACAGAGGACATAAATAGACCACAACATCACATTGATCTTCCCTAATCATTCTGGCAACTTGATCGTCAGATACACCATGAATACTAACGTATTTTACAGAACCTTGTCTATAAGCTTGTGTAATTTCATCTTCTTTTGGAGTATTGGCGTAACACACAAACTCTACAAAGTTTCTATCTGTGTTAGTGAATACCGAGATAAAGTTACGACCTACAGGATGGGCGTATAAGTCGCTAGATACAATACCAACCCTAAGCTTTCTGTTGGGATTTAAATTATTCTTTAATTCACCAAACTTAATGTCTTGCTTTACGAATTTTCTAATCCATTCTTTTTGGGCTTCTTCTACAGCTTTTACATCTACTTCTGGGCAGTAAAGATAGCAAGTTAATAAGTTCTTAAATACGTCTGGAGAGTTTTCATTATATTTAGCCATTAATTTAGCGTACTTAATAGCTTGTGTGTAATCCCCTAGAGCCTTATAAGCCAATCCCATATTGTTTACTGTGTATTCTTGTTCGGGGGCAATGGCTAGGCTAATATTATAATATCTGATAGCCGCATTAAAATTATACTTTTTAAATTCTAACACTCCAAGAGTATTAAAACATACAGAGTCATATGGGCACATAGCATTATAGACTTTAGCCCATCTAATGCCCTCATCGTATCTAGAGCATCTATTACCTGCATCAGCACCATATGATGCAAACATAGCCATAGGGTCTTTGGCTACAGCATAGTAGTTTTTACAATGCTCTAAGCAAGCTGGAAAATCAAATAATTGATATGTGACTAATACAAGATTGCACAAAGCTTCTTCTGAATATGGATCATGCTTTAATGCGCTCTCTAGCTGCTTTCTACATAATTCTTTTAGGCCCTGCTCAAAAGACTTTACAGCAAGGTTAATATCAGCAATTGCTTTTTGCCTATGCTTAAAACTGACTTTGGCTTTAATCTTCAAGTATAACTCCTATATTGCAAAGAGATTATACTTGAAGATGTGTTAATAGTCAATTATAGAATGGTTAAGCGAACTAAACCTTTACCACCTACACCGGCTATACCTGCGGAACCTTTACCACCGCCACCCCCGCCACCATCACCACCGTTACCACCATCACTGGCATTGCTATTTCCACCAGCATTACTAAATGTGGATACCCCGATGGTTGGGGTAATTTGTCCTCGCACAATTCCTCCAGGACCTAACCAGCCTCCTCCTCCTCCACCACCACCATTACCTATTACGTTATTTCCACCACCGCCACCAGGAGAGACACCATTACCACCATTAGCTCCACCATTTCCCCCAGCTTCGTCGTAGTTTCCTGCTCCACCACCACCACCACCAACAGAGGAGCCGTTTCCATTGCCCCCAACACCACCAAGCCTATTTACACTTCCTCCTGTGGATATGGTACCACTAGTTCCACCAGTAGAGCCGGAAGCAGAAGCACCAGGAGGACATACAATAGATACATAGCGCCCTGCTACAATGCCTGTAACTGTGGTACTTGCAGTACTGCCAGAACTTGCTACATAAATATTAAGCTGTCCATCCATACCAAAAAGAGGTATTTTTAAATATGAAAATGATCCAGCTTGACCACCACCACTATAATTAGTGCTACTTCCGCCGTTACCACCACAACCAACTGCCTCAATAACTAAAAACGATTTATTAATTGGAATAGCTACTGAAACAATAGTATTTGTTGTAGTGTAATTTGTTATAGTTGGAGCATCATCCGCAGTAGAGCCGCCAGAAGGCCAACCCTTAAAGTTGGAGAATTCTGATAAAGCTCCCCTAGGAAAGCTATAGAACTCAGAGCCAGTTGCCATTAGAGTTGCCCTGACTCACAAACAATGTGCACGCCGGTATTGGTTGTAGAAGTTGCTTTAAGTTTATTGGTAGAGCCACCAGTACCACCAGGAAGAACTAGACCAACCAAGGCAGGAACAGTTGTGTTAAACATAATAGAAGTAGAAGTACCAGTTACAGCAGTTACCGCAGTCTCAGCAATAAGCCTATTTGTAGTGCCATTATCTGCGCTTACATACCATCTAATAAGACCTACAGAAGATGTGCCTGGAATACTTACAGAAACTCTTGAAATACGCTTACCTACGCCAGAACCAGCAGTAGTAGCAGGACCAGAAGCTACGTCAGCCATTGCTGTAGCAGCAGTAGCAGAAGTATCCGCAGTACCAATAACTGCATACTCTAGAATTGGAGTAGCTACGAATTGTGATTGATTAGCCATTTATATGTCTCCTAGTTTTATCTTTGGACAAATCCTATATTAATGTTTATACTTAAATACTATAGGGAATGTTTAAGTATATTGAAGCCAGCCGAATAAAGGATCACTACCACCGTTTGCGACAGGAAGCGCACCCGTAACGTCAGTAGTTAAATCTACCTTACCAAAAGCGTTTGTGATACCATCAGAGGATCTTAAAACAGTACCAGAAGCAGAAGCTGTTAAGCTAGGTACTCCAGAGCTATTAGTAACTAATGCAGCAGAGTTTACAACAGTAACCTGTGCAGCAGTTCCTGTAGCACTAGCATATAAAATACCATTAATAGTTAGGGCAGCAGGTAGAGTATATGCAGAAGCTACTACGTTAGTGCCGTCACTTTGTAAGAAAGTACTTAAAGTGCCTATTGCTGTGGGAATAGTATACGACGAAGTTACTATATCTGTACCATTAGAAGCTAGGAAAGTACCAATAGCACCAATGGCAGTAGGAACAGTATATGAAGATGTTACTATATTTGTACCATTGCTTCTTAAAAACGTACCTAGTGCACCTATGGCAGTTGGAACTGTATAGCTTGATATTACTACGTTAGTGCCGTCAGAGGTTAAAAATGTACCCTGTGTAGCTGCTACGCTAGGATATGTAGCTGTAGTCCATGTAGGAGCAGCAGTACCTTGAGATTGTAAATGCTGCCCTGTAGTACCGGCAGCGGTTATTCCCAGGTTTGTAGCAGTACCATATACAACACCACCAGAAGAAGCGCTTAAACCATGTCTAGCTAAAGCTAATGTACCAGCAGTAATAGCTGTAGCATCTAGCGTAATATTTAAATTAGCCGCTGTAACTAATTGACCTTGTGCGTTTACTTGGAAAGTAGCTACAGCATCTGTTGTACCATATGTACCAGCAGTAACTGTAGTGTTCTTTAAGTAAATAGTTCCAGTAGTTGTGATAGAAGCTGTAGAACCTGTGGAAGAAGTAGCTAAACCTGTTCCAACGTCTATTTGGGTTACTGTACCAGAACCACCAGCAGGTAAGCTAAAGAAGCCTTTAATACCTCCTGCATCAGTACCATAATATTTACTATTACCTGGGGCAGCGCTATCGTTTACAAGTGTAATAGTTCTATCAGAAGTTAAATCGCCACCACCTGTTATAGAACTTGAAGTATTAATAGCTCTAGTATTTACCACAATGGTACTGGAAACGCTTAATGAAATAGCACCAGTAGTATTGTCTAGAGTTATTAAAGAAGAACCTGATATTAGAGATAGTACACCAGCATTTGCAACAGTTACAGACCCTACTCCAGAAGTAGGGGTTACTGTAATTCCTGTACCAGCTACTATTCTAGTTACTGCTGCACTTCCACCGGCTACTGCTCTTAAGCCCATTATTGAGGTCCTTTATATAAACCTAATTTATACATTATCCAAATTAGAGGAATGAGCAAATATCTCATTACTTACCTTCGACGTTGGGTAATTCTAACTGAGAGCCTGTGTTTTCTACTAATTTGAGTTCTTTAACTCGCTTAATTACTTCCATGGCAGGACTAGCCATAACCCAAGGAAGATTACCAATATGATTAACTAGCTCCTGCATATCTGCATGAGTGAATTGATATACTACATTATCCATATTTTACCTTTTAAAATTGGTGCGGGCATTAGGATTTGAACCTAAAACATTATGCTCCCAAAGCATATGCTCTACCAAATTGAGCTACACCCACTAAATTACTCGTTTTATAAGTTTAACTATTTCTTGTCCAATAGTGTATATCACTACGAAAGGATATAAAATAGTCAGTAATAAATATTTTAAATATTTCATTTAAGTACCAGGACCAAATGTCATTGAAATTGTACTAGCTTCTCCTGCTTTGCATCTTATTGCAAATGCACTACCAGGAATATTAAAGATTTCTATAGCTCCAGATTTAAGTCTAGTAGCTCCAGGATTAGCTGGTGTACCTCCACCAGTGTTTAATGTTGGAACAGTACAAGTTAATCCTGCTGTACTAGTACCCCATACAATAAAAGCATCGTTAGCACCTTCACAAGTTATACGAACTTGAGGACCATCTGTAGGTACCGTATAGGCTTCACTTGCAGAACTTGAGCAAGTGAATTCGTATGACCTACTTCCAATTACAGAGAATATTTGAGTCTGGATCATGTTTTTCCTTATATGCCTCTAGAAGCTCATTAGAAGGCCGTACAGAGGCTTTGGCGTGTTTGGGCTAGGGTGTATAGGGGAAAGGGTTTAGACTTTATTAAAATCTTATTTAAACGAGAACTAGAGTGGCTGCAACTGTATCGGTAGAGGGAGCAATGAACCTACCACGTACATAGGGAACTGCTACAGTGACTAGAGTTGCTCCAGCAGTAGTAGGAGAACTTGATGCAGTGATTGTGGTAGAAATTGTTTGGAAAGGTCCAGCAGAACTATACGAACCTTCTAAGCGAGCAGTAGGTGCAGTACCTGATGTAATGAATGCCATAAGGTATCTTTGAATATTTCCAGTGACATTGCGAGGTACAGCAAATACAGTACCTACGATATCAGCAGTACTAGTTCCGTTTGTAGAGTCGATTAGAGAAATAGTTTTTAGAGGTACAGATACAGACATAAATTTTTAACTCCAGATATAAGAATTCTTTAGTACAGAATACAGAATAGATTATAGCACAAATTAATTAGAACATAAATATTTAAAAATGCAAGATATTTTCTAATTTTTTATGCTTTTCTCCAGGACACATTAATGAACATTAGAATGTCATATATAGGTTCATTTATAATTATTATGTATTTTATAATAGAATTTGTATATTAAGAATATTATGAATTGTTTATTATATTTAAGATATATGTATTATATTAAGTATTTTCATATATAACTTCATATAAGAAAGGATTTAAAATATATAATAATATCAATAGATTATATTATAATATTATGTATATATTAGTATTATAAGATATTATATATAATATATAATATATATTATCTTATTCTTATACGTAGGAAGAAATTCTAGATTTCAAGGGGTAGTATGAAAAATATTTTATCCTTATCTGTAGGTTCATTAATAAAAGGGTTTAAGTGCTATTAACACTTCTGTAGTTTTATTTTTTCTGGGTAAATTCGAGCTAGGGAAGTTATAGGAAATTTGAATTTGTTTATATGTGTACTATTAACACTTCTGTATTTAGGTATTTTATAGGGGTATGGTATAACGCACCGTGGCCCGACCGATGGACCAAGCCCCCCAGTGTATACGCTCATTTATATTTATTAATGGCCCATGCACTCGCGTTAATTACTATAAATGTTTGTTTAAGTATATCGTGAGGCTAGCTTAGAATGTACATAAATTAGTTGTAGAATGTATTGATAAGTACATAAAATTCTTGTGGGAAAGCCGGTCAAGGGAGCTGCAATGTATGCAAATATATTAACAACCTATGCAAATATATCATACCTTACATATACAAATCTTTATTAGTTAATAAATCCAACCCATTAATAATTAAAAGTTAATATTCAGCTAATAATATATCACGCTAACCCATTGTTATCATTCAAACACATATTTCGCGTGTATAAGAAAAAATGGCCGTGTCAAAAAGTGTGCCAATGCACTTGACCGGGTATCCTAGGCGTTTCCCTTAGTTCAGGGTCAAACCCTCTAGAAAACGCTCTAATGAGTTTTTAAAGGCATATATCAATCCGATATAGCCTTGAAATATTCTTTCAAATACACTAAGGCATATACTAGTTAGCATTTGATCCAATTTAATTCTTTCTCGCCTCATTGGGCGCCATATATAGAGACGTTGCAAACCGCCCTTAGCCGTGCTACATAATGGGCACCGGGCGACGCTATGCCCTGCCAAAACCCAAAGGGGTACACATGAATATCTTCAATTTCCGTATGCAAAAGGTCGGAGGGATTATGTTCCTTCGGCTTGGCAAGCTTTGCGTATCGTTCTGTATCTCTTCTAAACCTTTCTCAAGGGAGAGCTAATCATGCGTCATATCGAAACCATCGAATTGCAGGGCCATATCTGCAAAATCATGTACGACCCGCGTCACGGGGAATATGTGGCACGCCTTAATGGCAACAGTGCTACGGACTATTTCACCGATGACAGAGACGACGCTATCGGTACCGCTAGGCACATGCTCGCGCGTTATGTGTTTACCATCGATTTTAACCTGGGGCGATGCAAGGTTAGTGATCTGCCAAAGTACACTTGGGAAAGCCTGAATAAGCTACAGGCTATGCCCGGTCACTTTTCCAAGCTTGGCGCTTAATATCTCAACAATCCCAAAGGGGTAACAGAAAATGCATACTTACTTTCCGAAGGCTAACAAGTTTCCGGGCCTTTGCGCTTTCTGCAATACGGCTGTAGATGCTTATGCAGGGACATATATCTATGTGAAGAAAGAGGGAGGTGGATTTAATCGCAAGGGTCGCCCGGAAGGCAGTTCACATATCTTTTGCTTCGCTCATTTCGAGGAGGCAAAACATGGGGAAATTCGCTTTGATCGCAAGGGTCAACCTATCTCTAAGGATAATCAGGATAATTTGAGCGATGAAACCATAGAACAATGGTTTACCAATAATCAGAATTTAATCTCTAAGCATATGAGCATGGTTAGGCAGCTAACGCTTAACGGGTATTCTAAAGAAACTATTAAAGAACATATTTTAAAGGCTGAAAAAGCCTTAGATGAAATCGACGCCAAACCTATCGAGGAAACTAAAGATGATGATATGGGCAACCTTGGGGGAATCCTTAAGCGTGCCCTAGAAAGCCATGAGAACGTCGAGGAAGGCAATCAAGACAATTCCGAGGGTTTCCCCTCGGATGACGCTCAAACTCTCGCAAAGATGATCCAAAAGCTTGCGGGAAAGGCTAGCGTGGATGAAAGGCAGGTAGCGAATATCGTTCGCAATGAAATTGAGGGGCTTACTCAATTGCTTGTGGACGTTGAAACCCGCATGGATAGCAAGATTGCAGCTATCCAAACCACTCCCCCGACCAAGCTTGAAATTAAACAGGGCAATGATATCAAGCTTATCGACACGGGTTTGCAACATGAAATCCTGCCCGATGTTCTCGTGCCTATCTCGCAAGGCTTGCACGTCTTTCTTGTGGGGCCGGCTGGTTCAGGCAAAACCACTATTGGGGAGCAAATCGCTAAGGCTGTTGATAAGCCCTTTTATTCAACGGGGGCCGTTGATAGCAAATATGCCTTGATTGGCTTCAAGGATGGACATGGCAACTATCAAAGCACGGTATTCCGTAAGTGTTTTGAAGAGGGTGGCGTATTCCTCTTTGACGAAATGGACGCTAGCAGCGCCAATGCCTTGCTATCGTTCAATGCTGCCCTAGCTAACGGTCACTGTGATTTCCCCGACGGTATCGTTACGCGCCACCCTGACTTTGTGGCAATCGCAGCGGCAAACACTTTCGGGCATGGCGCAGACCGTATCTATGTGGGTCGCAATCAGCTTGATGCCGCTACCTTGGATCGATTTGTAACGGTCGAAATGGGATATGACGCCAAGCTAGAGCGTGCAATGTGTGGCAATGATCCGCTTGCCGTTCGTTGGGTTGATTATGTGCAGCGTACCCGCAAGGCAGTTACGGACCTGCAAATGAGGTACGTGGTTAGCCCTAGGGCTTCGCTACAAGGCTCCAAGCTTCTTTCCGCTGGCATGGATAGCGGCAAGGTGGCGAAGGCTACCCTCTATCGCGCTATGAAGTCGGAGGACATTGCCAAGGTACAGGCACACACTGGAACGTTTAACGTCTAAGGCTTTGGCTTGAGGAAGCTAGAAAGGCTTCCTCTTTCTTAAGCTTTCGACCACTAACCAAAGGGAATTAGGAACATGGTGCACAAGGTAGAATTCGACAGTCTGGAAAGCCTCTTAAGGTATGTAGAGACTGCGCCACATATTCCGGGTCGTTTGCGAGTCTCTGAAAAAAACGATCACGAAAGTCTTACTTGGACTGGGGGCTTAACGCTACCCGAAGCTATCCGTTCGGCGCGGTATGGCTGGAAAGAGGGTTATGACAAGCTAGCGCAATCTATGTCAGCAATTCCTACCGCTATTTCCTTCGCCAAAATTCCTAGCATGGGCTTAGACGTAGCCGGATCATTCCCCTTCATTCCGGCCGCAGTAGCCGGTGACCCTCTGAATATGTGGTCTCTTAACGAGGATAGCTCTAAAACAAAGCCAGTTATTCGTATTTATCAGCGTCTTAGTTATACCGCCAATGTTAACGCTTCAAACATTATGAATTTTGGCGCGGCCGTTCTTAGCCTTGTCGATGGTCTAGAAGATGCTGGTTATAGGACGGAAATATTCGGGTATCGGTCTAGCGAAACTCTCTATAAAGAGATTAATTTCCAAACAATCAAGCTTAAAGAAGCCTCTGAACCATTGGATGTTAGCCGATTGTCTTTTCCGTTTGCTAATCCTGCCATGCTGAGACGCGTTCTGTTTAAACTTTCTGAGGTGCATCCGAACGTTGCCTTTTGCCGCGTGTATGGGAAATCATGTGCGGCGGACCCTAAACTATTTGAGCCGAATAGCATCGTCATACCTACCGCTCCCGGGGTAATCCCATGCGGCACTCTTAAGGATGCAGTCGAATACGTGAAAGGCTTTGTTAAAGCTTCCCCTTGGGCGGACGCTATCGAATTTGAGTAGCCGCTAGCCTCATTAGGAAGCCTAGAAAGGGCTTCTTAGGCTTTACCCTATGCACTCTAGCCAAAAGTATCTAATGCGTTCCTAGCCTCTTTAATGGGGTTTTAGCGCTATATCTAGTTGATATATGCTGACTTGATATAGCTTTGCATGTGGTTTAAGTTTAGTTAAAGTTTTACGTATTTGTTTATTAAATGCTTATGTTTGATGTGAGTCACATATCAATAAAATTTAATCTAAATAAATTAGTTTGTCCTTATTCAATGGTCGAGCTACATCTAATCCTCACACTCAGGAGTTTTGAAACATGGAAAGATACCTCGTATTCGCTGGCGTGGATTACCCTGGCCGAAATTTGGCTAAGGGAGGCTTTAGAGACTTCCAAATGGCCTTTGCCAGCCTAGACCATGCTAAGACATACGCTAGGGCTTTTGGAGAGCAGCGGTTTAGCTGGTCACACGTTGTAGACACTCGCACTAACTCAATGGTCGCGGAGTTTCGAGGGAAGTACGAATAAGAAATAAAATTACAAACTTTTTCGCTTGCAATGTTCGATGAGGTAGCTTAAGTTTCTAGTCAGCCAAGGGACAAACCCTCAATACCGAGGGAGCCCAATAGGCAACTAACTAGGAGTGTATATCATGAATAAGTCTCTTTTCCTCGCTTGTGTCACTACCGCTAATGATGTCTTCTACCGTGTGCCGACCGCTGATGGTCGCGTGTCCACCCTCAAGGGGAACAAGCGTGACATTCTTAAGCAGGCTAAGGAATGGGCTCCCGAAGCCCCTGTGATTGCCAGCATGGACGACAAGGGTAATCTGATGATCGGTTAACCCGTTATGCTTAATTTTGGGGGATGATTATTAAATTAATTGTCCCCCTTAATTAAGCATAACAAAAGGTGAGTACAATGTCTAAAAAAGATTTTATTGTAGTTGCAAATATGCTCATAGGCATCCGATGGGCATATGTCGGAGCTAGCAGAGCGGGTACTTTTTATTCTGCTAATGCAGACATTTTAAAAAATAAGTATACAAAATTTAACAAAGAAAAATTTGTTGCTTTTTGTCTTAAGCAAGATGGAGAAGGCGTTTAATAATCTAATAGGACAATTCCGTCCTATTAAATAGCAGGGGAATTAAAATGCTCATTACCTATGAATACAAGATGAACGGCGTTTGGTACTCTGTGCAGAACGAAAAGGAACTGAACAATGTTCTGGCTAACCATCACATCCCTCTTAGGGTTACTATCATCACTGATTTTGGTGTTGTGATTATGGAGTGTTAATTATGGACCCATGTGGTTGATGGTTTGAATAACTAATTAAATGTTCGCAACACTAGGGGGATTAATTTCCCCCCTTTTTCTTTTAATAATGGAGAAATAAATGCAAGGTCAATGGCAGTATTATAGTGACACTTATCATGAATGGGTTACTGTAAAGCATCCCAACGCTAAATGGTATGCAGGTATTCTTAAAAGAGATTATGGATATCTTATTAGGCAAGTGTATACAGGATGACACAAGATTGCTGGGCGTATTGGTGGGTTAAACGTACTGTAGCTAACCACTATAAAAAGCATAACTATATTATCATAGAGTTCTATAAGAAACATTTTCAAGTATAAACAAAAATTTACGAAAAAGACTGAAAATACCGCTTGCAACGGCCGATAGTTTCGATTATGTTTGGTTTGTCAGACGGCGGAACCTAGAAAGTAGCGAAGCGACACAAGAGCCTTCCAAGCTTTCTAGGTACTGCCAGAGACAACGGCCGATGCGACGGGTAACTTAAATCACGCATCAAGAGACGGGCTAGGTACTCTTTAAATTCTCTAGCTAATATCCCGAGTAAGGTGGGCGAATACCTTAAGGGGCCTTTCCTGTAGCAGTACAGGCATCTAGTCCGGTAATAGGCTAGGTTTAAAATAGGTGGGTTGGCTAGAGATAGCCGTTGCCTGGATCAGCAAAAACAAATTCGATTTGTTTATTAGGGAATTAATAAGCATTGGGTACGGATTGAGCTACCCGATAAAGAAGTTCCTGTTACAATTATCCAATGCTTATTAACCCTTAATGAAGCCTATCACGATATGAATTATCCTTAGCCACATCACATAGCATACTACTAAGATGATAGAAATGTTTTGGTAGGCTTCATTAAGGGTTAATTAATAAATTACTTAAAAGGCATGCCTCCTCCGTCCTAATTAAGTATGTAACAATTAATTAACCCTTACATTACCCCTTGAGGACTACATTATACATGTGGTTTCACGCCTAAAAGACTGTTGTGCTATTTAAGAATGTCTAGATAGCAAAGGGCGACAGGAATAGGGAGATTATTGTCCCCATATTTGGGGGATAAACAGCGGTAAAGGCATTGAAGCGAGGGTTTAGTCACTCTCGGGGAGCCTTTCGACAGGGCTTAGCTAACCCTGGAAGTCACTCCTAAAGACTATGGGAGTGGAGCCGCATATTAGATTGGGAAGTCCCTGTGGAAACTATGGGATAGCAGATAATGGTAATACGAGCCCTCGAAAGCGGCGTTACCTTCCCTCTGTTATTGCCGTGCGGCGGGTGGTTTTAATGTTACAGGATTACGTATTTAGAAATAAATACAGACAACATATGGCATTCAATACCCCATATGGAAACGTTAAAAATATTCTGCGGGGTTAAAAGCCCTTATGTATAGGTGGGAGGATACAATGCCCATAATACATAATAGTAGAGCCTGGGACGGCAACCTTATTTACCCCTTAATAGGAAACTTAAGAAGCCCTATTAATTCCCCAAGTTTTCGGTTATCTTGCGGGTAGCAAAACCGTCAATATAGCGCGCTTATGTTTATAGATCAGGGGTGAGCCTGTAGACATAAGACAAACCATGATGAATGGGTTTAATAGGATATGCGTATTCCTCCAATCCGCTCTCTATCCCGCGCTATTATTTTATGGGCCTTCTTTAATGCTAAGATTACTTGTGTACATCCCAAGTAAGCTAAAGGTAAATCCCTTTACAGGCCCTTTAATTATCGCCAGGGTAGTGATACCCTTCAAATAACATAGGCTTATGGCAAGCTTAAACAATACATTTATTTGGGCGGTATTCATGATTACTTTAGCATTTCTTCTATGTATTCGTATGCACTACCTAGAAGATAACTCTTGTTATGTGCATGAACTTTATTCTCCTAAAGAATATTTAATAGAGAATAAACAAGCTATCATGGATTACGCTAGAAATAACTTTATGACTGTTGCAATGTTTACTGTGAGATTTTAATGCCTAATATTATAGAGATCAGCGCAGCACTTGTTATGTTAGGTATTGCATTCTTTGTTGCTGCCCCAATGTTACATTAAATGACCCTACAAATAACTCCCGATAATCTTTGGAATTCTTTTAAAAATAGGTGGCAAATGCGTATGACCGATCTAGAGACTACTCCCGACATTCAGAAGCGCATGGACGATACCCTAGCTTCTGAGAAGCCTTATAAGGGTCGCATTACGAATTGGGAAAAGGTCCAGCATAGTGGCGCTAAGGGGCTTGGGTATATCATTACTGGAGTTTACGTAGACCATCCTAGTTTCCGTGGTGAAACGGGCTATACGTCCTACGTCACTAAGCATGACGAAAAGACTGGTGAAATTGAAACTAAGAATTCTAGATATACGCTAGTTCTTTAGATTTGTTTTTAGTGCCCGCATGGCGGAATTGGGAGACGCGCCTCGCTTAAGACGAGGTATCGTAAGGTGTGGGGGTTCAAGTCCCTCTGCGGGCACCAATTTAAAGGCTTGCACATGAATATATTTTATCTTGATGACGATATTAATAAATCTGTGCAATATCTTGTGGATAAGCACGTTGTTAAAATGCCGTTAGAGACAGCACAATTGTTGTCTTCTGCTATTTATCTTAATGGTGGGCAAGGCCCATATAAACCAACACATTTAAAGCATCCGTGTACTTTGTGGGTTGCTTCTGATGAATGCAATTACATTTGGTTGTCTAACTACGGTCTAGCTTTATGTAAAGAATATACTTTCAGATATCACAAGCAACATGCTTGTGAGAGAGTTATTCTTGACATGCCTGCTGTTCCTGTGTTTAAAACTATAAATAAGTTTACCCTTCCCCCACAATGTATGCCTGATGAATATAAACAAAGCAACACTGTAGAGGCTTACAGGGCCTATTACAGAGGCGCTAAGAAGCATATACATAAGTGGACAGGTAGACCTGTTCCTGATTGGATTTAACATATTGCGCGTATTATTCAGTTACGTATAGCAATTTCGCTATAGGATAATAACAAATAAACAATAGTGTGACATTCATGCACTCACGCCGCGCTGTAATTTAGGAGATATTAAAATGGTCACTCCATTTACAAGAGGCTGGCAAGATTTTTGGAAGTTTTATCATTTTGAAAAAGATAATCTTGCTAGCCCTTATAACGCGAATAGTGAAAAGGACTTAGATTGGGTATCGGGTATGCTGGACGCTCAACGTACTTGTATACGTTTATACTTTAAGCCCATTAACTTGTATTAAATAAGGCCCCTTAGCTCAGTTGGATTAGAGCAGTGAATTTCTACTTCACGGGTCACAGGTTCAAGTCCTGTAGGGGTCACCACTTCTTTAACTTTAAACAATGGTCGAAACAATGAATACTATGGTAGGGCGTGTTATTCAGACTAATATTGTGTCTAATCCTGATTTTAGTAATGCTATTCAGCTTAAGTCAGGTATTCCACAAGTGTTACTTGGTGGTAATAAGTCAGGCTTTCTAAAGGTCAAGAAGTACGGCAATGGAGCGCAGGGCGATAAGAATGCCCGTTGGCGCCGCAAGCCTATGCTTAAGATGCTGTATGCAGCTTGGAAGTCTAAGGGCGGGGGTAAGAAGGATGGTTGAAGATATTATTGATCTTATCACTGTGATTACAGGGTGTATTGTATTTCTGTATACGACTTATCAAATTTGGAGAGATTAATGTTTAACACTCGCCTTAAGGAAATTCTTGATCGTAATGGCTATCCACATGCTAGGGATGGTCTAGATAAACTTACTACGTACCATGAGAATATCGCCATTACCGCATGGAACAATTGGGGACGTAATAGTAAGATTACTTCTCTTATTCAGGTAGATTTGGAACGATAAATATGCATTACGATGTTATTGGTACAGCTTTAGCATTTGCTCTGTACCCTACTTTCTTCTATTTATATATTAAATTCCATGACTTAAAGTGAAAGGAAACTAATCATGGGCTTTTTTCATATGGCTTTTGAGTACACGATTGCATTGTCAGCCCTGCTCACTCACGGAATTGTGACCAAGCTTCCAATTAAAAAGCTTGAGCATGGGCTTGCGGTCCTGGCATTATTGGGCGCTGTCATTACCTCTAGCATGATGTCAGCCGAGCATATCACTAACTCAGGAATGATTGTGTAATGAAAATCTGTCCTAGGCGTCCTTTAAAGGTTCCCAAGGATTTCGGTACTAGATTAGCTCCTATTGATCCAACGTTTACCTTACCTGCGTATGGTATAAATAGAAATGCAAAAGAGATTACAGAATTTTTTTACAGAACAAAGTACAGATTTTGGGATAAACCAGAAGCTAAGTACGCTAGAGGCAGAGACCCGTGCTATTACAAGAATGATCCTACTTACAACCTATAGAAAGATTTAAAATGCGTAAGTCACATACTCTTGAAAACGGGCATAAGATCAATATTGCCGACGCTAAGTTTTTTATTCTAAAGAACACTGATACTGGTGCTAGCGTTCTACTGCTTGCAAATGATAGGGAGCAGCTTGACAAATATCTTGCATCCGTAAATCGTCGTGCGGAAGCTACTAATAAGCCGTTTATTACTGTCGGCGTTGAGTTTGATGAGTGTACTACTGATGATCTTGCGGAAATGCTTTCCATGGGGAATTTAATTGCTTCTGGTAAGTATCAAGACATTCGTATGTTTACTGACGAAATTCTTAACTCTATTTAACATAAAAGATTTTTAAAATGGCTAAGGCTTATATCGTTTATAATGCTAAGAATAATACGCCGTTTATGTGTCTTATGGTTAATGATCGTAGTCAGGCCGACACTTTCCTTGATGTACAGGCAGCAACGGCTGCTGATGCTGGTTTCCCTGAACTTGCCAAGGAAAATGCTAAGTATTATGCAGATAATAATCTCATTAAGGAAATTGATGAGACTACGGAAGATACGAATTTGCAGCTTGCTTTCCTCCATCTTGTTTCTAAGAATAGTTTTATGGACTTGCGCGGCAAGTCCTTTGATGTCGTTTAACAGGAGTATTTAAAATGAACGCCGTTAATGCTAATAAGTCTGACGCTATGCGTAAGCTTGGTTGGTCTATGTTCCTTGTGCATGATCCCCTGCTTAATGAGAACGATGTTCTTCCTCAGAATACCAAGGACTATCTTGTGATTAAGAGTGATAGCATTGACAAGATTAAGTTTATTAATACTAATCTTGTTACTTACGCTGAACTTAATAAGAACGGATTTCATGACAAGCTCCAGAATACTGTTAGGGAACTTGATCCTTCCAATCCGAAGGATGTTTTGTTTAGTGTTATGTCTTCGATTAATAGGCGTGTGCTTGATCTTACCAAGTGGTCGGACGAGGATATCGTCGCCAAGTCTAAGACTGTCTGTGGAGTGACCTCTACGCCTTAATAGGAATATCCTAGAATATCGCTAAAGGGTCCGGGTTAGTCAGAGTACCTGGACCTACCTAGCGTCTCTGTACGGGCTCCTAATGCGATTTGGCGCTACATTAATGTATTATTAAAGAAGTATTATAATAACCTTTAAGTAAAATATAATCTAAACATATTCTAGAAGATATTAGAGAACATTATAATACATATATAATATCTTAAAATTATAAGATATCTAATAATATATAAAATACTATAAATATATTATATATTCTTAAATATCTTACGTAAGTAGAAAATTTTAATTTCAAGGGGCTTGAACAAAAATATTTTAACCCTATCTGTACCCCAGAATTTTTGTTTTTGAAATCAATTTTTTATGTGGAGTTTGTAAATTATGTCCGATACTAAAGACCCTGTTGGATTTTTTGTTGGACCTTCTAAAATTCGCCGTCTTAACAAGTGGCGTAATCGTCATAAGAAGGCTGCACAACATCGAATGAACCATGTTGAGCGTGCTAATAAGAATAGAGGTAATCTTAAGCGTGGGGGTAAGTAATGGATAGTTATATTATCGTTCATGGTGCTGGATTAACTGCATTAGTATTTTGTGTTATTGTTATTTGTGTAGCTTCCATTTGGAATGTGTGGAATATTATGAGGCTTAAGTAATGGATATTACATATATTCCTAAGAAAGAAGATGTTAAGCATCAAACTAAATGCTTTGAAGTGTTCAATAATCTTTATCCTAGTATTAAAGAAGAAGATGTAGTTGTCTTAACTATGTCTAAGAAAGATGCGAGTGTTCTTGCACTTCTTTTGCAGGAATTTTCAAGTAAAGAAGATGGTTCA
>Ga0070749_10000033_pt1 | contig 62788 bp, 63 predicted proteins | sample VirMetDEL_Nov_18_FD_75180 | JGI IMG/M metagenome (GOLD analysis project Ga0070749, IMG submission 75180) | Aqueous microbial communities from the Delaware River and Bay under freshwater to marine salinity gradient to study organic matter... | ecosystem: Environmental > Aquatic > Marine >...
ATCATCGTGTGGGTTAGTCAAACAAAGAGAGAAGTCGCTTGTACTCGTCTATATTTTCGCTCACCTTCTTCATGGTGCTATGGTCAGGGTAAAGGCCGATGGGAATGAAACGCCCATCAGCCTCCTCACAAGCCTCTTTGTGCGTTGAGGCATACACGCTATTCCACCCAATGGGATTACCCTTGAAGTAGAACATCCACTCTACCTTGTTGTCCATGGTCATTCAGCACATAGTTGCCAAGGAGCGGTGTTTCGCAAGTCCCTGCTAGTCATGTTTAGTTGGGCTAGGATGAATGATGCCAACCTACGCCTCGTCCGTGGGTTACGCAGGTCGTTGTCACCGATGCATCGTGCAACGTAACCAGTCTCCATGCCAAGGACACGAGAGCAGAACTTAACGTCCTGACCAAGATGCCATGACCTTGTTTCACCATTTACCTTCTGAACCAATGTCCAATGGTGAACTACGAATCCTCCGTAGTCCACCTCACTTGTTTCGATTGTTACCATCTTATTTGTTGTTTTGAATTGTTAGTGAATGTAATGTACCCTGACCCATGCCAATGTCTTCAAGCGATATCGTGGTTGCCATCCCCTTGATGAGAGACGCACGCTTAGATTCAAACGAGACCTGCTCAACGTAGTAGTTGAGACAAGCCCCGTAGTCATCACCGAAATGCATAGTCGAATGCCATGGATCTTGATCTACGAATGTGCGTTTCGTCACAACCGCATAGCTTAATGTTGCCTTGTCCATCATTATTGTATAAAATTATTTCTGTCCTTAACAAACTGACGTATCTCGTCGAAGAACTCTCCGTCCCATAGCCTGCCCTCATTCAATAACTCAAATTCGTCAGTCCAATCTTCAGCTAGTTCGTACATACCGCCAACACCCTGCGATTCATAAGTCGAACCGATAATTCCTGATGGCGTGTCCTTGATTAACTCTAAGTTTATCTCAGAGACAATCTCGAAGTGGGTCTCTTGCCATGAGCCGAACCCGTTTGGGAAATGCTTAATCTCTTTCATGCGTATTTGTAGTTATTTGAGTTGAGCATATGGTCATCGCAGTATGCACAGACCACTTGCCAATCCTCGGTTAAATCGTAAGTTGTTCCATCACTCCAAAACGTGCTATCCTCTGCGTACTTCAACGCATCATCGTATAATTCAAACGGCACTACCCCCACACTTGATACTCCATCGCAGTCCGCTCCGTACTCAATTACCCACCACCTGGCCTTTGGCTTACTGACAAAGGCACTTTGATAGTATCCCTCAAGTTCGTCCTCGGACACATAATGCCTCTGAATATCGGGCTTTGCAAGGTAAACATGGCTCACCAAGTCATGCAAGCTATTGAAGATAATCGCATCGCCATCCTTTATGTAAATGTGCAACGCCTTACCATTGTTGTCGTGTATCACCTCGTATGACTCATCAGCCTTTCGTAGGTGTTCGTTGTGAATGTAGTTCATGGTTTAAGTGTTCCGAATCGTTGTTTGAAGTATGCGACATCATACCATGTGATGCCGTGGTTGCAGTCATGCTTGCGTATCATCACCTCAAGTGCCTCTTGTGCTTGCTCCTCGGTGATGTTGTAGTCATCTTCGTAGTCAAGGAAGTCATCTACCGACCACTTGATTGATTCACGTTTGTACTGCTCAAACTCTGCGAGCAACTGCTCGTACTTTTCTTGGTAGTTCATATGCATAATCTTACTTCGTTAATAACACTTCCGTCTTGCAATTCAATGCCCTCAATGACATCAATGGTTGCTTCGTATAGGTCTTCATACCTTACACCTTCGTGTATCTCTACACATAGCGAATCGTTGTCTGAGAAGTCCTTGATGGCTTCCCGTAGGTCTCCGATTGTGAGAATCTTTTTCATGGCTCAGTTTGTTTTTAAGTGTTCGTATGCCTCTCAATTAACTCTTGCGTTCTGTTCATGCCATTCACGCCCCAATTTGACTCCCGCGCAATCCTAAGTATAGTTCCTAACTTCTCACTATCCGTTCCACGAGCATCGTTCCAATACTGAACCTCATGCTTGAATGATAAGAACCTAATCGCTTGCATCGCCTCACGAAGTTGTTCATTCTCTAGTTTTAAGTTTGCCAATTCCATGGCATCTACTTCTTGTGTTATTTTCATAGTGTTGGCGTGGTTGACCTATACACCACAAGGTTCTATGTTGTTAGTATAAATCCTCCGTGTAGTCGTGGCAGTTTCCGTCCTTGTCGGCAGTCATTCTGCCCCTAAAGCCCACGCCACTTTCCTCGTAGTCCATGGATGCCGATACTCCGTAGTTCTCGCACATCTCAAGCACAAACGCTACAGGTGGTGTCCATGCCGTGTCAATGTTTGCAATCATAACTTTCTCGCTTTGTCGGTAAAGTGAATTTACATTCGGCTCCCATTTAGTCCCAAACCTTTCGTTGTTGTGTTCGTACCATTGGTCTTCGTTGTAGTTCTCGTGGTCGTAGCCTATCAGTTTCCTAAACGGACTCTCGCCCATAAAAGCCTCGTATATCGTGTCTATTGTTTCTTTGTCGCCCTCAATAGTTAGGGTGTTGTTGCACCAATTTGGCATAATGTTGACGTGGTTCGCCTATACACCACAAGGTTCTATGTTAATTACTCGGTGTTGTGTTGTTATTGGTTAATCATATCATAAATCTCATGCACCGATTCAAGCACATAAGTCGTAGTGACCATAGCACCTCTGCTTTCAATCTTAGTTAGCACCGCCATGCGACCATCGTAGTGCTTGAGTACAAACTCTTCCGCCCTTATGATGCTCTCAGTTCCTACGAGTACGGGCAAATTCTCTCCGTCCCATGAATGTTGTGTTAATTTGATTACGTTCTTCATAGTGTGTTGTGTTGTGTTGTTATACTTATTTGCTTTGGTATTTCACGTCCTCATGTGTCTCCGTTGCATATCCGTACTGACGAAGAATGTATGATGCCATACGCTTCACTTGTGCATCGGGTAAGTATGACTGCCCAAGTAAGCTAGGTGAAGCCATCAACGCAGACGTGATGCTCGTTGTTCGCCAATATGTGACGTACAAGATTCGATATCCCTGCTCGTCACCATAGTGACCCGTCTCCACCATGTGTCGGAAGTCCGCTTTGCTAGGAGGTAGTACCGATGAGTCAGGCTCTTCGTGACTAGCAAGCCGTGTCAGGAATGATGGCTGACTGATGAATAACGCCCGAATGTCACGGGCGATTTTCGCTGATGTGATTTTCTTGCTCATGGCTCTTGCTATTATTGCTCTGCACCCTTTGTTTACCACCAAGGTGAGGATAGGCTTGCCGACGTATGTTGACTACCGCAGAGCGTGTTTGATTATTACTTGGGTTGCGATGATAGTTACTCGTTGCAATCTACATCCACAGGTTCTGGGTTATCACCAATTAGTATGAACTCTTCTGCGTTGCTCTGCTCAAGTTCTAACTGATACAACGTGCCGTCCACCTTCATGCGGTTCATAATTACATTCGCCTCTTCGATAGTGCTTGCTTGCACATCAACCTCGGTCGTATACGTCCGAAGCATCGTTATCTTGTACGTCTTCATGTTGTGTTGTTTTATTGGTTAAGAGCCGTAGACATTTGCCTACGGCTTTCGTCCACTCAGGACTCATCAGTTAACCTGACTCCCACTCAGTCAATGAAGTACTTGGGATCGAATGTGTACCTCTCACCCTTGTAACGCGGGTCATACACTAGGTTGCCTACACCCGTCTCTACACACTTCATTCCGACTGCCGTCTGCGTGAAGCGGATGCACATCGCCTGAGCAAGGTAGTTCGCCCACTCACTACTCTTAGCCTGCACCTCGAAGATGATGGTAGGCTCTTGCTGCCCGTCCCATTCACCCAATTCCACCTTTGTGCCGGTAGCATCGAAGTGATGCTCCATGTAACCCTGAATTTCGGCTGATGTGTAAGGATTGTTATTTAGCCCTACGTTGAATTTGAAAGTTTTCATTGTGCTTGTGCGTTGCAGTCGCACCCCTCGGTCTTAGTTGTTAGTTGTTAGTAGTAAGTTGGTGTGTATTGATTGTAGTTGTTCTCCTCTGAGGGAAGGTAGATGCCTGCGAATTGGTACATATGCCCGTTCGCCTCCAACCACCTATCGAAGTCTGCCTCATCCTTGCAGATGACCTGCTTGCCGTACCTCCCACCATAAGGGTGCTTGATGCTCAGTTCCACAATGTACTTTTCGGGTTTGCTAGTGTGTTTCTTCATTTGCTTATCTCTATGAATGTTCTGAATGTTGTCTCGAAGTCCGTCTCTACACGAACACGCTTCGCCCTCCCATTGCGGGAGAACGAGCGTGCATCGGTTACGAATTTAGTTTGGCGCACTCGCTCACTCTGAGCAGTCGTGCGGTTTGGGATGTAGTTCTTCATGGCTGTTAGTTTGGGTTAGAGCGACTTGTTCGTGTAAATCGCTCCGTACTTCACGCTACGCTCAGTCATCCATGCCCTTGCCTCCTTGCTATGGTTCAGTGAACACTCGTTTCCGTCTGCGTCGAATAGACCACGCACCTCCAACTCGACCTGCCCGTCAGGATAACGCTTAATTGACCCGTCAGAGTCAACGTAGATGTCGCTGACAAACAAGTTGCGGAAACCTGCACTTGTCAGGCTAGAAGAGTACGAGAGCGGTTGCATGAACCGCAGTCCCTCAGGCAGTTGGTAGGTCACGTAGTACCTATCGTACTCGTAACCATTTCCCCTCCCAATCTTGTAGAACTTCACGTCACCAAGTTCCATGTACCGATTGATTGTTTTGTCCCACTCTTGAGGGTTGTACGAACGGATAGTCTCATTGCGAACTTCACTCTCAGTTAACACTTTTGCGATTGCTTTCATGGCTTTTAGTTTTTAAGGGTTAAATTGCGGGTGTAGGCAGAGTCGAACTGCCTCGTGCATGAATTCACCTTCTTGCACTCTCCAAATAGTTACACCCGTGTTGATGCACCACATCGCACGCTTCGTTCGGGTCTTATATCTTTCGCCCGATTAGATGCTTTCCCACCTTATGACTACCGCCTGCCGTTGCTTGGCAGGACTCCTGCGGATGTTGCCCGTCCTGAGTTGACGCTCCGCATAGTGTGGGCACATGACTTGTGCTAGTGATTCCAAGATGTCAAAGAACTAAGAGCCATTGGTGCTTAATCGGGGTATCAACACCCGTCTACCGCTCACTGCCGTGAGTGACTCGCCATATGCACACCTGCCCCGTGGAGGTGGTGTGTGGTACACATGGTCATTAAGTGAAAGAACAAGCGCAATTCCGTTGAACTGCTCCGCAAAGGTAATATCATGAATTTCCGATTTCCAACACCCAAGCCAAAAAAACCTTGTAACTGATTGATTTTCAATAACAAAATTTTCACATTCGACCATGGACAAGGCGATTTTTGTACATACAATGATCCCGATGTTAACCCCCGATGGAATCACCCGCGTGCGCGAATACTCATTTACGCGCGTGTATAAGAGTGTATGTGCCATGTTTCGACGATTGCGTGTGGACTGCAACTTTTCCAAATTTTGGAATTTTTCCATTTTTTGGACTTATTTAGAATGGGTCTAAATAGGGTTGTCCGACACCACGGAAACTTTCAGCGTTTCCAAAGTTTCCATAGTTTCCACATTGAGCAGTTGTTTCTTTGTGCAACCATGGGCAAAGCGGATGCAGGTGCAGGGCTTGAATGTTCGTTCAGGCCATGACGTGCGCGTGCGTACTGCCCTGATTTTCAAGCCATTATTGCGCGTGCGCGTGCGGCTGTATGGCATCGGTTTCATTCTCGTGTTGCCTCGCGTGCGCGTCTAGGAGACGGGCGCGTGTTTGCGTGCGAGCGCGTGCGAAAGCGGGCCGGGGGGTGTTTTTTCTTCGGTCGTCGTCCGTCAGCAGCGGCGTATAACCACAGCACACATGCCATTTACCAGTTTATGAATACGTAGTAGGGGGTCAATTTTTCAGATTTTTTCAGATCCCATTTTAAAAACCCAAGTACCTGATTTTCAGTTAGAAATTCAAATGCCACCCCAAAAACAACCACGATCTTAAAACCGATATTAGTTATTGAATATCAATTAGTTACAAAACATAGTATAGTATCTTTTAGTATTTCACTTCCTGAATTAGTTACTGAATATCAATTAGTTATACTACTTAATACGGCAAACAGCAGGAAAAAATATAGTAGATGGGGACTTATAAACAGTTGTATAATTCCACAATAATTTTCTAAGGGGGGGTAGGGGGTTTTTTTACCAAAACGGCCTTTTTTACACTTTAAAAAGTTAACTTACTGGTTCTCAGCGAGAAATTCCCCCTCAAAGATCCATTCCGTCAACAGAGCTGTGAAATGAAACGTATTGATACTCACCGAGAAATTCGTTTTGTGGTTATCAAATACAACTTTTGAATTTCTCCCTGAAAATCAATAAGTTATTCCAACAAAAACTGTTCGTTTATCTATCTGATTACCAGTACATTACACTCAACACCGCCATTTTTGTTACATTATTGATTATCAATCATTTAACCCACTTACCAACGGCCATTTTTGTGAATAAGTTATGAACAGCAAAAGTGATCGTCGGGAATTGGCACATACTTTGCAGTACATTTGCACCATGACACATCAAACAGATAAAATGGTCCTTGAGGACCTGTCACGCGAGGCCGAAAATCGTGGCATCACGCTAAAGAAATACCTAAAAACGCTGCTCGATCAAGGCACCAAAAGGCGAACGACACCCATCGGCGAGGGACTTCCGGTACCGCCCGGCATACGCCGGTTTGCACCAGCCTCCTTCCAAAGCTATAAGCATGGCGTGTACACTACATATAAAGAAGGTGTGTACAGGCACAGCCTAACCGGAGGCCATATTATATACGAGGTCCGGTCCAGGTGGGACCAGCCCGACATTATTGCAAAGCGCGGCTGCAAAAACTATGTGAGCACATTTTATGATAAATTCGGTAAGAAGATCTGCTCCATACAAAGTGGGCACACCATTGATCGAACACATTCAGGATACCTAAACATAACCACAAACACATGAAAAGAAAATTCAACCTACCAAAGCACCGCAAGGGTAATTGCGTTGTAGACATCCACGCTGGAAAGTCGTGGATCATTGAAAGATGTAGCCCGTACCATGGTACATATATATATGCGGTACGAGCAGCCGATGGAAGGATCGGAGATACTGGCACCACATTTGCAGAACACGAAATAAAAATTCAAAATGGAAATCAACTTAGTAAACGAGACAGCCCAGTGGGTAACAATGGTGATTATGACGATCTACCTTTTTAAGGGATTCAAGGCATTAACCTTGACAATCACTGCCTGCGAAAAGTTATTTGAGCAGAACCAGAGCATCAATAAAATGTACTCTTACCTAAATGAGCTAATAAAACATGCAATCAGATCAACAGATAAGGAGAAATAGAAACCTAAGAAACAAGATGAATATCAAGGGTTTGACTACAGACTGTAGTTCGTATGTCGATCCTCACGCCCAATCATTCATTGGAATGTTACGGGATATAACTACATTTGCCAAGGAATACGGGCTAACTGAACGGGGTGTTCTTCGGCATATATACGCGGGGGACATCCCGTGTGTTTTCATAAGTGGAATTGCGTTTGTACTCGATTTAGGACCAGAAGCGTTTGCAAGAGACCTTGGATGGGATCTTGGACCCGAACATGTTGAGATTATTGATAAACTTTTGAAGGAGGAACTTTCAGGAAAGTTGCCGCCCAAGCACCAGCGAAGAAAGAAGTCTGGTCACCTTCGGGCGGAATACATTACCTCATGGATGAAGAACGGCATGACCGGATCCAATCACATGAAAATCGGATACTAACAACCATAAAACACACATATGTCAAACTACAAGTGGAGTGCCATTGCCAAGAGGATGGCGGCGATAGGTCTTCTCCCGATCCCATGCAAGAACAACAAGGACAGCCTAGTCAAGTGGCGTGATCTTAGCCTACACAAACTTGACCAAAACTATTTCGACGTATTCGACACAAACCAGAAGGTTGCCGGTATTGCTATTGTTGCTGGTGAACGCAGCGGTGGACTTGAGTGTATCGACATCGACTGCAAGTACGATATCACCGGAACGCTTTATGACGATGTGCTTAACAACATAGTCGGATACGACCATGAGCTTTTTAATAAGCTGGTCATTGCAAAGACCCCAAGCGGAGGTTACCACCTATTGTACAGGACCGGTATTTCTCGTAGGAACATGAAGCTTGCAAGGAGGATGACTACCATGGATGAGCTTGACCAAGAGGTTGAGCAGGCCAAGATAGACGGGAGACCACACAATAACATAAAGCACCATCCACAGGTTCTGATTGAAACAAGGGGCGAGGGAGGATACTTCTTGGGTTGGCCCTCACCTGGTTATGAATGGGTGAAGGGTAACTATGCTGATATTCAAAATATCAGTGACCAGGAGAGTAATATAATCATTGAGATATGTAAGGCTTTCGATCAGTTACCTAAGCAAGTTGATATCAATGAGGCGTCGGCTCCTGGGGTTACACTTCCTGTATTTTCATCTGGGGCGATTGAGCAGTCTGCACAGAAAATAGAGAAGCCGAGCAAGTATGTAATCACGCCATGGGAAGACTACAATAATCGAAGCGATGTGGTCTCATACCTCACCTCTGCTGGTTGGACTATCGTTAGGAGTATTCCGTCCCCTGATGACGGAAGGCTTGTAGTCTACCTAAAAAGACCCGGAACAAGCGACAAGGACGTGAGTGCCACATACAACCATGTCCCTTCAAAGGTATACTGCTTCAGCTCAAGCACAACACTTCCCCAAAACGTACCCCTAAGTCCATTTGAGGTATACATGAATGATGCCCACTCTGGCAATGTAAAGGATGCGGTTGCGGCAATCCTATCAATGGGGTATGGTGTATTAAAGGAGAAGAAAACATCTGACCGCGCAAAAGATCAGCTTCAGCAGGGTGTGATGTCAAACATTGATAGGGCCATTGTTAGGAACATGGACCATGTTAGGGGAGAGGTTCTGGAACTTTTCTGGGTAGTAAATATCATCCAAAAGAAGGACGGAGATATTAGAAAAGAAATCGTATTTCATCAATACAAATTTATCAAGTGGCTTGAGGGTCGTGGATTGAGGTGCCGCCAGTCTGGTGATAAGTATGAAATGATAATGGTTGATGGTATCATTTGCAGCTATATGACCAAGAAGCAAATTGCAGATCACGTAATTGATTGGATGAACGAATTGCCAAGCCGATTTGACTTTATAGATAGGATGCAGCTTATAGAAAATTTCACAAAAGGTGCGGAAGTATATCTAAGCGACATCAGGCTCAGTATGGTAAAGGAGTTTGATGAGGACATGGTGATGCGTGATATCATGGAAGAATCTTATATTCCATTTAAGAATGGGGTCCTGATCATTACGCGACACGATATTAAAATGACGCCATACTCTAAATTCCATAAGTATGTATGGAAAGATCAGATCAAGGATTTCAAGTTTACTATGCCAAGCGAAGGCGAGATTGATGGTTTTGTATTCAGTCAGTTTTTATACAATATCAGTGGTAGGGATATGGACAGGTACAAGAGTCTCATGGGACTTCTTGGCTACAGCATGGTAACATTTAAGGACCCGGCAATTCCTGCAGCCGTAATATTATGCGACAGCAAGGTTAGTGAGCGGAGCGAGGGTGGCACAGGTAAGGGGATATTAGTAAAGGCCATGTCGTACATTAGAAATACTGTTTACGAAGATGGTAAGATGGCCAACAAGAAAAATCAAAGTGAGTTTAGGTTCAGCAGGATTTCTCTCAGCACGGAGATCCTCCACATTTCAGATGTTGAAAAGGGCTTTGATTTCGAGGCCATGTTTAGTTTACTTACCGAGGGTTTGCCCATCAATAGGAAGTACAAGGCAGAGGAGTTTATACCATACAGTAAGAGTCCGAAGGTTGTCATTAGCACGAACTATACTGTTGGGGGGAGGGGGTCTTCTCACGATAGGCGTAGGATTGAGTTTGAGCTAGCGGATCACTACAACGCACGCAGGACACCATACACAGACTTTGGGCATCACTTTTTTGACAGTTGGAACGAGGACCAGTGGGGTATATTTTATGGCGTAATGTCACGTTGCATACAGATGTACTTACAAAATGGCATCCCATCATTTGTTGGCATAAACCTTGATTTACGAAAATTCAAGGATGAGACAAGTGGTGAGTTTGTAAGTTGGTTCTTCACAAAGTTCGGCAGTAAGGATGAGGTTTCTGAGATGGGGCCCAGGGTATTTGGAAAGGTACACTTCAGTTCAATATACAATGAGTACCTACAATATGCTGGTCTTGAGCGTCACGAAACCAGACCGCAGCGATTCTTAAAGTACATGGCTAGTGGTTGTTCTTACGTTGGTCTTGACATGAAGGAAGACAGCAGTCGCAAAACAAGCTATGATTCTTACGAGCGGTACCTAATCATAACCAGCCCAAACAAGCTAGATGTCTCCATCCCAGTTGATAAGTTAACTGGACAAATAAAGATCACTGACATTATTTAAACTAGATTTGTATGGAAATCTTTCAATTCGGCTTCAAGCCCATGAGCAGCGAACACAATCTTTCATCCTTGCCAAGGGAGGGAACAGTTTACCTCAGGAGTACATCGGAGCAGCACGGTGCTGTTGTTTGGATGAAGCGAGACTGGGATAACGGATTTGACATCCGCATCAGTAATTACGGATCTGGGCAGTTTAGTATTTTAAGGAGTAAAAGTACGCTGTACTTACTAGATGAGCTTGCTGCCATGGGCCATGTAGTTGTTGACGAGGACGAGTTCAACAACGTGTTTATCGATGCTGCCAGCTGGATTTTGCACAACACGCCATCGAACAACCCGACCCCAGATCCGAAACCCAAGCCCCGCAGGTCCAGAAAGGCTGTGCTCAGTGACACTGAACGGAAGCAATCTATGTAATATTCGTATATTTGTATCATGTCAATCAAATACAGGGGTAAGACATTTCCGGGGTACAACAAGCCCATCAAGAGTGACCGTCCTGGCAAGAAGAAGATGGTACTTGCGAAGGAGGGTGAGAAGGTTCGCGTAGTACATTTCGGAGACGCTACCATGAAGGACTTTACCCAACATGGTAGTCAAAAGCGAAGGAAGAGTTACTGTGCGAGGAGTGGAGGTATCAAGGGTGGCGCCGGAAAGCTAAGTGCTAATTATTGGAGTCGAAAGACACTATGGAGTTGTTAGTCGATTAACAGTTTTAAACTATAAAAACAATGAGCGTAAAAGGCGAAAAGTATGGCAGCAAGAAGGCCATGATGAAACACGAGAAAATGGAAAAGGATACCAAGGAGGCCATGATGGAGTACGGCAAGCCAAAATCCAAATCCAAGTCTAAGTCTAAACCTAAAAAGAAAGGAAAGTAATGTTCGGTCGCAAAAAAACAAAGGTAACTACCCAAGAGGGTAATACCGCCACAACAACGAAGGTTGTTTCTAAGCCTGGCAAGCAGAAGATGAAGTCTCAAAGTCAAACGATGTCATCTGACGGAACCATGTCTACTTACAATTTTCGTAAGGAGAAGATGAAGGGTGGCAAGGTTACGACTATGGAAAAGACTGTGACTTCAAAGGTTAATCCTGTTACTGGAAAGCGTACCAAGCTTTCTAAGGATGTTGTTAAGGGCAGTACAGTTCCTGGAATTGGAACCACGCTAAAGACAAAGTATGTTGGCAAGCCTGGTCCTGGCCGTGTAAAGATCGTCCGTAAAAAAACTGTTTAAGATGGCGCCTCCTAAGAAATATAAGATAAGTACATATGATGAGAACACTGGTATGAAGACTGGTGTTACAACATATAAAAAGGCTGGAACAACTGCTGCCGGTCGAACTTTGTATAAAGAATCATACAAGCCAGTCAGCAACCGAAAGGCTGTAAAGGGTGCAATGAGTGCATCTAGTCTTGGAAAGGGGGCAAAGAGGGGCGGAGGTGTTAAGGCCGGTAAGAGTGTTGGTAAACCAGTTCATTCCGCTAGTTGCGGTGTAAATCAATCATGCAAATGAGAAAGGGATGTAAAAAATGCGGCAAGAAAAGCTGCAAATGCAAATAACCATGGGAAACAAACCAATTCTAAAAAAGGGTACATTTATCAATCCTGAAAGGACAAAGACAACCGAAAAGACATCTACCCCTACTCCGCGTGACGGGAACCCGCGTGCGGTAACCAAGGTAAAGACAAAGTCTAAGCAGTACACTAACCCAATTACTGGAGCCAATATTTCTGTAAAGAAAACAAAGGTTACCACTGGTCGTAGTGTTGCTGGCTTGCTTCAGACAAAAAAGAAAAAAGTTGTTAAAAGGGAATTATCAGGTAAATAACCATGGCAAAGAAGACTACCAAGAAGGGTGGCAAGAAAATGTGCTGATCCATGAAGGACGCTTGTTACAAGAAGGTCAAGGCTCAGTATGCGGTTTTCCCAAGTGCGAGGGCATCTCAGGCTATTGCTAAGTGTCGCAAGGCCAGTGGTTCTGTACGTAAAACCAGTAAGGGTACATCTTTAAAAAGATGGCAGGAGGAGAAGTGGGTGGACACAAAGAGTGGCAAGGCGTGCGGTGCTGGCGGCAAGAATGAATACTGCCGTCCATCGAAGCGCGTATCATCAAAGACTCCTGTGACAAAATCCGAACTTGGGTCATCAAGATTAAGTGCAAAGAAGGCCGAGAAGTCAAGAGTTGGCATGGGAAATAGGGTTAGTTCTATTAAGAGATGAAGCTAGGAAATCTATTAGGTGTCCGCCAAGATAAAGAGAAGGATCTACCCACAAACCCAAGGTCATTGATTGGGAAGATGGGGCTATCTCCAACGGTAGGGACGGTACCACCTTATGGAGGAAGTACATCTGCTCCATTTATACCGGATTGGATCCCAACATTTTCCCCAACCATTCTGGCTGGCTCAGTAATCCTTAGCTGTCCAAGTTCTGCTTTATATAGATATACTAGAGCTTCATTGGTAACGGGCACTAATGTTACTTCTTATCTTTCAATCATCACATCTTCTGCTGGAGGAATTTCTTCTGCCATTGGATATATAAATTTATACGTAAAAGTTTGGCCCGGATCTGCTACAAGCCCTATTTCTAACTCAGTCAATGTTAATACACCACCAAATACATATTTGGGTGGAGGTTTTGTTCTTGCTTCATATACTTCTGCAGCTAATGTACCACCGTCCTGGACAATACCTATAAATCCTGGTCAGTGGGTTTCATTTTGCATAGAAATAATTCAACCATGGTTACCAGGATCATCGAACGCGAAAACGGTAAATATAAGATTTGGGCCATCTCAAGATAATATACCTATAAACTCCTCTCCAACCTCATTTTTAAATTTTGAATATCCATCAGGTTGTTCGTGGGCACCATTTGCGCCTAGTCCTACGCCAAACTGGAGTGACCCGTCTGGAACTTATTCATAATACAAATGGCACAGACATTTTCATATACAACACAGCAATTTCAGGGTCTTGGTGGTCCTGTATTAGTAGAATTAGATTTAACCGGAGCTACTGATCAGGTTCAGATGTATGCTATGATTAGTCTTGATTCGCCTACATTTGATACATCAAAGACTCCAGAGGAAAATAACATGTTTCCTGTATACAACGGGAATCAACTTATTATTTATCCAAATTACTACTTATCCTTTGGCTCAGATCAAGAGCTTCAGTTTGGCTATAAAAGTGATACGATAACTGCTGCTATAAAAAATGCATCAAGTGGCGGGGTCACATTAGATACAATTTCTCCGTCCGTGACAATATATCCTGCAGTTGTATCACCAAATCCATTAGATTGGGTTAATGCATTTGATTCCGGAAATACAGTTACAAGTGCGGCTAGGATAATTTCTGGAATAACAAGACCGCTTGGAATTCAGATTTCATGGACAGGAGGAACATACATTTCCTCATTTGAGGCAAGCATTAGTTCTGACGGGTCTTGGGATCCAGGATCAACTGTTGACTTATCTGGTGGTACTACAACATTTAGAATACTTAATGAACAGTATTTGCTTTTCCGTTATTCAGATTCTGGAAGTCAAGATCAAGTAGACATAACAGTTCAAAATGCCAGTAAAAGCCCAGCTAGTACCTTAGATACATTTAGTATGTATACTGGAACTAATGCGTATTTTAATATTTTTTTTAATGATATATATGATGATGGTGGAACATTGTGGACGTATGATTCTAGATTGGTTTCTTCTATAAATATACCGGTCACATTAAGAGTTGAATATAATCAAGATTTATATAATCGATTATACTATTCAGTAAGCGCAAGTCCATTAACATTAGATCAAAATTATCCACCAGATAATGCAATTAATGGCCCAATGACACCAATTAATGATGGTGATACATTCACTGTTAATAATGGAGATTATATTGATTTTGGGATATTGTGCACTGATCATTCTTTTAATGATACAATATTAGTTACCATATTCAATGTTACTGATAATAATAGCTTTGTTGGGTCATTTAATATGATATCAATAAATTAAAATGAAGCTATCAAAATTATTTAAAGACGATTCTCCTGGCGGGAGTAAATTAAAAAAGATGTTTCCTGAGAGATGGACAATAAAAAATCCGCCTCCTGGAATTTCTTATAAACCACAACAGACTGCACCATCTGGCCCAGATGTTATACCGAATCCCCTTGATTGGCAGAACATATCTTACTCATATAATCCAACTGATATATGGCAATATACAACGCAGTATCTTACTGGTATAAATACCATAATACAATTTAAGGTAGAATATACAAGTGTACCGGCTAATATTTTTACTCTATACTTTAAGACAGATGCTTTTCCACCAACATATAGTACGGCCCTTAACCCCCTTTCTCAGGGATTCAGTCCACTATTAAACAACGACACATTCAGCAGCGTAAATAATAGATATATATCTTTTGGGTTAGACATAACTGGTAGTTGGGATGGTATTAGTACAATAAATGCAACAGTAACAGTTAGAAATGTCAGTGATTCAAATACAATACTTGATACATTTGTTATAACAGCTAAAGAGCTTAACTAACCATGCCATACGTAAATAAAAAAAGACCGTATAAAAAAGAGTACGATCAGTACCACGGATCCGAAGAGCAGAAAAGAAACAGGGCCAAAAGGAATGCGGCCAGGAGGGAGATGGAGCGCAAGGGTAGGGTTAGCAAGGGGGATGGCAAGGATGTAGATCATAAAAAGCCAATTTCTAAGGGTGGAGGCAACTCTGCGAAGAACCTTTCCATAAAGCCAAAATCATCCAATCGGAGCTTCAAAAGGCGTTCTGATGGAAGCGTAGCTTGAGATAATAACAATAAAATGTTTGAAAGCCTGGCATTTAGCTGGGCTTTTGCATATATTTGGCACGCCCATTGTAAGGGTTAGATACATGTCAAAACAAAAAACAATAACCGTATTCGATCTATCGACCATTATTGATCAGGCCCTATCTGGTGTTGACAGTTCAACAATTAACTTCAGAGACCTGGCCCTAGAGATTTTAAACCAGCTGGTGAAGTCAGGTAAAACGCACGCTGTTTACGATGGCACGTATATCCCATTGACGGAAGCGTACCTTCTAAAGAAAATATATAAGAGAAGTTCCATATCAAAATCAAATGACCAAAAGATAATTTGGGAGGACGTTCTTTTCCCTACTGAGCTAGCTCCTACTGATCTAATAAACATGGATCTTAATAGGGCAAAATTTAAGTATGATAATTCGATCATTAATAAGAAGTATGGTGCTCTGCTTGAAGAGTATGGTAAGTTAAAAAAGATTTTAGAAATCAAGGATGACGTATACAGGCCAATGCAGGCATTTTCAATACCTGTAAAGGGCAAGCAGTCTGATAATTCCGTAGCCGTAGTTTTAGCCAGTGATTGGCACTATGAGGAAGAGATTACACCTGAGTCTGTAAATCACCTGAATCAGTATACTCTATCAATAGCGGATAATAGGATAAAGACCTTCTTTAGCAATACTGCCAAGATGCTTGAAAAGGAGCAGCGAGACACCAAGATCAATACCATGGTTCTGGCGCTTCTTGGTGATTTTATCACTGGAAACATCCATGAAGACAATGTGGAAAGTAGTCAGCTGGGTGTTGGGGAGGCATTATGGGCAGTTAAAACTAGAATCCATGCTGGTATAGAGTTTTTACTAAAGAATTCAAATGTAGATTTAATAATCCCTTGCCATAGTGGAAACCACGGGCGTCATACTAAAAAGCAGAGGGTTGCAAATGAAAAGAATAATAGTTTAGAATGGTTGATATACAAGTCTCTTTCAGAGGTCTGGTCTCAAAATAAGCGTGTTAAATTTATGGTTGGTGACGCATATCACTCATTTATAGATGTGTTCCCAGGATACACGATCCGTTTCCATCACGGTCATAATGTTCGTTATGGCGGTGGTGTTGGTGGTATCACCATTCCAATTAATAAGGCGATTGCACAATGGAATAGGAACAGGGCGGTTCAGCTTGATTGTATGGGTCATTTTCATCAATATGCCGACGGAGGTAATTTTGTTGTGAACTCTTCTCTGATTGGATTTAGCCCATACGCAGTTAGCATTAAGGGTGCTTATGAGAGGCCATCTCAAAGTTTCTTTTTAATAAACGGCAAGTATCTTGAGAAAACCTGTAGTTCTAAAATCTTCTTGGAGGATAAGTGATGGAGAAGATAGTCATAGGAATAGCCGGTAAAAAGGGTTCTGGTAAATCATCTGTTGCCAGGGCCCTATACAATAAACTTGATAATTGTATGATTATACCGCTGGCGGGATTAGCGAAGCAGTGTGTTGAGATTATTACCGGTGTAGGCATGAATGAGCTTCAGCCAGATGGATCATATGATTATAGTCAAAAGCAAAAGGAAATGCTTCTGCCTTCTGGAATGGAGCTTGGTCTTTTCATACGTGAGTTTGCAGAATCGGTTAGATCGATTGATAAGCTTATCTGGATGGATTCAACATTTAACATCATTGATAACAGCAATCATAAGTTCTATATTATACCTGATGTTAGGCTACTTTCGGAATACCACTTTATCAACAAATTAAATAATCTTGACGGTTATTCATCGTATATATTCAGGGTAAATGCTGGATCTGGGATGAATGTTAATAACATGGATGGCCGGGACTTGACGCATCCCACTGAAACAGAGCTTGATAACGAAGTTTATGACAGTATTTTTACAAATAACAAGGGTATGTCCCAAATAAATACCATTTCTGGGACGATAGCAAGAATGGTACAGTAGCTTCCTTTTGAGTAAATTTACATTATGGAAGTGTTGCTACAGTTCTTTACTTTCCTAAAGGACTTATGGGGAGATGTTATATTTTGGTTTGTGGTACCACAGACACAGAAGGGCGTAGTATTAAGGAATGGCAGATATTTAAGAACAGTAGGTCCAGGACCCCACTTTAAGTTGCCATGCATTTTCAGTTTAGGTGACGAGGTGAATTATGCTGATGCCGTTACTGAGACTACAGAGACCCAGGCTCAAAGTTTAACAACTGCTGACGGAAAGAGTGTTGTTGTTTCTGCTATTATTAAGCACTACGTTACAGACCCAAAAATTTACATATTAGAGGTAATGGACGTGAAGGATGCGATCGTTGATATAACGATGGGTAAGATTAAGAAGAACATGATGGACAGGACCTGGGAGGAGTGTAAGAGTTCGTCATTAGACAATGACATTGCAAAACAAGCCAGGGCTGAAGCTAAAAAATGGGGCGTTTACATTGATGAGGTTACCATAGTGAATCTAGCGGAGATAAAATCCATACGAATTATCGGAAACACGAGTATCGTTTAGAGATTAACGCCTAGCCTCTGTCCATATAGCTTAACGGCAGAGCGCCCCATGGGGAGGAGGGGTTGGAATCCCATCGGTCAGCAGGCTGGGCACTTCGCTATCCAATAGAATCTTTTAATTTATTGTACAGTTCATCCACTTTTACGTGGATATCTGCAATGGCCTGTTCTAGGTCCTTACATATAATATATATACCACCGGCTGCTTCAAGTTCAGCCTTTCGGGTAAGCTGATCATCGGACATCTTATCCTTCCCGATCTTGACTTCGCAGGCGATTTTTATACCTATTTTGATCCCATTTATAAATATGGGATAGGTTCCATCGACATCCTCAAATCCCCTTCTCATCCCACTTGGCCGATATCTGCCAAGCTTTTCATCCCATTGGCCACTTGTATTAACCCTTCTGGCGGTCCCCCCTTCTTGCTCAAACCATCGGATGAGCTGTGCGGTTATGCGATTTGTTGGGCTCTTTGTTTTATCGTTTTTCTTATAGGCCCTTGCCGCCTCTAGCATGACCTTATAATATTCTTCGGAACCAAATTCGTGTGTCATGACCCAAAAATAAATTATTTAATCTTTATATTTGCCAAATGGCTACACTGAAGGAATTAATAGAGGGCCTTACCGCACGCATCGAAGAGCTTGAGGATGAGCTTTATGATGGTGTTGAGTATGGACCAGATGGATCGAGGACCTATGTATTTGGATATCCAATCCGTGATGATGAATTTAGGTTTGTAGCCTCAGATACCGTTAACGCTCCAATTATAGAACTAAACATTGATTATGTCTACATCTAAAATAAAACCGGTAACAATTGATATGCGGAAGTCTGGATATGAAGACCTTTACGAATACGTTAAACAATATTCCCAAGACCATTGCGGGGGCAAAATGGCTACTGCTATTCTTAATATCATTAGAGATCATCAGCAATCTGACATTGTTAGATCAAATATCTTTGTTATTCAGGGTGATCGAATAATCTCTAAGGCACAATGATATCAAAGGAATCTCTTGAGGCATGTTCAAAAATTGCCCAGGCCCATCCAGATGTTCAAAGGCTTTTGGATGCATACATGATACTTGCGGAATCACCATATCTTGATTCATATATGGTTGTCTATGATCTGATAGAGAGCTGGCAATCTGAATTAAAAATCAACGGAAATAAAGTTAGGCTTCTCAATGCAGAAGACAAGGCTTTTGATAGAGCATTCAAACTTAGCACAAGTATGTCGGATCTAATTGCCGGTTTAGATAATATACGAGATAAGATGTCCCCAGAACAAAAAGAGGATGCTGATAAAAAGCGTAAGGCAAAGAAGTCTGAGGGTAAAATTATCATATGAGCAAAAAGAAGGCTCCAATATTTACATACGAACCTCCTCCACTTTTCAAAACAAAACTTGAAGAGCAGCGGTACTGGGAGCAAGAAAAGCAAAGATGGGTCGAGGGCTATAATGGCTTGCCTGGTACTTTTTACTATATGGTTACCCAGGGGTGGGTTAAGGACCGTATTACTGGTATTGTCTCACGTCCGGAGGTCAGATATGTGGACCTATATATACATGAGTTTATCGAAAAGCAGCGGAAGGCAAAGCGAATGGGAGGTGTAATTAAACCTCGTGGCGTTGGATTTAGCACACAGGTCGGAATACTGTGTAACTACTTCATGAGAACACATCCGGGATCTACAAGTATTGTAACATCAAAAGACCAGGATGGTATACAAACTATTTTTAAAGAGAAGGTTCTTCCTGTATACGACAACATGCCGGTAGGTATTAAGCCAGATGTTGTAAACAAGAATGATACTAAGCAGATGTGCTACATGCGTGTTCAAATACCTGTACAAAAAGACGATCATGTAGATTTTGCTGAATCAGAAATATACTTACGAGAGACGTCTGAAACACCCAAGAGTCCAACTAACCTATCTGGTAAGGGTGCTATTTTTGGGGCATATGATGAGTTTCCATTACATCCAAGAAGGAAAGAGTTATTGAACTCATCGATTGAGTGTTATCGGAATCCAAAGACCAAGGAACTTGATGGATTTTTGCTTTGGGGAGGCACCGTTGAGGCTGCGCTAACCAGTGAACAGTTAAGTAAGTTTAGGGCCATGGTTAGTGACTCTACAATATGGGACTGTGATATTTTATTTATACCATTCTGGATGCAGATGTATCTTGAGAATGGCTGGCCAGACAAAAAGAAGGCCGAAGACTGGTGGGACAAAGAATATGATAAGCTTAGTAGAGCCAGCGACAAAGAAGCGCTTACTGCATTTATACGAAACAACCCAAGATCCCTTGAAGATATATTTGAATCTTCTGAAGGTTCTCGATGGGAGGATGATGTATCAGAGCTTATAAAGCAGCAGCGTCGAGACGTTATTAATTTAAATCCAGATAGGACCAAGGGTAGACTTCTTGATTACAGCAGTAAGGTTGAGTTTGTTCCTGATTCCGGTGGAAATATTATTATACTTGAACACCCTAAGGCTGATGTACACTATTATGAAGTTGTAGATGGTGTTGCTACCGGAACAGACTCTGGTGCAAGTGAGGCACAGGGTTCAAAGGTCGCAGGCCTAATTATAAAGGGATTCGATCCTAGTGGTGACTCTTATAAGCCTGTTGCTATGTACCTTGAAAGGCCGAAGACGGTTGAGCAAAGTTATATCAATCTAACCGCTCTTGCTAAATTCTATAATAGATATGATACATTAAAGGGAATCATGGCTGAGGCCAATGCGTCCACGGCTGACCACTTTGCTACCTTTTTAAATCGGGTTGGTATGGGTAAGTATATTATGCTCAGGAAGAGTCTTACTGGATCAACCAAGGGAAACCAGAACAAGCCGTTCTATTATGTCAATAACGATGTTCGTGAGTATCAGATGCGACAGGCCAATATATTTTTAAGGAAACATATTACCAGCATAACCTTGATTGAACTTCTTGATCAAATGCTAATGAGCAAGGAGGATAATACTGACGTTCTGGATGCGTGGCTAATGCTATTCCTTGCACTCCCTGTTGATTACGATCAGCCACCAAGAAAGAAAATAGAAAGACGAAGGATGGTTAGGTTTTATACAAGGGACCAATCTGGGAGACTTATAGTTCAATGGAAAACCGTTTAAATTCACTATTTTTGTATCATGGCTAATAAGGCTATTGCTATAAATCTTGGGGACGCCCTATTTAGGGAGGGTACCAACAAACCGCAGCGACAAGATATACCTGAGATTGATAAAACACCTCAGTGGTATTTCAAAAACCTTCAATACTATTTAACCTTCTATAACCAACCAATCGGTAGTTTGCGATTTGATTCCGCACCTGCCGATCGAAACATCACGAGCATTCCAGAACAGGAGCGTATGTACCCCGTTCAGCATATGCTTAGGATGATGATGTACTACCTTGGCAAGCAGCCAAATCTTGATTTTGCATATTTGACTCAGAACGTCAAGGATATTAATATGCAGGCTCAGTGGTACAAGGGGCAGGATGTTGCTGAGTTTGTGAATTTCTTTAGGGGTCTAATGCTTAATCGCCTAAGCAAGGCTAATTGGACAGCGAGGGGTGTTTCTAGGGAAACTCAAAATAAGTATGCCCAGATGTACGATAAGATGGAAATTGCCATCTTGTTGGCCCCCTATTTCAAGGAACTTGAAGAGAAATACGGTATAGGATATAATCCATTGCCGGGTGCAGAAGCAGAGGTTCCGGAGGACATCGAACGTGCGATCGATACTAATTTCTATGACCAGGGTAGTCTTACAGCTACCGATCTGGCCAGCGGCATATGGTTTACAAACGGCTGGATGCAGAAGGCACTGAAGAGTTTCATGCACACTGTTATAGCCGGAACTACAGGATGGTGGCATCGTGTAGAAAATGGCCGCTTAGTTGAAGAGGTGCTTCAGCCCTACCAACTTGTTTGGGACAATCGTTATGATGATGATTTTGGTTCTATGGATGAGTTCCGTGGAGCGATTGAGTCTATGAATGCCTACGAATGTACTCAGCGCCGATTTGCTAGCCGATTCACAAGCGACCAGATAACTGACATTTATAATATAGCTGGAGATGATGAGCAAATGAAGCTCTATAATACCGCTAGAAATATTTATTGGTGGAACAATGCTGGTAACTCCTCTGGAAATGGAATCAGTAACATGGTGACATGTGCCACCGTATACTGGAGGACTAGGCGTGAGGTTTCAAAGGTGAAAGCCAAGAACAGATTCGGAAATGATACAATACGAAAGAAACAGTCTCCGGACGAGCAGGGAAGCTATTATGTTAACGATATTGCATTCGCAACCGTACTTGGAAACAAGTATCTTGTTGATTGGGGCTATGTTGATAACCTTGTAGAGTCTGTCGAGGATCCATCTAAGCCTGAGTTTCCTATCACCCGATTTAGACCAAATACATTCTTAGGCGAAAGCGTTTCAGAGGTATCGAGGATCCATCGTATACAGGACGAGATGGACATGCTTGATTTTAAGATCCGTGAAATGATTGGCCGGGCCAAAGGCAAGACATATATTATCCACGGAGATAAGCTTGGGGAGGGGACTAGCGTAAAAGAACTTATAGATGATTTATCCGACATGGGAGTCCACGTATCTGTGGGCACAAGCGGTGAGTATGGCGATGTCACGGACCGTAAAAATACTGTGGAATATGTGGACCTTACTCTTGATCCGAATATTTATCGACTTGCCGAGCTTTATAGAGAGCGTAAAGAAAGGATGGGCCGTGTTCTTAACACGTCTACGATAAGCCTTGGACAGCAAACTAGGTATATTGGATATGGTCAGCAGCAGTCTTCTATTGCTCAAAATCAAATCGGAGTATCTTATCTTATTGATGGATTCTTGGATTATCTTGTCCAGAATATGCGTTTCAGTGTTAATAGGGCTAAGTATTTATATGCGGAGCTTGAGTCACCAGAGATTGAATTCCTGATCGGCGAGAAGGGTCTCCGTTATATTAAGTTTACAAAGGATTTGAGGTTCGAGCGATTCATGATTGCCTTGAATATCAACGATAGTATCGATGAGACTGGGCGTCAGCGTATCCTTGCGTATGCTCAGGCATGGTCTCAGAATCCAGTATTTGGAGTTAGCCCATCTAGTATATTAAAGATAGAGTCTGCCAAGAGCTATACTGAGGCTTCTGACATCTTGGATTATGATATGAAAAAATCCAAGAAGGATCAGGCCCAACAGCAACAGGCTATGCAAGAAGCTCAGATGCAAATGCAGCAAGCAGGACAGATGTTCCAGGCGGCTCTTGCCCAACTTAAAGAAGATAATGCCAATTATAGGGCCGAACTTCAGGCTATGATTAAGGGCATGGACATGGAAAGGACCATGCAAGAGCCACCCCCATCCCCATTGCAACCACAGATCGCACAGCAAACGCAGCAGATTCAGGCCCAAATGCAACAGCAGGCTATGCAACAACAAGCCATGCAGCAGCAGGCTATGCAGCAGCAGGGTGGAGAAATGGAAGGTGAGGCCGAACAGGAGGAAACGGAAGCTCCTGAGGGCGAATAATAAAAGCCCAATTATTTAATAAATAATTATTTATATTTGCAGGGCATGGAAAACGTAACACCAACACGGGCTATTTCGGAAGCTGCCGAAAAACTCGCACAAAAACTACAAGATGAATCTCCTGTAATTAATAATAATGTACAGGAGGCACCAGATATGGTGGAATCTCAGGATCAAGTTCAGGCTGAAATTGATTTTGAAAAAGCACTAGAATCCCAGCCTATAGCTGAACAACAAGATAAGGTCCAGCCAGAAAAGAAGCGCGGTCGTAAGCCTAAACAAGAACAACCGGCTTCCACCCCAGAACAGCCTAAAATGTCTGTTGTAAAAGATGAGGTAGTATCGGAGGAAGGAGAGCGTGGGATCGATAAGGATGTGATGGAGTTTATCTCATACCTTAACGATGAGGATACGGCTGAATCTGATTCCGAAACAATGTTTTCGGCTGATGATCCTAAAACTCAAGATTTCCAAAAGAAGTATCAGGAACTTGAGGGGAAGGTAACCGATTATGAAAAAATATTGAGCGATCCTCTTGTGTCTGCCTTTACAGAATTTATTAAATCTGGCAACACGGATGTTTCTGAGTTCGCGAAGCAGGTGGGTTCACTAAATGTCGGTGAACTTGATATTGAGTCTATGTATCGCATGAGAGCCCAAGAAATGGGCTTTGATGGGGAAGAGCTTGAAGATGCTGTTATGGAGCAGCTTGATAAGTTCAATAGCATGACTCGACTAGAAAGAAAAGATGAAGAAACCAAGTTAAGGTCAACATACAAATCGCAGTCCGCTGAAAGGTTAAAATCCTTCACCGAACGAATGGCGAACGAAAGGGTAGAGGAGCAACAAAGGGTATCTAAAGTTGTTGAAACTGCCGAAAATGAACTTGACCAGGTTCTTGATAAAATGAAGGGGCAAAGATGGAAGAGTCTTGTAATTGATGAGTCTATGACAAAGACCATACGAGATACAATTCCTGCGCTTGCGCCACTAATGGGTAAGTTCGATGAAAACCAACGCCTTGTCGGATTCGATGTCAAAGAAGGTATCGAAATGGCTATTTGGAAGTTGTATGGAAAGCAACTCCTTAAAAGCACATTTGATATTGGACGAACATCTGGATTTGAAGAAGCGATGAAAGATCGAGTACGCCCGACGGCTACACCTGGAGGATCGACCGCGCCAGTGTATCCTGGAAAATCCACAGATGAATCTTTATCTGATGCAAGAAAGGCGGCTGCACAAAGAGCCTCTCAGAAACGTACACTATCTGATGTGTTTAAGTGATTCTGATATAGGCTAGTCAAACATTTAAAAAACAAACAATGTCACGTCAAACTTTAAATCAAATCTCAAACCTTCCGTTCGAGAATAACCTTATTCTGAATGGATTGAGCAAAGAGGACAAATCCTCTGTTGTATTTGACTTCTCAGGAGGCTATAACGTAGTCGATCTGATCGTCAGCAAAGTTGCATCTTCTCGCCGCGTAGTTGGTAAGGATGGTGTATTCTCTAAGCCCATCATGGGCATTTCTGTTGTACAGGCTCAGGTTGCCAGCTCTGCTGCTGCAGGTGCCCTGTGGCGCGTTAACTTCGTAGATCCTACCTACGATAAGTTCCGTCTGACCGAAGTTGTTACCGATGGTACAGCAAACGACACAATGGGTCGCGTTGTAAACAAAGGACCTGGCTTTATCGAGCTGGAGATCGCTCCAAATGGATCAGGTGCCAGTACATGGGCTGGAATTACTACCCCATTCGCTGCTGGAACATTTGCTACAGCTATGTGGAATAGCCAAGTGAATCGCGGCTCAACTAACATGGAGAGCCTTTACGAATACCCTCAGTACGTTACCAACCAGACCTCAATCATGCGTGAGAATGTGGAGCTGTATCGCCGCGACGCTTCTCAAACTTGGGTTGAATTCCAGGGTGACTTCTGGTATAGCGCACAAGACATGATCATGATGCAGCGTATTGCTCGTGCCATGGAGTACCGCGCTCTATTCTCTTACTTCGGTCAGACTGCAGGTGCTGGTGGACAAGTAAACTACTCTATGGGTCTGAAGGCTTCTATTAAGGATCCTAACCGTGGTGGTGTTTACAAGCCTTTGGCTAACTTGATGACTCAGGCCGACTTCGAGTCATTCATTAATGATATCGCTGACCGTCAAAACGCTGCAGAAGTTGAAATCAACATGCTCGTTGGTCGTGGTTTCTTGAAGGCTGTACAAGGATTTACTTCACAGTATATTCAGTATGCTGGACAGGCTAACACCTTTGGTGGCGCAAGCGTAAAAGGTCTGGATGTTCGTCAGTACAACATCAATGGTGTTGCTGTAAACCTTATTCATGCCCCGATCCTGAATGATCGTACCCGCTTCCCACAGGTATCTGGTATTGCTGGTTCTGCCAACTTTACTCGTATGCAGTATACTGGTATCGTTCTCGATATCAACAGCTACGATGCAGTAGGTGGCGGTTCACTTCCTGCAATGGAAAAAGTTTACTTTGGCGATCAGGAGATGGTTTATTACTATGTTCCTGGTATCATCGGTTCTAACCTCCGTGGTGGTTCTGGTGAAATGCTCCAGAGCGGTAACTTCACCTTGGCCGTTAACCACAACGATGCAGTAACAACTGGTTTCTACACTGACTGTGCTTATGACTTTATGTCTAATCGCATGGGTTGGATGGAACTTGCCTACTAATCGTTGGAAACTGTTTAACTCTAAAAATAAAAAAACAAAATGGCATCAATCTATACCTATAACCTCCTTACCCCAGCAGCCTCTGGGGCGGATGTCAACCTCTTTAACAGTGTAATTGAAACTACTGGCGCTCCTTATGTAAACCTGAAAGAAGCCACAGTGTCACAGTTTCTTGATCCTATTACAGAGACCCGCGACGTAGTTACCCTTTCACCGACAACAGCTACTGCTATTGGCCAAGTTTATTCGTTCAACATCGTTCAGTTTGTAAAGTCACTTGGACGTTATGTTACGAAAACCTTCAGCTACACCAGCCAAACTGCTTCTGATTCTAACACTACGATCTCTCTTCGTTTGAAGCAGCTGATTGATCTTGACAGTGAACTTGCTGTAACAACAACAAGTACCACTACTCTTGTTATCACTGCTGATAGTGGATCTAGCGATCTGACTGTTTCGATTATTAGCACTGGGGCTGGTCTTACTTCAGCTTCATCTGTTGTAAATTCTGCTGGCTCTGCCGTTACGATTGCAAATGCTACAGCACTTTCTCAAGCTGGAACTACAGTAAATGGAATTGTAACTGTAACTGCGGTTAGCGCAAATCTAGCAGTTGGAATGATTGTAAATTACACTCTTTCTGGTGCAGACAGCATTACCCTGTCCGATGGGACAGTATTGTCAGCTGGTGCTGTACTTCCTGTTCGTATTGGTGGTACTGTTAGCAATAGTGTGTTTGACTTTGGTCCTGCATATGATTCAAACATTGAGTCGGTGACCATTGGCGCAAGCGGTGCGCGTACACTGACTATGGCCGTAAGTCCTGCTCGTGGAACTAGCTCTGACCTCGCCAGCCGTGGTGTGGTTGGCAGCGCATCTGCAACTGTTTATGGAGAAATGAAGCTTAATTGGCTTGAGACTCCTGTAAATGGTGGCGCTCCTATCAGCAAAAGTCACAGTGTGTTTGTGGACAGCACAACAAGTGCGGCTAACTTCGCAGCCTTCCGTTATAAGGCTCTGAATGCTATGCGTGCGCTTACATCCTCTACCAGTGCGTTTGGAACTACGGTTTCTGTTGAAGCTAGTTCTATTGCATAATAGAGTTCTGATTAAAGAATGGGGACAGAATATCGTCCCCTTTTCTTATACACTCAATATAAATATTTAATAAATAAATATCATGACAACAAAAGTTATTATCAAGCCAATCACAGATGGCACTCCAAGCGGTATGGTCCTTGTTGGATCATATCAATATGCTCCAGGCAAACTTCGCATCCTTGTTTCTGAAAACTCATTCCTTGAGGTTCATGAGTCAGATAAGTTTGCCCCGACTCCAATGAATATTTCATTTGGTGAGCGTACTCCTGTATATTCAATTTCATATGATCCATCATCAGATGATGAATTCAATAATAGCCGGAAGGAAGTTATTGAAAAGTTTTTTGCTGAACATCCACTCCTGACTCGGAATGGAAAGCCTACAAAATTCACTAAGGCCGGGCTCTATGATATGTACTCAGAACAGGAAAAGACTAATATTCAGTATGACACATGGAAGGAGAACCTCCAGGTAATGAACAGGTTGGATGATATGTCTGAAAATGAGCTATGCGATGTATGGTACTATTATGGTGTAGAGCCAAGTGGTAAAAATCGAGGAGAACTTATAGTGAGGCTAGGGGCCCCTGGCGATGGACTTGCAATTAAGGATCTTGATCCTGTAACCCAAAAGAATAAATTCATGGTTATGTTCTCAACAGATACAAAGTCTGAAACAGAATATATCGTTAATATGCGTAAGTGCCTAATGCATGGAATTATTGACGATAAGGTTGATGGAATGCGCCACAACTTCTACCACGGAACGACGTTTATTGGCACGTCATTTAATGATGTAATAGCCTATGCTAAACGTGAAGATCGCATTTATAAGGAGCATATTGTCCCACGTATCAAAGAACTTGAAGATGGGCTGGCTGTAAAGCGTGATATTGCCAATTCGGATGACCCATTCACGCCCACAAAGCAAAAGCTTGGACGGCCATCAATGAAGAAGGACTGATTCCGGTAGGCATTCTAGGATAAGGGGCAGGCTAAAATCTGCCCTTTTTCATATCTTTGTGTTATGGCTACTACTGGACAGGCTCTGTGGTTATATACACAGAATATTATCGACAAAGACTACAGTGACTGGATTAGTACGGTAAAGGCAAACAGGCTCTTTAGGGCTGCTCTTTTTAATGTAATTGAGCAGAAACTTGTTGCTATGGATAGCCAGAAGATTTATGATGAATTAAATTCCCTTCTGGTAACAAACTATTCAGCTGCAGTTGCTACAAATCAAATAACAAAATCTACTGCATTCACTGCGCCAAACGAGTATATGCGCCTAATGACGATGAAGGTTAGGATGCGCGAACCCTACATTCAGGGTCTTACAATAACCTCAATAAATACTGCGACGATGACGGTGACATTTAATAAAAAGCCGCCGTTTGCAAATGGAAGTCTAATTGATACAAATAACACTTTGACTTCTTTGGGTGCCAATAGCTTATTTTATGTTAAGAAGCTTGCTGATAAAAAATTCAAATTATACCTCGATCAGGGCCTATACAATCAGGCCGTATATCTCGCTGGTGCGGCTGGACCCTGGCAGATAAGCCTTGTACACGATGAGTTTTGTGTCCCTTACATAAGCGACAAAAAGATTAATAAGCTTGGTGGCCCAAAGCCATACGATCCGATGTATGAGGATGCTGTAGATGCAATTAAAATATACCCCTCGACATCTACTTGCCTAAGCGCAACGGTAGACTTCGTTAGAAAGCCTGTTGTTTTCATTGATGTAACCAATAATGCAATAGATCTGGAACTTACTTATCCAATGAAGTTTCTTTATGCTATAGCCAATGAGTTTGCCAATATTTTTGCGGCAAGCACAAGGGATCAGGAATTATACCGTTCATCAGAAAATGAAATTGTACAGAACCCATGACATATAAACAAATCGTAGATAGGATGACCGCCAATGTTCAGGCGGCTATAAAAACCGACGAGTCTAGGTTTGGTCGTGAGTTTGTCGTTTCTCATTTGAATTCAGCAAGGTCAACGGCAATACAACAATTCTGGCAAAAGAACAGGAAGGTTAATCCACAGTGGCTACAGGATTTTGATCTTGAATACAGTGCTGATCTGCAGGAAGATGTTCCAAACAATTGCATCACAAAATATTATGTTCCAAGCTGGATATCCCTTGATGGAAAAACAGACGGTATGATGTTTGTCGGTAATGCTGCGAATAAAGGCTTCAGGATATTTAATACTAGGGCCGAACTTGTTTCATATTTAAACATCCCATCTCAGTCACCATATTCAGGAAGATTTGTTGGCGTTGTTAGGGAGGGGGGTATGATTGAGCTACACTATAGCAACAGAATAAAATCGGGTCGCATATTAATGCTGTATAATAACCCTCTTGATTGCCCATCATATAATATTGACTCTGACCCTTATCCAGCCACAGAGGATTTGTTAGTTCAGATGGAGGAACTTCTTCTTAGGAAGATGGCAGCTATGGCACAACAGCCAATAGATCTTGTTCCAAATAAAAATGACATTCGTGTAGGACAGATTCAACCATATAGGGCTCAATCATGAATTACGTATCAATAGAAGAAATAATCACATCTGCCAAAATAAGGCTTAGGCTCACAGATACCACAGCCCCGGATATGGCCATCGAACACTATGCTTTGCAAGGCGCAAGAAGTATTAGCGCACTTGATTCATACGTAATGAAACAAAAGAAGATTGATGTTTCCGATGGACGAGCTGATCTTCCCCATGACTTTCATACACTTATAGCCCTGCGAATGCTAGAGCAGGAGCCTCATGAAGATAATACGTATTATCTAGTTGTATACACCCTTACTCCATCTGCAGCAACCATCATCGGTCAAACATACACAATGACCATAACACAATACAATCGTGGTACATATCAAAATGTAACAAGGACATATTCGTTCGTTTCGACTACTGGATCCGAATCAGCATCTACTATATCATCATATTTTAAGTCTCTTATTGATGCGGAGCCATATTTCGAGATGCAAGTGGACGCTTCTACCAATATGACGATTAGTGCTATATCTGGATATCCAAACCCGACAATAGTAATTACGTCAACTGGCGCAGGATTTACAAGCGTAACAAATAATATACAGCTTAGTGGAGGATCTAATCCCGTCCCAAATGTGCGGTGCAGCAGAGCTATTTACGTCAATGTAAATTATCTATACGATAATGGTTGCGAGTGTACCGATGAGAGTATACTTCCTTTTGCAGATACATTTCAGATAGTTGGCGGAAAGATACATTTCAATTCTTACACGGATGTCAGTGAGGTGCTTTTAACATATTATGCACACAATGTGGATAGTAATGGTTTCCCGTGCTTCCCAGAGTCACATTTGAGGGCAATCGTTTCTTACGCGTGCTATCAATATGCACTTTCATATCGGGTTACAGGCATTGATCCATCTGGATATATGCCAGATCAGGTCGAGATGTATAGGCAGGAATGGATGGCCCAGAAGGCTTGGGCTAGAGGTAATGCAGTAAAGATAGACGCTCGTCATCGAAAGGCCGAGCTGATGTCTACAATGAATGCACTGATAACAGGTAAAAACCCATATCTGAAGTAACATGTCAATTCCTGTAATACAAGGTAATCAGGGTAAATTAAACAAGGATCTTGAGCCAGCATATGTCACAAACGGCGACTATCTTGATGCTCAGAATGTGCGGTATTTTACTAGGGACGGTCAGACCGAAGGGTCTCATGAAAATATCATAGGTAATGAATATGCTTTTGATATAGGGGATGTTTCCGCCCAAAATAAAAAATACAAGGTATGTGGACTCGGTCCGGCTTCTGGAGGTAATAGTGGTTGGACTCCATTTGGAACACCACAGTCCCAGTTATTTGTAAACAAGCAGACATACGATCCGCATATTATTGAAGACACAATAACTCCAGGAGATTTATGGATGTCTTCTGGGTATGATATATGGTATTACGATAGTGCATTAGCTACATGGACAGAAATGACATCCATGGTAGTAGCTACTGGAATAGCTTATAAGTCTGTTAGACTTACGATGAGTTCTACTGGTACGCTTGCTTGTGTATATGTGAAAGACTTTGGTTCTGGTAACAGATACATGGTAATGGAATGGAATGGATCATCTTGGATACCACTTATGTCTGCTTTGGTAGGATTTGAAGCGGCAAGCGGATATACATTTGGTAATTATACTGGATTCGAGTATGGAGCTTATTTTGACCCCCAATTAAAATATAATTCTGCTGGAAATTTATTTTTATATATTCTTGGCGTATATGTTGACAACACTCAGCCTAGCACATCAATATTCTATAACAATAGATGCCTACCTCGTGTATTTAGGTATAATACGTCAACTTCAATTTGGAATGATATATCCGGTTCTTCATCAACATGGAATGTGGTAGGGGCAAATGGTAGTTGGGGTGGTATATCTTCTACAAGTAAAAAATTAAAACTCGGCAATATAATTGAATACGGGAATGATTTGTATTTCCCGATGGTTTATTTAGATAATTTCACTCCGGGCCTTGGTAATCCTTATTATGCTACTCCATATATAGCAAGATATGATTACTCACTTACTCAGTGGAATGAACTTATGTCATTAAGTTTAGTTAGTGTTGGTGGTGGTGGCAGAATGGTTACGTCTTCTATTGATTCCTCTACAGCTAATAATATATTTTCATGGGGAGAGCCAACGATACGAACAGCATTTGTAAATCAAATTCTTTTATGCTTTGGGATACAGACATCTTCAAATTCTGGTTCTTTTTATGTTTATGTTAACTCTGGACCGACAAGTACATCTTTTTCTCAATTAATAAATCCGACCGGATATTTATCTGCCCTACCGAGCCTATCGTATGTAAATGGTAAATGCGCCATGGAGGTGGATTCATCGTCAAACATTATTATATCTATACCTGATGCTCAAGTTGGAAACAAGCTTACGGCTATAAAATATAATACTTCAACTCTTGCATACTCATTCTATGATGTTCAAGGATTTTCGTCATATAGTATAGATAGTCAAGAAAGCGATCTTTTATATACATCAACTAATGTGTTGTATACATCATACTCTGATTATACAAACGCTGCATCTTATTCTGTTTACATAGGAATTCCAACAGTTCAAAGATATATTGGGGGTGGTTCTTCAAATACACAGAATTTTTCATTTTTTTATAATAATGGTATTTCGATTGGTAATATAACCGGTGTGAATACTGTTTCTGGTTTTCAGTCTCAATTGGCATCTATTTTTCCACCATCTAAATATGATGTTGTTCTTAATACTTATCAGAGTACAAACGGAACATATTGTATTGAATTTGAAATACGTCCATTAATTTCATCGTTAACAGGAGGGCCCCTTGGATTTAATTATTATATAAAAACATCTGGTATATTTACGCTTAGTGTCATACAAGATCCTATATGTCTTGCAGATTCTGGTGAATTTAAAGTTATAGGATCCACAAACATACAGGATGATTTATTTATATTATCAACTCCGAATGAGAGGCCAGCTGTATCTGAAAATGAGTATATGTCATCTAGTGTTACATCTAGTGCATATGGTCTTGTCATTTACATAGATAAAAATAATGATATACCCGATTCATCTTATGTAAGAATAAATAATAGCGTAAACAATATACAATATTCTGGTATTCATTTATGTTCAATTGATACATCAAGCAATCCTTCATTTGATATAATTACACTTCCTGGATATTTCCCATCCTCGGCACCACCATCTTTAATTACAGTTAAAGCTGTGTCTATTGGAGCCGGACAAATTGGTGTTGCTACAAAAGATGAAAATTCAGGCACCTGGAATTATACAAGCTTACTTCAATCAATAGAATTCTGCCTATCAACTCTTACGCAAGCAGATATGATAGGAGAGCAGAATAATAGGGGCGTATCAATTTATTGGACAGATAACTATAATCCACCAAGATCATTTTATTATTATGGAGATTACGTTACTAATGGTGGTCTTAACTCTGTAAATTCATTAAATAAATATATTCTTGGCGGAATTTCATCACAGATTCGATTACAAATAGCATACGGAGGGGCTACGATATCATATGGCGGACAGGGTACAGGAAGACTTAATTCTGGAAACTATAGATATTCAGTTAGGTTTGTAACAAAAGAAGGTGTAACAACAAACTGGAGTGTACTTAGTCAGCCATTTACTGTTTATGAAGTTCAAATAGATCCATATAAAATAAAAGGTGGTGATTCAAATTCACAATCTGGCAAATCAAATATCCTATTGGTAAACTGGGATACAAACTCAAGCTATGATTATATTGAATTTGCATACACTAGATTGATTCCGGCTGCAGATATTGCAACAAATTTATTAAGTACAGAAATAACCAAGTTTGGAAGAACAAAGCTTTCCGTAGGACAGGCATCAATTACATATGAACACGATGGATTTGAGGTTGATATACAGACCGAATATCCAGTAGCCGAACTTCAAAAGCTGCCATTTATAATCAAGAAGGCTAAAAACATGAGGTCTCTTGATAATAGGCTTGTACTTTCAAATATAAATTTAGATGATAATAATCGTGATCTTACAGACCTGTTTGATCTCGTAACGTATGAGCTGGATAAAAAAGCCATACCCATATGTGGCACGTATAGTCCAACTGGCCTAACCCAAAGGAATAATGTCGGTGAAGTTTCATATCTAAACGTGAAAAGCCTTACTGCCGAAGAGTACATGAATCCAGAGAATGTGTTCTATTATACAGGATACATGCTTGATGAAACATATAGGTTTTATGGCGTGGCTGAATTCATAGACGGAACACTTTCAGATGCATATTATCTATTTGATGTTAAGTTCGATACAAACCAAACCTCCTCTGACTTAAAGAGAACTGGATCTTTTACGGATTATACAATCAATGATGGACCTGCTGGAGATTGTTTAAAGGATGTAGCAAATGTATACGTACCATATATAAAGGTTCAATTGCCATCCATTTTACCTACCATAAACGGTGTATCTGCTTCAGAGATAATTAAGAAAATACATATATATCGTGCTGATGTAAAACAAAAAACTGTTTTATCAAATGGGGTTGGTCTATTGAGCGCAAATGCAACACAGGCAAACCTTGTTACTGGTGATTATCCAGCGTTTGGTGATACTACATATGCATCAAATGGTACTGCACTATTCATGGGCCTACGAGGGAATGAACAGTCACTTGGCCTATATGCTGATTATTGGCCATATCCATTTATAGCCGATGAGTCTAGTTCATCGCAATATTCTGCATTTGCACAAGGTGATTATGGGAATAGCCTTCCAACATATGGATTAGCTCCAGCAACAAATACAAGAAACATAATTACACACCTGAGTCAAGATCAGATTCTTTCAGATGATAGGATTTCTTATCAGCTTGGCGATCAGATTATAAATTATGGTCACTATGACAATTATTATAGACACTTTGATGGTGTGCCAATTGGTGGATTTTCAGACGTATCATATTTTGCATCACTATATCATAATGCTGTAGTATCGCCACAAATAGTAAATCTTGACAGTTCTGTTGTTGATACACCGGTTAAATGGTGTAATGAATACCAATCATTAAAATTTCAGCAGACTGTTGGTTCTGCATTCAAATATTATACTAAGATTTTCTGGGTTAGATTAGCCAATACATTATCAACATATATTAATAATTTACAATCCATACCGTCTGGACATGTGTTTTGGTCTGCATCTAATATAAATACAATAGGTCGGCCTGCAGCAAGAAATACACTTGATTATGGAATGGCAAATATTTCATATTACCGACCGCTTACTCCAATACAACAGTATGGAGAAAAAAGCATTGGATATGCAATACCAACCGGAGCATATTTAGATCTTGTAAATAGTGAAACTCAACTTGGACCAGCACCAGGTTCTAATACGATTGATGTATTTGGCGGTGATACTTTTACCTGTAAGTCATTATTAAAATTCAGATTTGCTAATAATGATATTAATCTTTCGTTTCCGTCTACTGGTACGTCAGATTCGTTTAAGCAGATGGGTATTAATGGTGTTGGAATGGAGTTTTATTCACAATCAAGGGTTAATCCACAACTTAGATATAACTCACAGGATGAAGACCCGAATAGATCAAACTATATATGGCCATTTGATTTTTCCACACCATCTGACGCAGATGAATTTTGGAGGTGGTTTAACCCAAATGTAATCGATTCTATTGGCGCTGGAAGAACGGCTGATTTTAATGAGATTTCTTCATACAATCAATCGTATAGCGATAAGAACCTCATAAATACAATTCCAATATATAATGATGAGATATACTATGAAAGTAAACTTCCGGCAACTATATATTATTCAGAACCAAAGCTTCAGGAATCTCTTTCGGATTCATATGCATACATATCTCCAACAAACAGGAAGGACCTAGATATAACGCTTGGTCCGATATACCATCATGAGATTGCTAACGGTGAGTTAATCACATTCCAGGAAAAGGCGGTTCAAAGACAATTCTTTAATACTACTGCTATGTTTGCTGATGCCACATCACAGATCGTAATGGGTGATGGTGGTGCTGTTTTATCTAGGAAAGGATTTACATTAAGTACGTATGGTATAGTAAATAAGTGGGGTGTAGTTAAGGGAAGAAGCCAGGGTGGAAATGACGTCCTTTACTGGTTTGATGCTATAAATAAAAAGATATTCCGATTTGGCGCTGATGGCATTGTCCCGATAAGCACTAGGGGGAATATTGATAGCTTCCTTGCAAACTTCACAAACTTTATACAGCTCCACGATACACCTGCAAATGATCAGGGAATACATGGAGTGTGGGATGAGTCAAACAATGAGGCGATATTTACATTTAGGGCTAGAAAGGGTGGTATAAATTATGACCAAGCATTTGGAACCACAACCGGTTATTCTGATGGTGATATTGTATATTACAATGGTAATATCACAAACGAAAATTATGACTGGCATGAAACTGGTGAGTTTTGGGAAAGCCTTGATGACTCAAACGTGGCCCTTCCAACCCAACTTATCCCACCCCCTCCAGGTAATCTGTGGCAACATATACCACACAGCAATCCCACATATTATAATGAATTCACTATAGTTTACAGTGAGGACAAGAATGGATTTACCACTTTCTATACGCCAAAGCCAAAGATATATTTGCCATACAAGGACAGATACTTATCCCCAAGGCCAATATCAACCGAATCTGAGGTCTATGAGCATGGATTTGGTGTTGAGTGCGTGTGGTATGATGACGGTATAAATCCACTGCAAGATGTGGCCTATATTGAGGGTATTGTAAATTATAATCCTGAGATTGTAAAAACAGCAGAGGCCGTTTCAATCGATGCCTACACTCAACCTTATCTAGTTGAGGTAAGAACCCAGGATCACGATACATTCATGGACTCGGCTTCATTCCAGTTGGCCGAAAGTATGTACAGGTCTCCAGTGAAGAATGACACACTTGGCGGAACTGTAACTCCAGATGGCGATACATCTAGGCCATATGGACGATGGATAGCCCTTAAATACATTATGCAGTTTGGCTATAAACAAGCAATACGTACCTTTGTAATGAAGGTTAGACCTAGAAATAGAATGTATAACAAGTAATGAACCTACTAGATCCATTAAAAAAAATAGTAATGTCAAGTGGGAACTATTTGATGAATAGTTCTACGCTTGGTAATGCTTTTAGTGGACTATTGAGATACCTTGCCTTACAAGACGATAAAATCAGTTCAAAGCAAGATAAACTAATAGCCGGATCTAATATAACAATAAATGGTAATATTATTTCATCGACTGGTGGGGGTGGTGGAGGGGGTGTTACTACCTTTAGTGCAGGTACTACAGGATTTACTCCAGTTGCTCCTACAGCAGGGGCTGTCACATTGGGTGGTGTACTTAATGTAGTTAATGGGGGAACGGGATTATCTACTGTTCCTACTAATGGTCAGGTACTGATTGGTAATGGAGCTGGATATACAGTAGCTTCGATTACTGCTGGATCAGGTATATCTATAACTAATGGTGTTGGATCTATTACAATAAATAACACGGGGATTATAGATGATCCTTTTCCTAAAATATTAATGTTAATGGGAGGATAAAATGCCAACAGTTTATAAGATATTAGGCCAACAAGCCCCTACATCAGCCACAGAGGTGGATATATATACTGTTCCAGCAGCTACATCTGCAGTTATTAGCTCTATTACTGTAGCGAATAGAGGCATTAATATTGCTGCATTTAGGGTAAGTATTAGTCAAGGTGGGGGTCCTACTACAACAAAAGATTATCTATACTATGATGTGGTTCTTGCTAACAATGATACTTTTATAGCCACTGTTGGTATTACATTGGCTACTACAGATAAGGTAAGGGTGTACGCATCTGGCTTAGGCGGTAATGATTTAACATTTCAATTGTTCGGATCAGAATTAACATAATGTCACAAGGATATACAGGATATACAATACTTGAAAATGCAGTAACCATAAAGGATTCTGCAAATCTTGATGCATTTAGTAGGCTCAGGGTTAGTAACCCTTTAAATATTTTTAGTAATCAGTTTACTTATGATTTAAGTCCGTTAGTATTTGAGCAATATTCTAGTGATCCCGCTAAATGCTATGTAACCCACGATGGTACTAATCGTCTTGCTGATATTATATTTAGCAATAATGCCAATGTAGGTGATTACATTTACATGCAGAGCTATGAATATATACCTTATCAACCAGGCAGGTCGCAACTTGTATTTATCACTTTTAATATGTTTCCAAATGGGAGCATAAATAATGATAGCTTAAAAATAGCTGGACTTTCAGATGGAGTAAATGGTTTTGAATTTCAGTATGATGGGAATATGGTCTCACCAGCATTTGCTGTTTATTCTACTACAGCTGCTGGTTCTCAGATTGTCCAGCAAGGTAGTTGGAATTTAGATCCGCTTACGGGTGCTGGTCCAAGTGGGTTATCTTTAGATTTAACTAAACCTCAAATTTTAGTTATAGATTTCCAAGCCTTATATGTTGGAAGAGTCAGGATGGGGTTTGATATAGATGGTACAATTATATATTGCCATGAATTTTTAAATTGTAATGCCTCGTTAATTTATCCATACATTGCTACTGCAAATTTACCAATAAGGGTTGGTATGTATTCCCTTGTTGCAAATATATCAGATGACATGCATTTTATATGTTGTTCTGTAGCTAGTGAGGGGGGTTCTGAAGATGCTCAAAGGTTTGGATATACATTTACTGCATCTACTCCATTAATTACAACAAATACATATAGGCATATTATGTCTGTTCAACCATCCCTTACATTTAATGGAATACAAAATAGGACAAAATTAATTCTCACTGAAATTGATATAATAAATACAGGTAATAGACCCGCACAATGGTACTTGGGAATAAATGCTATATTAAACACACCTACTTGGAATACAGCGGATCCTATTTATTCGGCTTTTGAATATGATTATTCAGCTAGTTTTACTACAACACCACAAACAATTATAGATAGTGGATATGCACCCAGCGGTGGTGGAAGTCGTAGTAGTTCTGTAGGTTCAATTATATCATCAAAATATCCAATTACTCTGGATGCTGCTGGTTTTCAAAGAAATCTCGGAACCCTAAGTATTGCGGCAGAAGGATTAGGCGGCGCTACAGATTTATATGCCACACTTAAATGGAAGGAGATTAGATAATGGGACAAGGATATACAAAAGCTGTACCTATAGATACAGACCCTACAATGGCTGCTAATAGTGATCTAGTTACTCCTAGTCAAGCAGCTGTAATTACATATGTAACTAATGCTATAGGAGCTGGGGGAGTAACTGCAGTAACTGCTGCTGCGCCTGTAATTAGTTCAGGTGGTTTAACACCTACTATCAGTATGCCACAAGCTACAGCTTCTCAATCGGGGTATTTGTCTGCTGCAGACTTTGCTTCGTTTAGTACGGGTGGTTTTGATCAAAAGAAAATAATGGCTTATATAGCTGCATACTAATATGTATTTAAGCAATAGCAATCAAAGTTTAGAAGTTGTTCTTTCAGGAACAGTAACTACAAACCAACTTGTTTGGAGCACTTCGTATCAAGACATCACATCTGCTGGTATGACCTTGCCACAAGCCAGCGACCAAAACTTAACTAACAACACGACTGATGTAACTATTGTGCCTGCACCAGCTGTAAGTACAAATAGACAGGTTGTTCTTATCAATGTCTATAACAATGATACAGTAGCAGCCACTGTTACTATACAAAAAGACGTAGCAGGTACTAATTATATTCTTGTAAAAGCCTTGCTTCAGGTAGGAGATACACTCATGTGGTCCCGTGAAGCTGGTTGGACTATTAACAAACAGTCTACACAAGAAAGTATAATCATCACGGAGTTCACAGCTAACGGCACATGGACTAAACCTGCTGGACTAAAACGGGTGTTAGTATGCTGTGTGGGTGCAGGTGGTGGTGGTGGTAGTGGAAGAAAAAGTACGACTGCTGAAAACCGTTTTGGAGGTGGTGCTGGAGGAGGAGGAGCAATAGTATGGAGAAATGTTGCAGCCTCAGACCTGACTGCTACGGTTGCTGTGACCATTGGCACAGGTGGAACAGCAGGTGCTGCACAAACTGTACTTGCAACTAATGGTAATGCTGGTGGAGCAGGTGGAGATACAAGCTTCGGAGCATTAGTGATAGCCAAGGGTGGAAGTGGTGGTGGAGGTGGTACTACTGCAGCTGGTGCATCAGGTACTGGTGGACAAACAAGTACCTGCACTCCTACCTTTGGTCCATATTCTATAGCTGGTGGTTCTGGTGGAAATGGTTCCTCAGGTAGCGGAGGTCTTGGTACAGCAGGATTTGGAGGTAATAGTGGAGCCGTAGGTGGAGGAGGAGGTTCTGGAATTACATCAGCTGGTACAACTACTACAACAGGTGGTACTGGCGGAGGTGTGTATCAAAATGGTGTTTTAATAGCGGGTCCTAGTACAAGCACTGCAGGGTCTGCAAACCAATCAAGATTTTTAATTTTTAGTTCAACTCTATCTTCTACAAATGGCTTAGGTACAGGTGGTGGAGGAGCAGGAGCTGGTACAAATTTAGCAGGAGGAGCAGGTGGCAACTACGGAGCAGGTGGTGGTGGAGGAGGTGCGGCGGCTATTGTTGATTCTGGAGCTGGAGGTGTAGGTGCAGGTGGATTATGTATAGTCATGGAGGTCTACTGATGTATTTAGAAACTAACGAAAGGCAGATAAACGCTACACAGCTATTAAGAATAGTTGGGTATGAAGGATATGACTTTACTGCTGATGCAGGACATGTACACTATGAAATATGTGATTATGGTGAGCAGCTTGCTAACCCACCTGATATATATGTGCATTGGAAACCCGTAAAAGAATCAGGCAGTTTACCACTAACACTACAACTAGTGAACCAGTGGGGAGCTGATGACCAGCTTATATTTGATTATGTAATTCAAACATTAAACTTACACTAATGAGATCCTTAATCGCAATTACAACACTCCTGCTTATTGCTGCCTGCGATAAGCACATGTCTGAAATTACTCCATCGGAATCAATGGATAAAAAAAGTCAGACAACTCAACCGTTTACAATTGTTAACATGCCACAATCTGACTGGAATATTACAGCGGATACGTCGGCTTGCGGAAGCCTTGTTCTTCGCTGGAACCAGCAGACAAAACCATCATGGGTTAAGTATGTTGTTATTCCGACTCCGCTATTCCCGACAACATCTCTGTGTGCCGGGGGGCTTAACTCAAGCACAAATGTGGTTTATTATCAATATGGATGGGGCTGTTCATTTGCACCTTCTCAAAACTATGGCGTAAAAATCACCTATAGTGTTATTGATAGTGTGCAGAAAAAGACATTTGTATATACATCATTATCAGATACCATAACAACTGGACGCGGGTCCTGGAACTGTAATTAATTATGAAAAAGCCTAAACCTGGTGGATCTTCATCTGCAATCGAAAAACATCGGAAAAGTGTCAGGGTTAAGCGCCCTGGCGTCCATTCCAAGAAAGGCACAAGTGGTTTAAAAACAAGCAAAAATTACCGGAAACCATACAGGGGTCAAGGTAAGAAATAATTATCTTTGCATAAACATATAATATCATGGCCGGACCCTTATTAATACCAGCTATAGCCGCTGGCCTAGGAGTGGCGGGTGGATACCTGCAGTACAGAAAAGGAATGAAAGAGGCCAAGCGCATCGACGAGATGGGCATGGAGTCTATGGCCGAAGCTAGACTGCCCGAATATGCCGATGTTGAGGCTGAATATAAACAAATAAAAAGGACCGGACTTGGTTCTGCAGAAACAAACGAATTTTTAAGAAGATCTGCTTCGGCTCAGTATGCCCAGCAACTTGCTGCACAGACCATGGCCGGGGGGTCTCTTGCTAGGTATACGCTTGCCTTAAACAACGCGAATATGATCGCTAATCTTGGCGCACTTTCCGCTCAGAATTTCCAGCGTAAAATGCAGGGTCTTTCTGGTCTTGAGAGAAATCTAGCTCAAAAGCAGGCCAGGGTTGACGCTGATGTTCAAATGGAAAATCAACGACGCCTTGCTGCAGGACAGGCTGCGGCTGGACTTGCACAACAGGGTCTACAGAATGTTATCGGCGGTTTGACGTCATTTGCTACTTCGGCAATGGCTGCGGGTTCTGGTGGCGGTGGTACAGAAAAAACAATTTCTGATACAAATTATGGTACGCCAGTAACAAAGATGGCCCCTAGGGCTGCGGTTAAAATACCACAAATGTCTGATATGCAAATCATAACTCCAGAACCACAAAATCTTGGCCCGATTGCTGCTGGATTTACAGCTGCCCCGCGAGTATATCAAAATATGCCGATTTGGTCAGAAGATTAATAAAGAAAAAATAAGGTATGAGCAAAATAGGAGCTGGTTTAATGACATTCGAGACTATAGGCAAGACGGCTAGTTTTGCCCCTCTCTATAATGGGATGGCTCAAATAGCATCCCAGCTTGCTAAAGCTAAGGCCGAGGCTGATAAGCAGAGGAAAAAGTCCGAAGAAGAGGCAATGGCCAAAATTGATGACTTTGTAATTTCAGATAAAAATAATTATACCCAAAAGTTCTTGCCATATGCTACGGGTTCTATGCAAAAACTTATTGAAAGGGTAAATGAGGATAAGCAGAAGTATCCAAATATCTGGACTAATCGTATTTCACAACACATCCTGCAGGCTAAAAATGAACTTAATTGGGCATTAGAGCAAAGCAATACCCAAAGGAATATTGAGAAATCTGCACAAGAGGGCTATGTTGTTCCAGATGAATTACTGAGGGCATATAAGAGTAATTATGGGGATGTTTCAGATATAGTCGAGATGGCTCCCGTACTTTCAAATTATAATATTAATGTATCCGAAAATGGAGCCGTATCTGCTGATCTTGCAAAACCAGTAGATCTTACCGATGAGTTTGGTAAGTTCAAAAATAACAGGGCCCTATTCCTTACCCCTGAACTTAAAATGAGTCAAATGACATCCCCACAAGGTGTTAAATTTGATATAACAAGTCAGGTATCTCAGATGGATCCGGCATCTGTCCAGTCATTCAGGAATGAAATGGCAAATAATAAGGGACTTCGGGTTACCTATCAGACCGATCCCAATAAGATTGCAAAGGTTAATCAGGCCGCAGAAGAGCTTTTAAAGATACCTGCATTAAGCAACTTGCAACCACAAGCATTGAAAGCGCTTGCTGTTACAAGGGCGATAGAGGCGGACATAGATGCGCTTGACAAGACAAGAACGACCATACAATCTCAGCGTGAGGCAAAGGGTATGACCGTTAATGTCAATAACAGGCCAGCATACGTTCAGCCAGCAGATGTTCTATATCAAGAAGAAACAACATATGTAGACCCGGCAAACGTAAGAAAGATAGAGGCCGGAAAAACCTATGGCAAGTATACACTCGATAATTTGAAAACTAAATTCAGGGGCGGAGAAACATCATATGATGATGGAAGATTTGTTTTTGAGAAGAGGCCAAATGGAGACATATTTTTCTATGATAAAAATGAGATGGTCAAAAAGAATGTGCAGGGATTTGATGCTCAGGCCGTATGGGAAAAACAATCTGACAAGGAGAATTGGAAGGGCGTAAATACAACAATGATTCAAAGTAAGAAGCTGTATGACCCAATTACAAAGCGCCCATACGGAACATCCGATAATAATGTTATCACACAAAACTTCCCAGGCGGAGTAATTACAGATTACCTTAAAATTGATGATAAAGTTTATGCACAGGTTGCGTTTGAAATACCTTCAGAAAAAGGTTTCTTAAAGTCTGGACTTAATGTATTTTTGGTGGAAGTTACTAGGGGGGATAAGTTTGATGTTGCGGGTAAGAATTTGGCATCTACGGAAAAGAAAAAATACAATACCATGTATGATTACTTTGGATCTGCTGGGCCTAGTGCAACAGATGCTGATCCATGGGCAAATGCACGAAACTAAAACATGAACATAGAAGAGAACGATCAATTTAAGATATATCAATCTGGTGAAAACTTTTACAAGATTGACTTACAACAAGTAGATGCATTCAAACAAAGCAAGCCGGACGCACGAGAGGTGTCTGGCTTCTCTGTTGGTGATAAAAGCTATGATGCAAAAAAGATCGCTCAGATAGGCAAGGTATCTGATTTTGTAGCTCAAAAGCCAGGGGCAAAACCAATATATGTTGAGGGTGAAATAAAGGTTCAGTCCAAGACTCCGGCTACATCAAAACAAAATGTGGCCCAAACAACAACGCCCGTAAAAACTCAGGCCGTAATCCAGCCAGCATTAACACCTGAAGCTCCCAAAAAGAAGATTGTTCCAGCTGTAGATTTAAAAAGCATTGAGCTTTATGAGAATACACAAAAACTTTATGCTGATAGAGATAATGATTTAAGGGTTTTTAATGAAAACTATGAATCTAAAAGTCGTTTCCAAACAACTATGCCCATGGGAATGGGTGGCGGTGGAGCATCTCTCTATTTAAAGAATGATGAGGCGGTTTTATCTGCTAGGAAAACGGCATTGATGGCAGATCTAAAGGCCGCAAAATCAAAGTCAGATCCAGCTAGACTTGAGTTACAGCAAAAACTTGAGAAGGCTATACAGGGAGAAATAAAAAATAATGGTATTGAGGTATTTAGAAAAACAAATTCTTCTGGAGATCGTGTTGTTAGTCCAGACGCAATAAGTGCATGGTCAAGAAGCGTTATAAGGGCCAACGGTGGTAGGGAGAATGGATATGCTCAAGAATTTTTAAAGGTCTTAACTACAAGTGCCGTAAACGCGTATGAAAGTTCAAAAAAGGCAGAGGAGGCGGCTCAGAAATTTATAAAGCAGAAATATGGTCAGATTCAAGATCAGTTGCTTACGGAAGGCGAAAAAATAAAATCTAATGCATCTGTCGCATCTAAGACCTTATCTACCTCTCTGCTACAACAAGCAAAAAATGAATCTGAGCAGTTGATGGCTCCAATAAAGGATGCGTTTAAGGTTGCGGGTGAAAAGAATACAGAAATAAATTCTACTTTTCAAAAAGCACAAGATGCCATACAATATTCATATAATTCTGGTGCAATAGATGCCAATGCTGCAAATGCTGCGCTACAAGATTTGCAGAAGCAATACCAACAGCAATACGCAGAATTGACATCTACATTTGATGCTCTTAATGCCAAGGTACTTGAAGTAGAGTCTGGGATAAATAATAAATATAAGGCAAGATACGAAAGACAGGCCGCTGAAATACAGAATGCTGCTAATGCAAGGTTAGGACAAATAAGTGAAGAGTTAAAAAAGATTGGTGTAGGAGAAGATGTAATTAATGATTATAAAGCAGCCTGGAAGAAAGCTTTTGATGCAAATGAGAAGGCCAGGAATGCTAAATTAATGAAGGATGCAAGGGTTGAATTTACTGGAAAGAGTATGTTCATCCGTTCACTAATGCCATTTTCTGGACCGGTTGCAGATTGGGTAGCAGCTGTACCAAATTTTGCAGAAACATTTGTAAATGGACTTGGGTCTGATATTCAAAGGATATCTAGTTTCTTTCAGTGGGAGGCAGGTCAGACATTTGGTGCGGATCTAGCAAATTCATACACAAAGCCACAGTTCAATATTGAATCTTGGAAAGACTTAACGGACCCACTATTGGTGTCCGGTTCTGGAGGTTTGACTATAGGTGGAATGGCTCCAATGCTTCTTACTCAGACATTAGCCGGCCTTGCCACTGGCGGAATGTCGGTTCCGGCACAAATGGCTTTGCAAGGTTCTATTTCATTTACAATGGAAACGATGTCTATGGCTGGTGGGATGTATGATGATGTGTTTTCTCAAACTGGAGATGCGGCCAAGGCAAACAAAGCGGCAAATACAATTATTCAGGATCAGTTAAATACCTTCTATCTATACACACTCGATGGTTTACCATTCATAAATAAGGCTACACTTGGCATAAAAGGTCGCGGATTTTTACCATCAGTAGCAAGAGCCACTGGTAAGGGACTTACAGAAACTCTCACAGAGATCCCACAAGAATTTGTACAGGGAGGATCTGAGGAGCGTATTATGGAGACCATGAAAAACGATAATGGCGAAGAGGTTTCTATTTCAAAATTCATAGACATATTTAACAACAAGCCATACCTTGATTTTAATGGTAAGGTAGTAACGCCAAGAGAGCGATTAGAAAGTACCGCATTAAATGTAATTCCAGCAACGGTCTTAACAGGCGGTTCTGGCGAGATAATGCAGTATGGGTCTAATGCTGCAAAATCTGCAATGGGAAGGATCGCAGCGATGAAATCATCATTAAGCGAAATAAGTCCCTCTTTCCATAACCAATACGTACTTGATATATACCTTAATAAGGGCGTATCATTTGCAAGTGGATATGTTCGTCAGCTGATGGCCAGTGGTCTTATGACCAAGCCTCAATATGAAAGCCTAATATCAAACTTTGAAACTTTAGAAAGTGTACAATCTCTGTATAACTCAAAGAAAATAACAAAGGATCAGGCAAGGGTTATGACGGCACTTTCTGTATCCATGAATGAAGAAAAGGCATCACTTGAGAGCGCCACAAATGAGATTGAAAGAGAGGTTGCTCAACAGCGTTACAATTCAGCAAAGGCTAAGTTTGATGCGTTCGTAAAGACTGGGCAGGGAGACTACGTAATAATCGATATGCCCAACAGCGAAAGGTATATTGCCTCATACGAGCAATTTGAGGAGATGCTTTCAAATCAAGACTTTGTTGATGCTGCGAGATCTAATATCAACATATCTGTTGTTGGAAGCCAGAAGACATCTTCTGACACAAACCTTATTGATATAGCAAAATTAAAGCTCAACCTTAATGAGCAAGGTGAATACGATCCAAATATTCAACCTTCAAGGGAAATAGCAAATATATTTTCAGCCACCGAGATCCCATATGCAAATCAGCACATACAAGATCTTGAGATTCGTATGCAGAATGCAGAAGAGATCCCCATGTCTGAAATTAATACTGCCCTCGAAAACCTATACTCTCAGCTCACAACCATATTTGATAAGTTCTACGGTACAGAGTCGGGTAAGGCTGCAGCCAAGATTATCAGCGATACAATAGATAAACTCAAGTCATATGAATTTGCAACAGATAAAGAAACTGAAGTCATTGCCGAGACAGCAACAGTACAAACTGCTAGAAAAGCTGTTGAATCCGACTTCGGAATCATCCAATCAGTCAATGGAGAAGGAAGGACTGGAAAGCCAAGAAGAAATGCAACAGTCACCCTCGAAGATGGAACAACAGGACAATACTCAATCTCCATCACAAATGGACAGGTCACCCTCGACCCAACAAGAGGTGAGCCAATCCGACTTGGAGATGTAAGATCTGTAAACGAATCTGCTGGATTTGTTGAGATGAGCATGGGCAAAAATGGCATGCCATCTTCAGTAACATTTACAATTCAGGGTATAGGAGCAGAGCGGGGTAGGAAAACAATTACGCTAAATACGGCCCAGGGATACACACAAGAAGAGCTTCTTGATATTCTCATAGACCTTCGTGCCAAAGAACTCGGCACCGTTGATCCGGAAGCGTTTGACCTTGCGTTTAATGAAGTATCAAGAGAAACAAAAGAAACAACCGTTTACCCAAATATACAAAGACAAGATGCCGTTCAAGAGCAAGCAACAGGTCAAGTACCTGTACAGCCAGAAACCGGAACTCGCCAAGAAATGGCGGAAGGAAAACCCGAAACAAAACCTGAAGCGCCTGCCGAAACGCGCAAGCAAGAAGGGAAAATAAAAGCAGGCAAGCCAATATTAGATGCAATTAAGAACGTGCAATCGGCCCTACGTAGTCTTGGGGTAGAGGTTGTTCTTATAGAAGATCCTGCAGAATACGATAAAATTTCACAAGCGATCGGTCAAAAAACCGAAACAGAAGGATTGTTTATTGGCAAAGATGGTAAGATATACCTTAATGCTAAATATGCAACGGATCCTATAACAGGGAGAACTATCATCTTCCACGAGGGAGCCCATCCAATCATGAACCTGATTCGGAATACAAACCCTAAACTTTACAATAAGATACTCACGCAGATTAAGGCCATGAAGGGAAGACCTGGAATGGCTGATGTATTTAATTTTGCAAATAATGAAGAGTATAGAAAAAAGGGTCAGTGGGCTGTTGATGATGAGCTGGTAGTAGAAACGATAGCTCGTCTTGCTGATGGATCTCTTGACGCTAAAATGTTCACACCTTCTCTTAGGGAGAATATACTCGACTTCATAAACAAGATTGCCTCTATGCTTGGTCTACCGCAGATCAAGAGTATAGGATCTGTTGAAGCAAAAAAGGCTATACGTCAAGTTGCTAACGCGCTGCGTTACGGTGGTGATATTACAAAAACATTTGGAACAGGTAGCATACTGGCGCCTGGGGATGTGCAGCAGAGGGCCGTTGGCGTTTTTAATGGGGTGCTTGAAAAGCTTGGAATAAATGTTGGAAAAGTTAATCCAAAGACTGGAAAGACAAAAGTTACAAATTTTGATATTGCAAAGGCGCTTAGTGAATACTATAAGAAAGAATATAAGAAAATACGTATTGGCGATTTTGGTAAGAAGGCAATAGACACTGTTTCTGATTATGCATTTGATGAAATAGTTTTTGCCATAAACACATTCGGAAATGATTCTGGAATGGGTTGGTATACGAAAGATTTTGCTAAGGCAATAGAAACATTAAAGAACTTTGATAAAGACATATCTGATAACCCAGAAATAAGAAGTGTAGCCACAGCGATAATAGCTATTGCATCCAATTCTACAGATGTATATTCAAACTTGCTTCGCGTTGTTTATGGTGTTAATGAATATAAAAATTCAGGAAAGGTGCCCCTAGATGTTGGTATTGGCGCTGGTCAGTCTGCTATTGCTAGTTCAATACAAACGTATAATAATCTTCTTGAGTTATTTGGTGATCCAATTAGTCTTAACGAATTCATGAGTGTCGAGAGGACAATTCCAGAAGCTAGAAAAGCTCTTATGGAAAAGGCTGGAGTGAAGACTATTAAAGAATTAAGGGATAAAGGAATTTACGCGGAGCCGGGATGGAATGACAATGAAATTCTCCCGACTTCAATTATTTTGTTTGGACCCAAGATAGGTGCGTTTTGGTCCAACCTTTCTGGTCTAGGAGGTACCCCAACTGTTGATAGGTGGTGTATCAGGACTATTTATAGGTACATGGGAGACATGAGAGCCAAGGCGCTTCCAAGAGATATAGATTCTTTTGCGAAGGCTAACGGGCTTGAAGGTCAATCTAAAGGAAGTGTCGCTTCTGTAATTGAGTCTCATGCTAAAATGTTCAATATGATATTGACTGGTCGTGGAGAATTTTCCGGACAGACAAAGCAAGAGAGAAATGAAAGGCTTAAAAAATATAGAGCCGGGAGCACTCTATGGAAGAGTATGTCTAATATCGTTTCTGAAATTACAGATGGGATAACGGAAAAAATAGATAATGCCGCTCAATATGAAAAAGATTTTAGATCATTCACGAAGAATGCATTTGTAGAAACGCAGAAAAAACTCAAGGAAAGACTTAATATGGATCTTGAGATATCTGATATACAAGCCATACTTTGGATTTATGAGAAGAATCTTTTTGGATTCATGGGTGTTAAGCAGCGTAAAGACTCTACATATTCTGCTGCGTCAAACACTCTACTTTCTAAAATGAATAGTGGTGAGTTTACTCTTGATCAGCTAAAGTCGGGTAAAGTAAAATCTGAAGAGAATGTTGTTCCAGAAGATGGAGCAATGGGAGATGTTTATGGAGTGAAACAGAAAGATTTTTCTTCTGGAGTTGATGGTCAGTCTAATAGACTTGACGTCCCATTAAAACAAGCCTCCGTAGCCGGGGCGAGGAATATTCCAAGCCGAGAAGAATTCAATACAAATGCTTCTGAGGCTATAGAAAGACTCAAGGCAGCAACAGGAGAAGATGGTGCAACCCTAAATTTGGACGGAACCACATACACCGGTGGCGGTCTTGTTGTGCCTACTGCATCAGAGAATCTTTCACAGGGATTAATTAGCACTGATGGGCTGTATGACTTTATGGTAGCTAATCAGGGTAAGATCTCCAATGATACATTCAAGATTGGACTGTATCGTTTTAAAGACAAGGAAGAGGTTTCATATGATCTTAACATTGTCATACCAAATGAATACAGAGATGTGGCACTTGAGTTCGGAAGATTTGCTGGTCAGGAATCACTTTTCGATCTTGACACTTTTGAGAACATTAAGACGGGCGCCACTGGAACCAATCCATTAACATTCCAAGATGCAGAATATGCATCCATTGCACAAGATTTATCTCAGGGTAAACTTCCTTCCGTGGCACAGCCTTCCGTGGCCGGAGCTAGGGATCTGGTATCTGGCACATACTACGAGCCGGACATGACTACCGATTCGAGTGGTAACTATGTTTTCTTCCATGTATCTAGTGCCCCCGAAAAATCTATACTCAAGGGCATAGACAGTAGAAAATTCCAAAGCTTACGTACATCACGAGAAGAGAAGGGTCTACAGTATGGCATTGCAAGTTTTTATACTAAGCCAACGGATGGGGAAAGGATGGTTGGTGGTGATAAATATTATGTCACCGTAAAGCCAGAAGATGTATACCCTATGGATACAGATCCAAATGGATACAGAGCCGCTGCAGAGAAGAAGGTAAAGCCCGGAACACCATTCAGGGAGGAGAAGGTTAAAAAGGCCATGGCCGAGGCTGCAGCTAAAGATGGATATCAAATGGCTGTTGGAGAGTGGGCATATTCAAGGTCTGGTAAAAAAACAGTATCTACACCTAATTTCCGTGGAGATGCTCTCGTAAAACTCATACCCAAAGTATACACAGGAGATGAATCTTTTACAACTGGTGAGGAAAGGGGTGTTACTACTCAGTATCCAAATCAGGAATACTATGCTGCCAAAGAGCGCCTAGATGAGATTGCATCTGACATCCAGTCTTCCAAGTCTAAGAAAAATAAGTATGACGATGCCTATCAAGTGGCAAATTCTGTATCTTCATTTGGAGGAATCATTGAGAACTACGCAGAAGAAAACGAATTCATAAGGGATCTAACTCCTGAAGAATTTGATATGATGTATCAGGGTGCTACGGCTTCTCAGAAAAAAGCTCTTGATGAGGTTCGTGAAAATTATTTAAAAGTAGTTCCGCTGCCAGGTCAGGCTTCAGTAGCTGGTGCTAGGGATCAACAGGAGCCTGGCAAGAAAAAGTATCGCGTATTCATTTCCTTTAAGAGCAAGTACGGAAGGGGATCATACGGAAAAACTTACGAGTTTAACGACAAGCGCCACTTTGATAATTGGCTCAACAAGTACGGTTCCAAGCTAAACTATGACGAGGTATTTGAGCCTAAGGATGATGTACAGACATCTTTAGCTGGAATAAGATCGATAAATTGGGAAAGATCTCTGGAAGGAAAAGGAGATCCATCTATATCTTCAAGAAATCCTGTTGTAGTTAAAGCAGCACAGGATCTAAAGGCTGGTAAAATAACCAATGAGGAACACAGGGCTACTGTTCATATGAATAGTCCCATACTTCCAATAATAAGGTTTTTTGAACCAGCCACACTTCAGGAAATTAAAAATGCATTTACTAATTCAACAAAAAAAGCTTCAGAAGCAGAAAATATAGATAAACCAATTCAAGATGGGGAGAAGGTTGGTTTAAGATTGGATATACCGAGTTATAAATATAATAATACATGGGTTGTTTCCGTACATAAAGGACATACAAAAAATGGTCCAATTCTTTCATATCTTAATGTTGCTAAAATAAAGAATGTATTTTTTGAACCCGTTCCATCAGCTGCATTAAATATAGCAACCGGCGAGGTGAGTAAAGTATCAGTAGCTAGAATGTATGGGGAATGGGAAAACATTCCAGGCGATACAATGGAGCAGCGTGGAGAAAATGCGAAAGATATTATTCAGTCTATTATTAATGATCCAAACTATGTACAAGTTGGAATGAATCCATTTAGGCATTCATACTTCTATGACCGTAGTTCAGACATAGGAAGGCCGGTGGTTAGTGCAGATGAGGTTATTCAAATTGGTGGACTTGTTTATGCTAAAAATCCAGTATATGGTAATTGGACGGATGAAGCTTATAGAGTAAAAGATTTATTAGATAGTTCAGGAATGCCTGTTCAGTTCTCCATTGCTGGCAGCAGGTCTAATGCACCTACGATTGCAGCGGGTGGACCAACACCAACAAACGTAAGGAGGAGGGGTGGTATATCGGCTCCTGGACTCAGAAGGGTTTTTGCTGGTCCGGCTGAATCGGATCTTCGTGAGTCAATAATGAAAGACAACAGGTCCTTCTATAGCCCCATAAGCTGGAGCAAAATAAAGGACAAGGTTGATCAGATGACCGAACTTGAGCTTATCGATTTGATGGATACATCAGATCCACAAAATATATACGACAACATTGTAATCATGGGTGGTCCATCTGCCCCTATTGCATTTGTAAAGTATTTTCAACTTATGCGTCAGAAGCGTGACCAAGCCCTTGTGGCAGGTAGAACTGATGAGGCTGAAAATATAGAGGCTGATATTAAAGAAAAGTTCTTAGATATAAAAAGTTTAGGAACAGTTGCCGCACAAGTTCTTAGTATGTTCCGCGTTTTAAAGTCAACACGAAACGATGCAGAATTCCATACAGACATCATAGAAGCTATGATTGATACTGGTGGAGGTATGTTGAGCAAAGAACAGAGAACAACGCTTCTTGGTTTTGTACAGGATGCATTGAACGCACACAACTTCTACCAGGATACAATTGATATCGTTTACAAGAATCAGACTGGAGCAACAGAAAGTGATCTTGCAGATCTATCTATTGCAGAGATGTGGAGGGCAGACGCATCAATGGCTTTAAATATCCATATTAGTAATCTGGTCCAAGATCGATATGATGAGATATTTGGGTCAGCTATAAAGGGCCACCTCCTTGGTGTAAGCTCAATGATCGTAAGCGGTTTATCAAACATGTTGAACTTGCCGAACAGGTCTCTTGAAAAGGCTGGTCAAAGACAGATTATTAGGATTACAAATCTGATATCAAAGTTGTCTGGAAAGGGGCAATATTTCGGACAGGGTGTACAAACAGCATACGGCAAGCCAATTGGAAGAAAGATTTCAGGAATCATAGATTCGTTGAAGAGACTTCTATCTTCAATGAAAGAATTCGTTAAGAATCCATTCAAATACGTATACAATAAATTAACCTATGTACGTACACAAATAAAAGACAGACCGAACGGCAGGAACATGCTTGCCTCCACTGCCGATATTATTGTATATGGCAACCGTGACCTTAACGAAAGGCTTTACGGTACGGCTGGACAATTGAATCCCTGGACATCAATGATGCGTGTTCTTGGTAAAAACAAGAAACCTGTTGGTGATTTCAGGAGTATGATTAAAGACATACGCCAATCATTTAAAAAGACAGATTTTGTACAGTGGCTTAGTGAGGTAAGGGGTATGTCATTTGAGGATTATACTGCTCTTGGTAATAAAGATAAAGTAGATCTGAGGGAGCAGTTTTTTCAAGACAAACTATCTGTTCAGCCTGTAACGAGATCTACAGTTAAAGATATTGCTAAGGCCGCATCCGCCGCCGCTGAATTCAACTTCAGGATTATATCTTTGACAGATTACATTCCAAGAACCCTTGCAGAGCAATCGATGCTAGAAAGCATTGCTGAATCGCTTGGTCTTGACGGTGTTGATAAGGCCCTATTTAAGCATGATCCATATGCCTACATTCAAAATAGGAACAATCTAGTTTCAAAAGAGGTACTCGATTACTGGAATGAATATGCATCTGAACTGACCCTTACAAAGAAAACATTCTTAGGTTCGGCATCTGTAGAGGCCGCGAATGTTGCAAAGTATGGAGTTAGGAAACTAGTAAGAAAGGCAGGAATTCAGGATACAAAAATCGGTGATACGGTAGAAACTATATCCTCACTTGCTGCAGATACATTGATGCCATTTGTTAAGTTACCCATGAATGCCACAAGCTATGCGCTTGATTACATGTGGCCATGGAAATCGTGGGCTAAGGCTGGATTTTTCTTCGACGCAGCTAAAAGGGCAAAACAGGAAGCTAAGTCTCCTGACGCATACGAGCTTTCTGCTACAAAGTACCTGGCTAGAGGGTTTGTTGGATTAGCATATAGTTATATTGCAATGACACTCATAACAGTTCCTGGACTTATTGCTATAGGATCTGGAGAAGATGACGATGATGAAGAGCGCCGCATCAACAAGGATATGCCAAGGAATAGGCTGAATGCAAGTGCATTTGCAAGATACATTAAGGGACTTGCCGGAATTGGAGATGGAGACACTTCATTCCAGAAAGGGGATAAGACCATAGATTTATTGCCACTTGGTGTGCTTGGACTTATGACCTATGCATACGGGAATGCCTATAAGAAACAGCGCAGTAAATACCTGAATCAAAAGTACGATCCAGATTTGTTGAATAGGCCGATAGGAGAGAACAAAACCCTTCAGGATACAGAATGGAGTGGAAATGAGGATCCAGATATATTCACGGCCATGAAACTACAGAGTAAAGTTCTTGGATATTATTTCGATCAGGCTTGGTTTATGGGTATTACAAATTGGGTAAAAGCCCTGACTGCCGAAGGGGAAGATGCGGAATATTTATTGAACAAAGCAAAGACCGATATGGTAGGAACAGCATTGGCGACCAGCGTAATGTTCTCGAACTATGCTAAAAAGACTTCGGATGTTTCGGCTCAGATGGCCGGTAAGCCACTTCCAGATGTAAATATGTCCAAGGTCAAGCAGTATGAAACAGAGATTTATAATAGTAGAATGTATAGAGCTATGGCTTCTCGAAATGGCCTTGTGGATTTCATATCTGGAGTTGATCCGTATGAAGATCAGTACCTATCTTTTGCAATGTTTGGCCAGTACGCGATGCCATTGAAGGGGGCGCCGCGTGATCTTCCTGGAACCATATGGGCCCTTAATACACCTACTCGTGAGGTGGTTGGAGATTGGTCTGATATGCAGCGATATTATGTTTCTATATACGGCCAAAGGAACCAATTGAAATTGAAGGGGAATTATAGTATGGATCTTCGTGAGCCATATATGGGCATGACCGAATCAATGATTATACCGGCAAAGGGTATCATGGAAAGCGAATATTCTGGTAAGTTCCAGGTTCCCGCCAAAGACTACAATGAATTAAACCATATGTCTGGTCGCATCAGGGAGAAGCTTTACAATGTACTCATGGATAAGTGGATGAATACAGAGATCAATGGTGTAAAGATTAGCCCAGAAGATATTGAGAATCCCAAGACATCAAATACCAAGGAGGTCATGGAAGCCAAGAAGGGTATGGCTGTAGCAATCAGCGAGGCAAACAGGATTACCAAGGACTTCCTGAGGCCATGGACACTACTTAAGGATGCCGATGGGATTGTGGCCTTTACACAGCTTAATGCCGCTCAAAAGATTCAAAAGATCAGGTCGCTTGTTAACTCGTACACAATCGAGTATAGTGAATATAACCCCGACAAGGATACACCGGTACAGGTATACACGTTCTTGTCCAATCCTGAGATTCAAAAGGACCTGGTTGATCTCGCCTATAGGTCCATAGACATGTATGTAACACAGCTTGAAAAAGCCAAGTTAAACTACCTAGAGATCCAGCAAATACAGCAGGATGAGGAGGTGAACGTCAAGGACTTAATGAAGTATATGAAAGAATAATCAGTATATTTGTAACATGGCACTTTCACTAAATATATCGGTAACAACCTTAACATCAGGTGGTTTCACATTCAGTGAGACTACGGGGTCATACAGTTCACCAAACAACGAAGGGGGCTGGGGTGCGCCAAATCCAACACTGATGGACGCAACGGCAGCTGTATTGGATGTCTATATACCAGACAGTACGACGTTATTACCAATAAATACAGCAATTACATTAAACATGCTTATCAATGGTTATCCGTCCACAACATCCGGAAACTCATTACTTATAACTCCACAGCAGATTGGATTTGCCGTAGGACAATCAGCTTCAGATGGTGTATATCAATTTGTTTATAGGGTCACAGCAGACGGCACAGAATACACAAAGACCCAATATGTGCTTGTCTATTCTGAAGCACAGTGCTGCATATCAAAATTAGCCGTAAAGGCAATTAATGAAGATGGTGGATGTGGGTGTGGTAGCGGATGCGGTGAATCCATGACTGATTTTGAGAAGGGTATGCTATTGATCGAGGCTGCAAAATACTCAATGACATGTGGTGTTACCAGCTCTGCTGCAAAAGCCATAGCCCATGTTAATGAAATCTGTGGTGGTTGTTCAACCTGTTAATATATAATAAATGCCATATATAGATCCGCTTGTTTTAGCCAGCACTATAGAAAATGCCAAGTGCAGTGTTGCTGAACTTTCAGATAAGTACATCGATGCAGTAAACAATGGAACAGATTGTGACTGCGTACTTGCAGAAATGCGGATGCTTATATTTACTATTAAGGCACTTGAATGTTGTTCTTCTCAGGCCACATGTGGATTAACAATAGAGGAGACTTTTCGTGTGATGGAGTCAACAATGATTAATTGCGCTGCTCCAACATGCACAGCATCTATATCGTCACCAACATTTCCGCCAACACCACTTCCGCTTATTAGTAGTTTAATCAATGTTGAGGAGGATGGCAGTTTAGTTGGGGCTTTTGGCACGCTTAATTTCATTGGGGCGGGTATTACATCCGTTAGTGTTGCAAGCGCACCCAATTCTACGGCCAATATAACCATCAATACAGATGGCATCCAGAAGACCTGGGTTGCACAGGCTGTGGGCTTTATATCTGGATCAAATCTAGTGGAAGGTCGTGTTTACTGGGTAATTGATGCTGGTGACGGCGAGGGCGCAAACGGAGGTTTTAAGGCAGAGTGTAGTTTGCCATATTATAACACGGGAGCTGGATTTGACACATATCCACATACGGCTGGAATCATGCTTCGGGCAATATCTACGAGTCAATTTGATCCGAACGCTGTGTATCTTGCAAGGGTACCTGTCAGTGTAGGAACATCTTGGTTCAGACTGGGTGCCAGCTACACAGCAGGAACTAGGGTTGTAAGTTATAACCAAGTGTTCTTGTGCTTGAACAACATAGCAAGTGCAATAGAAGAACCAGCAAACGATACAGTAAACTGGCAATATATAAACCGAGACGATAACACATATTATTCAACAGAGGTCCAGGGGTGCATATATGACATAGGTACAAATTCTCTTGGATATGGAGTGGTAAAAGAAAGATGGGATAAGCGGGGCAATAAATTATCTAATGTAAACAACACGACCACAGCAAATGAATTTATAAAGAAGTGCTTCAGGTGGGGCGTTGATGGTATACATAGTAACGTAATAAACTTCTGGGATGATAGCTCAAGGTACCCATCTGCAAATCTTCGTAGAAGTCCAAGTTTTGATAGCCACCTTATAAACTATTCAAACGTACAAAGCTTCTTTGGAAATAAAATAGATACCAATCTTCTACCTTCTGACTTTTCACTGTCACAAAGAGGAACACGGTTCTGGAATATGTTTTATGATGCGTCTGCACAGTTTTATGGAAATACACTTGATAATGCAGTCATATCAAATATGACTTCGTACACAGGTTCTGGCCCATCCTCACATAAATATGGTAACAACATTATACAGAATTCTGTTATAAATAACGCGAATCTACTTTCCTGTATAAATAACGAGATCAAATCAAGCACCGTCATTGGTGATATTGCATTTAACAATACCAACATACAGGCAAATAGTAATGTGTGCTTATTTAATTTAAACTTTTCTACGCTTCCGAATTCTTACATCATAAATAATCTTGGTTCAAAAAACTGGACTGTTACAGGAACAGCGGCTAGTACATTGGCTGCATCGGGCCCATCATCAACACAGGTGGTATTTGGTGGTGGCGGCACAGGTAATCAATCATATGCCCAAGTAAATGATATTGTGATATTTAGATCTTGCGCCCCAGATCCAACTCTTGTTGGACTGGTTAAAGTTGTATCGGCGGCAAGCGGATCTGCTCCATACGATTCCATAACGATACCAGGAATATTTACAGCCGGGTCTGGCGCTATGACAGCAGACCTTTATCATCCATCTATACAAACTTCTTTCCAAGAATTCAGTAGAAACAAAATTAGCGGAAGTGTTATACGTGGATTAAATAAAGGTACAGCTACATCTTGCTACTTCACCGAGAACGAGATCGAGAATACGTTCATAGAAAACTATTCCCAACACGTTCCTGATGTTCCAAACGTGTTTATATCTGGAAGCTTCTATAGCAATCCTGGGGGAGAGTTTGGAAGATCAAACGATAGCCAGCGCGGTTTTGCAAGGAACATAATTAAGAATTCAATATTCGCAAACAATCAGATTGGCAACCTAATCGGCCCATCTTTTTTTAACAATATTATTGATAATGCATCAATATACTTGAATAAAACCGTAGGATTTACTGGTACTTTTAACGACAATACAATTAATGGATATAGAGGTAAATATCCGGTAAACCCAAATACAAACTTTTACGAATATAATTACATAAAAATTTTCTCAAACTCATTTTCTGATACAAGTACATTCTCATTTAATAATATTCAAAACAATACATTTATAACTGGTGTTACGCTTGAGGCTAACGTAACAGTGACAGGAAATGATTTTATTGGAAATCAGTATGAGTGGAAGATAACAGGTGAGGTTACATCATTAAATGCTTACATGTCTGGATTATTCAATGTAACATTTGAAACAGGAACAGGTCTTCAATCTGCAAGATTGGAAGGGGACAAGGCTGCACTTTCTGATGTAACATTTACAACAGTTTCAGAAAATAAACAGATATCAAACTTTTCTGCTCAAGGGTATGGTTCAAATAAACTCTTCGACATGTTCTATGTCAAGAATTTCAGAATAACACCAAATTCCGGAACACCATTTGAATACAAGAAGCTTTACCCACAACTGTTTAGTGGTAACAATAATGCGATCCGTGGAATTACCTGGACAAAATATGGAACAGCTTCGACTACAATTGGAGCCAATACATATACAACATCCCAGTGGACACTCACAATAACGACACAGTCTCCACATTTCTTCACTCCATCATTCGCAACCGCATCTGGAGGCGTACAAATACCATTAGCACTGTATACCCCAACATTTACCCTTCTAACTACACAGACAACAAACGGTACTATTTCATCTCCCAATAACAACCTATACTTCACAATTGGAAATATTACAAATGTAATAGACAGCTATACATTCGAGTGCAGGGTTAATAACTTGTCATACCTTGGCTGGTACTTTATAGATATATCAAATACTCAAGTAGATAGTATCGGAAACATACAATCAACGGACGGAATAACCGGGTCATATAATGATACCAATGATATTTACGGATTTATAAGTCTTGCCGAAGATGTTTGGTTTAGTGATTATGGTAAGACCAAAGGGAATACAATTTCAACAAACAATTTTGCCAAATTTGAAAAGGGATCATTTGATCCGATCTTTAGGTTGTCTCTTGACAGCGCACTATACCCAACTCCACCAACAACGCCAACTGGAGGATCTAGGAATTATCAAGTATATAAAGATTGGGCCACAACATCTACATCTAAATTATATGATGGATCTGGTGGTGCTGGTAATCGATACATTCGACTTCCATATTTCTTTGACTCGTTCAGCTCAACCATTCTCCTTGGACACTGGGATACGTCAGCGTTCACGATAGACAAAATATATGATATGCCAAACAGGGTTCCAGTAAGATTTGTAACAACACCCGGATGTAGTGTGACATTCACAGTATCTCCTGCATCGGCTCCAGTTGTTGATACAATTATAGATGATGGATCTGGTGGGTTTACATTGAGGTCCTATATGCTTGCAAGCACAGGGTTTAAATTTTTCTATGACGAAGTTGTTTTAATGAAAGAGGGTAATTACATAAAAATCATAAGCAAAATAATTCACGCATAATGTCATGAAAGAGCAGAATTGGTTGATGAGGATCACTACAATGTTGGCAGCATTTTGTGCCTTTATCCTCGCCGACATATACAGGGACTTCAAGCAGGTCCGTGATGATGTGACAGACCACAAATACCAGATCAAAGCTCTAAATGAAAAGTATCAAAAGATATACGATGACGTGTATAAGTTCGCGTTTGAATCGTATTCATTCGCTCAAAAAGACAAAACATTAATACGGGGATCTATACGATGAACATACTGATAAAAAAGGGGGCCCACTACTCCTCTGGATTTAGCCTCGGATCACTTCATACCGGAAAGACGAGTATGAGTTTTCTAGTACGTATGGATTACTCAGGACTTCAATTACCAGGTGTAATCTCTTGCGATGGTGACTTCAATAAGTTATTTGGTTGGTCACACGGGATGCACCACACCAATAGCTTTAGGATCGCGTGGAAAGCAATAGAGCCGGTCACAGTAGATGGCAAACTCATAGGATCGAGATACAGGATTGCCGCATATGCCTATCTGAATGGAGCTAGATATATGAAAGGGTTTGCAACAATAAATCCAGATGAATCAATCATGATGGGTATTGAGAGGACGGGGAACATCGTTAAGTTCTGGTGCGGAGAAAAATCACACGAGATACAGTACCTTGGACCTACCGGATGGGGATATAATCTAAAGCCATATTATGGCGGTAATTGTCCCGCTCCAAGAGATATTACAATGACATTAATTTGAGTACAAACCGTTAATAAAAACAAAAACAAAATGGCAAGCTTCAGCTTCAAAAACTATTGGGATCCAACCCCCAAAACCTATCGTATCATTGGTGACATCCTCCTTGCGCTGGGAACTATCATCACGACAAACGGAATCATGGAAGGAAATTCAACCATGGCCCTCATCGTTCTGATTATCTCCGTACTTGGAAAGTTCTTTACAAACTTAGCTGGTGGCAATGAAGAACCTCAACAGTAAATCCGTAGGCGTAATGGTGGCTGCAATCATAGCCATCATATTCATTCTACAGAAATCCTGTGGTATCGATACAAGTGGTCTTACCGATAAGATGACCATCGATACGGTTTACATTGACATGACTCCAGACACAATTATATTCTACGATACCGTATCAAAGACAATTATAAAACCGGTTCCATATGAAGTCTATATTGACACTTCTGACTCACTGCTTGGTGTGGTTGATTGCGATAGTGTTAGGTCTTACATTAGTGAGTACAATAGCGATTCGGGACTTGTTTCGGTTTCGTCGAAAGTCAGAGGAGAAATTCTCGAACAAACAGTAGACTATTCGATTCGGACCATGTTTATCAATCACACTGACACCGTAAAAGTTTCAGTGCCTGCGGTGATACCAGATATAAACAGTAAAAAGCCGATCTTCTCTGTTGGAGCTGGATTCACCAATAAGATTACCCCGTTTGCCTATGGAACTATGTACTACAACAATAAGTCAGTCATTGCTGGTTATAACTTTGTAGACAATCAGGTGTCCGTGGGAGTCGGATTTGTCCTGTCTGGACGATAAAAACAGTCTCAAGCATAAAGACCCTGGCCCATAGGCTGGGGTTTTTTGTATATTTGTATAATGCCCAAGAAGATCAAATACTTAATAATCCACTGCTCTGCCACACCGGAGGGACAAAATGTATCTCCAGGTACAATAAAAGGATGGCACATGGATCCACCCCCGCGTGGTCGCGGATGGTCAAGACCTGGGTATTCAGACCTTATCCTGCTGGATGGATCACGTTATACATTCGTAAAACATGACGGAGATTTATGGATAGATGCAAATGAAATTACCAACGGAGCAGCTGGAATCAATTCGGTTAGCAGGCATGTGTGTTATATCGGAGGACTTGATAAGTATGCAAAGGCGCCAAAGAACACCCTGTCCGACGCTCAGAATGCTATGCTATCTTCAATCATAGCAGAGGTGCTTTCGTATGCCCCAGATGTACTTATAGCTGGCCATAATCAATTTTCAAGCAAGGCATGTCCAAGTTTTTGGGTGCCAGACTATCTAAAAAATAAATGCTTAATATCAATAGAAGACAAAAATATATACACACAAAACCCATACGGATATGCCAAATAATTTAGCTAGGAAAATACTTGGAGTTGTAATCGGAGAGACCGATATAAGGCAATACACGCCATCTGTTTCAAAAGGAGACCTTATTAAGTATGATGATGCATTAACAATTCCGGCACAATTTTTAAAATCATACAGCGGTAATATTCCAGCTTCTGCATGGCAAACTTTAAATACAAATCCATTCATTTTAATACCATCAACATTAACGCAAAACCTAGTTTTACCATTTGCAATGGCAATAAAGGTAGATCTGTTAGCCGGTACCGGATCATCAATATTTGTAACAAATCCATTTTACTATCCAGAACCATAC
>Ga0070749_10000034_pt1 | contig 62674 bp, 98 predicted proteins | sample VirMetDEL_Nov_18_FD_75180 | JGI IMG/M metagenome (GOLD analysis project Ga0070749, IMG submission 75180) | Aqueous microbial communities from the Delaware River and Bay under freshwater to marine salinity gradient to study organic matter... | ecosystem: Environmental > Aquatic > Marine >...
GCGATGGAGAGGCTCATGTGTATGCCAAAAAGAGAGCTACCGCAGTGTTACTCCCGAAGCAGTGCCACATGTGGGAGTCGAAGGAAGTCGTTACATCGATTGAAATTTGTGGGGTTCCATTCACCAGGGCCGCGTTGAAGAGTTGAAACTGTATCTGTTTCGTCCCGCCTGTTGTGATAGACCCCATGACGTATGGTTCGGTTATCGAGAGACGCGACTCTCGCCAGGGGTATGTGTTGGATTGTGTGTATAGGAGTAGGTCAGTCGGGTTTCCAGAGTAAGCGGCGTTATTGAGAACAATCAGTCCTCTTCCTCGGGTTCCGGCGGAGCCAGTGCCGTCAAGTGTTCCGCGCCAAGTCGGAGCATAGTAGACAAAGCCTCCGGTGAAGTTGTTATTTATCGCGAAGAACGCGCGGGATACTCTCTCCGTGGTTCCGACGCGACCACCGGAGGTATAAGCTCCGTTTCCGACGGATGTATTGAGTGTGAAGGTCGCCGCCCCCGTGACAGTGACTTGAAAGTAGCCATTTGCTGCTGTATTCCCCAGTACGCCATCAAGGAAGACATAATCTCCCGTCATGAGATTGTGGTCGGCGGTTGTGGTTACCTCAATTGGTGTTGCGTTCGTTGCTCCGGAAACCGCGAGCGGCTGGACAGGTTCAGGTAACCAGGGAACTCCGCAGTAGTAGACGGTGGCAAGCGAGCCGGGGGCGATGTAGGTGATTCCTGTTTGAAAGAGGAAGAATCCGAATTTGTGACAGATTATGTCGTATGTGGTCGCGGCGGCGGTGTAGAACTGGGTGAGCGTGTTACCCACCGTTCCCTGTGCGGTCAATGTTCCCGCGACATTTTGTGCGTTGAGGTAGGCAACCCCGCCGGAAGCGTAGATGTCTACTCGGAAATCAAGTCCCTGTGAAGTCGTCGCGGAAAACATAGACCAACCGCCGGAGATCGCGGAGGAGGTCCAGCCGGAGGTTTCCAGCGTGGTCTTCATATCGGCGACGAAGTTAGCGGCGGAGGAACCGTCGATTGTGGTGCGTTGGAGTGTGCCGCCTGAGTAAACGAGTCCCATTATGTTGTCACCACGGCGAGGCAGAGGACGCCGGAGCCGCCTTCGTTATACACGACCCAGTTGTGTGAGTCGGCTGTGAATACGGAGTCGCCAGCGGGGGCTACGGAGCCGGTTACGATTGCGGCGTTATAGAGTTGCGCTTGCACCAGTGCGTTACCGGAGCCGGTGTTGGTTGCGCGGAGGTATGGTTCGGTGATTGTGAAGCGACCGCCGCGCCAAGGGTAAGAGGAGGCGGCGAAGAGGACGGGGTTAGTGCCGACTACTCCGTAGTTCTGTTCATTGACACAGAAGGAACTGATGGAGGAACCGCCAACTCCGGACGCGGATGAGTCGGGGAGGTAGCGCCAGCCGTTGCAGGGGAGGGTGTAGGATCCATCTTGTCCCCAGACGTAGAAGCATCTGGAGATGCGTTCGCGGTTCCCGACGATGCCGCCGCTTGTGTACACACCGTTGCCAACGGAGGTGTCTAGTGTGAAGGCGGTATCAGAGGTCTTTGTGATCGTCCAAAGGCCGTTCGCCGCCGTATTGCCGCCTGCGTTCTGGATATAGCAGCTATCGCCAGTGAGCATTCCGTGATTTGCAGTCGTCGTGATGGCGATGGGGGTTGCATTTGTCGCGGCGGAGATTGAGAGGGGTTGCACAGGTTCCGGTAGGTAGGGGACCCCGGCAGCGAATGCGTTGGAGACTCCGTTAACGATGTCAATTGCGTTGTTGTAGCGGAATGAGCCGAGGAGGTAGAGCCATACGGAGTAGCGGTTGGCGATGAATTCGTAGGAGCGGCCCGAGGTGACGTAAACGTGCTGGAGAGCGGTTACTGCGGAGCCGTCGATGGAAGTTCCTTGGATGGCGGGGTACCCGTTGTACGTTCCGGAGGTTTCGGTATAGACTTTCAGCTTCATCGCGAGGCCGGAGGGGGTTGTCGCGGAGGTGAGCGAGTAGCCGTTTGCGATGGCGGCGGAGGTCCAGCCTGCGGAGACCATTGCGGAGTTCACCGCGCTGACGAATCCCGCAGCGGTCGCACCAGTTACGGTTGTTTTGACGAGTGTTCCTCCGGAGTACGCTATGGCCATTCGAATCTATTGTAGCGGGAACCCGAGGCCACGCCTCGTTTTGGCGGACCTACTTCGGGGCGGAGAACTCGGCTAGCTCGTCGAGAAGTCGCGAAAGGGTAATTTCGCCAGTTCGCTGCGCTCTCATTGCTCGCTTTTCGATTGGCGCTTGGAGGTACTTGATGAAAGAGGATTCCGGTGTGGTGTAGGTCGGTGTTGTGTCGAGGCGAGTAAGCGCGGCCTTCCTTCGTGGGTGCGCTTTTCGATACGCTCTCTCGACGATCTGGTCAGCGCCTTCTGCGTATTGATAGAATTTTTCAAGGGCGGCAGTATCTTTATTCGGGTTGAATGTTCCGGGGAACCTTTTCTCGAAGCTTTCGGGACTTTCGATGAAGTCTCCGATGGAGACTCGCTCTTTCGTTCCCGGACGATTGATATTCCCCAGGCGCATGAAGTCGTTGGAATGTTGCATTTCGTGGGCGAGAAGACCGGGGAGGGTGGATGGATTCCCGTTGATGGGGAGGGCGACAGTGCCAGTACCTGCGTTGAAGGCTCCCTCGTTGGACGGGGTTATGAATGTCCGGCTGTGACCCTGCCCTTGAATTCCTTGTTTGTATAGTGCCGGATATTTTGCGGCGTATAGCGCCTCCGCCATATTCTGATTGGGGTGCTGCGGGCGGCGATAAGCCAGTTCATCGAGTTTGTTTTGGAAAAGTTCGGCAAGTTTTGCGATATTGCGTTTGTTGACAACAAGACCCGCGCGCTGTTCCTTTCGTGTCTCCCTCGTCTCCGGACCGGAGAAAAATTTCATAGCGGCGTCCGAAGCAAAATCGCCCAGGACCATCCCCGGTTTCGCAAAAAGCGAAGCATCCCCAACACCGAGGGATTCACCAAGTTTCGCTTTTCGCTTCTCCTGCTCACCTTCGAGAAACGCTTCTAGTTCTTTTCTTCCGCGAACACGCTCTTGTATTTCCGCTAAAAGCGGATCTTTACGCAGTACTTGTTCGAGGAGGGAGTCCACACAACTATTGTAGTGGTGGTGGAGAAAAAGCCCCGGTTGGTTACCGGGGCTTTTTCAGTCGGGGGAGGGGGATTAGTTGCCAGCGGTGATGTCGTTCTGGATCGCTCGTTTACACGCATCACATGCGAGGTACAGCAGTTTGGTCGTGGTGGCGGTTGCCCCGGCGAAGAGTTCCGAATTAGGGATGGTCAAAGCGGTGCCGCCGGAAGGGGTGGTCGTTGGGGCGCGCCGGACTACTGGGGTGAGGACGCCCGCGCCGTCATTCGTGACCATGATGGAGTAGGAGTTGGTTTCCTTGTTCGTGGTGTCGTTTTCGATGGCACGCTTACAAGCGTCAACCGCGAGGTACATGAGTTCCGTAGTCGTGGCGGTCGAGCCTTTGAAGAACTCCGAGTAGGGGATGGTCAGAGCAGTCCCGCCGGAAGGGGTCGTGGAGGGGGAACGCCGCGCGACGGGGGTGAATGTTCCGGCACCGTCGTTGGTGAGCATGATCGAGTAGGACGAGTTGGGCATGAGTGCGGGTTTTCTCCTATGTCAATTGTAACTTAGCGTCCGGCGGTTTTCGATTTACGGTTTGCCGCGCGCTCGTTTAGGATTTCGTTGAGGAAACGGGAGAGTTGGGAGCGTTCCTTCTGCGCGGCGGTTTCGGAGAGTCGAGGGAGGGGAATTTCGGCTTGTTGCTTGCTATAGTCCCTATTCGTCCGAACCCCGGTGATACGGTGGCCGCCGACTCTTGTCTTCTCGGGGTAAAAAGCAGCCAACCCGCGACCCAGTGCCTTTATGGATGCTGGCTCGAAGGGAGTTTGCCATATAGTCGCATAGTTATGCGTTGGTGGAATTGTCGGGAATCGAGGGAATTCCAGACCAGCACGTTGTTCATACGGAATGCTGTAGTAGTGGTCTGCGGACTCTTGGTACTTCTTGAAACTTTCATCCCACTGCCTGCGCTCAAGCTCCATCTTTCGCATCTCCGGGAGATTCGGACGACGGCTTACGTCGATAGTCAGCTTGTCTATCTCAGAGGCCGGGGTGTATCGTCGAGGATTTTCCTTAGTAATCGAGACTCCCGCTTTTGGATAACCTCCGACGAGGAAGTCTAGGTTGCGTGAGTAGTTCGGGTTTCCGAAGAAGCTGCGTTCATCTGGCTCCAGGTATTTCTCCCCCAGTTTTGCTGGCCCGTACTTGTCGTAGATTCTGGGAGCAACTAAATCCCGGCGAGGAGTCGAATCGGGGGGTCGCGCCGCAACCGCACTTCTCCGCGCAACTTTGACGGCCCGAGGGACCACCCCCTGCATGTACTCCTCATTCGCGGGAACAGAGAGGAGGCGGTTTGCGGTATCTGCGAGGAAGGCAACTGTGGTTGCTGCCGGTTTTGCGAGCAGTGCTAGATCACCCACACCGAGGGATTCACCAAGTTTCGATTGCCGTATTTCTTGTTGTTCTGAAAACCAATCCCGCAACTGCTCCGACTCGCGCCGCCGCGCCTCCTCCGGACTCATCCGGAGGTACGCTTCGAGTAGTCGGGGGTCCGCCATATCTCTATTGTCGCGCAAAGTTTGCTACACTTTCTTCATGCGCCTATATCCACTCTGTCAAACATTTCTGGTCCCCGACCGTCCGTCTCTAAACCTATACGTCGAAGGTCGCTACATGGGGCAGGCGCAGATTGTAGGCCCCTACACTCTCGTCGGCCCGATACCAGATCCGGCAACGGCGTGGCGTGACGAAGATCCCTACGCCGAATCTGTTCGGCGGATTTTTAGGAAGTTACTTCCCGCGCCCTGTTCACGCTCCGCGAACACAGCCAACTCCTGAACGTGAGCCTCCGGCGGGCCGCGCTCGGGGTTCCGGCAAAAAGGAAAAGCACGCGGGCCACGCCCGCCCTATCCGCGCATTTCTAACTCCTTTATAATCAATAAGTTGCGCGGGACTGGCGGGGCACTAGAGAGGAATTCGCTGCATGAAATAGTGGGCACTTTTCCCTCACCCCGGCGCATATTTATATAAAACCCCCGACCAAAGAGGCGTGGCCTCCGTACTCCCAAAAAATGCCCCCGCCCTCCCCAAAATGGGTCCCATCCCCACTCTCAAAAGCCCCCTCCCCCCAAAAAGGGTCCCCTTTTTCAAAATCCGCGCGCAAAATTTTTGGAACTCGTGTCCGTCTCCCGACACCAGAAGGACGTTCCGTCCTTCTTTCCGGCCCGGTACTATATGTACTAGTACCCCCGGGGGTCGGTACCCCACCTTTGGGCGGTGGAACCTTCTTGGTACTACCAGTACTCCTGGGTGGCTTGGGTGTACTGCGAGTACTACTGGTGCTACCTATCTTCCGATGGGATCTTAAAAGAGATTGACTTCATCGATAGATAGGTAGGACGGGATCTTTAGATAGGCTGGGATTAAAAGTAAGTACTATTTCGACGCAATTAAGTACATAATGATGCAGAGTAGGCAGTGGTACAAAGTGCTTTGTAGTGCAAAGTAGTAGACCTGAAAGAAGCCGCCTCGAAGGGCGGCTTAACTTTGGTTAACTACGCGGGAATATGACACTCAAACGAGTCCAAATCACGATATCGAGGCGCTGACTCACCGCCACCTGTTGGCCACGGTGCAAGGGCAACGAATAGCTCAACAGCGGGGCCGGAAGTGGCATCGAGCAGGGCGACAGCGGGGGAGCGCAAGTCCTCCCACTGCGACGGGCGGTAGTTTCGCAAAGCGGTTCTAACGCGCGTTGCAACTTCAACTTGTTCTTCATGGGGTAGTTCGTGGAATAGCATTTGTGAATCCGCTCCTTCTACGGATAGAGTAGCGTACCACACTCTCGCCTATTCTGTTTCCGCTATTTTGCTGCTATCCGTACTTCGACAACTATCGAAGTACGAAGGGCTTCGTAGTACGAAGGGTTTCGTAGTATAAGGAGGGCTTATTCTGTGAGGGGGCGTAATAAAAGCCAGTAGCGGATTAGGCTACTGGCTTTAGTGGGACACGGCGCGCCGTGGGATTTTATGCTCCGCGCGTGTAGAGGCGATTGGGCGATTGTCCCACGGGTAGCGGTTCCGATTCTCCCGCGCGGTAGATGGGGTTTGGCGTGTGCGTGCGGTATGACGGTACGCGGAGTCCTTCGTGTCGCGGGGCAATTGCTAGCACGTCTTCCGGAGTCAATCGGCCAGCTACAGCAGCGGCGTAAACTTCGCGGGATGGCCAGAGCCGCTTGTCTGCGTAGGTAAGGCCCGCGAGTTCCTCAGCGCCACTGATGAGTGACTCGGGATCGTATGCGACGCCGTAGCTATTCGGGCCACCCGTTCGACGTACGGCAAAGTTGTCCGCTTCGAACCCCGTTGGTAAGATCGGGGCTATATCGGTAACGGCATGGCCGTCAAACGGCTGAACTGCGTCAAGCAATTCGTCGGTAAGAGTGCTTTCGGAAAAGTCCATGATGAGAATCCTTTATCGTTAGTGGGTTTCGGGTGAGTTTACCGGAGTAAACTAGATGAATTCGCTGTAGTCAAGTTTCTGGATTGAGAGTAGCACGCAAATTTGCTTGAATGCATCCTTGAGTCGCGCGGCCAATTGCAGCGCCTTTTCGCGTGGAGTTAAGCCGCCGTACACGATGGAGACCTGCAATCCCGCATCCAAGTATAGAATGCCGTCTTCACTCCATGCGCCTTGAGTCGGGACGACCGTGCCCGCGCCGAACACCTCGACGCAGTGTTCTAGAGCCAGTTTGATATCCTGCGCTTGAATGTCGCGCGTTTCGCTTACTCCAACATTGATCACAATTAAGTGTTTCATGAGATCCATTCTACGGTACACCGCGAACGAATGCAAGCCTATCTTTCGATAGGTATCTTCTGATCGATGCAAGGCGTGGCTTCTAAGGGCAAGGCGTGGCCTTGGTACTTCCGTACTACGGCAATTTTGTTACTTCTGGTACTCCACTTTTCTCTTGCAATTGGGCGGGAACAAGCGCATACTGAACCCATGAAGAAACAAGAGTACACAACAAAGGCCGGGACAAAGCAGTACATGCCTGTCCTGTCCATCCGTCAGATGATGGTGCGGGATACTACTGGCTGGTGTCTCAAGTGCGGGCAAGAGGTTCCGAATGTGGAACCGGATGCGCGGAAGTATGTTCATGAGCGGTGTGGTGAGCCAAAGGTTTATGGATTGCAGGAATTGCTTTTGCTGAACCTTGTGAGGGTGAAATGATAATTATTGATACGAAAATACTCACGCGCGACGGCTTGGAGATCCTGATACAGCACGTCCATGACGAATACCACGGCGCGCCGTGGGACAACGAAGATGGTCATGGTCCTGTAAGCAAATGGACGAATCGCGACAAACACGCGGGCGAACTGGTCCTCTGTAGTGATCGTGACTCGAAGCGCTACTACGACTACGCCGAAGCGGTCCGCATCGCCAAGCGCGATGGATGGGGACCCGGTAAGCCTCATGAGGCGGCACGCGCTGACTATGACCGCTTGCGGGCGTGGTGCAACGATGAATGGTATTACATTGGCATCGTGGCCACGATTGGCAACGTGGCGCGGGCGTCGTTGTGGGGGATTGAGTCGGATTCCAGCGACGATTACTTGGCGGAGGTGGCTGACGATCTAGCCAGTGAAGCGCTATATGACTTGCGGCAGGTGGCCTTAATTGAGGTGGCAGCGTGCGAATAACCTACCGAACCGCACTACGAAACATTCGCAAACTGTACGCGGAGATCCCGCAAGCCGACCGGGATGCTAGCGTAAACTGGTATCTCCGAGCGCACAATGAGATCAAGGCGATTGGCGCGCGCTATCCCTGGTACGAAGCGCCGATTGAGGCGTACTGCCATGTAGTCGCGGCATTGTCCCCCGGTGTGAAGTGGCAGAGCAATCTTGAGGACTTCGCCAAACTACTCGAATTGATGGAGGGTGACCCAAACGGCACGCTACTGCCGTGGTTCAAACCCCGTACCTACCCCGCGCAGAAGGATAAGGCGATTACGATATTGTCCCGCGCTCGGCATTGGGATAAGAGCGGGCATTGGTCCGAAGTCTTGAAGGGACCGAAGGAACGCGCTTTCGCGCACAATCTAGCCTACCCTGAAGCCGAACGGGAACTGACTCTCGACTTCCACGCCTACTCCATTGCGTGCAATACCAGATGGACTTCGCAATCAGTCCCGCAATTCAAGGTTGCCGAACGCGCCGCAATTGACCGGGCATACCGCAAGGTGGCAGAAGAAAACAAGCTGAAAGCGTGTCAGTTGCAAGCAATCACTTGGGAGTGGTGGCGTAAGACTCGCCCCGCGCCAAGATTTCACAAAACGAAAGGAAAGGTTATCGAAGCATGAACTCAACATACTTGACCGTATCCCCCGCCTATGGGCGCGATTACAAGACGAAAAAAGAGGTCCTGGCCGCTTGGGAAGCAGGAAAGGACTTCATCATTCAAGACCTGTTCCGCTCGGGATATATCAACAAGGATGACGCGCCCAAAGGTGCGACTATCAATATCCGGTACAAGCGGTTGACACAGGTTTGTCCGGTGAAGGTGGTTTAGTTCCGTCGATCTTTGCACGCAGCTACTCCGGCTAAGTGCGAGCACCCCGAGCACGAGGTGAGCGCCGGACATGACCCCGTATAACTCGGTAAGCCGGGGGCTAAAATTTCAGGAGATCAAAATGGAAACCGACATCAGAGAACAATACCGCGCCCTGATCGAAGAGTCCGAGCGCGTTCGTAAAGAAAACGACCGATTCTGGCGAAACCTGGGTCTGCGCGGGTTCGTCTTAGCCCTAGCCGCGCTTGCGTGGTTGGAGTGGGTGACAGCTTAGGAGACAAATGGACATGACAAATCAAAAGAAAGAGGCCCGCAATGGCTAGCCATACGCGGGGAATTGATGACACTATGCGCCTTGACGGCATACCGTTCCGCGCAACACCAGGAGCGGAGGAGAGATCGGCTAAACTTGCGCAAATACGCGCTGCCGCGCCGGAGTTGGCTGAGGCGTTGAGATACCTACTCAGTTTCTATTCGTACCACGACGAGAAGCTACATCACAGTGGCGACAACCAGCGATGCGGCGTATGCAACGCCCGCGCCGCGTTGCGAAAGGCGGGACTGTGAGCATCGAATTCCATCAAACCGTACCCTCCCGCTACAAAGGCCCGTTCCCGATGATCGCCATTCGGGACCAGTGGGAAACATACTGCACACCGCTCGAAGGCTACGATCCCGAAGAGGTCCTGGAGTATTTCCGCGTGACCTATGATTGGAACCCCGACCTGGATCTCACGGCGGAAGAGTTTGAGGCTGTGCGGCGACACGATCCGGTATCTGGCTTCCACATCTACCTGACCGAAGCCGAACTCGACGACTAATTAACCAAAGAAAGGACTGAAATGTATTTCGAATTTGAGTATTACAATGGCGACACCACGGGGTGCATCATCTACCCCGGAGGGAAGGGGACACCAAAACGAGACTCCCTCGCTACCGGAGTTGCCACCCGACACCCAATGGACAACCCCAACAAACGCAAAGGCCGCAACCTAGCCGCCGCCCGCGCGATCCGCAACCTGATCCCAGGTGATCGAAAGGATGTTTTACAAGAACGACGGCTGGCGTGGGATGCTTTGAGGGCACAGGGGGTGCGGGTGTGAAGAACCTTATCTACTCAAACCCCTGCCCGCACGCCGAGCACCTCACGACGGAGCTTCGCGCTTACGCCAAGTTCGGTCCTGGCGTCCCGGAGAACACGCCCATCTTCTTCGAGGGCAAGCAAGTCACCTCGTTCGGAGTGGAGGAGGAGACACTGAGCGACGGGTCGAAAGCCTACAACATCGTCCTTACCGGAGGAAGCCCGCAGTGACACTAATAGAAGCCGCTGTTAAAGACGGCCAATTTCGCGGATTATCGGAGGCATTCTCCCAAGTTCGAGTCTTGAAACAAATCAAGAATTTAACTCAACTAGGACCAGAATCCTGGGAGAGAATCGGAAACCGCGCGGGGGCGCTGGATACGCCCCCAGTTGCGGGCAACCCTCAATTCATCGCAGTCCCGCGCGAGTTGGTGATAGCCGCGATAGATGCCTTCGCCGAACTCGGGCATTCAATGGACGCGGGGGAGTTGCAGAACATACTGGAGGAGGCGAGATGAAGTATCCCCTCGGTCCCTACCCCAACACGGAAATAGCCGTCGCCTCCCACCTGCCCCCGGATGGCCGATGTCTCGCCGTCGCTTTCACCGTCGTCGTCGTCGTCCCGTTGGCGGGGAAAACGACTGACCCGCTATCGAAAAAAGACGCCCTCGCTGCCCTCGTCAGGTTGAAGAAGGAGGCAGAGCGGAAACTAACCGACCGGACTTTTGAAATCGCCCAAGGCCAATTCGCCCTCGGAGTTGTAAATCTTCCAACGGGTGAGGAGACGGTGGTTGACATCAAGTTGGAATTACCTGAATATAGAACAGGAGAGGAGATTCAGTAATGCAAACCAGACACAGTAGCAAAGGCCGCGCCCGCTCACGGAACTCGGATGCCCACTGGAATGAGAGATGGGAGATGTTGAAGCGAGAGGGCCGGGTCGAAGTAGAGAACCCCGAGTCTTACCCTCCCCCGCCCCTCGCTTCATCCTCCAACTTCCTCTCCCGCGTCTCCTCCGTCTGGTGGAACGAGGAGGACGTGACCTATCTCACGACTAGGGGAGCGCGTAGGTGAAGCGAACAAAATACACACCCTTGGGGCGAAATGGCGAGGCACTCAATCGCGACCTCGCAGCCCGCATCGTAGGTCAGCCCTCCGCACTGAATGCAATAATCCCCTACGTCCAGATGTACCAAGTCGGACTCGCGCCGGAGGGCCGCCCGGTCGGAGTCTTCATGCTCCTCGGGCCGACAGGTAGCGGCAAGACCCGAACGGTGGAGGCGCTGGCGGAAGTGATCCATGGATCGCCGCGCAATGTCCTCCGTATCGATTGCGGCGAATTCCAACTCGACCATGAGGTGGCTAAGCTGATCGGTGCGCCACCGGGCTATCTCGGACACCGGGAGACGGTCCCGCTACTCAACCAATCCAAACTGACCCAGATAATGAGTGACCGCGCCAATCTCGCCATCGTCCTTTTCGACGAAATCGAGAAAGCCGCGCCCTCCCTGACCCGCCTCCTCCTCGGTATCCTGGATAAAGGCGTCCTCCGCCTAGGGGATAACACAACCGTCCACTTCGACCGCAGCCTCATCTTTATGACTTCCAATCTAGGAGCAAAGGAGATGTCCCGCGTCGTTCAGCCCGGTTTCGGCTTCGACGCCCTCACGGCTGGCGAAGGTGCGGATATGTCCGACGAGTCCTTCTCGCGACTGGAAGAGGTCGCCGTGGCGGCGGTGAAGCGGAAGTTCGCGCCGGAGTTCGTCAACCGCATCGATGCGATGCTGACCTACCGCCCGCTCAACGCAGATTCCACCGATAAGATCCTCGATCTCATCCTGGATGACATCGGCAACCACGTCCGCCGACGCCTTGGGGACCGCATGTTCTATATCGAAGTCCCGAAGTCGGTGCGGAAGTTCCTCATTCAAAAGGGTGTCAGCGCGGAGTATGGAGCGCGCGAACTGCGGCGCACCCTACACCGCCACCTCATGCAACCCCTCGCCGCCATGCTCGCCGATGGTGAGATCAGGCCCGGGGCGGTAGTAGTAGTGAAACCCCATTCGAGCGGGGAGCGGTTGGAATTTAGAGTGAAAGATGAGAGTTCCGCTTCGGCGAAGGGAGATAGGTAAACAGATGTTCATAAAACTAGAAAACGCATTCATCAACACCGCGCAAGTCCTCGTGATCTTCGCCCCCGACGAGCAGCACCCGAACGGAGCGCTGATGTTCTCCGTCGGCAATGCTGTTGAGTTCGCCCCGGGGGAATACGAAGCCCTTTCGAACTACCTCCTAGCGACCGGCTCCCCCAACCTAGCCACCGTCGCCCAGGCCGGGGACATCTACAGAGAAGCCGCAGCCCGCGCCCCCATTGACCACGCTCTCCAAACCCAAGCGGCCACACTGCAATTCGACCGCAGTTTCGCAAAACAAAAGGAAACCACGCAATCGGCGCAGCCGTCTGAAGGAGTGCGGAGGGAGGTTAAACCCAATGTGCAAACGGAATCACCCCTCCCGCCTTCGATAACCAACCGTCCGGGTATCTTTCCGGATCAATTTGAGGATCTTTAACATGACTGATGCACTGCGTAATCAACTACGGAAGGCAAGTGTTCGGCACTCCTTGGAGACAGAAATCGAAGAAATCATTGCCGAACTCGACCGCTATGAGAAGGCGCTGCGGGAGATCCATGAAGGCGCTTGCAGGACCGCACAAGATAGCCGTAGTCGAGACGATGATCGGTATTGCTTAGCAAGGGTAATAGAGTGCGCTGAGGAGGCGCTGCGATGCGAGTAGAGGAGGCAACGATGAGAACCACCGCTGATCTGAAGCCAGTTGACCTGGACGCGCTGGAAAAGCTGCACGCGGCGTCTACCCAAGGGGAGTGGCGAGTTAACTACTTATCTAATAAGTGGATACTACTCCCAACCAACACGGAAGGCGACGATAACCGCATCGATAATGCAGAGTTTGTCGCCGCCGCTCACAACGCCCTGCCCGCGCTCATCGCCGAACTCCGCGAATTGCGGGAGTTGGTGGGGCGAAAGGTCGTGACAAAGATCATCTGCCGCATTGACGTAGGAAGTCGTCTTGGATGGGGTGTGTTCCGATTTCGCGAAACGAAACGAGAAGTGCGTATTTACGAGCCTGCTGGCTTGAGCAGTAGTGACCTTGATCCGCTATTGAACTTTTGTATTAACAGCAACGCCGCCGCGCGGAAGTGGGAGCCGGAGACCGAAAAATGGTGGCGGGACCAGATTAAGAATGGAATCCTACCCCCCCGGCGGGCCTGAGGATGAACTCGCTATTCTCTCCGCTTTCCGCGCGGAGATCGAACACCTGCGGGAGATTACAAAGACCGAAAAAGTTCTCTTCATCGCTTACCCAGCCGGGTTCGAATACTCCTTCCTACAATCAATGCGCGCCCGCCTTTCCGCCCAGCGGAATGAAAGGTGGGATGACCAATTTACCTTCATGGATCTCCGGACGGCATTTGCGGACTACTCCGGGATACCCGTGGAAGACGCCTCGCACGCGAGAGTACCCGACTATATGTGCGGGGGTTTGCGGATTACCCATAATGCACTGGAAGATGCGCTGTGGCAGGCGGCGTTGTGGAAGTACTTGACACTATCCTCCGACGAAGCTACCCCGGCCCGACCCCTATGACCGAAAATCTACTACTCACCTCCGACTGGCACCTCGGGCACCACAACATTCGGTTTCTCTGCGACCGGCCCTGGGATTGGCCGCTGCGACTGGAAGTGAACCACCGCGCGGCTTTCGACTCAAACCCGGAAGCCACCCTCCTCCATCTCGGAGACGTACTGTTTGCGAAGTACTGGAGCCGCAGCTTGAAGGAAGTGTGGCCGGGGCGGGTTATTTGTACTCTTGGGAACCATGATCGGAAGAAGGAGCAGTCGCGGATTGAGGCGGAAGGATGGGGCGCGACTGATTCCCATTCGACGATTGACGGGTTCCGGCGGATACTATTCTGTCACCGACCGCAAGATCTTCGACGGAAGTTCCTTTCGGACATTGGTGTCTACGGCCACAAACACAATTCACCGCTAACTGAATACGAAGCCGAGCCAGTGCCTCGATCAATCCGCATCTCCCCGGAATTCATGGACTACCGACCAATTCACTTGAACGACTTACTGAAAATAGGGGAAACCCCGATCTGGCACGCCGCGTCTCAGAAGTGGTACGGGGCATCAACCTACCCGGAGAAGTTGCCGGTGAAGGAAATGGGGCCAAATCATCGTGATTGACAAAGAACAAATCGAAACCGACCTCCTCGACCTACCCTGCCTCGTCCTTCCCCCGGAAGTTGTCCGGGTCATGCGCGAGGAGGGGAGAGTTCCGGGAGTCCACTCCCACCACGAATACCTCATGGAGTACTTATTCGGAACTCCGGCGCTAAAAGGAAGAAGGAAGAAGATGACACATCAGGAGCTAATTGAATTACAAAGAGACCTCTACCGGCTAGAGCGCGAATCACGCAACCGATCATTCGACGAGGAGTCCTATCAACCGCATGAACTCCAGCGGTTCGCGGTAGTTGCAGAAACCATCCGCCGCGTATTCCCCCTTGTAGATGAAGCGCAGAGAAAGGCGGGGAGGCGGGAGGAGCAAGGGGAAGGAAAGCAGAATGCCACTTAACATCAGCTACTACGAAACCGAGGACGGCTATCTCCTCCGTAAGATTGACGGCTACGGACAGACCGCGCTTGGCGGCTACCTCCTCAACGGAGGAGAAGCGCAGACGACCTGGGACCCCTCCTGGTGGCGCTTCGTCTGTCCGAAAACCGAAACCCCTGTCCTCGAAGGTCCGGTCTGGTATGAGAATAAACCTCTGTACTGGGAGCGGCTTGAAGGGACCCCTGCATCCTTCCCGGAGCGACTGGAGTATGAAGAGGGGAAAACAGCCGCCGACAATCTCTACCGTCTCGTGACGGAGAAAGTTAACCGAGGCCGGAAGGTCCAAGACTGCATCTTCACCCGCCTCGGGGAAATCGTCTGGGCAAACCTGGAGAAGCCGGAGGAGTTCTCTTTCAAGTTAGCGAAGGAGTCTTCCTGGTCCGGGGATGCGAATGAGCGGTTACTGGAAATCAAAGATATCTTCTCCAGCAACATCTGGGCCGAATCCTTTATCCAAGTCGCCGACATCCAGCGCGCAATGACTCCATCCTTCGCGTGGCACCTTGGTCCTTGCACCCTTCCTTCCAACATCTTCTACCGAGTCGTCCGTGCGTGGGTTAAGGAGAATTTGAATGGGAAGTACGCAACCATCACCTCTGACTATGATTTCGTGTTCGAAGTGAAAAAGATTCTTCCCTGCAAGCCGCATGAAGTCAAATACACCCGTCCATTCGGGCGAACGAAGAGGGAGCGGAGTAAAGTGTATGTCCAGTTGGAGAAGGATCGGAAGGTTTCGGTATTTCACATCACACACAAGCAGAAGGTCCACGGCACTGAATACGGAGCGAAGATACTCCCGGACATCACGGGGGAGTCGTTAAATGACCTTCTCCTGAATATCAAAGCCTACCTCGACGAGACAATGACAATGATAAACGCGCCACTGCAAATCTGCCCGCACTGTGAAGGATCTGGGATTGCGGAGGAAAAGTGACTAAATACCGCATGAATAAATACCGAACCATCTACGTCGACGGCACTAAGTTCCGCTGGCGTCTAAGTGGGGAACTAATGCAAATCCTTCGCCCTGGAATGAGGCCACCTTACCAGTTTCGCCTCTCACAAATACCTAACGACCCCTTCCTCCAGCCTCGCGCTAAGTCCGACTATGGAGACGACCACGCGGCTTGGGTGGTGGGGAATTGTATTTTGGTGTAGTTACAGATCCCGGACGGAGAGAGGCATCCGAATCATATGATGCGCCTCAATCGTAGTTCCTAAAACCGCCCTCTCCCCCATCTCCTTCAGCCGCCGGAAGAATGAGTAATCCTCCGACAACCCAGGGATGATTTGAAAAGGCTCGCACTGGAACTTAGCGCGCATCCGGTTAAATACCGATCTGTGAACCAATAGCGCCCCCGCCCCGCACGGCCCGACATCATCAATCCACCTACCAGACTTATCCCAACTCGTAATCGGCTGCACCTCGCAATTCGGCCCCCACATATTCGCCACCGCTCGATGCTGCATGTTCGGCGACTTATACTGGTAAATCCCCGTAACCACCCCCGCCTGGGTCTCTTCCGCCAGCAGTAAGAGGCGCTCCAGTAAGTCGGGGCGGAACATATGATCCGTGTCCAGGGATAGAAGCCAATCCCCCTCCATGTGCTCGACCAGCCAATTCCGCGCCATCTCGTGATACGACATAGGGGCTTTGATGTAGTGGATGAATTCGTCGGGACCGCATAGTCGCCGCTGCGAATAGAGAAGGAGTTCGGATAGACTATCAACAAACTCCGCCATGCAGTTATCGGCCCACATTCTCCCAACCGTCAACTTAGCTTTTTGATAACGTAGACTCACCTACCCCACCTCCTTATCCCGCCCCAGAAAGACCCATGCCGTTGCTTCGCCCATATCGTAATCAAAATAGCGATTTCCCGCTGCGACTAGCTCAATCTCGCGCGAGGCCCCATCGTACTCCATCCGAACCTCCGCACTGGGCGGAAACCGCTTTAACTGCACAATCATTTCCGCGACTGTCACTTCTTAAAATCCTCCTCCGGATAGTAGAAAGCATCCTCCACCAACTGCCCCTCCTCCAGCGGAATCACACACTTCGGATCTTCACCCGCAGCAATCGCAGCGTCCATCGAGGAAAACACTCTCATCACAATGAAATCCGGATTTCCTTCGCAGTAGGTCTCGCTGCCGACCATGTAGAAAGTAGCCGGGGACGACTTCAACTTCTGCATTTTCTTCTTTTTCATAGACTTTCTTATCCCTCACGATCCGTCTCGCGCCGCCGCAATGATCCCCAGAAATCGGGCCTGTCCGCATTTGGCGACCGGGACAATTCTTCATCCCGCTCCCGATCTCGAAGGTACTGCGGATAGTCTGGTCGATCTGAGTTCGGTGAACCGCAACCACTCTGGTGTTGGTTCAAGTTTGCTCCGCAATTCGGACAGTAGTTCATTTCTTAAGATCCTCCTCTAACCAACCGGACCACTGAGAAACCGTCCTCTCCCAATCAAACTGCTTCAGCGCCCACTCTTGCATCTCGCACCTCCAGTCCTTCCGCTCCCAGGTATTCTGATCCGCAACCATCTCATCGCAGAGAGCGGATAGCATCGTATGCAACAACACCTGGGACTTCTGGGGGACACCTTGAAACTTCCGCCCATACTGCACAAACTCCCCCGGTGCCCAGAGATCGTTAGAAACCGGCCACGCGCCCAAAGCCTGCGCCTCCTGGCAGCAGATCATGTTCGTCTCGGGGAAATCCGTAAAGATGGGACAAACGCCCGCCTGCAACCACTCCTCATAGACCCGCCCCTGATCAATCCTCCCGGTAAACTGAACCCCCTCCTGCTGGAAGAGAGACTCAAGTTCCCTCGCGTACTCAGCCCTCCAGTCCCGCCCCGCCATCTTCCGGATGATGACTTCCATGTTATCCAAGCCATACGCAACGACAATTTCCGCATCCGGAACCCGCTCCTTAATCCGGAACCAGTTCTCCAGGATGAGCTTAATCCCCCTGTCGGGGGAAGAAGCGTAGAACATCCTCTTCGGGTTCCGCTCCTGCGGCTTGATCGCCACACCTGTAACCGGATTCCGGACCTCGCGCCCCGCCACAAGTTCGCGAATCAACTCGGACCTTACCCCGTTGGAGGAAATGTAAGTCTTCCCCCGCAACGCGGGGTACTTCTCCTGCGTGTACTGCGCGTGCTTCTTACACAGGCAGATATACCTGTCGATCTTCTCAATCCGCTCCGGAGTCAGCGTCGGATAATCCGTATCCTGCGCGACCAACCACCACTTAGCCCCCTTCGGCTTTCGGGTGTCGAACAGTTCCGGGGACCGGTAGTTGATTAAAACTTTGTAATCCCGCGCCCGGAAGCCGCCGCCCATTGAATCGTACCAGGGGATCGGGGGTTCGGTATCGTGGAAGTCAATTCCACCCAAGGGAGACCAGGATTCGATCGCAAATCCCCTCCGGCGCAACCTGACCGCGCACTCAATATGGCTCGTCTCACTCCCACCAATCCCCTTCGTCCAGGGGTTCCGCCAGTCCCAGGTCTCTAAAGTGGGGGCGGATACAATAGCGACATTGCTGTTCACGTACCGAGAGTACCACTACTCAGGGGTGGAAGTCAACAACAAAAAGAAAACCCCCGCCTTCCGACGAGGGTCTTCCAAAATCCACCAATGCCGTGCCTTGCCGAACTAAACAGCCGTATACCGAACGCGAACGCCGACGTACAGACCCGTGCCCGCCGAAGTCGCCGCAGCCGAACCGACCGAGCGAGCGTTGTAATCCACGGAAATGCAGTCGCCCGCGCTGAAGTAGCACGAGTTCTGATTGACAACTGCGGACGTGCCGCCGCCGGTCAAAGTCGTCTTCCTCGTCGCCGCCCCAGCCGATCCCGCCATGGCAATCGCCGGGAGGGTCGAGAGGACAGCCGCTGAATTGATATTCACCTGCGCGTCAACCGTACCTGACACAAAGCCGGAAGCCGAAACCGCCGGAACCGGGACGCCAATCGCGACATCCAAGATCCGACCTGGGCGGAAAACCGGGCCGATAACCGCGCGGAGAGTGCCGGAGTTGCCGTGGACACTCGATTCACCGACAAGGGCAAATGTAAACGTCTCCTCGTCCACCGTGTAGCCAGCAGCCGCGTTTGACAGGAAATTGAGGTCAGCCATGTGTCGCAGTTTTCTCCTGCGACTATTGTATCTCAGCTAGACAGGACTACTTCTCCCGCAACCTCCTAAACCCCTCCGCTACCAGCCCGAAAGCGGCTAGTATTCCCATAAGGAGGAGGAATCCGACTATCTCCGCACCCCGGATGTTCGCTAACCCCATCAAATCCACCCCAGACCGCGCGCAAACGCCGCACAACCAGCAGCCGCCAGTGCCGCCTGGACTGCGAGCATGGTGTGGAATCCGAACCAATGTCCGGGCCACTCGTCTCGTCGGTCCCAGTCGTCCAACACCGCCAAGACCATCCCCGCAGCAGTTGCCAGCCCGCTCACGATAACGCAGATGTCGATAAGCATGGTCTTACTGTACCCAAAACCCGCCGAGAAGTCAACTCCAAAACCGAAAAACCCGCCGGAGCGTGAGCGGAGGGCGGTCTTCTCTCTCTTATTACCAATTCTCTTATTAGTGTTATCTGTCTCTCTACTCTGTCTGTGTTTATTATCCGACTCGGGTGGGGTTGTAGGGGAGGGTATCTTTTTCCCCCGAACAGTTGACCCAGAAGCCAAAATCGCCTATAATCCCCGGTATGGCATCGCTCCCCTCGACCCATGTGGCTGAAGTCGGCCCGGTTAAGGTCCAGTTCTTTAACTTCTGCGAGTACCCGGTTGAGCCGGGACAGGTCGCGCATCCGACTCTCTACATGAACGTCGGGGTTCGCTACGGCGAGGGCCACTCCTTCATCTTCTACAACGTCCGGCTGACCCAGGGGCAGTTTGTCAACCCCTACTACCGGAGCGGCCCCGCGACTAAGGCGGCGGGCTACGTCGGCCCGGAAACGGCTAAAGCGATTGCCGCCGCGTGGGAGGCAGGTCCATCCTCCCTGATCGGACGCTGGCCGCTTATGGAAGGCCCGGAGGCGTGGAAGAGACTTTGCTTCGACGTGGAAAGAATGGCCGCGCTGACGAAGAAGCCGTATGCGATCTTCGAGGCGAAGAAAGAGCGTAAGAAGCGCGCGGCTTCGACTGGTTTGGAAATTTGAGCTAATTGAGAAAGGATTATCAAAATGCCTACTGGCTACACATGCGATGTTGTTAATGGGAAATGCACTGACTTTCCCACATTCCTAATGAGGTGCGCCCGCGCCTTCCTCCCCGACTGCCGCGACTCCTCCCTGGATTCGCCAATCCCAGATGAGCCGTCGGGGGATGATAGCTACTACGAGAAAGCTGTCGTGGCGGCGCAGGAGAAGCTACAGGGCCTCCTCGCGATGACAGATGAGGAGAAGGGTAAGTTGGTCCGAAAGATGGACGCTGAGGCGATTGAATTTGCCCAGAGGGGAATAGCGGAAGCCCGATTGAAGCGACAGCGGTTAGAGGAGATGGAGAAGGCTGTTGAAAAATGGCGTCCTCCTTCGGACAAGCACCGGGACTTGAAGAAATTCATGCTCGAACAACTACAGCAGACTATCAACTTTGACAGCTCGACGGATTACTATGAAGCAATTCTGAACAACAAGCGGGAGGCAAGCGCCGAGGAGGTCTGGCAGCGGGAGGTCCTTTACGCCAGTACGTCGGTACAGCGGCGGGAGGAGGATCTGGCGAATGTGAAGAGACGGCGCGAGGAGGGAAGGCTGTGGATTCGGCAGTTGAAGGAGTCCGTTGCGGCTCTATGATACGCTATAGATGAATGGTTCTCCAAGATTTCGAAATCACCCTTTCCCCGCTCGAACCGAAACTGAGCAAGTCCAAGTTTGTCGGCAATGGCCGACCTAAGGATGAAAAGCTCTGCTACCGGTTCGACTTCTCCTGGACCGGCTCCATCGACGGCTCCGAGGATACCTGGGGTATTAAGTCCAAGGGCTGTCTCCTCTTTATCAACCGCGAAGGGGAACTCGACTGGTCCCTCGCGAAGATCGTCACCGGTTTTCGCTCGTATGAGGTCCACATCCCCACGCCGGGGCTGAAGAAGGCCGTTCTCCGCGCTATCCAAGCTGACCGCGCGGGGCAGATCGCGGCGGAGAAGTTGTTCGCTCACGAAGCGGCGCGTTCTATTGCCAACGGGAAGGACCCGCAGTTTGTCATCGACGAAGCGGATTTCATCAAGGTCGGGGCGTAAGTGGAGGGGATTACCTTAGAGCAGCGGGGGAAGCGGAACACGCCGAAGAGTAAGGTGGCGAGAAAGCTGGTCGAACTAGTGAAAGAAGGCGCGACCCCAGATAAGGCCGCGCGACTCTTGGACCTGGACCTCAAATCCCCCGACAACTGGGCTATTGTCGACCAAGTGCGGGGGCTTTTGAAGGATTACGCCGCCAAGCCGGAGTTGGATCGTGAGTTGGTACGGGCAACTCGTAGAAAAGCTATGCTGGAAAGCCTCCGCCCCGATGCCACCGAAGAAGGTCCCAACTTCGACATCGCGTTGAAAGCCGCGAACCAAATAGCCTCCGACCCGGAAGTCGGCCTGACCGCACCTCCCCAACCAGTCGTCTCAATCAACCTCCAAATGCTTGAAAATATCCTCGACTCCGTTAAACTGGAAGATGTGATCGATGTAACGCCGGAGGCGGGGGAGAAAGATGCCGAGGAAGCGTAAGGTGAAAGTTCAGATACTCCAACCGGGGCCGAACTTCGATGTGTTCCAACGGAATGCCTGGGATAAGTCCTTCGGGACAACCGGCTCTCTTGTTTCCGTATCTCGCGACGGACACACCGCTTTTGGGCAACGCCCGAGAGTGACGCTCGCGGAGCAGTTGGCGAACCGTTTGGAAGTTGCGGCGGAACTGCTGCGGCGGAGGTCGTAATGGGGTTCAAGAAGTTCTTCAAGGGCGTCTGGAAGGGAACGAAGGAGGTGGCACCGTTCATCCTCCCCGCAGTCCCCGGCGGCGCGGTTGCTCAAAAGGTGATCGACGCGGCGGATCAGAAGTTCAGTCTTCGCGGTCTGGAGTATGATGCGATTGTGGATAGGCTGTGCCGGGAGTGGGTGGAGACGAGAGCGCCCGAGGCTTACAAAGAGATCCAAGCTATCGCCCGGATCGAGTCCGCGAAGCTGCCGAAGTAGTTGACTTTTCACCCGAAGTCGTGTAGACTTTAGGGTATGAACTTAAAACTAAGACCAATCGAAGAAGCACCAGCAGGGCGACCGCTGCTTGCCATATGGCGTAGTCCATCAGGCGCGGGCGAGGTTCGAGAAGTCGAATATGCCCTGGTGTCGAAATATTGCGGAGCGAATCATGCTGTTGGCTTCTACCTTATCGATGAACTTATAGAAGCCGCCAAGATTCTGGACGCGATCACACCTGCGGGGTATGAGTACGACTCGCACGAAGACTCGACGAAATGGCCGAGCGGATTGCACTGCCAGCGCGTCGTGAACTTCCGCCGCGTCGTGCCGCCCGTGGAGTACGAGTATGTGACGGATGGGAAGATCCGAAAGCCGGAAGCGAACGACTGGGTGCTTGATGATGAAGGCGATGGCGTAATGGTGTGGAAAGAGGTTCGCCGATGCGTGACGGGACTACTCCCGCCGCAACTCTGCTACCGCCGCATCGAGGTCAAGAAGTAGTGGCCGCACAAACCCAAGAACAACGCGCCACCGAAAGCTGGGAAAAGGCGCAACAGAATCTCAACTGGGCCGCAATCCACGAAGAGATGGCCAAAACGTCCGACGCCCGTCTGTCCCCCTACGACTGGGACGACGCTCGAACGGCGGTCTTTGACGGTCTCGAAAGCTGGCTGGGATCGGACCTTTTGAACTTCGAAATCCTGGAGGTTGAAAAGTCCGTAACCACCCCCCTTGTCCGTGGCGTCTTAGATTTGGTCTTCCGTGTCCGGCCAAAGCCGCTCATTGGTGCATACGCGGCTTGGGCTGGCCGGATTCTTCTATCGGACTGGAAGACGAGTAAGAATACTCTGTCAAACGACTGGCGCGGGCGGCACATAGCTTCCTGGCAGGCTCCGATTTACGGAATTCTGACCGAACATGAAAACGGCTTCGGAGAAATGCCAGCGGCCTTCGAGTTCCGGGGAATTTCCCGAGCGCGGGAGACTAAACCGATCCTGTTGGAATACGGCCCCGCCTCCTCCGACCTCGCCTACACCTTCCTCTATCAGATTGATCGGATGAAATCTACTCTAGGAGACGGGAAGACGAAAAGGTGGCCGCAGAATCGTCCACATGCATGTAACGCATACGGTCGAGAGTGCGTATATATTGAGGACTGCGACAACGGCGTGGAGAGGCTGGTTCAAATCGGGACCAAGCCGCTCTCCTACTCCGGCGTCTCGACATTCATGTTATGTCCCGAGAAGTTCCGGCGGCAGCAGGCTGACGGATCTCAGGACTCGGACGAAACAATCTTCGGCTCCGTGGTTCACGAGGGCTTGGCTGAAGCGTATCGGCAGGCAAAGAATTGGACACTTTAACAAAATGACACCCGAACTTCGAGATTCATACAAAATCGACCGCACTGGTTGGGCTTCCGGTCCCTGGGATGGAGAACCGGATCGAATCGACTTCACCCACGCCGGATTGAACTGCCTGATGCTCCGCGCACGATCTGGTCACTGGTGCGGTTACGCTGGTTTGCCGCCGACGCACAAACTGCACGGGAAAGACTACTGGGGCGTCGATGTTGACTGCCACGGCGGTTTGACGTATGCTGATGCGTGCGCCGGGAATATCTGCCACGTCCCCGCGCCGGGAGAACCGGAACATCTCTGGTGGTTCGGTTTCGACTGCCATCATTCGAATGACATGGCTCCGGAAGACACCACCGAGCGGATGCGGCAGTTCGCATGGGGACGCGGTGGAAGCTACCGAGACGCTGGATACGTCCGTCGGCAAACGGAAAGGCTCGCAGAACAACTCAAGGAACTGAATTAAAGAAAATGACACTAACAACACCAAAACCACAAACCCCCGCGCAACCCGCGCCCAAGACGGCTGATGAGTTCAAAGCGGGAGGCGTTTCGGCAGTCCGAGCACCTCGCGTACTCGTTCGCCGCCTTTCCGACCCGTCGAAGACCGGATTGCGTATTATGCTTTTCGGCCCCGCCGGATCGGGTAAAACGTACTTCGTCAAGGACCTCTTGAAGAACGGCTGGAAAGTCCTCTTCATCTCCACCGACATCGGCGGCTCCGGCACTTCCGCACTGGAAGCCCCGCTGCGCCGCGAAGGTGCTGGTTTCGCGCTCGATAACAGCGTCGATGTCACGGTTAACGGCTTCGAGGACCTCCAATCCTTCATCCGCAAACCCGCCGACTATCTCAAGCCCGCCGGGATCGATCTTCACTCCTGGGACCCGGATATCGTCTACTGGGACGGATTCGGCGCATTCCAGCAGATTGAGATTTCCGAATTCGTCGGCTCGATGGAAGCGGAATCGAAGAAGGGTCCGAGCGAACAGCGGGGGTCGGGGCTGAAGCTCGAACAGAGCGACTGGGGCCTCGTCCGCAACGCCACCATCCGCATCCTGGATGAATTCTGCGCCATGCACAACCCGAAGACTGGGAAGGTGTGGCACAAGATCGTCTCCGTACACGAGAGCGTCAAATCGAAGGAAATCGCCCCCGGCAAAACCAGCCTCGCGGAGTCCAAGGAGCCGCTGCTGACCGGTGCGGGTGGGATCCTGGCGCGCGGCGCTTTCGATCTCATTCTGAAGACCCAAGTCCGCAAGGCGAAACCGAACGAAGAGGGCGATGGCGGCGGGCGCGTCTTTGAATATGTGGTCTCCGGCCACGAAAATCTGGCTGCGAAGAATCGCGGCTTCGACTTCGGCCCCGATGCAGTGATTCCCGGCAACGGCTACGAGGTCTTTCAAAAGATGCTCCAGCAGCGCGGGTTCACCAAAGATCAAATCGACGAAAAATTGAAGTCCAGCAGTTGACTTCTTCCGCGAAATGAAGTAAGCTAATAACAGTTGAGAGACGGGGGCACGGCCCCCAACTACTAAAGGAAATACACAAAAATGTCAGCACAAGCACAAGCTGTTGAGTTGGATCTCGGTTTCGCGGCGGTTCCGCCGATGCCGACGAAGTTTTGCAAGGGCCGGGTTTCGGAAGTCGGTGAGGCGAAGGTCTCTGAATACTCCCCCGGCTTCCTCCAGTGGCCGATCACGATTGATGGTTATGGAGCCGCGCCGCGCGCGTGGTTCTACCTCGAACTGGCCCCGGATTGGATTCATCTGAAGGCGGACGGCACCCCGTTCAACCCCGCGACGGATATCAATTTTGAGTCGAAGGAAGAGACCAACCGACACAATCGCACCTGGAACAAGAATGTGAACGCGAAGGATTCGGTCGCGGCGCTTCTGGCCTTCTGCGGTTGCGATAAGTCGGTTCAGGCGGCTTTGATTACCGAACTCCGCCAGATTCCGGCACCCCCGGTCACGAAGGTCGATGGTGAAGAAGTTGTTCAGATCGAGGAATTCGCGCGGCAGGTCACGGACACCCTCCGGAACCACATTGTCGGCAACGACTTCGGCTACACTCTCGTTCAAGCCCAGACCAAAGCGGGCGTGAAGGAGAACGGGAAACCGAACTACATCCCGACGAACAAGTACAAGATCGGCGACTCCTACTACAACGTCGGCGATGCCTTCTTCGATGTCAACAACGAGAAGTTCGTTGAGTCGCTCCGGAAGAAGTGCGCGAAGGAAGGGAACGAGGGTAAGTATCAGTTCCTCGTTGACGAAGAGGTCGCTTTCTAGCATTCACGGCGGGGGTTACTGTTCCCCGCATACACAGAGACGAATGTGCGCCGTGAAATCGTCCAAGGCGGTGAAAAGCCGCCACCTTTTTTTTCCAAAATGCACCTCGACAAAGATGAAATCCAGCAACGACAAACAATCGCGACATGGAAGGCTGAGAAAACCTGGGATGGAATTCACGACCTCGAAAGTCGCATCGACTATCGCCGCCGGATGGAATTTCTGGACTACTGTCGCGAGGAGCTTCGACGCGCGCAGCGCCTTGGTTGGTTGTTGGACGAGGAGGGAAATAGCCGACTCGAAGATGCAATCGAAGCGTCTGTCACGCCCGCCGACGTGGTAAGCCGGGTGTTGATACAAAGCGCAATCGAGCAGTTAAAACCGCGCGAACAGGAAATGCTAACTCTCTTCTACTTCCAAGGCTGGTCCCAAGCTGAAATAGCCAGGAAGTACGGAATCGGGGAAAGCCGGGTAAGTCAAATCTTCAAACACGCCTACGGGCGGATGAAAGGGTATTTATGCCAAAGTTCTTCTTCACAGTCATCCTTGGCGCGGTAGGTTTGGCAGCGCAGGATTCAGTCACGCTCACGGTTACCGAGGGAGGGGTGGCGAAAACCACCACCATCACCGGGAACGCCGCGACGGAGACGATTAAGGTTTTGAAACACCTGAACGGCGTGTTTAACACTGGCGAGACGACTGTCATCCAGGCCATCCGCCGTCTTGTATACCTTCAGATTCAAGCCAATGCGTATGAAGCCACCGGGACCGCTATCAAAGCCGCGACCGATGCGGAGAAGCAGGCGGCTACAGCGCGCGTGGCGGCTGAGAAGACCCTAGAGACGGGGTTCCTGACCGCGCCGGTTCAGTGAGTTTTCTGTGTTCAAAACTGAGAAAGGAGAACAATCAAAATGCCACGTCGTCCTCAGAACGTAGTTGACCGCTTCGTCGGTGACTACTCCAATCTGACCGAGAGCGAGCGCACGCAGGTCAACGCCGCTATTCGCGGTTATGACATTGCAACCGGAACCACCGGCTCAATTTCGAAAGCAGCGCCTCGCCGGGTTCGCAATTCGCGAATTTCGAATTCAGGCGTAACCTCCGGCCAGTCGTCCGCGTCCTAGTTTGTGAAGGCGGTTTTGGAATAACAGTTCCAACTAGCAGAAGCCCACTGGCTGCCTTCTCCCTCTCCCTAAAATGGCCGTAAAAAGCCAAAACTGCAACCAACTGAAAGCCCCGTATTCCCCCGTGCGGGGCTTTTCTCTTCGCGAAGGTAGCTCAAATTGGATAGAGCAGCGGTCTGCCAGTCCGCAGGTTCTCGGTTCGAATCCGAGTCTTCGCTCCAATTTCTAAAGCTTGCCCAAACCAATTTACGAGTGAAACCTGGGGAGGTGTTCAGGATCGGGTTGGTTTGGGTAATAAGTTATGGAGGAATTGTTTGCATGGCGGTCGGTGTAAAAACCGACTGCAATGTTGCACGGTTCCTCCACCAGTACCTAGGGGTGGTCGGTCGTCATAAACGTAACCCCGGAGGGCAACCCGCTCCGCAAGAACTGGGTGGCTGGTAACTCAGTGCTGATGTAATCGAAACGCTAGCAAGCGCTGACAACCGGGTACAGGGAAAGCCGCCGCGATCCAGGCTTGACTTTTAAGCTGGGGTTTCAGAGGAAACTCGGCAAGAAATCAAAATGAACCGCTACTTCCTAAAATACGACGACGGCATCTGGATTGAAGTTCAGGAGAAGAAGTACGCGAAGGAAATGCGCGAGTATTTGGAGTACGCTCCGAAGTCTTCAATCAGCTTTTTCCACACCTCCGGGGGTAAGTCAGTCTCCGGTCGAGTCATACATTCCTGGCGGAAAGATGCTTACTCGTGGGATGAGGAATTTATGCGGTTAGTCCGGAGGGCGGAGTGAAAAGAGTCGAGCGCGTTACAGAAATCCGGGAATTCGCGAACATCAACACCTGTCCAGAGTGCCCAGCCTTCCGCGCAATTCAACTGGAGCATGGCCCTCGCTGGGTTTGCAGTGACTTCCTGCCGGTGATGGTGATAAAGAGTTCGACGGAGCCGGAGCCGACGAAGATACCTGATTGGTGCCCGCTGCCGGAGGTCGAATGAAACTCTCCACCGGCACCAAACCACCACCCAAACTCCTAGCGCACAAGTCCGGATCGCAGGATAAGAAAGGCGCGTGGCAGTCTATGGGAGTTCGGCAGAAGCCGGAGACTTGCAAGTTTTGTAAGTACTCCCAAGTCGGGACAGCCTTCGTCGCCGACTACTTCCCCCCGGACCCCAAAATGGCCTTCGTATTCGCGCACCCTCGGCCAGATGATATAGCCGAGCAAAAGCCCCTCTCCGGCAATTGGGGCGGCGCGATGAGGGCGATTCTCTCCGAGGCTTCATCCATTCCCCTTGAGGAAATCGCCCTCTGCCATATCGTCCGCTGTATGCCGCCGAAGAAGTACGCGCGGATGGGAGGGTTGGAGTTCGTGTGGCCAACCGGGGCTAATAAGTGGGCCGCAGAATCCAACTGCCGACAGTACGATGATTCTCGGTTCCGCTCTGGGATTTTGGAGTCGGGGGGTCTGATCTCCTGGCAGCCGAACGTTGCCGTAGTTGCCCTCGACCTCGATTCTGTGCTAGAAGTAGAAGCATACAAGTTCATGGTGCAGAAGGATGTTGAGAAGGCTTGCCGTTTCGCTCTACATGGCTATCGTCCGGTTGTCCTATTTGGCACCGAGGTTCTTTCAATAGTTGCGGGGCACCTTCAGGGTGGGAGTAAGAAGTGGCGCGGCCATTTTTGGGAGTTGGAAGGGTGGCCGTTTGAGGCGAGAGTGAGGGAGGAGGTTATTGGATGGGTGTGAAGAAACTCAAATCAATTAATCAAGACCTCACGGAAATCCAAGGCTCCCTATTCGCCCCAAATTCCGTCAAATTCGGCGGTCTGGAGGAGTCTGGATACCCGGAGTTGCGCGGGGACGCGATTGGTTGGCGAGAGGTTATTCGTCGCTCTTTACAATCTGGTTACATCGGAATCGACTACGAGTTTAAGCGTTTCGACCGTCCGACAATTATGGGGATTGCGGATAGGACGCTTGCCGTCGGGCTGAAATTCGACCGCGCGCTGCACGGGGAGTTGGAGCCGCTGCGGAAGGCTGGGGTGAAGTTTGTCGCCCACTCCGGATACGGCGCGGATAAGCCGGTTTACGATTGGGTAGAGGGAGTTGAGTCCGATCCACTCGAATGGATCGATTCCATGCTCCTCCACTGGTTCCAGAACGCGCATCTGACGAAAGCGCCGCAGAAGGATGAGTCGGATGATGCCGGGGCCTTGGGATTCATGGACCTCTACTCTGCCGCTTCCCTGGTCGTGGATGTCCCGAACTGGAAAGCCTGCCGGGGTTCCGCTTGTCAAGGTCCCTGTCCCACGCATGAGCCTTTTAACTACTGCGCGGTCGACGCTTGGGCGGGTTTGGAGATCGCGCTCTCCTGCCTCCACGCACTGCGGCAGCGCGGCTTCAACTGGTCAACCTTCACCGACCGGTCTCTCCTCGCCTACTACCTGGAGAAAATGCAGTCGCGGGGGATGCGCGTCGACTGGGACTACTTGGACCGATTCAATGCCCGATCAGAGGAGATCAAAGAGGGTCTTTTCCCGCTGAATGAGGAAGGCGGCCAGACTCCCTTCAACCCCCGGTCCTCGGATCAAGTCCTGGCGTGGGCGAAGGCGAATGGGATTTCCCTCTCCTCGAACCAGAAGAACGATGTTCGGAAGACGCTGGAGAAGACGGCGGCGCGGTTTGGTTTCTCCGATTTGAAAGAATTGGATGAAGCAGACGAACTCCCCCCGGTCGTCGAAGTTCTCTACCGGCTGGACCAGTTTAAGGGATCGGGCAAGGGGAGCGATGCGTGGTTCGACCGGCGTTATGTTTCAAAAGAGGATGGGCTTCTCCACCCACGCTACATCTATGTCGGCACCTCTACCTCCCGGCTGAGTTGTGCCAAACCGAACTTCACCAATCTCCCCTCACGCGGATGGGGCGACTTGCTCAAGGGCGCGGTCATTCCGCACGATCCGGAAAAGTACGACATCATCGACGCCGACCTCGGGCAGCTTGAACTGCGCGCCGTCCTCTACCAAGCGGGCTATCCCGTGGAGACGATCAAAGGAGATGCCCTCTCTGCCATATTGGAGAAGTCGAAGGAGCCGCTACAGCGGGCGGCGGAGATTGCCGGGGGGACGGCTCGGGACATTCTCAAAACAGTCGTCTACGGCGGTCAATACGGCGAAGGCGTCCAAATCTACACCCCGGACGACATGCGATCCCCTGTCTTCCAGCGAATGCTTTCAAAAGGTGCGATTCGGCTCTACACTCCGGAGTACGTCAAATGGCTCGACCACCCCTGGGAGTACGCGGGCGGGATTATCGGGTTCACCGGGGCGAACCTCGCCGAACGCCTCTTTGGGGACAAGAAGGAGGAGTCTCGTCGGAAGGCTCTGGAGATTCAGGACGATATCATCTTCGCGGGCGACCTTCGGATTATCCGAGAGTGGCAGATCAAGGTGAGCCGGGAGATTGAGTCCAAAGGCTTCCTCCAACTCCCCAATACGCACGGTTTACGGATGCTCGGGTCCGCGCATAAGAATTTCAAAGTCGGCCTCGCCTTCCTCGGTCAGGGCTTCGGAGCGATGCACGCGCAGGCGACCATGTTGGAGATGATCCGGCGGTCGGAAAAAAATCACCTCCCCCTATTGCAAGTTCATGACTCTTTGGTGTATGCTGTCCTTAGAGAGTGGCCAGATCAACAAGTCCGCGAGTTCATGGTCCCCCTCTTCTCCGAGACACCTTTGATCCCTGGTTTCAAAGCTCCGGGGAAGGTGAAGCGGGGGCGGAACTACGGTTCGTACCACGCGGAACATAACTCCGGTGGGTTGAGACAGATTTGGGATTCTTCGAAGGAGGATGTATGCGGGAACAAGTTGTAACAAGGGAGGAAGCTCTCAACAAGGTGCTCACCGAAACCGAAGACGGTCTACCGCTCCACTTCTTCTCCGGAATGCCTTGTGTGGAATTCGAAGAGGCGTGTGAAAAGTATCCTGATTTACGGAAATGGATGAGAGGCCAAACTGGACTCGGACCGATTGGTGGGAAGTGCTACATCTACCTCTGGGATTACGACAATTTTCTGAAGGGCGGAAAGGTGGTTGACTGATGACACTGCGAGAGGCTATCATCGAGGCGCAAAAGATGAAGGGCGCGCGTGTGTACCTGGAGCGCGGTTTGCTGTCGTTTCAAATCTGCTATCCCTCATTAACTGATGGGGCATTCATTCCGCTGCAAGATGCAGTGGCTACCGACTGGGAAGTTAGACTCCCCGCGCCGCCCCCAATGGACTTCAAGACCGCGATGGGGCATCTTCAGGAGGGGCGAAAAGTTTGGCGGCGGACCTGGATGAATTTCCATGCGTCGAAGTTCGACGACGAGGAACTCTGCGTTCGGTGTTTCGACCGAGAGGATATTGAAGCAACCGACTGGGAGGTTGTTCGGTAATGGCAAAAGAAAAAGTACCAGCGCAGAATTCAACAGCGAAGGAGACTTTAGTCGCGATCAATAACGCAATCGCGCTTCTCCAGAGCGATTCGGATATCTCGCAGCAGAAAATGTCTCGATTGGCCGCATTTACTCGCGCGCTCTACGCACCGATGAAGGAGTACTTGGATGAGGGCCTCTACACCCCGGCGGAGTGTGTTCTGGTCCTCCTAAGTTGCGCCGCATTGACGCAGCAAGCACGACTGGCGGAAGATGACCGGAAGATTCCGGCACAGAAGGTTTTGGATGTATTCTTTGGAGGTGAGTGATGACTTTTCAGGAAGCCTTGAGGAAGGCTCGTGAGAAAGATGTTACATCGAATCGGAAATTCGGGCGAAACGGACTATTTCGCAATGAATGCGGGTGGGCGACATACGCCGAAGCGACACCTTATTCTTTCTTTGCGCACCTCCTTCAAGACGATTGGGAAGTCGAAGAATCCAAAATGGACTTCGCCACCGCGATGAAGTACGTGCAGGAGGGGCGCACGGTTAGGCGTAGAAGTTGGCCCGCTGATGCGCCTCGCGCTCTCGGGGCGAAGGAGAAGCATGAATCGCTCGGAGGTAAGGAGCGGAATGGTTTCCTCTATCTCACGAGCGAGAATGTCAGCGCAACCGATTGGGAGGTTATCGACTAATGCATCGCCCAAATCTGCGGCTTCGTGAACTGTACGGTCCGAACGTCATTTTTGTTTTCGGCAGTAATGAAAAGGGCATGCACGGCGCGGGTGCGGCTTTGTGGGCGAAGCAGAAGTATGGGGCGCTTTCGGGTCGAGGCGAGGGGGGGCAGGGGTATGCCTATGGAATTCCGACCAAGGCTAGCCCTTCGGAAAGACGATCCTTGACAGCGATTAAGAAATCAATCGCCCGTTTTCATGAAGCTGTTCTGGCTGCCGGATCGGAGCAGCCTTGGTTCGTGACTCGCGTGGGGGCCGGGCTAGCGGGCTTTTCGGAAAAAGTAATGAAGGGCCTATTCGATCAATTCGACTGGCCGTCCAATGTCCACTTCAGTTGGTTTTCGGATTTCTACGATTACGAAACAAAAGGAGCGAGCGGAGAAAATGTGTAACGAATGCAAGAAAGAAATCAAGCACCTCAAGGACCTAATCGGAGTCGACGGCGAGGACTTCCTCGAACGGCACGATTTTTCGAACATCCTCCAGGCGCTTTCCTACCTCCTGACGCACTCGAAGCCGCCGGAGCCGGTGAATGCGAAGATTGGTGCGGTGCGACCGAGGGATGGTTACTTTACGCAAGTGGACGCGAGGGGTACATTGCAGCACGTTTCCCCAACGCAGCAGGTTACGGTATCGAAGCCGCTGGAGTACCTACCGCCGGATCGTAAGCGCAACTCAGGCAACTGCGCCGACCTACCAAGCGAAGGTGCCGCTTGAGCGCGAAGCCGCTGCACAGTGATTACCGAAAAGAAGGGTATGAGTCCCTCCTTGTTCTACCAGATACTCATTTTGACCAACGCAACGGCGAGATCGTCGGAATCGATCACCCGGCTTTCAATGCGGTGATGATGTTCGCGGCTTCGCAGCGGTGGGAACGATGGGTCCAGCTTGGCGACTTCGGCGATTGGGATTGCGTATCGTCGCACAACAAAGGAAACCTGAGAGCGGTAGAGGGACAGAGAATTAAACAATCCGCCGCCGCCTGTAACGTTGGTCTCGATACGATTCAAGCCAACGTCCGTAAGCACGGAGAGCCGATTGAAGAGGTCCTGATATCAGGGAATCATGACTATCGGCTCGTCGCCTGGGCCAACGCGCAGCCGGTTCTCGAAGGCATGATCGAGTTCGAGGATCTTCTCCACTTGAACGAACGCGGTATCACCTACGTCGACTACTGGGGGAAAGGCGAGGTCTGGACCTGCGGCAAGGTCAGCTTCATTCACGGCTTGTACACAGGATCAACTGCCGCCTCCCGCCACGCCGTCGACCATGGGTGCAATATCGTAGCAGGCCACACTCACGGATTCGGAATGACCCCCGTCAAGACGCACGGCAACGAGATTCGCATTTCACTAATCCTCGGATGCCTCTGTGATCTTTCCCCTGTCTGGATGCGAGGGAAACCGGCGGCCTGGACCCATGCTTTCGGCGTTTTCTACATACGGAAGGAGGACGGGCGTTTCACCTTCTACACGCCGCTTTTGTTTGACGGTCAGTTCGTCTCACCCGATGGTCGGTATTTTGACGGCAGATCGCCTCGTGGTTGTGTGGTCCTGCCGAAGAAACTACCCTCGGGAGCGAGGAGAAGTGTATGAGCGAGGAGAAGGTGTGTTCTTGTTGCAAGAAGCTGCTTCCGGTGGTACGATTCAGTCGTGACGCGCAGAAGGCTGACGGGCTTCGTCCGAATTGCCGCGATTGTCGTAGCACGCAACGAGCACTTGCCTACCGGGAGAATCCGGAGCCGCAGAAAGAACGGAGTCTCGCGCACTACTATCACAATCGCGAGTCGATTTTGCAACGAGTTTTGAGTTATCAGGCAAGTCATCCTGCGATTGCCCGCGCGACATCTCGTCGTATGCGAGAAAAGTATCCGGAGAAGGTTACTGCCCGCAGCATTCTGAATCGCGAGATTCTATCAGGGCGTATTAAAAAACAACCATGTTCGGTTTGCGGCGCGGACAGAGTGGAGGCGCATCATCCGGATTACGCGCAACCGCTTCGTGTGCAGTGGCTTTGTCCGGCGCATCACAAGGAACTACACCGACGTGAAAGAGTCAATCGAGAAAGCTCGAATAGAACAACTACGCTCCCGCGCAGATTACCTAAGGGCGTGTGAAGCCGGAGTTGAAGGTTGGGAGCGGGATGGGGCTTTGCTCGGTTTGTCCGACTGGTTCCATGAAGAGATTTTAATTCTGGAAGAGGAAAGAAATGGCAGACCTAAAAGGACTCCGTCTATGGTCAGTCGACCAGACGGCACAGATGTACAAGAAGGCTCTCGCAGTTATGGTTGAGCGGTCGTTAAAGTACGCGAGTAATGAGAACCCGTTCGAGAACTTCGAGTCTTCCGCACAATTTGCCGGGACTTCGGTCGAACAGGGTATCCTGACCCGCCTCGGAGACAAGTTCTCTCGCTTACGCAACACGATCTCCCGCGAGGAGTCCGATGGTGTGTACGCGGACGAGAGCTTCGACGACACAGTTGTTGACATCTGTAACTACATCGTCCTCTTGAGAAACTACCGCCGGTACGTTCGCGGCGATGTCGACCTCGGGGACGTGCCGGGGGTTGCGGAGAATCTTCTCCCGATCACCGCAGAAGTTGCGGAGGAAGAGTCCAAACCGACCTACTTCCAGAAAGTCATCAAAGCGCTTGCTGGCGTGGACTAGTTGTGCCATATTGAAAGGAGGGGTTTCAACATGTGTGTTGTTTCGATGGTTACTGAGCAGGCTTTCCGCGCTCCTTGGGAGTATCCGACCCGGCGGCCCTGGGATAATCAACCTTCGCTGCCGGGACATCTCTTCGACCCCCGCACTCCGGAAGAAATTCGGGAAGAGAACCAGCGGCTTGCCGACTTCATCACCCGGATGCTGAAAGGCGCGGCGGATTACGACAAGCGGACTAACCAGCCTCGCTGCGAGGACAAGGAGAAGCGGTTAAAGCTGCTCGAATTGGCGAATGAACTCGGAGTCCGAATCACCTTTCCCGATGAGGTGAAGGAGGGGAGCACCCCGAGTGAATGTCCGGTCGACTAGTTCTGGGAGCACAGACAAGCCGCGAGCCGAAGAGGGTATCCTACCTTGCCGACCTACTCGACCGGGAGGTGGAGAAGGTCTCGTCCTGGATCGAGCCGGGGATTCTACCGAAGAGTGGAATTATGGTCCTGGCGGGGGAGGCGAAGATTGGAAAGTCGCTTATCTTGGGGTCACTAGCCCGTTCCCTTGCCACTGGAGAGGCTCCCTTTATGATGGATGGCCTGCACACGCCCACTCGCGCCAAGGTCCTTTTAGTCGATCAGGAAGTCGGGGAGTATGGTCTACAAAAGAGGTGCCGCCCGATGCTCCAGGATCTCGCCCCGACTGACTACGCATCGAATTTGATGTATGTAACGAAAGATCCGGAGTTGATGCTGGATCAAGCGGCGGGGATTCGTACTCTATGGGAGTACGTGGAGAGTGCTCAACCGAACGTCTTGATCCTCGATCCGGTCGGCAAAATGCTGTCGGAATCGGAGAATGACGCGATTGAGGTTGCCAAAGTCTTCCATACTCTTGAGAGACTACAAAAGGACTTCCGACACCTCGGTCTCTCGATAATCCTCTCCCACCACTTCATGAAGCCGCCGAGGACCGCGCGCGATAGAGAGGGCTTCGACCCACTGGACCCGTACAATATGCGCGGGTCGGGTAAGTGGAAGGACGCGCCGGACACCTTGGTGATGGTCTCGCGGGGGGATAAGTTGCCCTGCCCACATCAAGCCTGGAAGATTGACATGCGGATCTTGCCGAGGCACGCAGAGGAGCCGCCCGATCTGCACCTGAACGTGAACGAGTTCAAGGACTTCCGGGTTCGGATCGCGTCTCAGACGAAGAGGACTGCGCCACGTTTAGGTGGTGGGGCGATTCAGACTACTCCTTCGATTTTTCAGTAGCGTCGGCTCGCCGATTCTGCGCTTGTTGAGAAATCGTTATCATGTTGACGATGTTGGGGACAGATGGGTTGAGTGCATACTTTTGCCAAGCCTTTCCTACAGGGTTCCCCTTCTCCATCCAGGCATCGATGACTTGGGGGGCTATCTGCTTGGTTCGCATTGCCGCAGAGACCATAGCTGTTGTCCAGAGACCGGCGGTGTTACTGTATTCTTTGTTTCTGCCGCTGATAGCATTTGCCATCGATTGCGGCGTCCAACTGAACCGGAAGTTCGCACCACCTCTACCCTCGGCTGCGTGAGCAAGTCCTTCCTGGATACTGCGTAGCGTCTTGAATGCTTCTGGATTCTGAAAGAGAGCGTTCCAGGCGGTTTCGTCCAGCGATTCCAGCGTCTTTCCGAACTTCGCCGGATCAATTCCACGACCTGTAAATGGGCCGGATTCCTCAAGGGAGCCGGAGAAGAGTTTGCTGATAAGTGCGTGGCGAATGTTCTTGACTTCGGTGGAGTTGGGCTGGAATAATGAAATAATGCCGATTGCGCGAGAGGTTGATTTCGCCTCATTTCCGAGGAAATCTTTGATGAATTCCTCGGGACTATCCTGAGCGAGCAGCTTTGCGGCGGCCTTTTCGTCCGGAGTCATTTTGGCGGGGTTGAAACCCGTTTCAGTGCGAACCTTCTCGCCCATTTCCGCATAGGCGCGTTTCTTGAATTCAATTTGCTCTAAGTTTCCACCTGTTTTCTTCGCAATTGAATCGATTTCTTTCTTCAGGGCTTCTGCTGAAGAAAGGTCAGCCTCCGCTCCCTCACGAGTTACTCGCGCACGGAAGGTCTGCTCGCTCTCCCCCGGACGTTGATAGACCGCACGTCTCTTTGTGTACAGGAGTTGGAGCATTTCCTGGTCGGCGATATTGTTGCGGATTTCCTTTTCGAGTTGTTGTCCGGCCTCGTAATTGTATGCGGAAGGCGTTTCCGCATTGTGCGCGGCGAGACGTTGGCGGAGTTCTTTCTCCTGCTCCTTCAACGCTATTCGGGTCTTGTTCTCCTCAAGTCGCTGGACGGCCTCCGCACGGCGTGCATTCCGCGCAGTCAATTTATCCTGCCCCTCGGCGGCGTTCACTCCTATTTCGGCTTCGCGAACTGCCTTTTGTGCGCGGGCGACCTTTGCACCTGCTTGGGCAGCGGGGAGTGTTTTCGCCTTTTGAATCCGAAGAGCCGTTTCGACAAGTTGCTCCTCCGGTGAGAAGACTTTTTCCCCCAGTTCAAGATGCTTGGCGGCAGGTTTTACATTTTGCATCCGCTCAGCAAGCGAGGCCCGCTGTTCGGCCTGAAAAACAGGATCGCTGTAGTGCGGATCGAGAGGATCAGTTCCGATCTTCTCCGTTGCGACCCCGCGAGCACGTTCGTTTGCAACTCCGGGGGTCGAGTTGAGCACTTTTTGCGCGCCCTTCGCGAGGAGTCCTCCCAGAAGACCACCACCAGCACCCCAAATTACGGCCTTGTATGGATCTTCGTTGTCAATCTTGGCTCCCGCAAGATTTGCCAGCAGCCCTGTGCCCCCGCTTGTGATGATGGGGCTCCGCTGAGCAGCGGAACCGAGAGCGTTGAGCTTTGCTCCAACAGTGCCTCCCATCTTTCGCGAGGCAGCTAACCCCAGTCCACCTGGAATCAATCCACCGAGGACTTCCGCCGTACCCTCACCGAGTGTCAGCGGTGCTTCTCCGCCTCCGGTGTAGTCATCAATCAGGTCGCCGATGAGTGTTCCAGTGAGAGCGCCCTTCCAGCCGCCACCAACCAGTCCGGCACCTCCACGAAGTACGCGACGTTTATTTCGATTTGCCTCTCCCTCGGTTGCTTTTGGAAGTACCGGAATTCCCGGCTCGCCGCCCCTCCAGTTGCGGGGACGATACGTCGGAATTTCCGCAGCGGGAGGAGGACTGAAGTAGTTCTGGAAGAACGACACATCCGTTTCGGGGATGGACGACCCTTCGATGCTGAAGGCCCGTTTTGTCGTCTGTTTGTACTTCCGCATCGCATCAGCGAGTTTTTGCCGGTCGTCTCCCTCAAATACGAGTTCCTGGTCAGGCTCATCGTCGAAGGTTGCGCGGATTTTGTATTTCGGCTCAGGCAATTTAGTTCACCGGGATGCGAATTGGGGCTTTCTTCGGAGTGGGTGTTTGGGCGGGAGCGGCGGCAGCAGTGCTCCGACTGACAGGTCGGCTTTTTGAATCCGACGGCTCCTCTCCGGTCTCCGCGCGGTACAGATCGTTGAAGATACGTTCGGTATCTAATTCGAAGCGTAGGTTTTGCTCAAAATCTTTCCGTATTTGCTCTCGCGCCTTCGCCGTTTGTCCGCGTGCGGACATCTGCTGATCGTACTTCTTGTAGAGGTTGTTTACCTTGTCTATCTGCTGCGCAATGGCACCGTTGGCAGAGACGAAGGACGCCTTGTCGATATCCTTCTGCTTCATATTCCACATCGCCTTTGCTGCGGCGAACTGTAGGGCGACAGTAAGGCCGAGGTTGTCCTGTGCCGCGACGGGCATCAACGAGGAGGACTGACCGAGCTTAGGGAAGAGACTCTGTAGGTACTCAAGCTCCTTATACCCAGCGCCCGCGCCAGTGATGTCGTGACGAAGTTGGTTGGCGAGCTTGAAGATTTCACTTTCTGTAACGAGGAGCGCGCCTGGACGCCCTTCATTGGCCTTGGAGATCCAAGTGTTCAACTTAGCGCGTGTGCCTGTTCCGAATCTCCGAAGGCCGTTATCCCCATTCGCGTCGACATCGAGCATGAGGGAGGTCATGCTTTGCATCATATTATTCGTTGCGATTGCCGCGTCTCGCGTCTTCTTGAACTCCGTCACAAGACCAGGAGAAGCCATTCGGTTTTGATACTCGGGGATATTGTCCCCGTAGCTTTCTGCAAACGATTTCGAGACGACACTTCTCGCTGACGGCGAGGGCTTCGTCTTCGCCCCTGTCGGGTTGACGTAGGCGGATGCGGGCTTGGCGGGCGGTGCGGTGGGGGCTTCGGTGGGGGGAATGGCCGTCTCCGAGGGTTGTCCCCCTCCGGTTCGACGAAGGAAGTCGTCGATTACTGAGTTGGTGTCCTTCCCAGGTTGCCCGCCACGTTGGACTACGGAGGTCGATCCGCCGGGGGCCTGGACCCACTTCTGGTCTCCATTCATCATCGTTTTAACCGACCACGCGGGGGAGCGGGTGGTTACAGTTGGTCCGCTTGATCCACCACGACCTTTTCCGATATCGGAAAGGACGCCCATCGTGCGGAGGAATTTTTCCATTCCTTCGGGAGATTGATTGGATAGGCTGGTGGCGTCGTTGTACTGGGTCGAGTGACCCTTCAAGGTTCGCGTGTACAGTTCGTTAGCTTCCGTGTACAGCTTCTGCGCTTTTAGGTTCTCGATCTGTTGTGCGATTAGCGGATCTTTCTGGCGGATTTTAGCCATCTCTGCGTCGAATTTATCGCCAGCCAGCCTGCCCTTCAGTTCCCGATCCGCCTCCCGCTGCTTCATCAAGTCCTGCGACTGTTCAAACAGCCGAAGCTGTTTCATCAAATCCGACTCTTCCGTCTTCGTCGCCGCAGTTTCCGCAGCGTACTCCTGTCGGGCGCGGTCTGCTATCTTCTCATAGTAATTCGGCCCGCCGCGTTGTGAATCCGCCGCGCCCATTAGGAATTGGAAGATTCCCGTCCCGACCTTCGCCAGCTTACCCCGATTCGGGTCGGATTTCATCCACTTGTGGGTGAGTTCGTCCTTCCGTTTTTCAATAGGTTTCGCCGCCGCTTCCTTACGCACCCGTGCGTCCTCCAGCATGGCGAGGAGTCGGGCGCGGATCGGGTCTTGTTCCTCTTCCGGCGGCGGTCCCATCGCGGGCTGCCCCTGTTCGAGAATCGGATTCCCCTCGGTGTCGTAGCCTATGAATTGTTCTGGCATTAGCGATTCTTACCTCGGGGCCTGGACGAAATCTTGAACCGGGCCATTGCGACCGGGGAGTTGCGAGGAATTCTGCGCGAACCGGCCTAGGATGTCGTTGGCCTGGGAGCCGATTTGTAGTGATGGGTTCGTGAACTGTTGGCCGAACCAGTTGAACCCGTTATTCATCGCCGAACCCTGAGCGCCGAGAGCGCCGAGGTACGCCTGGAGCATACTTTCGAAGTTCTGCCGACCGGCTTGTTGAGAGCCGAGTGCGAGGGTGCCGCGATTGGCCCCGGCTTGGTTAGCGAGAGTGCCCGCGCCGAGAGCGTATTGGTTCATGTCGCGGAGTGTGTTCTGCCCGAGATTCCCGCCGCCCAACTGCGCCCCGAGGTAGTTGTTCAGAAGGCTGCCCCCGAGAGACGCGCGGCCTAGATCGGCGGCTTCTCCACCCAAACCCAAATTGCCCGCAGCGGACATTTGTCCCGTGGCGGCGCGCTGAATCTCCGGGAATAGTTGAAGTGCCGTCAGGAGTCGAGTATTTTCGAGGCCCTGCGAACCCTCGCCGATCTTCGCCGACTGCAAGAGATCCTGGAGACCAAGCTCCTGCTGCCTCTGCATGGCATCCCGGCCAGCACCGGCTTCCGCCTGCATTGCTTGGTCCGCGAAGTCGCCCATCGCCTCATTCGACGATCCGTTCGCAACCATCGTCCCCGGCCCGCCACCGCGAGCAAGGGCTTGTCGACGCACCGCACGAGCACGTTGGCTCGCAGCGGTTCCGGCTTGGTCGCGGGACATGGCAACGGCGTCTTCCATTGAGAGGATTGGGTTCGAACCGAGCTTATCAATCGCCCGTGCCTGAGCCGCCTTCGTGAAATCCGTCGCGCCGCCGGTCTGGAAGATCGAATCCGCGTAGTTACCTGCATTCCGGAGTAAATCGGTCTGCCCGCCGAAGCGGACATCTGTCGCGGCTCGGTCCCTGAGGGCATTGGTGAAGTCCGACTGGCCCCAGTTTTCCAACATCCCCTGGCCGGTGCGGGACATCTGGCCCATTTCGGGCGTTTCACCATTCTGGAGACGGGAGGCGAAGTCCATCAAATTCTGTCCCGGCTGTGACCAACCGCCGCCACGGAAGATACCCTTTCCGCCGTCAGCCAGTTCACCGAAGTCGTCTAGGGAGTTGGCAATCCCGCCGCCGAAGTAGGGTTGGCCGTACTGTTCCTGAAGTCCGGGGATCTGGTCGTAAAAGCCAGAAGCGCGGTTCAGATATGGCGAAAAACCCTCGTAAAGAGGGGTCGACATGTACTCGTTCGCGCGGGCAGCGTTACCGAATACCGGATTCGTCCGATCCTGCCAGAGGCGGTTCCAGTCGTCATAACCCTGCCGACCGAAGTTGAGGTTGTTTACATACGCCCCCCGCCACCAGCCGCGATCTCGGGAGTCGGCGAAGTTGGAGAAGATGCCCGAAGTCAGGTCGGCGAGACTCAGCAGGTTGCCCATGCTAAACGGACTGGTTTGGTCTGATTTCGCGCTGTCGGCCATGAAAATCCTCTACCCTATTGTAGCGGGAACTGCCTGAACCTATTGATCTTCCCGTGTATTCAACGACATAATCGTCCAACTGGAGGTTCCAGTCACAGTTTGCGCCGCGAGGGTGACTGTCTCCCCCGGCTGTAGTGTTATATCGTCCTCGAACGCGAACAGCGACGACCCGGACGCGCCGATAGGCATGGAGAAGATGATCTGTTCGTTATTCGTGATTGTACAAGTCGTCGCCGCAGTGTCGACATAGGTAGAGCTATTCGTCGACCAAGCGGTAAAACTGGGTGTTCCGACGAGAGTTGCGTTTCGGATTAGGAATAGGGTAACAGGTGTCGTATCATCGTGCGCGCCGCCCGCCGAGAGTAGGCGGACAACGGACTGATTCGCGCGGCCCCCATAGACACGCTCGTTCCGAATCGTCATGAGGCAGTAGTAGGAAGAGGTACTGACGGCGGTCGAACTGCGCGTATACGTCATGCGCGGGCCGATTAGCTTTTGCTTTCCCTCGACAAACCCCGCGAAGGATCCGCAGGAGACGCTCACGTCCGTTGTCGAGCCACCGGAATATGCCGCCATCGTGAATGGAAAGGAGGGTTGCGAGACGCTGGTTGTCGTACTGGAGTTCGGGAAATTGATCGTATGGCAGGTTACAAAGGTGCCATTATTTCCGTCGGAAGCGGGCACCTCGACCTGGAAGGTGATACACCCGGCCCCGAGGTATTGGATTCCGATTTGGAAAACGTTCAAATTGGTCTTTGTCAGGGTAAAGCCGGAAGGCCCGGTGCCGTCTAACTTATCCCCGTTCCAGGAGGATTGCGCTGTCCAGGTGTCAGTTGATGCAGCGCCGGACAGGGTTTCGACGTTCGATCCAACTGCCGGGGTTCCCGCGCCCGATTGTCCTAGGGTTATCAGCGCCTTCGTCCCAACATCATTCGCGAGGAAGATAACCGTTGCTCCCCGTTGCGTGGCAGTCCATCCTGGATAGGTTCCCTGCGAGATTTCATATGCCGTCTTCGTCGTAGAGCCGTTATTTGTCGCGGTTACGTTGACTGTCTGTCCCGACGGTAGGGCGATGTTGTAGTCGTTTGTCGCCGTTGACGCCGTGGTAATCGTCATCGTCTGAATTTCGCGCACGCCACCCGTGGAGCGGAGAATACCGAAGGAGGTCCCGTTGTATCCGAAATAGAAGCCCGATTCCCCTGTACCATATCCGGCGACGAGGATGGAGTTTGCAGCGGGTGCTGAGAATTTTGCGGTGAAACGACCAACAACCCCCTGCCCAGGACGGTAACGGAGACGGCGGCGCGATTGAAGAGTTCCGAAGGAGTAGATAGTTGTTCCCGTGGAGCAGGTGAAGAGGTTGCTCGCGGCGGTTGCTGTGGCGGAGTTTGCGCCGTAGCTCACAGCGAGTCCGGTTACTGCTGAAACTTCACTCGTGTTCAATCCGTATATTGGATCGCATTGGAAGATGGGGTCGAGGCTTTCTGTGTGCAGCGCGCCGAAGGGGAGTGTGGGTGAGTGGACGGCGACCTCTATATGCCCCTCGGGGGTGATTGCGACCGGACTGGTCGTTCCGTCGTCAAAGGTGCCGTCGATTGTTACATTCTTGAAATAGGACATCCTAGATAATGCTCCATTCGGTGCCGTTGTACATTACTGTTACCGAGGTGTACTGTGTAGTGATTGCGAGGGATGCCGCGCCGTCGATATTGTTCCCGTTCCCCGAAAAAGTGAGGGTATTCGCCGCGACCATCTTCTTAATCGCGTAGCTGTCGCCTGCGGTGGGTGTAGCGGGGAGGTTCACGGTGAAGGACCCCCCGGTCGTATCCCCGCAGACGAGGTAGTCGGTGGCGACAATCGTATAAGGTCCGGAGGTCTCAGTTCGGACAGGCAGGCGGAGCCGGTCGAGGTAGATTTGGGTGTTCGCCGCCGCAGTGAGGACGCCCGCCGCGCTGACTGTAAAGCTGCCGACTTGGGAAGCCGTCCCGTAGCTACCCGCAGTTACTCCAGAAGGTCCCAGGCCGGACGAAGGGATGACGGGGAGAATGGTGGTCCCGACCACGGAAGGGCTGAAATTCAAAGGAGTAACGAAGCCCGAATTTAGCTGTGTTTGGACGAAAAAGGTGACGCGACCTGCGTGATTATTCACAAGGCGGACGACAATAGGGGACCTGCTTGTGGAAAAAGGCCCCATTGGAATTTCGCTGAATTCCAGTCCGACGACGTACACGTTGTACTGAGAAATGTTCCGAAATCGGTCCTCCGGCTCCGTCCAGTTCAGGGTGAACGAGGTCCCACCGAGGTAGGATTCGGTTTTCACAATCCGGAGATTGGAGACGAAAGGGAGACGATAGTCGCCCCTCTGCTGCGGGGGCAGCAGAGTTCCTTCAGCCGTGTTGGTCTCATTCACAATACGGTCGACGATGAACTGGGAGACTCGATTTGGTGAGATGTTACTCAATTTTCGGCTCCTCCAGTTGGAATAGTTCAGCGGCGGCGTGTCTTGCTTTCTTGTACGAGTTGCGGTCGACTATTCCTAGCGCCGGGTTACACTGCTCCGGGTCGGTCAGGGTAACCTTCAGCGGGCACCCCAGCATCTTCCGGATGAAGGTATCCCAGTGCATCTCGAAAGCCATTATACGTTCGACAAGGAGGTCACCGGTTGGCGGCGGGGGTTGTGCTCCTGCTGCTAGGAGAATGAAGAGAAACGGCTTCTTCATTACGGCCCACTTCCAGCCTCGGGTTCAAATATGAAGAGGAGGTTTTCGATTGAGATTAGATCGGGGGTCGGGGTCCGGCGCATTCCGACGGCGAACCGGTGGCCGACTCGGTTGTATTTCAACAGCCGGGTAGCATAGGCGGTTGAAATCGGGCGGCGGGAGGGGTCGTATTCCACGTTGAGTGAAATGGGAGTCGACCAGAGATCGTCCTGGTAGAGATTACAGATCGGCTCCTTATCCCCCGGGTAGAGGATGCGGTCGAACTGGATCGCATAGAGAGAGGGGTCGAGCGCGGGGGATCGGAGGGCGTTGACGTGGTTTCCGGCTGGAATGGTTAGCAGTCCGGTTACAACTTCCCAATCGATATTTTCCGCGCCGTCGATGAAGTAGTCGGTTCCGGTCTCCAAATCCGCATCTAGGTAGGCTAGTGCGGAAGTCAGAGAGGCGTCTGCATCGTCGTACATCGAGAAGATGAGATAACGGCGGGAGGAGGTTTCGGAATTCCGGCCAGACACCAGGGAGGAAGCCCGGATCTCCCAGGGCGTATTCCAGAAGTCCATTTGCAGCACTTTCGACTTCCGGAGGTCGTAAACCCAGGCTTTCGATTCCGCCGTGTCGTCTAGGATTGCTCCGAGGACGACGATCCATTCCTTCTCATTATCCGCCCAGTACTCCAGGTTAAACTCGCAGGAAGACACAACCGCCTGTGTCGGGAGGTCGTCCCCGAGGGGGTCGCTGATAGACTGCGGTTGATCGGAATTGATGTCCCTGATGAGGCAGACTCGATAGTCATTGGAGAGGAAGGCGACGGAACCGCCGAATCGAATTACTCCTTGTGGGTGACTCGGTGCCATTCCGATGTTTTCGTAGAGGGGCCGGATGTTGAAAGTCTCTTTCGTCGAACCCGTGATGACGTAAGTCGTCGAATCGGTAAACGCGAATACCGCCTCCGAGGTCGCTACGATACTAATCCCAGGCTCCTGAGCACGGAAGAAGTTTCCGAAGAGTCCAGAAGGGAAGCTCTCTTCAGGGATTCCCTCGTTGAGTTCTTCCTGCGCGGAGTAGACGATGATGTTGTCGATCCAGTACCAGTGTCGGCCTTGGTAGTAGGCAATTGGGGAACTTCTCTTGATGGCGTCGACTCCGACCACTTCGGGCGTGATCGTTGAGGGCGGGGGAGAGTTCGAGGTAAGCGAGGGTGCGATTTCCGCAGTGTCGAGGAAAGCATCGGGGATCGGGTCTTGTTCGGTCGTGCCGGAGGGGTCGGAGGGGAAATGTTTGTCCTCGTAGGTTATATCCCCTGCGCCGGTATTGGGGATTTCGTCCAGCTTGAAGAAGGTTCCGCCGCCGTCCGTGGTCCGGTAGATGCAGATGGTCGGGACGTTGGTTGTGTCTGCCGTGCCCTGGACGGTGATTTTAGGGCAGAGGTCCGCGAAAGGGCCGGTGTTCGAAGGCGCGATGTCGGGGTTTTCTTCAACCGGCGCGCGGTTTGAGACTTGATCTGTAATGGTCTTCCAGGCGTAGGTGTAAAACCAGCCCTGGGAAACGTCGACGCGGTGGTTAGCTGCCGCCCAGCCGCTTCGGTAGAGGACCAGGGTGTCGGTATCGTGGGTGGCGGCGGTCGTGCCGTTGTATCCCCGTGTGACGGTGAATTGGTTCGCCCCTGGAGATCCCGTCACGTTCATCTGCTCATACTCGACCTGGATGACGAAGGGGTAGCCGCCGGGGAAGGAGGCGATTGAGTCGAGGGTGATCGTAGTCGTGCTGGCGTTGATCGTGCCGTTCAGTTGTCCGACTACCGCAGAGATCCGGGCAGCGGTTGTCGGGCCGAGGAGTCCCCAGGGTTTCGTGGAAGGAGTGGCCCCGGAGCCGTCGAAGATTACGGAGCCGAGGAGTTCGCCGGTGCCGATAGCCGGGGTCCCTTTGATGTAAGCTAAACCGCGCGCCAGGGAGCATTCGTGGGGGTAGTCCGAGGCGTTCAACTGGCGGTAGCTGCCCATCGATGTCCACAAGGATGTTGTGAGGTCCATCCGTTTGTAGTACATTGCGTACTTATTCGTCGCCATGTTCCGCACGGACGCGAGGTGGAAAACCTTTTGCGGGGTTTCCATTGTCCGATAGACCCACTGGCGTTCTATCCGACCGGAGAGGGAGCTATTCGTAACCCCCAGCGTCCCCGGGCGCTTCTGTAACGCCCCGCCGTAGGTTACATAGGAGTTATGCCCCGAGCGCAGACGAGGCATGTCGGATAGGTCGTGGACGACCTTATTGTATGGAAAGTTTAGGTCGTCGAACGCCCGGGTATCGAATGCGGAGTTGGAGGGCATTTAATACCATGTGAAGGGCATTTGAGATTGACGCGGCTGGAACCGGGGAGCCGCTCCCAGTCCGGGGTAATACCGGCGGTTTCCGTAAGGAATGCGGTAGTTGGCGTACCTCGATGCCCAGCCCCCCGGGGATTGCATGGGCGGTCTGCCGCCGTAGAATTGCTGCGGTCCGAAGTTCGGAATCTGTGATCCCGGACCTCCCCCGAGGTTGAACCCAGTCGGTCGCGCGGGGGGTGCGATATTGAAATTTGAACCGACCGACGAACCGAGGTTCGCACCTTGTCCGAGGAAATTCTGACCGCCCGAGACGGGCTGGTAGAAGGATCGGGTGCCGAACTGTCCGCCCTCCTCGCCCTCCGCCATCCCACTCGATCTCGGACCCATCTGCGCGAGTTCCGCGCGGGTCATCGCGTCTGCTGTCGCGCGGTCGTACTTCGCATACCTCTCCGCCAGGAGTCCGGCGTTGAGCATATCCGCGCCGCCGAAGTCGATCATATTCTGCGGCGGGGGGCCTGTTGGAGACCCAAATGCGTTCCTGGTCTGGTTTACACTCCCGCCCAACTGCTGTGCGAGGTTGTTTGCCGTGGCCATATTCGCGTACTGCGATTGGTTATACCCCGGGTAGTTGTCAAAGCCCGGATCCGCAAAAGCATTCCGTGCCGGTTGATTGGTCGGGGGGACAAAAGCGGTTGGGTTCGTCTGGGCGTTGATCTCATTCTGGTTGCCGAGGTAATTCCCGCCGAACGGATTGAAACTCGTCTGCTGCGGCCCCTGTGCGGGAATACCGGCTTGTGAGGCAACGAATTGTTCGATATTCGACTGTCCCGGTTTCGGGTCAACCGCACTCGGTCCGGGACCGTCCACCGAAGCCTGCGCGACATTATCCCGTGTTGCCCCGGCGAATCCCTCGCCAGGGTTGTAGGGAACCGCCTCGCCGCCGAAGGTTGGATTCGTGCTCTTTAGAAATGGTGTTACTGAGAACATTACAACTCCTTAGAACAAGATTCCAGCGGTTTTCAAATCGACCTTGAGCGCGTCAAGATGCCCCGTGCGGATGAGGGAGTTGGCAATCAATCCGGCGTTGAAGGATTCCGAAATCCCAAAGCGGGACACTTCAATCTGCCAAGACGCCGGTGGCTGAACCGGGCCTTCCGGTTTCGTCTTCACAGCCTTGAACGAGATATCCGAAGGTAGCGCCTTCTTCAGTACGTCCACTATCGCGTCTGCGGTCTTTTCCGTCGCGTACTGAAGGGGGTTGTAGCCTTCGTGGTCCTCGAAGGTGAAATCCGCGCCGACAGCCGGGGCCTCTCCGTCTTCGAAAGTGACTTTACCCGTTTTCGGGTTGTACAGAAGGCCGAAAATGTTGCGTTTCATCCTTTGGATTCCTCGCATCTATTGTAGCCTTGCCGCCGATAAGGACTGGTGGAATATGGCGGATTTGGACATTCTTCCGGATTTTGAAAGTCGGGGCGTATCCGAGGAGTATATCCGTCGGTTTGAGGAACTCAAGGAGGGTCACGGGGGTTACCAGCCACCGGTCAGGGGGTAGAGTGCCATCTGCTGCCCCCAGCCGGGGACAAGTGCCTGGGAGGGGGCTACAGTCGGGTCGCCGAGTTCAAATCCCTCATCCCGGCCCATTCTTTCAATCTCAAAATCCGCCATTGCGATCAATTCCCCCACCTTCGGGGAACCGGTCGCGACGGCTGCGGCCCACCGGAAGACTTGGGTCACTCCAGCGAGGTGTCGGTCGTCCCAGGGGAGGAGGGTAGTACCCATAGTCGCGGCGGTCACCTTAGTCGGGTTCTTCTTATAATCCCCCGTGATGATCCACTCGTGCCCCCCGACGTTCCCCGGACACGGGCGGTCGAGGCGGAAGGTGGCGGAGGCCGGGTCGTAGCTTATGTAGGAACAGAAGTCGCAGACGTGGGTCTTCCGGACATCTTTACGAACTTGCAACTCGTACACCTGCGGCGGGAAGACGGAGGTCCGGGTTAGGTAGGCGAGGTGGAATCCCGCGAAGTCGGAGGGGACCGCTACTTGAGGAGCGCCGTATTCCTGTTTATATGGGACGAGGCAGAAGGGGCGGAGTTTCCCGAGAGTTTGACGGAAGGGACCGTAGTTCCAAATCCGCTCATTCGCCATGTTACAAATCGCAACCGCCTTGATGTCCTCCTCCGCGAGTGAGAACTGTCCCCGGACGAGGTTGAAGACATCTTGGTATTTGTAAGTGGAGGCCATTATTTAGTCAGCGGCGGAACCGGCGGGACGAGGAGCGGCTCCCTCATCTTCATTATCGCAAGGTTCGCCTCGACAATCCCGCGCTGGCCGGTGTAGGTCGCGGATTTCCCGTCCGACTGCGAACCGCCCGCGCGCTGGTCATCCGTGTAGAGGTAGGCGAAGTAGAGGACAATCGACTTGTAAACCCAAAACCACTCGTCGTCGAATACCTGAACACCTGTAGTCTGGGCGTTCGCGGCTGTGATCGTGGGACACGTCTTCTTATACATCGCAATGATTTTCGTACCCGATGTAACAGAACTTCCCGGCTTCGGGAACACTCGGTAGGTATCTGTCGCAGGGTGTGATATCTGGGAAGGCTGTCCACCTATCTGCTGCACAGTGGAGTGGATGTGCGAAGTGACTTCAATGTACCGACCAACGTCCGAACCGCCTTCGCTCAGGTAGACTGACCCCGGTTGGATATAGAGGAAGTCTGCCGGGTCGGTAATTGTGTAGTCGGAGGTGTTCGCGGCTAGCGTCAGCGCCGTGATATTCCCCAACGTCCACCGCCAGGGGGCCGCCATCCAGAAGAAGCGTGCCGCATCGTCTAAAATCTGCGGCATGACTGGTTCGAGATTGGGGTACTTGACGAATGCGTTGATGTAATCGAATCCGTCGCGAGGGCAGTAGGTGGAGGCCATTTCTTAGTACTGGGGTCCGCCGACAGCTTCCATCGCGGGCCGGAGGTGGGGAGGGCAGTCTGCTTCCGACCACATCTTCATACAGTTCTGGCAGTTGAAGATGTAGTGGTTCTGCGAGTCCCGGAGGCCGACGATGGCGGTTTTCTTATTCTCCTTCTCATGCGGGCAGGAGAGTTGCGCGGCTTGCAGTTCCCGATCCCGCTTCCGGTGCGCGGCCATCATGGAGAGTTGAAGCGCGCGGCGGTTCTCCTCTTCCATAAGGATCTTCGCTGCTTCCTCATCCGCCTTCGCTTCGTCCCGGTTCAGCGCGCGGAGTTGCTTCTGCGCGATTTCCAAATCGAGGGCCGCTTTTAGCCTTTGGAGTTCTTCGAGGGATTGGATTTTTTCCGATACGGAAGGAGGCGGGGCTTTCGGTTCGCCGGGGGTTACTTTGATTTGCTCTGGCATTTCACGCCTATTCTAACCTATACCCACTGGCATCTGGAAGTGACTCCCAACGCCCATCCCAACCGACCACATCCGCCATCTTCGCATACGTCCAGCGGGTCACTTTCGCCCGCGTGTCCAGGTGGATGTAGGAGCGCCAGGGGTCGACACCTATCCCGTGGAACTCAGGAAATCTGAGCACCGCTTTATAAAGTTCCTTGAGTGGGAGCTTGTCAACCGAGATGTCCGCTGCGATTCCGTAAGTGTGCGCGGAGTAGGTCCCCGGAGCCTTCGCCCTCTCCACGGGATGCGCCATGCAGCGGAATCCGGAGTTGATCTGAATGGGCCGCGCGATGGAATCGCGTAACCTCTGTAACAAACGGACGAAATCCAACTGAATTCCCCGCGACCGGCAGTGGTGGCAAAGGAATTCAGATTCCCGAAAGGAGTCGGTGAGGAACTTATCCTCCCTCTGAAATTCGGTCACGCGGGGGCCTCCATTCCCGTCTGGTCCTTACCGGTGGCGACTTTCCATCCTCGGGTGTCGGCGGATCCGAATTCCCGCTCCACGTCACCGAGGAAGAGTTCTCCGGCAGCTAGGAGGTAGAGGAGGACTGTCCGCCACCCCCGCTTGACCTCACGCCACGGGAGTTCAACCTCCTCCTCGCCCGGAAGCAACCCATGAAACCGCGTCTCCCCCGCCTCCGGGTCCCACTCCGACTTCGGCATATCTTTTGAATTGATGTGCATAACCGCCTGCTTCCCATCCGCATTCCGGTTATCCGGGTTGAAGAAGGGGAGGGGGTTGAATTCGATTTCCGTCTGCCGTGCGCGGAGGCTAAATTCGGGAATCCAAGGGTTCTCGTAGACACAGAGACAGACCGCCTCGCCTAGCCGCCAGATGTAGCAAACTCGCTTATCCGGCTTCAGCGGGAGTGTTTTGAACTTCAACCTCGGGTTCAGTTTCAGAAGCCGCTTCTCAAACTCCTCCGTCAGACAACCGCGCGCCGCCCTGTCCGCATTCGTCGGGTCGTCGGCGGTATCAATCCAAACCGCCTGGGAGTGGCACCTCCGGTAGTACTCCTGGAGGTCCTCGTAATACTTGTCAATCAAAGCCTCTTGAGCGAGACGGTCAAGCGCCGCCTCATCACGAACCAACATTACTGCTCCTTACGGCGCTCGATTGATGTTCGCAATTCTGTGACCGCGATCCGGAGATCGATGGAGGCTTTCGTAAGTTCCCCGATTGCCGAATCGTGTTTCGCCACAATAGTTTGCAACTCCTGCACCTGTTGAGATTTTACACCATAGGCGTAAGAGGATGCCCCGGCGATTGAAAGAAGAGTGACTGTCGCCGCGATTGCTTCTCTCAGGGAAATCTTAACCGGCGACTCGGGGGACATCGGGGATGTTGGCGGGTTGATGACGGAATCGAAAACAGGCAAAGCTTTTCCTTAATTTGGAGTAAACGGCGTAGTACCAGCAGTCGGGACCGTCAGCGTGGCGCTCGGCGGGGATGCAGTCGAGGAGGTAACAGTCCAGACTGCTGAAGGGCCTGCTACTTGACGACCGGTGGAGTCGTAGTACCAGGAGATGTATTTCGTGTTCGGCGGCGTGATGTCGGCGTTCCAGAGAATGCCTATGCCGGAGGAGAAGGTCCCGTTTACGATGGGGCAGACGAGGAAGTCGGGGACGGGGACTTGGGGGAAGGAGTTGGAGAAGACGGCTTCAGTGTATGAGCCGGTGGAAGGGAGGACTAGGGAGACGAGGAGAAAGCCGTTGAAATTGGTCGCGTCGGACCACTGGACTACGGTTGATTGGTCGAAGGTTGCGTAGCGCGTGGGGGAAGCGGCGGGCATTGCATATCTATTGTATCGGGACGCTAGTCGATTCTATTTATCATCGCGATATCGACGTACTCGCTCCCCTGAATCCCGAGAAAATGAGCGAACTCTTCCATCGACAGCGAGCATTTGACGATAGTCATGGTCAGTCTCGGATAGGTTGGTTCGGGAACCCAAGCGCCGGGACAAACTGCGAGGAGTCCGAAGAGTGAGCGGCGGGTCATTTTGAATACCGGTACCAATAAAGCGTCTTGCCCGAGGCAGGCGGGAATCGAACTGTCCTCTCGCATACTTCGCGGAATAGGAATTTCTTCTGCAATCGGTCCCGGGCTTTCTGGCTTATGTACAAAGTCCAGGCTGTCCGTAGCGGCGGGATCGACTGAACTACAGCCGGAGGTAATTTTGCGATGACCGTTTGGGCCGCCGCTGTGCCGAGAAGTGCTGCTAGAAATCCGCGTCTTTTCATTTCTGCTTCGGCTCCTTCCAGATAAACATCGAAGCCTCAATCCGCGCCAGATCCATTTCGTTAATCGCGAAAAGTTCAGGTAGCGGCTCGACCATTCCTTCGAGACTCTTTACGGCTTCTCGGATCTGTTCAATGGTTAGCTTTTCAGGCATGTGAAAGAGCGAGGAGCGGGGGCTTATTCTCATCAGACGGCAGGTCGGCCCAAAGTAGGTCGACCAAGCTGAACCCGCATCCCTCCGGTACAACCCGGAGATTCTGCTTAAACTATCCTCGCTTTTCAAGTGTAGCGTGGCGGCGGTTGGAAGTCAACCTCCCTCCACTCTCCCGCGAAGCCCTTCCAGTTCTGGAGTGGAAATTCGACCGCCGGTAGGTCTTTCGACTGTCCTATAAGTTTCGCGGGATCGGGATTCCGCATCGCAGCCCATCCGCCCGACTCGAATCCGGTCTCTGTGGCCCATTTATGGACGCAGGAGGCCGAGCAGAAGTATCGGCCATACGGTTGTTCATAAAGGCGCGGGAGCGGAACAGTAAAGCCCTTCGGAACCCACGGCTGCGGTCTTGTATCCAAAAGTACCCCGCAGCAGGAACAACCCCGGACATACCCTGGCGGCGGCGGTGGTATGAATTTATCTCGGAGTTTACCTAATTGCGGAACCAAAAGCGCCTTCCCGATAACCGGAAGGCTGAGGAGGGAGAGGAAGAAGCGTCTTTTCATTGAGGTCTCTGCCTCAACGATAGCAGATTACTTCCCCAACCACAACAGGGAAGCCCAAATTCCCACAGCAGTCCCGGTCGCTCCACCCAAGGTGTACCCCGCGAAACCCCAACCGCCGCTCTCCTCCTTCGCGATCTTCTTAATCACAAACCAGTTTGCTGCGCCGAATATGACATCAACTAGGACTGACTTTGCGATATCTGCTTGGGCAACTGCTCTCCAGGAGATGCAAACGACTCCGTAGGTCCAGAACTGGAGGGCGAAGAAGGTGAGGAAGTTTTTGATATTGGTCGACACGATTGAAGTGTAGCAAATCTGCGCGCGGGAGTCCAGAGGAGGGGCATAGGAGTCTATTCTCCCACGGATGGAGAAAGAAAAAGCCCCGACCGAAGCCGGGGCTAAATCCTTTGTTTTGTTGCGGTTAGGCGATTGTCGATTGCGCGTCAATCGTCTTGGCGCGGAAGGAACCACCGATACCCGTCGGACCATCCAACCAAAGCGCCGAGTAGAGGTAGCGGTACGATACCCAGCCACCGATCATCCCTTCCGGATCGAACCCGGACGGGACGCCGCCCTTGACGACCTTGATGTTGAAGTTCTCCTTCGACGGGTCGGTCACCTTCGCGGGGGCAGCACCGGCCAGGGTCAAGCAGCCGAAAGCGCCGTTGCCGAAGATATAAGTGCGCCATTTGTTCGGCGAGGTCGAGGAGTAGACATTCGTGGACTCGATGACCTTCGCACCGGCGACATGGGTCACAACGCCCCGGTCGTCGCGGGAGACGAGGTTGGCTTTCTGCGGAGTCGTGTATTTGAAGATATCCGCGAGACCATTGGCCGCAGGGTCGGACACGAGGTCGTAGGAGTTGTACGGCGAGGTCAGGACCTTGAACTCACCGTCTTCGAACGGTTCGACATCGATGGCTTGCAGAGTGTGGACCGCCGCGCGGATGTCGCTGACACGGAGGTAGGTCGCGATGGGGGACTGATTGGTGTTCGAACTCTCAGCGTCAATAGCCGCGCGGGTGATATTGTCTACCGACAAACCGCCACGATAACCCAAGAGAGTGCCAGCGGCTTCCAACTGCGGGTCGGGCGCGGTCTCTTCGCGAAGGGTCGAGACGGAAATGAAGTTCGAGAACTCCGAAACCGTAGCCGCGACCTTCGTCGAGGTCATCGTGAGGGAAGTGCCGACTGCGCCTTCGGTGGAAGGAGTCGTCCCGGCGGCGAGGTTGGCGTAGCGGAACCAGACAGCCGTCCGGCCTTCGCGCATTCCCAACTGATCCTCAACGCAGAGGTCGCGGAAACGGAACTTCTTTTGAAGCCGGGAAAGCGCCTTTCGACGGATTGCTTCCGACTGAAGATGGGCTAGGCCGAGGGTAGTATTACCTGCGGGAGCGTAAGCCATATCTGAAATCTCCTGTGCGGTTAAACAATGTCCGCAGAATTATTGTATCGCAGGAGTTTCGGTGGATATGGTATTTTCAGTAAATGCTGAAAAGAGGCTAGAACCCGCCCCGGAAATTCTGCCCGTGGGCCTTCGCGTAGACTTCATTGAACTTATCATCCGGTAGGCTGCGGTAGAAAGCGGCCCATTCCTGGTCGGTCTGGGGCATTCCGTTACCGGTGGATGGGGCTTGGCGACCGGGGGACGGGGGCGCGGCGGGGCGTCCATTTTGCGTTTGCTGCGTTTGCTCCGGCCCTTTGATATGCCCGGTGCCGCGAGCGTAGTGGTAGGCCGCTTCGAGACCTTCCGCAGTATTCCCCAGGCCCAGGTATTCCCGCGCCTGCTGGACGATTTGGAACTGCTGGGGATCCTTCTGCAAGTCCTCATGCCGCTGGAGGAAGGAGGTCTCCGCGAGCGAGCGGTCCATGAGGGCGGTCTTCGTAGTGAGTTCACGGAGGAGCGCCGAGGCATCGTCGACTTTACCGTCGTAAACACCGGTGCCGATGAGGAGGTTCGCGACCCCCCGCATATCCCCCTTCTCCAAGAGTTCAACGAATTGCTTCGTGGCTGCGGGGACTTCACCCGGCTTCGGAGGTTCCGGCTCTTTGACAACCGGTTTCTTCGCCTCTTCCAATCGGGCCTGGGCGGCGGCGAGTTCGGCTTGCTGCTTCGCAAACTGGCCTTCGAGCGCGCGCTCAGCCTCCGCTTGGGTTGGGAAGGTGTAGTCCTTCCCGCCGAGGTGGAGCTTGAACCCCTGGGCCTCCTTGGGTTTCTCCCCGTCTGTCTGCTCGGAAGCGAGTTGCGCGACGAGTGCGTCGAAGTCTTCGAAATTGAGATTATCGGCCATGCGAGATTATTCTACTATAGCCAATTCTTCCGCCGCCCCCTCCTGCACAGTAGCAGGCCCTTCAACATCATACTTCGACCGGAACTCCTCTACAAGCTGTCGCTCGTGGGATTTGAGAACCCGCAAGATGTGGCGGTAGGCTTTCATGAAGGAGACGAGTTTCCGCTCCTCTTCCGCGCTCATCTCCCACGACTCCAGCCGGGTGACTAAGTTGTCCGCTTCCGATTGGAGGACATCGAGGATCAGTTTACCTCCGGGGGAGGCGAGGGCGAGGTACATTTGCTCGCGGTCGTAGGTGGTTATTTCGCGTGGTTCAGCCATTTGCTTAGTGTATTCTCCAGCCACTCTTTTCTTGCACGCGCCATTTCTGGTGCTCCGGAGTCGGTTATTTCCGCAGGAGAGGGGATTCGGTCAGCACGCCAGCTACCTAAGCAAACACTTGACCTAATAGGCTCTCCGTCGGCAGTCAGAATCCACATTTGTTCCCCCCGCGACCCTTTTTTGACGATAACAACTCTCGCGCGATACACCCCCTCGGGGTCATCCATGCAAGGCACAATCGGCGCGTAGGTGCAATTTTCAAACACATCCGTCCTTCGGAAATTGTGTGAGTGAATAATGGTTTCCTCAGAAACCCAAATTATTTTAGGAAACTTAGCCTCCCACCGGAGTTTTTCGACGAAGGCACAGTTATAGGTGTGTTCTTCGATTGTGGATGCGCTGTAGTTCCATCTGGGCAGGGAGCGCTGCGTGGTTGCTGCGGCGGGTAGGAGAGAGCAGCCGAAAGCCGCTCGTAGGAAATTTCTTCGAAGCATACCTGGAGTATACCCCGGCCACGCCGGGTCTGTCAAGTTAGGCCGGTCGCGGCTTCTTCTCCGCCTTCTTCGGCCCCGCTTCGCCACCCGGTTTCGCCCCGGCTTTGGCTGCGGACATTTTCTTCATCTGTTCGAGTTTGACGGAGTGTTCGGCTTCCGAGTGCTCACGGGAGATTTGGGCATCCAGTTCGGCGTTATATCGGTTCAACTCCGAATCCTGTGCGGCGGAGGTCATTTTGAACTGATGCTCCTGCTGCTGGCCCGCGAGCTTCATAGCGTTCGCCTGCGCGTCGGATTGCATCTTCATCTGCGCCTTCTGTTGTTCGAGTTGTATCCGCATCGCTTCCGACTGAATCTTCATCTCGGCAAGCTGCTGCTCGACTTGCAGTTTCATCTGCTCCAGTTCCATCTGCATCTGGTGCTTTTCCTGCTCCATCTGCATCTTGGCGGCTTCGGCGTACTGCTGCGACTCGTCCGGCTGCTTTTTGATGATCTCTTTCTGTATATCCGACTGCGCCTTCATCTGCCCCATTTGCAGCCGGACTTGGTTGGAGCGGTCAGCCATCTGCATCTGCTGCTGCTTCTCCTGTTGCGCGGCTTGGATCTCCTGCGGGGACATCTGGCGGTAGAGGGGGTATTGTTCGGAGGTCCCGGTGGCGTCCTGGAGGAGCCGGGTGATGGAATCGGTGTCGAGGGTGATGTTTGTGGAGTTTAGATTGCCGAGGAGCGGGCCGGACATTCCGTATTGGAAGACGAGGGGAAGGGCGGCTTGCAACTGTTCCCTCCGGAGCATTCTGGAGGCCGCGACGATTCGGAAGCTGACTTCATTCAGGAAGACCGCGCCGGAAACCTTCCGCGCCGGGGCCGACATGGATGAACGTGCGTTAACCATGTCCGTCGGCTGGAGGTGGTAGCGGTTGATCTTGGTCATCCCGTAGAGCATGGGGATGATGAGGTAGTCTTCGATGTTGGCGATGATTTGGAAGAGACGGAGGGATGCGCCGGAGACTTGCGCGTTTACCCCAGTCGCAGTTCGGGACTGATTCGTGGAGCGTGGAATGCCGGATCCGCTTATTCCAGTGAGCCTCTCCGCCGACTGATCGATGTAGGCGAGTTCGGAGTAGACGTTCGCAGTGACATCCTGGGGAGCGAGGGAGAGGATGTCTTCCTTCGGGTTCTGGACTTGATACGTCTGCCCCGGTGCCCAACGCTGCTGTGCGGGGGTTAGGAGCATTCCGTGGGAGGTTGCGCGCGGCGGGTTTAGGGTGAGGTTTACGTTGTCCAGACGGGCGTTGAAGAGGGCTTCCTTATACCGCTGGTAGGAATCCTGCTCGTCCGCGACACCCCTGGCGTAGAAGCGACCGGGGACCTCATAACAGGGAGCGAAGAAGTAGGGGATGAAACCGTAAGGGTTCCGCTCGTTATACATCACCCAGGAGCGGCCCAGGACCCAGATGATGCGGTTGGCGGAGTGGTAGATGAGGACTTCAATCTTTCGGTCGGCGGGGTTGGGTTGGAAATCGGACGAGCCGGGGGCGTAGAACATTCCGCGCGTGGCTTCGGAGTACTGCATCGTCATATCCCCCGCAGTGTAGGGGTTCATCCCGGCGAGGGCATATAGCTGTTCGTCCGAGGGAACGTCCATTCCCTGTGTGCCCCGGTAGGAGCGGATTTCGGCCAGCGGGAGGGAGAGTTTCCGGATGACGGAGGTCGAGGAGGAGATGTCCGGGGACGGCGTGCCGGGGTCGATGTAGATGTCGCGGATGTCGACGAATTCAGGGACAGTGCGTTGCTTCTCTGCGTCCCAGCGGACGGTCACCCCGCCGTTGCCGTGTTGGAGGATTTGTTTGATCGCGGTTACAACTTCCGGTCTGGCCGAACCGCGAAAGTCCCCCCGCGCGTGCTCGAAGTCGTAGAAGAGTTTGTCCCGCACTGCTTGGACATCTTCCGGCTTTCCATCCTCCTCCCCGATGACCTGAAACCAGTCGTCGGAGGGGAAGATCGCAGTCACCAGGGAGGGAAGCGCGGTTTCCACCTGTTCAAAGACTAGGGGGAAAGGGAGAGAGGAACGCGGAACCGTAGTCCCCGGCCAAGTCCTCTGAGCCATCGCGCCGAAGTATAAAGCGTCATGATTCTTCAACTTCGGGTCCACATTGGACATTCGCCAAGTTTCCCACGCGGACATGGACTTCGTTACCAGGGAGAGAGCGGTCTCCGCCGTTAGGCTCGAATCCGGCTTGATTAACGGCGCACTATCCAGGTCGGTCTGTTGGAGACTCGGAACTTGTTCAATATTCGGCATTTATTCCTTATCCAAGTCCACACCGATCTTTTTCTGAAAGGAGACGTTGGTGAGCAGAAGGTAGACATCTTTCGCGGCCCCGATGAGCATGAGAGCGCCGATTTTCTTCCAATCCGTGAGGAGTTCCGGCGCGACGACACTGAAGATGAAAGCACCCAAGGCACCCGAGAGGGCGACGTAGAAGGTGGTTTCTCCAAACTTGGTCCAGTTCATGCGGGTTTCCTCTTCTCTATTCTACGATTAGAGACCTCCGGTCAGGGGGTGGTTGGTGTCATAAGCAGGCCCGCCTGCCCCTTCCCCAAACTCCCCGCTGAGACCAAGAGCGTGCTCGAAAGACTTCTGCCGCCGGAGGGTTTCTTTGTCGTAATTGACGGGGAGTTCGAAGGGGCGGGTCTCGGGTCTCTGTTGCAACCGACCTAACCACTCCTTGTCCTTGTAGAAAGCCGCGAGGGTGTCGAGGATGTCGTCGGTGGGCGGGAAGGGGGCTTTCTTCAATTCCTCTAAAAGTGCCTCCTTCTCCTTCAAGTCGTCCAGGAAGATGATCTGGCCTGTCTTGTAAGGCATCTGGAGGGTATTCGTGATATTCTCCGCTTTCGACTTCTGGTTGTTGATCTTGAAAGGCTGGATGTCCATGTACAGCCCCCGCTGGTCGAGGTACTGCTTCAGCCCGTACATAAGGCCCCGGACGTAGCCGGTTTCTTCAATCCGCACCCGCACATACCCATTCTTCGAAAGCGCCTTCGTCTGCAACCAAACCGCTACGAGGTTGGCGATGAGTTCCGCCGCGAGCCATTTTCCCCGCTTAATCTCCGCGATGTACAAACGCCCCGCTTGGTCCCAGGCACCCACGGTGATTACGGAGTAGTTGGACCGCAAATTGGTCGTTTCCGCCGTATCCACCGTAATCTCCCAGTGGGAAACCCACACATGGTCCCTGAAATCCTTCCGGGACTTCCACTTCGGCAAACTGTCGTTAATCGGGAAGACCGTCTGCCCACCAATCGCGCGGTTCGGGTAGTTGTACATCTGTGCGGAAGTGATGTAGGGGTTGAGGAGGTATCGGGACATAATCTCCTCCACCTTATGCCTCTCCGGCCAGATTGAGATGGGTAAACCGTTCTCATCGAGTAGATCCGGAAGCTCCACCTCATCCGGAGAGTACCGGCGCGGTTTCCCCCCGGTATCCTTCTCGAAAACCCCGCGCACGAAGATATTCCAGTCCCTTTTCTCCTCTGGAATGACCAACTGTCCCTTGATAATCTCCCCATAGGCGTCGGCGTCGTCATACCGGGTGCCTTCGACATCGGCCCAGTGGGAACCGGACACCAAAAGGTTCAAGGAGAGTGCGAATTTGTCGAAAATCGACTTACAGGAGATCGCATTCAGAGAATTCGTCTCGTCCACGATGTCCGAGTACTTAATGAGGTCGAAGTGGGACCCCGCGAGACCCTTTTCGATGGACGCGGCTCGCACGGTCGGCTCTCTTCGGGTACAAGCGAGGCCTCTTGCTTCAGTTACGAACGATTCAGCCGTCCCCCAGTCATTCGCCTTCTTCAAAATCGGGCAGTGTTCGGGAAAGAGTTCGCGAAAGATCGGATTCCGGGTGAAGTGGTTCTTGATTTCCCTCGTGAAGTCAGAGGCTTTGTCTAGATTGGACTGGATTACCGCGATTGCGATGTCGGGGTAGTTTATGATCCACTGGATCGTGTGCGCGATGACGTTACATGAGGTCTTTAGGTTACCGCGCGGGTCCAAAAGGAGCATCCGGCGCTTTCCCTCAAGCTCCAACATCGGTCGGAGTGGTTTGTACACCCACTTCCCGTTGATGTACTGGTCGTTCTCGGTTAATTCTTTCTCCGTCGGCTTCGGAAACTTCTGTAAATTCTTGATAAAAGGCCCGTGGACCTTCTCGTTGATGTCAGGATAGCTCAGGACGTTGTTACAGAACCAAATCAGATCAGTTCTGGCCTTCCACCGTAGTAGCCGAAGCCGATCAATGTGACTCGAAGACAAACCGCCCGCGCGCTCAATCATCTTTTCTCCAAACTATGTCAATTTCGTGCCAAACTGGAAAGAATTTGACATCTGATCTCAGTTTAACCGGTCCCGCGTTCAAACTCATGACCCCCATGAAGCTGTAGAACGGTCCCAGGAGCCTCCGGAAGTGGTGGACCGACTCCCAATCGCCTTTAGACGGCACCGGTTCGGCGTAGTTGACCGCTTTCAGCGGCGCGCAGTGGGTGTGGATGTCGCCTAGGGGTCGGAGACCGGCGGATTTTGCCTCCCTGGCGACCTTCTGTAGCCACATATTCGGAATAGTGACCTTCCACTGGGAGGCGGAGGTCAATTCAAATGGGCAGATCACCAGTTTTTCCACCTCCAGGATTTGATTCTCGACCATCTCACCCAAGAACACACCGTAGATTTCGTGGGGAAAGCGCTTTTTGGCCTCGGAGCGGAACATCTTGAGCCACTTCGGGTCGCAGTGGATGGAGAAGAGGCCGTTCATGGGCCTATTTTAGCTTCTGACGGAACTCCTCTGCGGGTCCGATCCCAGATTCAGAGCCGCATCCGGCTTTTCCAGATCGGTAATCTGCCCGCCGGGGCTTAGGGAGTAGTAGTAGGCGCGCGGGTAGAGGTCGCCGCTGAACTCCCCATCCCTCGGCCCGGGGAACCAGGGTGGAATCGGGAGCGGCCAGAGAAAGGCGAACGGATAATCCGCAGTTCGGAGAGTTGGATGCCCGAGCGGAGTCGCGGGAGGGAATGGGTTGAAGTCGAAACCGAACGGCGGGGGGTTGCCGGTTGAGATCGAAGGGGTGACGAAGAAGGTCCGGATGAGTGCCGGGTTGACTTTTCGGTATGGGTAGGGATTTTCGAGCGGGGGTTGCCACCAAGCGGGACTCGGCGGGGGGTTGCTGACTTCCAGATTGGTGAAAGCGATTGCCGGGTATTGGTAGCGGCGGATGTAGATCATTGGCTACTTCACTTCGCGAGTCCGTAGCAGCGGATTGTACCGCTGGCGATGTTGCCGCTCGAAAACAGGAAGCGAAATGCGTTGACGGCGGTTGCCGCTTCGTAAGCGCCCGACACGATTACCGCTGATCGGATATCGCCATTAACAAACCCGCGCAAAGACCCCAAGACTTGTTTGTATATCGAACCGCCTGGGTTACGTAGAGTTATGTTACCGTCAACGCCCCAGTTTGAGTTATTGTCCCAATTTACCCCACCGATTAGCTTTATCGATGTCTGGGCTGTTCCAGAAATAACACCGGTTCCGCCAGCGCTATATCCGAAATTCATGTGTGAGTAGCTACCCGTACTCACATACGTACTACCGCCGTCGGTCGAAACGCGGAAGTTTAACTCAACATTGTCGGTAGCCGGGATCAGTTGGATTATTTCAATCAGGTAATCGTCGTGCGCTGTGGTGATACAGGTCGTAAAATCCAGCGAAGACGACGCGGAAGCTGTGTGGGATTCTAGCAGGACTAAGCCTCCCGCCACACGAATATCCTCGCGTAGTTGAACAAGTGCGTCATACGTCAGCGCCCACCGCAAGGTTTCACCGGAACTAATATTCCCATCGCCAGAACCCTCTCCGGAGACAGCAACTACGGTCAGGGTGTCCGTCGACCGCGCGGTAACTTTGAACAGCCGGATAGTGCCGGAGCCGTTGTTGTATGCGAGCCAGAAGTCTCCGGAGGAGGGGAGGTAGGCTCCGTTTCCGGCGGTGAGTGCCATCGTACCCGAACCGGAGGTGTACCCAGAGGCGAGAGTGACCGTCTGGAGGGTGGAGGATTGGATGTATTTGAGGGATGCCATTAGTTAGCTCTTAGCGATTCCGTAGACACGCACGGTCCCGCTGGCAATGTTACCCGTGGAGGCGATAATCTGAAAGGCATTGATCGCGGTCGTTGCGCCGTTGTAGTATCCGGTGAAATTGTACATCGCATAAGCCCCGGCTGCCGAGTATTCCGTATTCTTTCCTTCGATTGTTTTCTTATCCGAACTTCCCAGAGGATTGTGGAAGTAGAAGTTCAGAGTCGTGGGTGGTTCTGTTGCGGTGCTTTCTTGACCATTACCACTAAGACGCACACTTGTGTCTGTCGTGGAGGAGGCCCGATTCGTTCCCGCCGTATCAACAAACCAGTAGAGCCATGTGTAGCTTCCTGTCGAGATATAGGAAGAACCGCCGTCAGTGGAAACGCGAAGCCTGAAAAGAGCGCCATCTGTAGCTGGCCGTAGATCAGATGAGGTGATCCAGTAGGTGTCGTAGCTGCTGGTGATACAAGTTGTGAAGTTGAGGGACGCCGAGGAACTAGCTGTGTGTTGTTCCAGCAGGACGAGTCCCCCCTGGGCGACAATATCCGCCTTCAGTTGTGTCAAACCCGCACACGTCAACGCCCACCTCAACGTAACCCCGCTCGACAAATTCGCATCCCCCGAACCCTCAGTCGCATCCGCAGTGATTGTAAGAGTATCCGTACTCCTTGCAGTCACCTTGAAGATCCGCACAATCCCCGCGTTGTCATCATACGCAAGCCAGAAATCCCCCGTGGATGGAAGCCGCGCCCCATGCCCCGCCGTCAAACTCATCGTCCCCGACGCAGCGGTATAGTTACTCCCCAAAGTCACCGTCTGGAGGTAGGCGTTCGCTTCGTATTTCAGAGATGCCATTAGTATCCTTCCACTTCAATTATCGGTCGGGCGGGTTGGCTCATTGCGATGTACCACGTGGACATGTCGGGGACCGCGCCGCCGGGGGAGGCAGTTGTGGGGTCGACGTAGCCCAAAGCGGCGAGACCGAGGAGGACAAAGGCAAGTTGACTGGACGGCGACCACGA
>Ga0070749_10000041_pt1 | contig 59753 bp, 78 predicted proteins | sample VirMetDEL_Nov_18_FD_75180 | JGI IMG/M metagenome (GOLD analysis project Ga0070749, IMG submission 75180) | Aqueous microbial communities from the Delaware River and Bay under freshwater to marine salinity gradient to study organic matter... | ecosystem: Environmental > Aquatic > Marine >...
AACACCCCCCCGTGCCAAAAATAACACCCCTGCAAAAATTTTTGGTATATTCGCCGCATCGCCTCTGGCTGCTTAAAATTTATGCAAACTCCCGATATCGATACCGATATTCCCTATGCGGACTACCCGCCGACGTTTGAAGACCTTCAGGCTCGGGTAAATGCTGCGTTTAACAGCCTCGCGGAGATTGCGGATGAAGTCGAAGTCACCGACGAAGATATTGCCACCGCCCATGCAGTTTTTACGGGCACCCAGCAGCCCACTGCAACCACACTCTCGTCCCCCGGCTCGGTTGTTCACATCAAGGCAATCTTGGACGAGTACGACAAAGTCGTTGTGCAGTCAGCCGCCCAACTGCGAACCTACGTCACAAACAAGCTGATCGTCGATTCGACGAATCCAGACCCCCGCATACGGCTCAAGTGCTACGAACTGCTCGGGAAGATTTCCGACGTTGGGCTGTTCACCGACAAGACAGAAGTGACCATGCGTCACAGGCCGACGGAGGAGCTTGAACAGCTACTGCGGGAGCGTCTGATGCGGACCCTTGAAGCGGATGAGGTGGGTACGCCGCCTGAGCAGCCCCTGCTAAATGACTGAAGCTGAAGAGGTCAAGCGGCTGCTTGCCAATATCAAGACCATGTCCCATGAGGAGATGGCGAATACGTTGGCGCTGCTGGATGAGTTGGAAGAGCGCAAGCGCACTAATCTGGCGCGGATAGACTTTCTGGCGTTTATTGCAGCCGTAGACCAGAACTACAAGTTTGGAGTTCACCTGAAGCGGCTCGGTGCATTGCTTATGCAGGTAGAGAGCGGGGTAAAAGACCGGATTGCCGTGTCTATGGCCCCCCGGTTTGGCAAGAGCCAGATGATTTCTATCTATTACCCTGCATGGTATTTAGGCAACCACCCCGACCATAAGATGATTGTGGCCTCCCATACGGTTGATCTTGCCGTGGATATGGCTCGTAAGGTGCGAAACCTGATGCAGACAGCCGAGTACAAGGCGATTTTCCCCGGAGTAGCCATTGCAGCCGACGCAAAAGCCGCAGGAAAGTGGAATACGACCAAGGGCGGCGAGGTTTACGCCACTGGTGTGGGTGGTGCATTGGCTGGACGGGGTGCGCATTTGATCGTTGTGGACGATCCGCTGTCGGAACAGGACATAAAAAGCGGGAATACGACCTCTCTCGACGGTGTTTATGAGTGGTTCCGTGCAGGTTTGCGGACTCGTCTGATGCCGGGAGGGAAAATCTGCATTTTGCACACGCGCTGGCACCAGCGAGACCTGATTGGGCGGCTGCTGAAGGACGGAAGTCTGAACGAAGACGGTGATCAGTACGAAATGTTCGAGTTTCCGGCCATTATTGAGCGTGCAAACCCCGCAGCGGACCCAAAAGACGCCAATTTTGACCCTGACGCCCCCGCAATTCTCCAAAAATCGTTGTGGCCGGAGCAGTGGAGCTTGGAGTCCCTGTTGCGAACCAAGGCGAGTATGCCTGCGTGGCAATGGAACGCCCAGTACCAGCAAAATCCCACGGCCCAAGAAGCTGCAATCATCAAACGGGACAATATAAAGTGGTGGCCGAAGGAAAACCCGCCATCCGTGGACTTTATTGTGCAGTCCTACGACACGGCGCTGACGACCAAGGAGCGGTCTGACTATTCGGTGTGCCAGACATGGGGTGTGTGGAAGAATGAGGACGGGGTTGACAACGTCATTTTGCTCAACCGGGTCAAGGGTAAGTGGGAATTTCCGGAGTTGAAGAAGATGGCCTTGCAGCAGTCGCAGGATTGGAACCCGGATAGCTGCATTGTGGAGGCGAAGGCCAGCGGCCAGCCACTGATTGACGAGATGCGCCGCTCGGGGTTGTTTGTGCAGGACTACAGCCCGGGGAAGGGGCAGGACAAGATTGCCCGTATGAACTCGGTGAGTGATATGTTTATGACGGGACAGGTATGGTTCCCAGAGACTGGGTGGGCGGCTGAGGTGGTCGAAGAGATACTGGCGTTCCCATCCGGGGAGCATGACGACGATGTTGACGCCATGACGCTGGCGCTGATCCGCATTCGTAAGGGCGGTCTGTTGCGGTTGAACACCGACCACGAGGATAATACAGGCCACCACCTGCCACGCAAGGCAGCATACTACTAGACAACACATGGGAACACAGAAGCATACGGGTGCGAATGAGTTGATTGACCGACTGGCTACTCAGGTTGGGAGCCGGGATTTGGCTATTGGTTTGCTGCGTAAGCGCGGGCAGATGGAGCAGGATTCGGAAACCCTTACTGAGGCTGGGCGGGCACGCAACGCCATGACAGCCAGTGAGCGGGCAAAAGATAGGGCTGCGAAACTCTCCGGCAGGCCCGCAAGCCAGTATAGCTACAACGTGAAAACTAACCGCGCGACGCTGAAGCGGCGCTAATGTCTAAAGGATTCCTATGGCAACGAACAGCATGTCCCCGTCTCTTTACGCGGCTCCTTTGGGGCTTGACTCCATCGTACCGGACAAGTTCGACACTGGCGAAGGGCCTGCTGCGCTTGAAATAGAGATCGAGAACCCGGATCAGGTGACGCTGTCTGACGGGAGTGTGGAGGTTACGCTGATCCCCGACGCGGAGGAAGGCGAGTCATTCGACTCGAACCTTGCGGAGTACATGGAGGAGAAAGACCTCGCCATGCTGTCCTCCGAGCTAATCGCACTCGTAGATGCGGACATCGCGTCGCGCAAAGACTGGGTAGATGCCTACGTCAAGGGCTTGGAAGTGCTGGGCATGAAGTACGACGAGCGTACGGAGCCTTGGTCAGGGGCCTGCGGGGTGTACAGCACCGTGCTGACGGAAGCGGCCATTCGCTTCCAAGCGGAGATGGCAACGGAGACGTTCCCTGCACAGGGGCCGGTCAAGACCCAGATTGTTGGTGCCATCGACAAGATGAAGGAAGATGCCGCTGCACGGGTGCAGGAGGACATGAACTACCAGATTCTGGAGAAGATGCCGGAGTACCGCCCCGAGCATGAGCGCATGTTGTTTAACCTTGGGCTGTCGGGTGCGGCGTTCAAGAAAGTGTACAAAGACCCGTCGCTGGATCGTCAGGTGTCCGTGTTCGTGCCCGCCGAGGAGATCATCATTCCTTACGGAGCTTCCGACGCCCGGGCAGCAGAGCGAGTTACGCATGTAATGCGCAAGACTCCCAACGAAGTACGCAAACTTCAGGTAGCTGGGTTTTACCGGGATGTCGATCTGGGCGACCCCGTGCAGATTTCCACGGATGTGGAGAAGAAGAAAGCCGAGGAGCAAGGGTATACCCTAACTGATGATGAGCGCTTCCAGCTTCTGGAGATCCACGTTGATTACGACTTGCCGGGGTATGAGGACGACGACGGCATTGCGCTTCCTTATGTAATCACCATCGAGCGCGGAACGAACGAGGTGCTGGCAATCCGGCGCAACTGGGACGAAGACGACAAGAACCGGATCAAGAACCAGTATTTCGTGCAGTACACGTACATCCCCGGCTTCGGGCCGTACGGATTGGGGCTGATTAACCTGATTGGTGGCTATGCCCGTGCGGGCACGAGCCTGATCCGTCAGTTGGTGGACGCGGGGTCGCTGGCTAACCTGCCCGGTGGGTTGAAGTCCAAGGGGCTGCGGATCAAGGGCGACGACACGCCTATCGCTCCGGGGGAGTTCAGGGACGTGGATGTGGCCTCTGGGACGGTGCGTGACAACATCATGCCCCTGCCGTACAAGGAGCCTAGCCAGACCCTCTTGGCGCTTCTGAACCAGATCACCGACGAAGCCCGCAGGCTGGGTGCCATCTCGGACATGAAGATTAGCGACATGAGCGCTAACGCGCCTGTCGGCACCACGCTGGCGCTCCTTGAGCGCACACTGAAGACCATGAGTGCCGTGCAGGCTCGGGTCCACGCCTCGATGAAGCAGGAGTTCAAACTTCTGGCGGCAATCATTCGGGATAGCGCCCCTACGGAGTACGAGTTCGACCCGGCTACGGGCGACCGCAAGGCCAAGCGGGAAGACTACTCGCTGGTGGAGGTTATCCCCGTCAGCGACCCCAACAGTTCCACGATGGCGCAGCGGATCATGCAGTACCAAGCTGCCATCCAGTTGGCCCAAGGCGCACCGCAGATTTACGACTTGCCGCAGTTGCACCGCCAGATGCTGGAGGTCTTGGGGATCAAGAACGCCGCAAAGCTCGTGCCGATTGAAGACGATATGACCCCGCGCGACCCGGTGTCTGAGAACATGGCACTGCTTACCGGCAAACCCGTCAAGGCGTTTATCTACCAAGATCACGACGCCCACATTGCCGTACACACCGCCCTGATGCAAGACCCGCTCCTGATGGCGCAGATTGGGCAGTCCCCACAGGCGCAGAAGATGCAAGCGGAGATCATGGCGCACGTCTCTGAGCATCTGGCGTTCGCCTACCGCAAGAAGGTCGAAGAGCAACTTGGCGTGCCACTGCCGCCCCCGGATGAGGAAATGCCCCCGGCAGTCGAGACCGCGCTGGCGAAAATCGTCGCGCAGGCCGCTCAACAGGTTCTGGCGCAGAGCAAAGGACAGGTTCAGCAACAGCAGGCCCAGCAGGCCGCACAAGACCCGTTGGTGCAGATTCAGCAGGCGGAGTTGCAGATCAAGTCTCAGGAAGCCGCTACCAAAGCTAAAAAGGTCGCGGGCGACCTCGCAGTCAAGCAGGCAGAACTGGCCCTGAAGCAGCAGGAGTTGGCGTCCAAGATTGGCGAAACGCCGGAAATGTTGCAACAACGCCACATGTTGGAGATGTCCCAGCAGCATGCTCAGATGCAGATGATGCAGGAGAAACACGCCCAAGAGCTACAAATGGCCCAGCAGCAACACCAGCAGGGCATGGCCCACGGCGGGCAGGTTCATGGTCAGAAGCTGATGCAGGCCCACCACGCCCACCAGCAGAAGCTATCCCACGCGGAAATGATGGCACAGCGGGCGGCGCAAGCGGCTGCACAGAAGCCGGAGGCTAAAGAATGACTGAGCTAGACGCGCTGGAAAAGATGATGAACCTCAATGAGGTTGACATGACAGACGCCCTGAAAAACGGGCGGTGTAAGGACTTTGGTGAGTACCAGAGGATTTGCGGGGTGTTACACGGTCTTAACCTCGTAAAGATGCACATACAAGACCTGCGACGACGATTGGAAGCAAATGAAGATGAATGAGTTTGACGTGAATGCCGTAGACCTTTCGGGGGTACTTGGCAAAACTTCAGAGGAAAAAGCCAGCCAGATTCCGGAGCCTCAGACGTACCACTTGCTGTGTATGCTGCCTGAAGCTAAAGAGGAATACGAAGGTGGGCTGCTCAAGGCTGGGCAGACGATGATGTACGAGGAGCTTCTCTCCCCCGTGCTGTTCGTCATGAAGATGGGGCCGGATGCGTTCAAGGACGAGAAGCGATTCCCGTCGGGGCCGTCCTGCAAGGTGGGGGACTTTGTAATCGTTCGTCCAAACTCCGGTACGCGCATGAAGATTCATGGCCGTGAATTCAGGATCATCAATGATGACTCTGTTGAAGCAACCATCCAAGACCCTCGCGGTGTCCAGCGTGTTTAAGGAGTAGTCATGGCTGAAATCGAAAAGACCGAGTTTGTATTCCCTGACGAGGCGGAGAAAAAGAATCCGCGCGAGGGCGGTAAGGTAGTTACACCCGCCGCCGACACTGAAATCGAGATTGTGGACGATACCCCTGAGAAGGATCGTGGCCGCAAACCAATGGCGGAACCCCCGTCGGACCCCACGGAAGAAGAGCTTGAGGCGTACTCTGAGAGCGCCAAGAAGCGAATCAAGCACTTTACCAAGGGCTACCACGAAGAACGCCGCGCCAAAGAAGCCGCACTCCGAGAGAAGGAAGAGGCTGTTCGTGCTGCGCAGGCTATCGCCGAAGAGAACCGCAAGCTCAAAGGCTCCCTGAATGAGGGGCAAAAAGCGCTGTTGGAGCAGGCCAAGAAGGTAGTTCAGCAGGAGCTTGAGGAGGTTAAGCGCGAATATAAGAATGCATACGAGGCAGGGGATGCAGACGCGCTGGTTGCGGCTCAGGAGAAAATGACCGCAGTTAAGATAAAAGCAGACCGTGTAAGTAATTTCCGGCCCGCCCCTGTACAAGAATCTAAACCTGTGGTACAAACACCACAGCCCGCAGCAGTAGACGAAAAAGCTGCTGCTTGGCAGAGGGAAAATGACTGGTTTGGTTCTGACGACGAGATGACCAGCTTCGCTCTTGGCTTGCACAGCAAGCTAGTAAAAGAGGGGGTTGACCCACGGTCTGACGAATACTACGAACGGGTTAATTCTCGCGTGCGGCAAGTGTTTCCAGAGAAGTTCGACTCTGAGGAAACCGCTGATGCTCCTTCTCAGCGCACTAATAAACGGAACGTGGTTGCACCCGCCACAAGGAGTACTGCGCCCAAGAAAGTCGTACTTACCCAAACGCAGGTGAATATCGCCAAACGGCTTGGAGTTCCTCTGGAACTGTATGCTCGTAAGGTTGCGGAAGAAATGAGGAAGTGAACATGAACGGACCTAAATTGACTCGTGAGAACGAAACCCGCGCGAAGCTGGAGCGCCCTGCAAAGTGGATGCCCCCGCAACTGCTGCCCGACCCGCATCCGGAGCCGGGATATGCATTCCGTTGGATTCGTATCAGCGCACGCGGCGAACCTGATCCCATGAACATCTCCTCGAAAATGCGTGAGGGTTGGGAGCCTGTAAAGGCGTCGGAACACCCCGAGATTCAACTGATGGGCGCAGGTAAAACCTACCCCGACAGCATCGAGATTGGTGGTCTGCTCCTTTGCAAAACACCCACTGAGTTCACTGAGCAACGCGATGCCTACTACCGGCAGCAAGCGGACGGTCAGATGAATTCTGTTGACAACAACTTCATGCGTGAAAACGATCCTCGTATGCCGCTCTTCCGTGAGCGTCAGTCCAAGGTTTCGTTTGGGCGCGGTTCTTAACTTAGGAGCTTTTTATGGCAGCAACTGCTACTCCTTACGGCTTCAAACCCGTAAACCTAGTGGGCGGTCAGCAATACGCTGGCTCTACCCGCTCTCTTCTCATCGACCCGGCAGGGTACGCTTCCAACATCTATAACGGATCGTTGGTCTACGTTCACTCCACCGGATATCTGCAACTGGTTACCGCAACCGGCGCGGACGCTACCACTAACGCATTCCCGGCAGGCACCGCCCTGACTGGTGCGGTTGGCGTGTTCGTTGGCTGCTCGTACATCAACGCGCAAGGGCAGCAGATTTACGCCCAGTACTACCCCGCTAGTACCACGGGTGTTGTCACTGCGTACGTCGTTGATGATCCGGATGTCATCCTGCAAGTTCAGGCTGACGGCTCTGTGGCGCAGGCGAAACTTGGCGAAAACGTCTACATGACCTCTGGCGCTATTACTACCGGCTCGACTCAGAACGGTAACTCCACCGCCTCGGTAAACGCTACGTCGATTACCACGACCGCTCCCTTCCGTATTGTTGGTTTTGCGTCTACCCCCGGTGATGCCAAGACTGATTTGCTGGTGAAGTGGAACATCGGCTGGCATTCGTATAACAACGCCGTTGGCTTCTAAGGAGTAAATCATGGCAATTTCACGCGCACAGCTACTTAAAGAACTCCTCCCCGGCCTCAACGCGCTGTTTGGTATGGAGTATGCCCGCTACGGCGAAGAGCATAAGGAAATCTACGAAACCGAAACTTCTGAGCGTTCGTTCGAAGAAGAGACCAAGCTCTCTGGCTTCTCCGCAGCGCCTGTGAAGAACGAAGGTCAGGCGATTACTTATGACAACGCCCAAGAGGCATGGACCGCTCGGTACGTCCACGAGACTATCGCTATGGGCTTCTCTATCACCGAAGAGGCGATGGAAGACAACCTGTACGACAGCCTGTCGGCACGCTACACGAAGTCTCTGGCTCGGGCTATGGCATATACCAAGCAGATCAAGGCTGCGGCCATCCTGAACACGGGCTTTACCGGCGCAGGCAACCCCACCTACGGCGACGGCAAGGTTCTGTTTGCTACTGACCACCCGCTGGTCAGCGGCGGCACCAACAGCAACCGTCCTACCACTGGCGCTGACCTGAACGAGACTTCTCTGGAAGCCGCCGTTATTCAGATCGCTGCGTGGACGGATGAGCGCGGCCTGCTGATCGCAGCCAAGCCCCGTAAGCTGATTGTTCCTCCGGCTCTCCAGTTCGTCGCAACCCGACTGCTGGAAACGTCGCTGCGTGTCGGCACGACCGATAACGACATCAACGCGCTGAAGAACAACGGTTCGATCCCCGAAGGCTACACCGTCAACCACTTCTTGACCGATACGAACGCTTGGTTCCTGACCACGGATGTTCCGAACGGCCTGAAGCACTTCGTGCGTACGCCTCTGTCCACTTCGATGGACGGGGATTTTGATACTGGCAACCAGCGTTACAAGGCCCGTGAGCGTTACAGCTTCGGCGTCTCGGACCCGCTGGGTGCCTACGGCTCCCCCGGTTCGTCCTGATTTATCAGGGTTAGCACCTAGAAAAGGCTCCTTCGGGGGCCTTTTTCTTTTTGCCTGTGTCGTAACTCTTGTTTACCGTGTCGAACCACACTACCTGTAACTAAGTCCAATACGCTGTTGCCCGTAGGGTGAAAACCTGCTATATTGACCCCATTCCGGAAATCCGGCGTAGCAAACTGTTCCGGCAGACGACATACCGATTGCTACGCCTAACTTGTATGTAAGGAAAAAATCATGAGCTTTGCCTCCTTTTCCGGCCCCCTGCGCGTAGGTACGGTGCTGAACAACCCCGGTCGCAATGCTGGCCTTGTGGTTCTCTCTCAATCGTACGACTCTGGCAATCTGGCGGGCACCACGACGGGTAACTACGACGTAGCCGCAATGATTCTGCCCGCTGGGGCGCAGATCATCAACATCGTAATTGACCAAGTTGTCGCAGCCACGGTGGGAACGACCACCGTCTCTGTCGGAACCACGTCTGGCGGCGCTGAACTGTCCGCCGCTGTTGCTACCTCGCTTGGCGGGCGTTTTACGGGCACCACGACCGCTGCAACGCAGTTGGCATGGCAGACTTCCACTTCGGCGGATACTACCGTCTACATTCGTAACGTAGTGGGCACTGGCACTCTGGGTGCTGGCCGCTTTATTGTCACGGTCAACTACGCGCAGAAGGCCGTGAGCGGCACGACGGCGATTGCTAACCCGGTCTCTGCTTAATTGATGGGGGCTTCGGCCCCCTGTTTACAGGAGATTGAGCATGATGCAAACCGACGTTAAATCCGGCGCTGCGGCTGCTGGAGCTACGACCACAATTTTTGCCGGACCCACCCGAATCAAGGGCGTGACGATCAGCTATCCTTCGGGCGGCACGGTTGTTCTGAACGACGGTACGGGCGGCACCGCCGTGTTCTCATTCACAGCCCCTGCTGCGATTGGTGCGCTAAATATCCTGTTCCCCGGCGAGGGCATCAAGTGCAACACTAACGTATCTGCGGTGTGCGCTGCAAGTACGACGGCTATTGTCTTTTATGGGTGAGACGGAGTAATCATGGCTTTTCAACCGCCCCGGATACCCCTGCGCCCCGCCGAACCGTCGCGGGGAACACGAACCTCCGTACTTTCGCGTGGGGTACAACCTCCGCGTAGTACGCCTATGCCCCAGCAAGGCTCCGGGTCACCGACAAAGGGCCTCCCACCGCAACTAAGCCCCACACCCCTGCAAGGCTCCGGATTGCCATCACCCGGCCTCACGGCGCAGCCAAGCCCCATGCCCCAGCAAGGCTCCGGGTCGCCGACAAAGGGCCTCCCGCCGCAGCCGCAGATGTCTGAATACGAGGCCGCAAAGCTGCAACGTAACCCCGGCGTGACGTTAGATCAGTTGCGGACCCCGACTCCCGTATCCCCGGAGGCTAAAGTAGCTGAGGCCGCTGCGGCGGCGCGTAACTACATGCCTAAGCCTTCGTCTTTCGTGTCTCCGGAGGATAAAGTAGCTGGGGCTACCGCAGCGGCAGGTAACTACATGCAGCCCCTTGGAGGGGGCATGAAAAAAGGTGGTAGCGTCAAGGGGTACAAGGCCGGTGGCCGCGTAACCGGCTACAGGGGCTACGGCATAGCCAAAAAGGTATGACATGGCTAAATCCCCGGCATGGCAGCGTAAGGAAGGCAAATCCGAGTCCGGCGGCTTGAACGCCAAGGGGCGGGCGTCCTACAACAAAGCTAACCCCGGTAAGCCGGGGTTGAAGGCACCGCAGCCTGAAGGCGGGCCGAGGCGGGACTCATTCTGTGCCCGGATGTCGGGCATGAAGAAGAAGCTAACCAGCGCCAAGACGGCGAACGATCCGAACAGCCGCATAAACAAAAGTCTGCGTGCGTGGAAGTGCTGACATGAAAGAGAATCTTTCGCACCTTGGTGATAACGCAAAGCACATCATCGATGTCTTGTCGATTGCCACAGTTATAGGAACTCTGGCAGAGATGTTACCTTCCATAGCCGCGCTCTTCACCATCATCTGGACCGGAATCCGTATCTGGGAAACCGACACCGTACAGCGTTTGTTTGGGAGAAAGTAATGCCCTCCTCTTCCAAAGCGCAACACAACTTCATGGCGGCTATTGCACACTCACCGTCATTTGCCAAGAAAGCTGGCGTTCCTATGAGTGTGGGTAAAGACTTCACAGCGGCTGATAAGGGCCGCAAATTTGCAAAAGGCGGTGATGCTATGGCTACCAAGGGTATGAACCTGTTCAAGGGTAAGGAGACTTACGGCGAAGAGCTTAAGGAAGCCAAGGCCATCAAGTCCGGCAAGATTACTCCGCAGCAGTACGCGCGGGGTGAGAAGATGGAAGAGGCCAAGAAGATGGCTAAAGGTGGTGGTGTAGAGTCCAAGGGTAAAACCAAGGGCAAGATGATCGCTATGAAGAAAGGTGGGAAGTGCTAATGGGACGCCCTACAGACCAAGAGATTAAAGATATCATCAACGCGCCTAAGCTTGAGAAGGCGTATCAAAAATCTTTGACCTCCACCGAAGAAGCCCCTATGGATACCCCATCCCCCCTGCGGGACAAGATTCGCGGGCAGCGCGGCTACGCCAAAGGCGGCTCTATTGATGGGTGCGCTCAACGCGGTAAGACTCGCGGCAGGATTTGCTGAAAGGCAATGTATGGGACGCCTTAATAAGCCTGAAATTCCCGGGTATCGGTATCGGTCTCCGGGGCAGACAAATGCAAACGACCTCACGCCAAATTTGTATGAGGACGTAGTCGCGTCTCAGAGAGCCGATGCCGACCGCATTAAACGCGGCCTAGATACCGCCGATACCCGCCCCCAGAACCGTACGCGGTCCCAAGAGGCTGGGGGTAGAGCTATTCTTCGTTCGGTAGGCAGAGCAGGGTTAGCTAACGCAGCGCTGCAAGGCGGCTATGATCTGGGTAGGGATATTGACGAGCGTACCGGGCTTGGAAAAAGTTTAGTTAATAAGTCTAGCGTTCTTAAGTCAATTGCAGACAAACTAGGTAGTAGCAGCCGCGTAGAGTTGTCAGAAGACGCTAAAGACCGAATTGCCCACGAGGAAAATTCTAAAGCGCTGCGTGACATAGACGCAGAACGTACCGGTATGAAAAAAGGCGGTTCTGTAAAAGGCTGGGGAATGGCACGCGGAGCGCGGTCAGCGAAAATCGTATGAGACCGTCCCGTGGGATGGGGGCTATCGCCCCCTCCAAAATGCCGAGGGGCACGCGCAAGGCGAGGCGTGACAATACGGACTTCACGCAGTATGCGGAAGGCGGGGAGGTTGGGCTGTATGCAAACATCAACGCAAAGCGTAGGCGAATCGCTCAGGGCTCTGGCGAAAAAATGCGCTCTGTGGGGCAAAAGGGTGCGCCTACAGCTAGTGCTTTCAGGCAATCTGCGAAGACGGCTAAAGGGTAAGTAATGGCAACCTCTGGAACGTCTACCTTCAACCTAGACCTCAGTGAGATAGTTGAGGAAGCGTTTGAGCGCTGCGGCTCGGAGCTACGCTCGGGTTACGACCTTCGCACGGCTAGGCGGTCCATGAACCTGCTGTTTGCAGACTGGGCGAATCGCGGGATTAACATGTGGACTATCGAGCAAGGCTCGATCCCACTGGTGCAGGGGACTGCAACATACTCGCTGCCGGACGCCACCGTTGACCTGATTGAGCATGTCATCCGCACTGGAGCGGGGAGCGTATCGACGCAAGCAGACCTGACCATTACCCGGATTAGTGTATCTACGTACTCCAGCATCCCGAACAAGCTGACGCAAGCTAGGCCAATCCAGATCCTGATTAACCGTTTGGAGGCCCCGAGCGTGACCGTTTGGCCCGTGCTAGATGGGTCGCAGGCGTACACTTTGGTGTACTGGAGGCTGCGCAGGATTCAGGATGCAGGCAACGGCGTGAACACGATGGATGTGCCGTTTCGCATGATTCCAGCAATGGTGGCGGGCTTGGCGTACTACCTGTCCATGAAACTCCCCGGTGCGCTAGACCGGATGCAGATGCTCAAAGCCCAGTATGACGAGGCATGGAACCAAGCATCTGACGAAGACCGCGACAAGGCTGCGGTGCGGTTTGTACCCCGACAGATGTTTATAGGGGGGTGATATGAGTGACTCCGACGAAAACATCGTCATGCGAACGCATAAGTACCTCAAGAATAACCACCCCCTTGCGTACGAGGCGGCACAGATTTTTCCGCCGGTTGGCATGACCGCAGCCGCCCTAGAAGGCGCGGACGCAATAAAAGCCGGGGACTACAACGAACTTGCAAAAGCGGCCCTGTCCGCAATCCCTGTTACTAGGGCGTATCGTGTTGGTGACAGAGTGGCCCGGGCGGCAAGAGATGTCGTTGGCTCTGGAACTGCTTTGCAGAAAGCCAAAAAAGTAGTCGGCAAAGCGGGTGCTGGAGAGAACGTAGCGGAAGCTGGCGAAGCAGGATACAAACAAGGTGAACTGGCAAAAGGTGAGCAGGACTATAAGCGCGGTGGTTCTGTGCGCGGCTGGGGCATGGCTCGTGGCGCGAAGAAAGCTAAGTACCGATGAGTAATCGGTTTACCCTTGGCAATAAGGCTATCGCGGAGTGCGATAGGTGCGGCATTCGAGTCAAGCTGAAAGACCTGAAGAAGCTCATCATCAAGACGAAGCAGACATCCATAAAGGTTTGCAATGAGTGTTGGGAAGAAGATCATCCGCAGTTGCAACTTGGTATGTACCCGGTTGCTGATCCACAGGCTGTTCGTGAGCCACGTCCTGATTTTGCTGGGTACGTTCAGAACCGGGACATTCAGTGGGGCTGGAATCCTGTAGGTGGGTCGAAGTTCTTTGATTCCGTGCTAACGCCAAATACCTTGGTGTCAGTCGGTTATGTTGGTATAGTTACGGTGCAAACCTCTTAGGAGACGATATGGCTACTCAAGGTGCAAAGACCGCTCCCATCCAAAAGGGTGGCAAGGGTGGATTCGGCGGCAAAACCAACGAAGACATGAAGAAACTTGGCCGCAATCTGGCTAAGGTCGCTGCTCAAAAAAGGGGCAAGTAATGGCTACGTTTAGCAAAAAGATGATGGGCAAGGAAGTCGGCAACGCTGCCGTCTACGCCAAGCCGCACACTATGAGTGGTGGAAAAGTCAGCCTGAAGAACGCTGGGTACGACGGCGGGGATCGCGGCACGCTCGACGACCTAGCAGTATCTGTGGGCGGCGTCCGCAGCCAGCCGTACAAGGAGCCAAAGACCAACGGCATTAAAATCCGGGGTACGGGCGCGGCTACCAAAGGTGTAATGGCTAGAGGACCGATGGCGTGAACTACGCTGACTTGTGTGCCAATATCGCTGATATCTGTGAAAACCAATTCACAGCGGACGAGTACAAGCTGTTTACGCAGCAGACCGAGCAGCGCATATACAACACAGTTCAGCTTCCTTCGCTTCGCAAGAACGTCACGGGGACTTTGACGGCCAATAACAAGTACCTGTCTGCCCCGTTGGACTTCTTGTCCGCCTTCTCTCTTGCCATCATCGACCCGGTTACGCAGGACTACACGTATCTCCTGAACAAGGATGTGAACTTCATCCGCGAAGCCTATCCGTCAGCAGCGGATACTGGAGCGCCCCGGTACTACGCCATCTTTGGCCCCCGTTCTGACCTAGCTAAAGAGTTGAGCTTTATCGTTGGCCCGACTCCAGACGTTGCGTACGCGGCGGAACTGCACTACTACTTCTACCCGGAGAGCATTGTCACTGCCAGCGAGACGTGGCTCGGCGACAACTTTGACTCGGCGCTACTGAACGGTGCGCTGGTTGAGGCTATTCGCTTCATGAAGGGCGAACAGGATATGGTCAAGCTGTACCAAGATATGTACGCGCAGTCCATTGCTCTGCTCAAGAACCTTGGCGACGGCAAGCTGCGGCAAGATGCATACCGGGACGGGCAGCTTCGGATTGAGGTGAACTGATGGCAATCACCCAAGGCCAGACTGACAGCTTCAAGGCGGAGCTTCCGCAGGCGGTGCATGACCTCCTGACGGACGTAATCAAGATCGCCCTGTACACAAGTAGCGCTTCGCTGGATCAGACGACGACCGCCTACACGAGCGCAGACGAAGTTGTAGCGTCGGGGTACACCGCTGGCGGGGTGCAGCTTACGGGCGTGACGATAAACACCGCAGTTACCCCGTCGGCGCGGACTACGTATATAGACTTTAACGACGCATCTTGGACAGCGGCACTTACCGCCCGGGGCGCGTTGATTTACAATTCCAGCAAGGGCGGCAAGTCAATCGCGGTGCTGGACTTTGGGGCTGACAAAACGTCAACCACCACCTTTTTGGTCACTATGCCTGCCAACGCCGCAGACAGCGCGGTGATCCGAATGGTCACTTAGGAGCTATAAATGGCAGTATATAACAAGTACACGTCGGCGATTGAGCCGCTGTTGGAAGGCATTAACGCGGGTTCGGATGCGTGGAAAGTAGCCCTTGCCGCCACGGTCAACGCTGCGGATACCACGTTTACCCCCGGTACGACTGATCTTGCGACGGGCGGTGGGTATACCGCAGGGGGGAATGCTGCTACGGTAACGTCCGCAACTGTGTCCACAGGTATATATACCCTGATACTCAGCAGCCCCGCTGTGTGGACTGCTACGGGTGCGGGCTTCACCTTCCGGTACGCCATCCTCTGGGACTCCACGACCAGCACCCCTGTCGGGTACTGGGACTACGGCTCTTCGCAGGCGGTTGCCGCTGGCGAAACCGTTACGGTGACTCTCAACGGCACTACCGGCGTCTTCCAAGCAACCTGATAAATGGCTGATAACGTCACTCTCCCAGGAACAGGCTCGGTTGTCGGCACCGACGATGTTGGTGGCGTACAGTACCAGCAGGTCAAGCTGGTCGATGGCACGCTTGATTCCTCCACGCCTATCGGCACCAACAGCAACCCGCTGAAGGCCACCGGCCCCGACTGCGTTTCCCTGCTATCGACAACGATTACGGTAGAGGGCGCGTCGGCGTCGATGGACACTTCTGGATACGGCGCGGTGGTGGCGCAGATCAGCGGTGTGTGGCAGGGCAATTGCACGTTCGAGGCCAGTAACGACGGGACTGTCTGGGACACGGTTCTGGTGTTCAGTCGCGACAATTTGTCCTTGCAAGACATCATCACCAGCGGCGGGCTTTTCACCGTGCGCCCGAGCGGTCGGTACTTGCGCATCAATGTGCAAGAGATAAACGGATCGATGGTCATCAACGCGCTGGGCCGCGCTGCAGAGGGTATTGCTGCTGCAGACATTTTGTCGCTGGCGATGGATCGGCAGAACAATACGCCGCTGAATGTCTCGCTGCTGGGCACAAAACAAGACGCTCAGGGTGCGTTGATTCCTAGCGATGCGGCGGGGCCGTTTTATGCGACAGCAGTTGGGGCTATAAATTCAACCGTCATTGACACGCAAGGCTATCCATCTTTGACAGTTTCTGCGGTTGTTGGCGCTGGCACCGTTCAAGTTTATTTCTCTGATGATCAAAGATCATGGACAAATATTGTTCCAGCCGTTTACGGACAGGCAACCGGAGTAAATATGCCCAACGGAGGCACAGTTAGTGTTTCCGCAACAACTCCTTTAGTTGGTCAATGGCCGTGCGTTGGGCGTTACGCGCAAATACGATTCGGTTCTGTAACAACCGCACCCTGCACTGTTGTGGCCTATCTTCGCGTACATCCTACGCCACAGCAGATCGGCTTTAACGTAGCCGGGGGTGTTACCAATGTTTCATTGAGTGCCAGCACAACCTTGCTAGGTGATTTTGGACTTCAATATCGCGCATCTGCCACGGGCGCCGCCACGATCAGCAAATTTACCGCAGCAGCAACAACAAATGCTGCAAGCATTAAAGCATCTGCGGGTCGCGTGATTGGCTGGCACCTGTACAACACGACCGCCAGCGCCAAGTATTTTCGATTTTTCAACAAAGCATCGGCCCCAACGATGGGGACAGACTCGCCTGCCTTTGTGGTGGTAATTCCGGCCAACTCACAAGCGTTCAGTCAATACGCCGGTGGGCTTGCATTCGCCACTGGCATTGCCATCGCGTGTACGGGCGCGGTGGCCGACTTGGACACAACCGTCACTGCTGCGAACGATGTTCTCGGCGCATTTTTCTACGCATAACGAAAGGAGAGCAATATGCTTTCGCAAGGACAAGTAGGACCAATCACATCTACTGCAGACGGTGTACAGGTTGCTTTGCGGCAAGGCAAGCTGGGCGACCAGATCGTCAGCGAACTGCACGGCCGTTACTACGAAACGTGCTATCGCCGCAATCAGTTTTTTGCGGCAAACCCCACGGGCGTTACAACCGTTGCGTTCACCTCTGGTACGACCACGGCTCTGCTTGGAGTATGTGTGTCGAACCCGGTTGGATCGTCAATCAACTGCGTTCTTAACAAGTTTGGGTACTCATTTCCCGTGATAAACACTACGGTGAATGAGGTGCTGCTGGCCGTTGGTTATAACGCCGCAACAAACGTCACGCATACGACCGCTTTGACGACCCGCAATGGGTTTATTGGAGTTGGGGCCGCATCAGTTGCCTTTGCGGATGCGTCGTGGACATGCCCAACAGCCCCGAATACTTTGATGCTGCTTACGTCCATGCCATCAGCAACCACATTGCCTGCTGATACATACGGCGACTTTGAAGGCTCAATTATTTTGCCGCCCGGTGCATATGCCATGATTATCACAAGCGCGGCATCGGCGGTATCTGGTTTCAAGGCCAGCCTCGGCTGGGAGGAAGTCCCGGTATGAGTCTGAACTACGACGGGTCTCAGGTCGGCGTACCCTATGTCCGCGCGCCGCGCATCACCATCAACTACGCAGCAGACCGACGCACCACCGCGACCATTGAGCAGGCGCTTGCCGTCAAGCTGGCAGACGGAACGGTGCGAAACATTGAGCCTCTGCCGCCCATTACATGCGAGCTGGACTTCGCTGCAGACGGCGACACGCCCGTGCCAATGATCTCGCCCGACAACGCCGCCCCGCTGGGGACGGACACCACGCTCAACCAAGCGTTTTTGGCAGTGCTTGCCATCGTCCACGACCGGCAAATAAAGGCCGAGCAGGCTTAAAGTTAAAGGAGCGGCAGTATGTCGCTGCTGCTTTTATTTAACCAACCAGCAGGCGGGGCGTATGTCCTCGCAGGCGATACTGGTAACTATTCGGTAACGGGCCAAGCGGCCACGCTGCTCCGCAGCACGCTGGTTACCTCTGACAGCGGCGCGTACTCCGTTACTGGGCAACCGGCGACGATTACTAAGTCGCGTATCCTTACCGCTGATAGTGGGTCATACCTCCTTAGCGGGCAAGCGGCTACGCTGCTGCGTTCCAGAGTCCTGATTGCGGAAACTGGCTGGGCCACCGGGGCTTGGGGCCAGAACGTATGGAACGTAGGTGTTTGGGGCGGGCTACCAAGTACTGGCTACAACCTAACAGGGCAAGCGGCTACTCTTAGCAAGGGGAAGTCCTTAGTAGCAGACAGTGGCTCGTACGCAGTTAATGGGCAACCGGCGACGATTACCAAGTCGCGTATTCTTGTCGCCGCCAGCGGCTCGTACTCGGTCAATGGTCAGGCAGCTACCCTTAGCAAAGGAAAGACCCTTGTAGCCGCCAGCGGCTCGTATTTGGTCAGCGGGCAGGCAGCTACGCTGCTGCGTAGCAAGCTACTTACTGCCGCCAGCGGCTCGTATTTGGTCAGCGGGCAGGCGGCTACGCTGCTGCGTAGCAAGCTACTTACTGCCGCCAGCGGCTCGTATTTGGTCAGCGGGCAAGCAGCCGCTCTTAACAAAGGGAAGACCCTTGTAGCTGCCAGCGGCTCGTATTCAGTCAATGGTCAGGCAGCTACCCTTATTAAAGGCAGGGCGATATCCGCCGCCAGCGGCTCGTACTCGGTCAATGGTCAGGCGGCTACCCTTAGCAAGGGGAAAATACTAGCTGCTGAGAGTGGTTTGTATGTTGTTGTCGGGCAGTCGGCAACGATTCGACCGCGTGTCTGGGAGCCGATTGACGACACCGAAACCGCTAACTGGGTGGATATAAACAACACGCAGGCACTGGGTTGGGTGGATATAAGCACTCCCCAAACCCCCGGGTGGACGCCTATAATTGGGGAACCGGCTCCGTCATGGAGCGACATCGACGACACTGAGACTGCCGACTGGCAGGAAATCCAGACCGTTTAGGAGCAAGTATGCCGTATACATCTCTACTGGGGCTTTCCCTTCCGACTACAGGCAGTCTGTCTGGTACATGGGGCGATGAGGTCAACAACGCTATTACGTCGCTGCTAGACTCGGCAGTTGCCGGAACCACCACGCTATCGACTGATGCAGATGTAACGCTGACCTCCACTGACGGGTCTGCAAACCAAGCACGCTCGGCAGTTATCCTGTGGACAGCAGGCGGCTCGGTAACCCGCAACGTCACGGCACCGGCCCGAAGCAAAGCCTACGTTGTCATCAACGCCACCTCCGGGTCGCAGTCCATCGTTATTCGGGGGTCGGGGCCGACAACCGGGGTCACGGTTGTGGCGGCGGAAAAAGCAATTGTTGCGTGGAACGGGTCGGACTTTGTAAAGATTAGCAGTAGCGCAGTATCTGGTAGCGCACTAAGCGCAGTCACCGCAGCTACCACCTCGGCTACGATTGCCAATGGCAACAACCCGATTGCGTGGAACTGGACTCAGACCACCGCGTCTCAAACCGGCTTTGCAATTGGCGAGACGACGGCGAGTACCGGCGGCGCGGGCAGTCAGGTGCTGCACAAAATTGGAACGCTGGCGGCATCGACTGCCGACCCGTTGCAGGTTCAAACGCGAGGTGTAGACACGATTCGCATTTCACGAACCGGCACGGTAACAATTACGGGCCTTAATGGGGCTACTGGTGGAGGCGCGGCAGGAAGTGACGTAACAATTACTGCTGGGCAAGGCGCGGCTACATCGAATGGCGGCACCGCCTATATTACCGGCGGGGCCGGGGGGGCTACTTCAGGCTCTGGGGGGGCTGCAGGTGTTTATGGTGGGAACGCAACAGCAGGGACATTTAGTGGTGGGTCTGCGAGTGTAGTAGCGGGGGCTGGTTCAGGCGGGTCTTCGGGCGGTAATGTGGATATTACTGGGGGTATAGGCGGTGCCACGGGCCAAGGGGGACTAGTAAATATTACGTCCGGTGCCGCTGGAAATAGTGGCGCTGGTGGGCCTAGTGGGGCTATAACCATAACCAGTAACGCGCTAGGTACAGCCTCTGGAAATGTAAATGTTTCTGTAGCTACGCCGTCTAGTGCAACTGGACTTGCCGGAATTTTGACGCTGCAAGGTGGCTCATCAAAGACCACCCAAAGTGGCAATTCAGGCGGCGTAGTCATTAATGGCGGAAACGCTGGTGCAGTTGCCTCCATTGCAGGCGGTCCTGTGGTAATTGCTGCTGGGGCAGGCTCGACAACGACTACTGGTGGTGTGGGGGGCGCGTTGACTCTCACTGCTGGTACAGGTGGCCTTGCTGTTGCCGGAGGCGCTGTATCTATTACTGGGGGCACAGGCGGAGCATCTGGCGGCTCTGGTGCCCAAGGCGGAGCAGTATCCTTAACCGGAGGTACAGGAGGTGGGTCTTCTGGTCCGGGTGGGGATGTAACAATTGCTGGCGGCTCTGGTGGCGCTACAGCTTCCCAAGGTGGTACCGTAACAATTTCTGGCGCTAATGGGAAAGGTGCAAACCTTTCTGGCTACGTGACAATTAACGCGGGAAGTTCAACTGGAACTGGTTTAGCCGGAATATTAGCATTAAATGGCGGGACATCAAGAGCCGCCCAATCTGGTAATTCCGGTGGCATCGTCTTAACCGGCGGCGCTGCCGGTCCGATTGCTTCCGTTGCCGGTGGTCCTATTGTTCTCACCGCTGGCACAGGCTCCACAACCACAACGGGTGGCGTAGGTGGAGCCGTAACCATCACTGCGGGTGCTGGGGGTCTTGCAGCTACGGGGGGCGCAGCGACATTAGCCGCAGGCAATGGAGGCGCAACTGGTGCAGGCGGAGCGGTAGCCATCACAGCGGGCAACGGTAACAGTGCAGCAGGCGGCGACATCACCCTGACAACCGGCACGGGTTCTACCAACGGCGCAGTAAACTTCGTGAACACGAACGTGGCAAATGGCACCGTGGCAACTACACTCACCTCGCTTGGGCCAACGGGTGCAAGCACAACCGTCGTCGGCTGGCTGAAGATCAAAGTCGGCGGCACCACTCAATACATTCCCTACTGGTAAAAACATGACTGATGAACTCGAACTGAACGCGCGTTTTGAACTGCTGATTGCCCAGCGCAACAACGCCCTGAACCAAAACGTACTGGACGCCGGGACGATTGCGTCCCTGCAAGCAAAGATTAAGGCGCTTGAGGCGATGGCCCCAGCACCAACCCCCGAAGACAAAGCTAACGCAAAGGAGCAGATTGATGGCTAACTATCAAGAGACTCAAGTCACCGGCACCAAGTGGCAGCGATGCAATCAGGTGCTTATCAACAACCCGTACAACACGACCCCCGCCGTTGCGTTCAAAGAAGAGACGGTTGTTGTTCTGGACAGCGGCGTTTTCATTCAGTCGCAATCGGGACTGGCCTGCGACTTCGATCCGCAGGGGGTTATCAACCTGCGCGACCCGGCCACTGGTGCGCTAACCGGCCAAACGATGTCGCAGCAAGACGTTTATGTCGCTCTGTACAGTATGTACCTCCAGCTTGCAGAGCAGCGTGATCAAGCCGCGCCGTGAACTGGTCTGACGCACTCAAAGCCGTAATCCCTATAGTGGTAGCCAGCCTAGCGTGGCTACTCGGCGAAGTGTCGTCCTTCAATACCCGCCTGACCAAGATTGAGGGCAACATGCCCGCCCTGATTACCGCCACCGGGGTGCCGACTGACAGCCCCATCTCGGCAGAAAAGCGCCACGCACTGAAGGAAGAGATTTACAGGGACCTCCACGACTTGCAGGTTCGCCTCAAGCTGATGGAAGAAAGAGCGAAGGTGAAATGATGTTTGCTGCACTGTTGTCGTTTCTGGGCGGGTCTGTATTCCGGATGATCTGGGGCGAAGCCTCGGCATTCATCAACAAGAAGCAGGACCACAAGCATGAAGTCGAGATGCTGCAACTCCAGTCCGAGCTTGACGACAAGGCCCACCAGCGTGCGCTGGAAGCGCAGCGTGTGCAGGCTGAACTGGGCATCAAAACCATCGAAGCACAGGCCATAGCGGCAGTAGATAAGTCAGAGGCAGACGCATTTGGTATGGCAGTCGCGCAGGCGTTCAAGCCTACTGGGTACTCTGTCGTAGATATTTGGAACGGCGTCATTCGCCCCTGCGCTGCAACAATCGCGCTCACCCTCTGGGTAATGAAGCTGTATGCCAACAAGTTTGTGATGGACGACTGGGACCGCGAACTTGGCGGCGCAGTGCTTGGCTTTTTCTTTGCTGACAGGTCATTAGGGAAGCGCGGAAAATAGTCAGGCCGCATCCTCCGGTAGGTCTTTCCACCGAACATTGTCTTTTATAAGGTCTATCGTGCTAGATGAAACACCGGCCACAACGGATAATGCATTTGCGCTTACGCCTTGGCGAAGAAGCCTTCTAATGTAGACAACTTGTTTGCTTGTAAGTTTATGATTGGGTTGCATTTCTCCGCGAAGGCTTACCAATCCTGTACGCCACTGATGCTTTGTGTTGTCCGCAAGGCTAATCCACTCCAAGTTTTCAATGCGGTTGTCAGTTTTTACGCCGTTTATATGGTTTATGGTAAGGTCTTCGGCGTATCCCGGAACGAACGCCATGCCGATAAGACGATGCACAAGATGCTTAATGCGCTTACCGTTTTTTGCCGCAGAAACTTCCAGATAGCCAGTTCTGGTTTTTGTTTGTGCCAACGGCTTTTCTTGAAAAGAGGCTGTAAACGTCTGGTTTTTTCCGTTTCGCGTTCGCGTGTACGTACTTGTGTGCGCTGGAGTTCTAATTTCACCAGTGGCACAAACAATCCAGTCAATTCCTTTAGAGTGAATAGTGGTAGGGGCGCTCATAACTGTCCTCCAAGTACAGTTGGGATTATAGCATGGCAACAGTAAGAGATGACGCGTTACTAATTGCGGCTGCACTATGTCGTAGATTTGAGGGCCTTTACCTTCGTCCTTACTTGTGCCCCGCCGGAATTCCCACAATTTCTTATGGGACCACAGCCTACGAGAACGGCGTCAAGGTAACGCTGGCAGACCCCCCGGTGACCAAAGAGCGTGCAGAGCAGTTGCTTATGCACGAACTCATGGACATCTACCCCAAGGTACTCAGGCTCTGCCCCGGTCTGTCGGAACTCGGCCCCGGCCCTACGGCGGCTATTCTGGACTTCACATACAACCTCGGTACTGGTAGACTTCAGTCCTCAACACTCCGTAAGAAGATCAACTCCGGAGAACTTGAAGCGGCGCGAGAAGAACTTGGGAAGTGGGTGCGCGGTGGGGGCAAGGTTCTCCCCGGACTGGTCAAACGCCGCGACGCCGAAGCCCTATTGTTGAGGTAGCCATGCCCTTACAGAAGATCACACTCAGGCCGGGTGTAAACCGAGAGAACACGCGCCTGACTAACGAGAATGGTTACTACGAGTCGGAGAAGATTCGTTTTCGGCAGGGCACGCCAGAGAAGATCGGCGGCTGGCAGCGTATCTCCAACAATACCTATATCGGTACGTGCCGCTCACTGTGGAACTGGACCACGCTGGCTGGCGCAAACCTCATGGGTGTCGGTACAGAGAGCAAGTTCTACATCGAACAGAGCGGTTCGTACTACGACATTACCCCGCTGCGGGCAACTGTTTTGCTGGGCACAAACCCGTTTACGACGGTACTGAACTCACCTACGGTCACCGTGACAGACGCCGCCGGGGGGTTCTCCGTTGGAGACTACGTTACGTTTTACGGGGCCACGGCTGTCGGCGGGCTGACGCTGAACGGCGAGTATAAGATTCAGACCGCGCCTACTAGCTCCACGTACACCATCACTGCGTCGGGCAACGCTTCGGCCAACGCGTCGGGTGGGGGTACTGCCGTCTACGCTGCCTACCAGCTTCATATTGGAGACGGCTTGAATACCCCGGCGGCAGCTTGGGGTGCGGGGGCATGGAATTCTGGTAACTGGGGCGGTGCGGGTCTGTCGGCGGCGTCTACGCTGCGTATCTGGTCGCAGTACAACTTTGGCGAGAACCTGATCTTCGGGCCGAAACAGGGAGCCATGTATTACTGGGCGGCGGGGTACGTTCCTAATCTCGCGTCCCCAACAACCTGCACGATATCCAACGCAACGCCGGGGCTTGTGACCTTGACGACCAACACAGGCTACCCGATTCCGGCCAATACGCCAATCATGTTCAATACGACGGGGGCGCTTCCCGCGCCGCTGATTCCGCAGACGATTTACTACACCAAGTACGTAACGGCAACCACGTTCAACCTAGCCACAACTTCGGGCGGGGCGGCTATCAATACGACGACCGTGGGTTCTGGTACGCACACCATCTCCATCCGGGCCGTGCCGGTATCGTCGCTCACAGGAGCCAACTCCGTCCCGCTCACTCAGAACACGCTGATTGTGTCGGACACTAGCCGCTTTACGCTCATCTTTGGAACCAACGACTACCTCAGTACCGTGTACGACCCTATGCTGGTGCGGTGGTCTGATCAGGAGAGCGTGACCGAGTGGGTGCCCGCTGCAACTAACCAAGCGGGCAGTATCCGCCTTTCGCATGGTTCGCTGATCACCAGCGTCTTGCAGGCTCGACAGGAAATCTTGGTCTGGACGGACGCGGCGGTGTATTCGTTGCAGTACCTCGGACCTCCGGGCGTGTGGAAGACGCAGCTTCTGTCCGACAACATCTCGGTAGCGAGTCTTAACGCCACTGCGTACGCCAGCGGCGTGTCCTACTGGATGGGTACGGACAAATTCTATAAGTACGACGGTACGGTTCAGACGCTTCGCTGCGACCTTCGGCAGTACGTCTACGGAGACATAAACAAGGCGCAGGCGTCGCAGATCTTTGCGGGGACTAACGAGGGGTTTAACGAAGTCTGGTGGTTCTATTGCTCCTCTACCAGCAACACCATAGACAAGTATGTCGTCTATAACTACGCAGAAGATTTGTGGTACTTTGGTTCGATGGCGCGTACTGCATGGCTAGATACGTCGCTTAGGGATTACCCTGTAGCGGCCACCTACAGTCAGGTCTTGGTGAACCATGAGTACGGCGTTGATGACGGGGAACCGGCTGTTCCTATTGCCATTGACTCTTACATCACGACTTCGCAGTTCGACATTGGCGACGGGCACAACTTTGCGTTTGTCTACCGGCTGCTGCCTGACTTGACGTTCAGGGGGTCTACGGTGGATGCGCCATCCGTGACGATGTCTTTGCAGCCGTTGAAGAACTCCGGTTCGGGGTACACCACCCCGCCATCTGTGGGCGGCATAAGCACTAGCGCGGATGCAACCGTTTCGCAGACTGCGGGGACTACCCCGCCGGTCACCTCTGTGCAAGTTGACCAGTACACCGGGCAGATCTACATCCGCATCCGCGCACGGCAGATGTCCATGAAGTTGCAGGCTAACGGGCTTGGAGTGCAGTGGCAGATGGGTTCCACGCGCATCGACCTCCGAAACGACGGCAGACGCTGACCTATGGCCCTGATCGTCACCTCCGACTACGAGCTACAGCACACGGTAGCCCCACGCCTGCCCAAAGCACCGCCGCAGTACCAAGCGCAATACCAAGACCAACTGACTAATGTCCTGCGGCTGTACTTCAACCAACTCGACCAAATCATAGGGCAGCTTATGACCGGCACCACTTCGACTGTTCCGGTAAGCATCGACGGAACCAATACCGACGCCTTTGGGCGGTTGCGGGTCAGCAGCCCGTATACCCTCTTCGATAGCCAGAACCGCTTCGCTGCCGACAACCAGTTTGATACGGCACTGACGGGCACGGGTTCATCTACGTGGCAAGTCAACAAGTCTGCGGTGGACATGGCGGTTACTGCTGGTGGAGTTGGCTCCGTTGTACGGCAGACGTACAGGGTTTTCCCTTACCAGCCCGGTAAAGGTTTGTTAGTGCTTGCTACGTTCGTAATGGACGGCAGCACGGCCACGACGCTTACGCAGCGGGTAGGCTATTTTGGCACCCAGAACGGCGTGTTCTTCCAGAAGGTTGGCAGCACCAACTCTTTTGTCCTGCGCTCATACACATCTGGCTCTGTCGATGATTCCCGCACGGTTAACCAGTCTGCATGGAACGGCGACAAGCTGGACGGCACAGGGGATAGTGGGTATGTGCTGGACCCCTCCAAGTCGCAGATTCTGTGGATGGACTTCGAGTGGCTGGGCGTTGGGTCAGTTCGGTGCGGGTTCATCATCGACGGGCAGTACATCGTCTGCCACACGTTCAACAACGCCAACTCCATCACTGGCGTGTATATGACAACCGCAATCCTGCCCGTGCGGTACGAGATAACCTCAACCGTCGCCGTTGCGGCTACGCTGACCCAGATATGCTGTTCTGTAGTCTCTGAGGGCGGGTACGAGCAGACATCAATCGCCCACGCAGCTAGGCGCACAGCCGTACTGACTACGATTGGAACTACCTTCCTTCCGCTGGTGTCTATCCGTATCGCGTCCACTGCACTGGGTGCTGTGGTGCTGCCAAGCACGATTTCTGTAATACCAACCACCAGCCAAAACTACGAGATTGCTTTGGTGAAGAACCCCACCCTGACGGGCGCGTCTTGGGCTTCGGTTCCAACGGACAGCAATGTGCAGTACGATGTGGCTGCTACCGCAGTTACCGGCGGCTCCATTGTGCAGACGCAGTACGTTACTTCCAGCGGCAGCGGCGGAACCGGCACGGTGAGCGTACCTACTGGGTACAACTGGGACTTGCAGCTTGGCGTTTCGTTGACCAGCGTTAGCGATATCTACACTATCCAGATCAGAACTGTTTCTGGAGCTACGACGGGTGACGCTTTTGGAACCCTGTCTTTCTACGACTTGACGCAGTAGCTGCACTAAAACACGAACAAAGGTAGAACGACATGGACGGCGGGTCAAAAACAAAGGGCGTGCAGCATTTCGAAGGTGGGGGCAGCGCTGAGAACTTTGATAACTCAACCGGCCTTCCACTGGGGTACTACTGGGTTGGTAGTGGTGAATCCGGTCACATGGAGCAGATTCCGCTGCCTGATTTCCCCGGTCAATATGACCCCGAAAAAGACCCAAATCTTTTGCCGGGTGGTTGGGCATATGGCGGCTATGGCCCAATTATTGCAAATATGCCAACTGGGGGAGGAGGTAGCCCGGACGCGGGGTACGAGCCGAGGTTTCAATCTGCTCCGATGGAGTTGACCGGGTACAGCAGGTATCTCGGCAACAATATGGTCGCGGTGTACGACACCTCTGGTAAGTATCTGTACTCCTACGACCAAGGTGGCGACGGTTTAGGGGCACTTGGGTTCATACTTATAGTTGGCGCAGCAGTCCTTGGCGCACCATATATCGCGGAGCTTATCGGCGGCTTTGGAGCACCTACTGTTGGAAGTGCCCTTACGGAAATGGGCGTTGCAGAGCTTGCAGGCTCAATGTCTGCTGAGGCGTTAGCTACAGCCGCTACAGAATTGACCGTAGCCTCGGCTTCGCCCACGGTGGCGGCTACGATTGAAGCAGCGCAACTTGCCGGACTGACCGGGGCGACTACAGCGGCGGAAGCAGCGGGGCTGACTGGAGCTACAACGGCTGCGGAGACTGCGGCAGCTACAACGGCTGCGGAAACTGCGGCAGCTACAACGGCTGCGCCCGCAGCTACAACGGCGGCAACAACTGTCGCACCGGCGGCGGCAGCGGCCCCAGCGGCAACTCCGGGGTTCACGTTCTCCAACTTGGTTTCAAACCCCGGGCTGACCATTGGAAAAGCGCTCGGTATAACAAACCCCATTGCGGCGCAGTTCGTAGGAAATACCATTGTCAATACCGCCATGAACGGTGGCGACATCGAAGCGGCGGCAAAGGGTGCCATCATCAGCACCGGCATAGGCGTTGCCGCAGACAAACTCTCCCCCGCCCTCACTACGGCGCTCAAAGACGTAGACCTACCCCCTGCCGTCAAAGAAGCTGTAGTAAAAGGAACGACTAACGCGGCCAAGGCGGTAGCCACCGCAGTAGTTACCGGGCAAGACCCCGCCGCTGCGTTTATTAACTCGGTAGCTACATCCGCCTTCTCAGAAGTTTCTAAGCAGATGGGCGGCACGGGGCTTCCGCCCCAAGCGCAGAACGTGGCAATGGCCGCAGCGGTTGCGTCTTTGCGGGGCCAAGATATTACGCAAGCTACGCTTAACGCGGCGCTGAAAGAAGCAATCAAGACCACAGCAGACTACGCTGACAAAGCGCTCGGCTTGGGCGGGCTGACTCCAGAGCAAATCTCCGCCGCGTACCGCGATGCTAGTCGCCGTCTGGATGTTCCGCAGACAGCTATCCCTGCCCAGCAGGTAGACGCCGCAGTTACCACCATTATTGCGGAAAACGAGCTTCCACCCCTCCCCCCGCCACAAGAAACGGCGGCTGCGGAGCCTGCTATTGAGACCGTCCTGACAGACGCCGGATTGGTTCCGGGCCTGCCGCAAGGGATCGACACAGACTTTAAGCTGACTCCGGACTTGCCGCAAGAGACAGTCAATGCCATTTTAGGCCCCCAGACCCCTGCCGAAGGGACGCAGTACGCCGCAGTAGATTCTGGGGTGGTATCCGATGCAGGCCCGCAAGGGGAGCCGACGATTGCACCTGAGCCTCCACCTGAGCCGGAATTAGTAGCCACTGACATAACGGGCGAACCGGCTACCAGCAATACGGTTTCTAATGCTGCGAACCAAAACCTGCTGGCTGATGCGGGCGACACTGACGCGCAGGCTACCTTGATATCGGAGCCTACCACGGTCATTGCGGTCGATGCTGATACGGGTACTGCTCTGGTAACTACGCCAGATGGAAGTGTAAATATCGTAGAAAACCCGGATAACGTATTCCAAGTTGGCGACACTATTCCTGTAGATGTAACCCCGCCAGTTAGCTCGGAGACGTTCTACAACGAATACGCATCTGGGGAGCCTCCACCTGCGGAACAGCCGTTGGAGATGAGCGACCTATTTGGGCCTCCCGAGCCTCCACCTGCGGAACAGCCGTTGGAGATGAGCGACCTATTTGGGCCTCCCGAGCCCCCACCTGCGGAACAGCCGTCGGAGACGTTCTACGACCAATTTACGGGTATGGAGCCCCCACCTGTAGATGTAACCCCGCCAGTTAGCTCGGAGACGTTCTACGACCAATTTACGGGTATGGAGCCCCCACCTGCGGAACCCACACCTCCGGATTTGAGCGAACTTTACGGGCCGCAGCCCGTATCTAACGCGGCAAACCAAAACTTGCTGTCAAACGAAGAGGCGCAGACCAGCTACATAACCGGCCCGACTACGGGTTCGGATGACTTCCCCAACGCTACGACTACGGAGACTATCACCGATAGCCCGCAGAGCGACTACATAACCGGCTCACTTACAGGTACTGACACCGAGCCAAACGCTACGACTACGGAGACCATCACCAGCCCGACTGCGGACCCGACGGACGCACAGACCACGTACATAACCGGCCCAACTACAGGCGCGGACACTTTCCCCAACGCCACGACTACGGAGACTATTACCGACAGTCCGCAGACCACGTACATAACTGGCCCAACGACGGGGGCAGATACCAAGCCAAACGCCACGACTACGGAGACTATTACCGAAGGAGCGCAGGCTACGCCTATAACCGGCCCAACCACGGGCGCGGACACTTTCCCCAACGCCACGACCACGGAAACCATCACCAGCCCAACTGATGATCCGACGGGTGCGCAGACCACATACATAGGCGATTCCAACGCGGCGAACCAGAATACCATCACCAGCCCAACTGATGATCCGACGGGTGCGCAGAGTGACTACATAACCGGCCCAACTACGGGCGCGGATACGCCGCCCAATGCGACGACTACGGAAACCATTACTGGCGGGACGGGGGGTACTGGGGGTACTGGGGGTACTGGCGGTTCCGGTACTGGCGGGACGGGTGGCTCGGGTACTGGGGGTACTGGTGGCTCGGGCGGCGGCTCGGGTGCGGGTACGCGGACAGTTCTTATGCCGTTTGGAACCGCGCAGGCTCCACTGGCTGCACCTAAAGAGCCAAAACTCGCCGGGGCCGCAGGTTGGGCGGATGAAGAGGGGCCGATTGACTACACACCCTTCGAGTACGTAGCCCGCAAAATAGCCGCCGATGAGGCTAAGAACACTACTAAAATGGCACAAGGTGGCTCTGTGGACGAAATACTTGCGCTTCTCGGTGTTACCAGCCAAGATGACGCTTATTCCACAGGCGATGCGTACCTCGATGAGTTACTGCGCACACTACGATAGAGAGGCGAGATATGGATGACGAATATAACTACGTTCTTGACGAGCCTACTGACACCTCTACGGACACCCCTACTTACACCTATACTGACACCCCTACCGACACTTCCGGTACGCTATCCGCCGGGGATCAAGAGTTCCAAGACTTTATGTCTGGCGCTGCGGGGGACCAAGAGTTCCAAGACTTTATGTCTGGCGCTGCGGGGGATCAGGACTTCGAGGATTTCATGACTGAGGCCGCAAAGGCCGATCCAGCGGCTAAAGGGATTTTGGCATCCGCAATTAAAGCCTTTGGGGCGGGGGCGAAAGATTTCATAAAAAAATACTTCTACAACTCAGAGACAGGGAAGTTTAATTTTGCGGGGGTAGCCACTGCGGGGCTTGCGCTTTATTCCCTGCTTGGAAAAGGCAGTGAAGTTGAAAAAGGCGGTTACAACACGCCTGTACCTACGTTCACGGCAACGCGCAAGCAAGTACAATACGACGATACCAACCGCCGCCCCGGCGCAGGCGGACGGAGTTACTTTACCCCCACGCAATTCACTGCGCCCGCAGATGCTGGTACAGCGCAGTCCACAGCCGACACGCAGGCTCAGGGCATCCTAGCGGGGTACACTCCCCGTGCTGCGGAAGTAAACCCCTATGCGGGCAAATTCAGGACGCCGTGGGAAGCCCCCCCGGCGGCTACCGCCCCCGCTGCAACGGCCCCAGCCTCTGGGGTGGCGCAACTCATGCCGGTTCCCAACGCAGCGACCTACGATCCAGTAACCGGAGTTAAGACTATGGCAGACGGTGGTATTGCTGCATTGGCGCGAGGCCGGTACCTTGCGGGTAAGACTGACGGTATGGCGGACAAAATCCCAACGTCCATTGATGGCAAAGACCCCGCTGCCTTGAGCCACGGTGAGTTCGTTATCCCCGCCGATGTAGTGTCGCATTTAGGCAACGGAAACTCTGAAGCTGGCGCAGAAAAGCTCTACGCCATGATGGACAAGGTTCGCAAGGCCCGTACCGGCACTACCCAACAAGGCAAACGGATTAACCCGGACAAATTTATGCCGGGAGGTCTGGCGGGGTATGCGGGCGGCGGCGCGGTGAAGAAGTTTGATGGAACCTCCGGAAGTCTTGTACCTACGACAACGTCAACGACAGCGCCAACGACGACCGCGCCAAATATGTCCACCTCATCCAGTCTGTCTCCGTGGGCGGGTCCGTATGTCACTAACATGCTAGGCAGGGCCGAGGCTTTGGGTTCGGAGCCGTACCAAGCGTATACCGGCCCCCTGTCTGCTGGGGCGTCTGATCTTCAAAACCAAGCCTTTGCAGGTATCGGTACGCTGGCAGGTGCAGGGTACACCCCCACTACCTACTCGGGCGGCACGTTCGGTGCCCAGCAAGCCCAGCAGTACATGAACCCCTACATCCAAGCTGCGCTCGACCCCCAGTTGGCGGCAATGCGTCGGGAGGCCGACATTCAGCGTACCAATAGGGCGGCGAAAATGACCCAAGCAGGCGCGTTTGGCGGCACCCGGCAGGCTGTTGAGGACGCGCTGGGTACTGAATCGTTGCAGCGGCAGCAAGCCCAGACTATTGGAACCGGCTACCAAACTGCTTTTGACAAGGCAATGGGGCAGTACAACACGGATCAGGAGCGCAGGCTGGGTGCAGAGAAAGCTACCGAAGCCTCCCGGCAGTACAGTTCGGACTTCGGTCTCAAGTCGCTGGACGCTATGGCGAGGTTGGGCCAGACACAGCGTGATATTGAATCTGAGGGCATTGCAGCAGATAAGGCTGAGTTCGAGCGGCAGCGTGACTACCCGGCGTCCATGATTAAGTTCCAGCGCGATCTGGTTACGGGGCTTCCGATTACCACTACGGATACGTCTGCAACCACCGATGCAATTGGCCGAATCAGCGGGCAGATCAACGACTTAGTTGGGCTGTATAAGACTCTCTCCGCGCTGGGTCAGTGATAGCTAAAGGACTGCCATGAATCTTGTACGACTCCAAGACGAACTCCGGGGACTTCCGCTCCCCGTGTTGGACGCGAAAGCCAAAGGGCAAGACCCGCAGACGCCGCCGTGGCTGGCTACCGCTGTTCTGAACGAACGGCTGGCTGCGAATGAAAAAGCTGACCTAGCCCGAGGGGCCGCGCAGGGAGATAAACCTAGCGTTGCGGAACAGCTTCAGCAAAAGGCCGGACTTATGGCCCTGCAAGATCAGCAACAGCAGCAAGCCCAGCAGCAACTCATGCAGCAGATGGCCCAAGCCCCGCAGCCCGCGCCAGAAGGCATTCCCCAGCCGGAAGCCCAGCCTCAACCCGCGCCGTTTATGGCCGCTCGTGGGGGCCTCGCACGGCTACCCGTAGACCCCCGGATGTTTAACTACAAAGAAGGCGGCGTGATTGGGTTTGCTACGGGCGGAGATCCAAACGCAGCGCTACGGGAGTTCCTAAAAAGTATTGGTAAGACTGCGTCCGAGTTTGCGAATGCTGACCCGGGCACGCGGAAGTCAATTCTTGACGCATTCAGAGCCGCCACACAGGGACCGCCTGCCCCTGCTCCTGCTCCTGCTCCTGCTCCTGCTGCGGTGCCTAGAGGGGGGTACGCGCAGCAGCCCAACCCGCGCGGGCTTGAAGTTCTTAGGACCGCGCTAAAACCCGGGCCGCTTGCAGGGCTTGCCGCTGGCGCGGGACTAAGCTATGGGGCCGCTAACGCTTTGCAGAATATGTCTCCGGAGCAGCGAGGGATGCTGGAAAGTGCTGGCGGCGGGGACGATACGGCGTTTGCGGCTGCGATTCTGAACGCGGCACAACCCTCTGAAGCAGCGGCGAAAGCCCCAAAAGCCGCACGCGCCGCTCCGAGCCTCCCCCCTGAGAGTGGTGATATGGGTGCTAGGGATATGAGCCGTGGGTTGCCTGCCGCGCCCGCCGCCTTGGGGGGCGTCCCCCCGGAGCGTGGTGATATGGGCGCTAGGGATATGCGCCGTGGGCTACCCGCAGCCCTTCCAAAAGTCCCCGCCGCTATGCCCCCCGCTGCACAAGCACCCGCAACTCAGCCTCCGGCAGCGCCAACCGAGCTTGAACGGATGCAGTTGGAGACGCTTAAGGCCGAGCCAAAAGCGATGACGGTAGATGAGGCGAGGAAAGAATTCAACGCTACTAGGCCCGACTTGCTAAAGACGCCCGCTGGGCTGGAGCAGCTTGCACGGCTTAAAGCGCAGCAAGAAGCCTACGACAAGACTAAAGAAGATCGTGGGGTTGAGCGCCTTATGCAGGTTCTGAGCGCCCGTGCGCGGGGCGGACTTGGTGGGTTTGGTACTGGCTATCTGAATGCAGTCACCGGAGAGCGTGCAGCCGATGCAGCGCAGGCCGCGTACCAAGACAAGGTAATGACCGCCGTTGAAGCCGCGCGTCGTGGCGAAGCTACTAAGGAGCAGGAAGAGCTTCTGAAGACCTTGGGCGAAAGCCGTAAGACCGCCGCAGAGAACCAGCGTAACCGTACAACTGCGCTTACCAGCGCGGTGGGTCACGAACTGACAGCACGGTCTGCAAGAGAGCAAAACGCATCTCAAGAAAGAATTGCAGAAGCCCGAAACGCGACGAGCCTCCAAGTTGCGAGAATACAGGATGCAGCTACAAGATTTGCGGCTGAAGGCCGTATCGGTAGCGCCGATGCTAGACAGACTTTGGCCACAGCAAGAGCGCAACTGGATAGCGTGCAGAAAGAGCTTACTGAACTGTCGAAGAACGCCTTTATTAAGGCGAACGCAGAGCGCATAAAAGAGCTTCGCCCACAGCTTGACTCGCTGCGCCAAGCAATTGCGGTATTGGAAGGCGGCGGTACAATGCCCGAACGCCCCGGCGCGGCAACAACAAAAGCAGCCCCGGTGTTGAAGTACAACCCCGCAACGGGGAAGATTGAATGAGGTAGGTTATGCCGTATACGGTTGCTTTGCCCGACGGGCGCATAGTCGAGTTTCCTGACGACGTATCGAGGGACAAAGCAGCCGCAATAATCCAGCAACAGTTCCCGGCGCTGGCACCCAAACCCGCTCCAACCACGATGTTGGGGCAGGCCAAAGAGTTTTTCAAAGGCATCCCAGCCGGGGCCGTAGGTCTGCTTGAGAGCGCCGCTACGGGCGCGTCCGCGCTGCTGCCCGAGGAAACTGAGAAAGCTGCCCGGGAGAAAATCAAGAGCGTAGCCACTGCGGCGAAGCAGCCGTTTGCTGCGACCCCGGGGTATGAGGAGGCGGTTGGTAGGAAATTTGGAGAAGCCGTCGGGTCTACCGTGCCGTTCTTTGCAGCAGGCCCGCTTGGTACCGCAGGTAGGGTAGGTGCTACTGCCTTGGGTGTGGGTGCCGGAGCAGGCGAAGCCCGAGTACGCGCCGAAGAAGGTAAAGCAGAAGCCGGGGGCCGGGGCACCGCCACCGCGCTGGGCGCAGTAGTGGGTGCTACTGAGATGCTGCCGGTGTTTAAGTTTATCGAGCATCTCGGTAAACCGCTGGTGGATGGTATTACAAGCCAGATTCGCCGTGCCCTAGCAGCAGGTGGCGCAGAAGCCGCACAGGAAGCCGCCGCACAGATTGCTCAGAACCTTATTGCCAAAGGCATTTACAAACCCGAGCAAGCCGTCATCGAAGGTACCGGGGAGGCCGCTGCTTATGGCGGTGCTACTGGTGCGCTTATCCAAGCGCTTACGGATATGGCTCTCGGGCGACGCGCAAAAGCCCCCGCCCCTGCAACGCCACCCACGCAAGAACCCGTAGGTACCCAAGGTGAGATGTTTAGCCCCGCAGAAATGGGTCAGGGTCGAGCGCCGAGAGTTAGCCAACCACCTGCCGCACCCACGCCCCCTGAAAAACCGGCGGTTCCGGAAGGGCAGATGGACCTTGGGTTGGACTATCAACGAGACGTAGAGCAGTTGTATCTTGAGCGGGAACGCCTTAAGCAGGGCGCGCAAACTCCAGAGGTAAAGCAGCGGATTGCGGACCTTAGCGCTCAGATTCGCAGCTACGAGGAAATGAGCGTTGCAGAGCAACGCGCACAGGTAGCGGCTGATGCAGAGCAGGCTCGACAAGACGAACTTACTCGCAAGAAGTTCCCAGCGCTTGCTAACGCCCCAGATTTAATTGCCGCGTCGGATGAGGTTAAGGCCCGCACCCAAGGTAGTCTGTTTACGCCCGAAGAGCTTGGTGGGGAATTCGCAGGGCCGCAGATACCCGCTGCGCCAGTTAGCGTGGAACCCACTGAACCGACCCCCGCGCCACCATACGCACGTACGGGTCCGTACCAGTATAAGTTGCCGCTGCGCCAAGCATCCGAAGGCCAGCCAACAGCTACGAAGCCCACACCGCCCACACCGCCCACACCGCCCAAGGCGGAAACTCCTGCTGCGCCGCCCACACCTCCCGCAAAGCCCGGTGCAATTACTGCTACGGAAATCAAGCAGTTTGGAACGATGTCCAAAGCTAACCGGCGGTGGCTGATTGATAACGTAGAAGGAAAGACTCCTGATGAAGTGCGGGATATGGTGGAAGCCGACCCCACGATACTTACCACCCGCAAAGGCGTTGCCGCCGCACTGCGCGAGATCATTGCGAACGCCACACCCAAGGAGGCTCCCAGTGCCCCGACTCCCAAAGTTCCTGCAACTAAGTTGCCAGTTAAGCCCCGAGGAAGTAAGCCAAGCGTGGGAGTACCTAGTGAGCCTGCCGGAGCCGTCCCAAGTGAACCCGGAACCGGAGGAACCGCCACCACCACAACGCCTACAACGCCTGACAACAGTGGACTGGTTCCTACTGAGCAACCTGCTGGAGAGGGAAATGCACCTCAAGGAGCAGAACCCGCTGCACTGACGGTAGAGACGGCGATACCTGCGCTACAAGACCTAATCAAAAACGCTGGAACGGCCCTTGCCCGAAAGCGGGCGGCTACCAATGCTCTTGCTGCGCTGCAAGATCCCAAGCTAAACGAAACAGCAGAAGACCGTGCGGGCAACTTGCGCCTAGCCGCGCAGATACTGGGCCGAAAGATGGCCCCAGCGGCTCCAGTCAAAACCACTATTGCCGCGCAACCAACCGCTCCTAAGCCAGCAGTCCCTGCGGGTATGTTTGGGGCGCTCGTCAAGCCCGGAACGCCCGACTTGACCGAAGAGGAAGCTGCGCCCCCAGCACCCCCGGCACCCCCGGCACCCAAAACTACTGAACCTAGCGTCTGGGAAGGTAAGGGGGAAAGCAAAATTGGGGCGGACCTCAAGACGACTTCGGAAGACAAGCAGTCCGATGCCGCTGCGCGTCGCGCCGAACCTCCGTCGCCTACCGCAATCACCCCAACGCCTCCTGCACAGGAAACTACAGGGGCTGCAAAGCCGACGGAAGCTGCGAAGCCCGCAAAGCCCGCGAAGCCGACGGAAGCTGCAAAGCCCGCTACGCCACCTACGCCAAAAGGCCCGCGCACGGAGTTGGAGACCGCCAACATACTCAACGGGATGAACCTGCTGGATGCGGCTCGGTGGGGTGCAGCGAACTTCACTGACCCAGACTTCCGTTTGATTGCGCAGCGTGTAGCGGACACCTTGCAGATACTCAAGAACGTAGGGTTGCAGATTGGGTCCATCACGGTTACTGACCCAGACAAGCGCATTGCCAGTGGTGCAAAAGGCGTAACTTCTTATAAACTCGACAGGGCTGGGGGGCCATCGCTTGTCAGGATCACGCTTAACCACCCGAACAACGGGAAAAACTCAGGTACGACAGACGCAGTAATCCTGCACGAACTGATCCACGCTGCGACGATAGGGGCAACCCGGATCGGCAATCTACAAAGAGCGAAAGGCACCCGGGTAGCCAAAACCGTTTCGGAGTTGTACGCCGTAAGCAACGCCGTTTTCGCCCATGTAGATGCCAAAGCCGCGCGGGGCGAAACGCTATCTACGACCGAGAAACGGCTACGTACAAATTACATGCGGGACGTAGACGAGGTTCTGGCATGGGCTCTGACTGACCGGGACATGCAGGCGTACATGGAAACGGTGCCATACAAAGGTACGACTGCATGGGACAAGTTTGTAACGCTCATCCGCGACATGCTCGGGTTGACGCCGAAGGCAGATACCGCCCTTAGCGAGATTCTGCGTATCGGTGGGGAACTAACCTCTTTGACTGACGCCGACCTTGCGGAAGCAACTAAAGCAACCGGAAGACAATTCTCCCTCTCCCCCACAGCCGAGTCGCTCATTGCAGGCTCCGGTGCCGTAGACCCGGTGGAGGTGGGTGCGCTCAAGCGCATGATCAACGTCATCAAAGGCACGCCGAATGTTGACTACGCTACGAAGTTCCGCACACAGGTAGCAGATATCGCAGCAACGATTGAGGCGCGGCTTACAAGGACGTTTGATGGTGCCGTACGAACCTCTCTTGGTGAACTTAACCCGATGGGGCTGTACCGTCAGGCACAGGACTACACCAAGATGCTGCTGGAGTTCTTCCAGCAGGGGTCGCTCGTAAAGAACCCAACCACCGGGCTGTGGGAAGTTACACGGAACAAAGAAGTACGCGCCCCGGCAGAAGTCTATAAGCTCGTTGAGAATTGGGGTAGGCAAAACGGCTGGACCCGCGAAGAGGCTACGCAACGCGCAAGCCGGATTCTGGAGGCTGTGCGGCTTGACGGTCTGCGAACTGCAAACAATACGCAGGGTGCGTCATTCACGCTGCACAAGATCGACCCCACATCAGCACTTTCCATCGACCAGCAGATCGACACGCTGCTTGCAGAATACCGGGCTGACCCGGCGCTGGCTGAGATGAACACGCTGATGGACGAGTCGCGTAAAGCCTTGGTAGACCACTTGGTGGATGTGGGGCGGCTGTCGCCGGACCAAGGGCAGGACTGGAAAGAAGTAATCGGATACGTGCCGTTTGACCGACTGAGTCCGGATTCTCTGGAGGAGTTTAGCAAGGTCAAGCGCATCAGCGGCAGGGGCTTGGCGCAGGTTGGCAAGCTGCCAGAACTCGAAGGAACGACCCGGCTTGCAGTGGGTAACGTGTTCAACAACTACATCGACACGATGGGCTGGATGGTTGGTCAGGTAGTCAAGACCGATGCCACCGTGCGTACGCTGCGCAGCTTGGAGAGAGTCACCTCTGCTAGGTTCCTCGGGCAGTCTAAGCAGGGTAGGCCCAACACCGTGGGGATGTATGTTAAGGGCGTGATGAACTATTGGGAGTTGCCGTCCAAGTACGACGTGATGGCCTTCAAAGACCTGAACCCGCCAAAATCTAACTGGCTGCTACAACTGGGCGCGTTCTCAAATGTGTTGCGTAAATCCATCACTGCCTTGCCTCCCTTTGCGTTAAAGCAGGTAACCGACGACGTGCAGCGGGCGATCTTTACGTCGGGTGTGAAGAACCCCGGAGCGCTGCTGCGGATGGCGCTGACCAACTTCCCCAAGCTGGCTATCGCAGAACTGCGCGGCATCCAGCACCCCACGGTGCGTGAGTTTGGCGCTATGGGGCTGACGGGTGAGTACGACTTCCAAGCGGGCAAGCCTGCGTCCTCTCTGCTCAAGGATATCGGCGTGCTTAAGCGTGGCAAGTGGGAGACCCTCATGCACCGGCTTGACGGCATCACCCGTGCGTCGGACTTGGCGGTACGCAAGGCCATCTACGACCAGACCATGAAGGAGTCCGGCAACGACACACTGCTGGCGCAGACTCGGGCGCGGGAGTTCATCAACTTCCGTAGGCGCGGAGCGAGTGAGTTTGTCGGCGCGATGGTGACTACGATCCCGTTCTTTAATGCGTACGTACAAGGTATGGACGTGCTGTACCGCGCAGCGTCCGGCAAGGACTCAAGCGCGTCAGTGGGGCGGGCGCAAGCACGCAGGATGTTCTGGAGCCGCATGGCTATCGCCGCTACGCTGAGTTCGCTCTACGCACTTGGAAAGGACGACGACGATGAAGAGTACAAGAACATGGACTTGCGTGCCCGGGATAGCAACTGGGTTCTCGGTAACGGGTTTAAGATCCCTGTGCCGGGGGAGCTTGGTGCCATCTTCAAGGTGATCCCCGAGCGCATCGTCGAGTACATGCGGCGGCAAGGAACTCCGGAGGAGCAAGAGGCTTTTGAAGCGGTACGTACCACGCTGGCTTACATGTTCGAGCAATACGCTGGGCGTATGACTCCAGTACCGCAAGCTATCAAGCCCGTCATGGAAGCATGGGCTAACAAGTCATTCCTGACCGGGCGTCCATTGGAAGGCTTCCACCAGCAGATGATGGACCCCAGTGCAAGAACTACCGAACAGACCTCGGAGCTTGCAAGGGCCATTGCGAACTTTAGCCGCGACGTACTCAAGACTGAGTTTTCGCCCATCATGATTGACAACGCGCTGCGCGGCTACTTTGGCTCTACGGCTGCGCTGCTGACTGCCGTCACTGACAGCTTGCTGAACCCCACGCGGATCGACCGCCCCTTGCACAAATGGGCGCTGTTGAGCAACTACATGTATGACCCGGTTGGTACGCGCCGGACAACGGAGTTCTACGATGAGCGGCAGACAATGGGCCGTGCCAACTCTACGCTCAACGATCTGGTGAAGACTGATACCGACCGTGCAGTCAAGTATGCAGAGGAGCATCAGGACGATCTGGTCTTTGAGTCCGCCATCAACTCGACGCTGGAGCAGCTAGAGCGCACTCGGGCATACCGCAACTTTCTGAACAGCCCAGAAGGGGCTAAGGAGATGCCAGCTACAGAGCGCGAAGCGGAAATGAAGGAGGTAAAGAAGTATGAAGCGGAGTTGGTGAAGTGGGTGCGAGAGGCCAAGACCGCCTACGAGAAGTCCAAACCCTAAGCTATCCGCCACACCCGCACGCCGTAGTAGCCAAACTCGCAGCGGTTGTGGGCGCGTAGCGTTATCTGGAAGTGCTTCTCGGCATTGCGAAGCCGCTTGGTGACCTCGGCGGCGCTGGCTGTTGTCTTTAGAAAGAAAGAGTACCCGGGGAGCATCTGCTCCCACCGTATAAAGTACGGCACGCCGTAGAGGTTTATGTGCCGAACATCGTCAGGTACTCGTCGCGCCATTGGTGAATGCGTCGTTGTCGATACCCACCTCGGTGCCGTCAATGCAGTAGCACCGCACCCCCATAGACTCGAAGCTGCCCACCGCCCCAGCACCGATACGCTTGGTGACAGCGGCTCCGTTGTGCTTGAGTATCTTGGCCGCAGTAAGCTCCTTGATGGCTTGCTGGAAGTCCACCTGACGGGCGACGAACACGTCGCGCAACGCCGCCGCAGGAATCCACAGTTCGCGGGTGTCTGGCTCGTACCGCAGCCGCAGCGCACCGTGGGGCATCTTGATGGGTGCGTGCGGGGTGCCGTTGTTCTTTACGCCGTTGATGACCAGCGCGTTGTTCGTGTTCTCGTTGATGTAGGTAGTCAAAGTCTCTTGCGCGGCAAGCTCCGTATCGGACGCGGGCTGCACCACGTCCCGCCGAATAGTGTCCATCGTGCTGAGTGCGTACTGGTAGACCCGCTGCACGTTGATGTTGTGCAGACCGAGCCGCGCGGCTATGGTGCCTCCGGCAAACGCGCAAGCCAGCACGATAGAGTAGAAGCGGTCTGACTGGTCGAGGTTGAGGTCTCGGTCTAGCTTGCGCTGAATCTTGCGGGCCAGCGCCTCCACATCCGGTATTGTCTTGAGTACATGCTGCATATACACCGGCCCTGCAACGCCGTAGTTTTCTTCGAGGGCTCCAAACACCTGATCGGACTCCTGCTTGGAAACCTCCACAGGGCGGTTGATCCGCAACTCTATAAGTCTGCGCAACTCTCCATCCGACGTACTCTTTAGCCGCCGCAGTTTGTCGTAGAGCGATGAGTTGCTGGACATGATGACGAACGTAGCCCATGCGATTACGTTGGCCCGCAGCTTGTTGGAACTAGCCTCCATGCGGTGCTTGCCACGCCCTTGCGGAATGTCGTAGACAAGTTCAGAAAGCTCTTCGTCTTCAAGGTTCGTAACCTCGTCCATCGTCGCCGCAATGCTGTTGAGCATACCCATCCACTGCACCTTGGACATGGTGGTATCGGACTTCTTCATAAGCAGTTCGCTAGGGTGCCCGAAGATCGAGTTGACTACCATCTGCGCAGTAGTCTTGCCCGTGCCTGACTTGTTGGACATCAGGTTGATTGCCGCGCCACGCACGGTGACCCCGCCAATAAGGCGCAGGAGCGGAGCCCCAAAGCCAAAGAACACAGCCAGCGCGTGCGCCTCCATGCCGGGACGGTCGTAGAAGTTCACCATCTTCGTCCACTCGGTCAGGGTGCCCTTGGGGATCATCATGGGGGCCATGATCTTGGTGCCGCTTGCAGCGGGAGCCAGCCGCGCTCCGTTCGCTGTGTACTCAAGCTCACCAACAACAAACCCAGAGTTATCCGGAGTCCACCCCATCTGACTGCGCGTGCGGTCAGAAGCAAACATCTTTTGCAGGTTACGAATGGAGGATGCGAAATACGCCATGATTGAGTCCAAGTCTTTGTTGATTGCGATAACTCCGTGCTTGAGCAAGGTATCCCGCATCTTCTCCTTTGTTAGTAGCGTAGCTACGGGCGATACGATGCGACGAATCCCGTCGTGGGGCGTGTGCAGGTTAACCCCCACCATCTCCCCCTCACCTTCACCTTGCTCGTTGATGTCGTAGAACCGTGATGTCAGGTACAGGTCATGCTTGTAAATCTCAACCTCAACGGGGTCGCCGTCGGCATCCTTTGTTTTAAGGTACACACCGCCGTGGATGCCACGGAAATAGGGGAAGGGGTACGCAGGTATGGATACCTGCACGGTCTGGGGTGTGGATGTGTATACGTTGTCAGCTTCCAACTGCTGCTCGACCACATAGGCATCCCCGACAATCTGCGCCTCTTCAACCTTACGCCCGATAGTGATGGGACTGGTGCAGCGCTGCGTACAGCCCGTGCATAGGGCGCTGTAGTTGTTTTTGTACCACTCACAGGTCATGGGGCCTACGGTAGCCTCGGCCTTGCGTAGCGTGTTTTCAAACGTGTAGTCTGGGTGCGCTCGGGACAGGGTGTGTATGGCAGTCTCGGCGTCCGTACACCGCCAAGCGATAGAGAGCGCAGCCCGCCAGAGCGGCTCCTCCAGTGTCGCGGCGTCCTGCACAGCGTGGGCTATCTGGGCGCAGCCCCTGCCCTTAAGACTGCGGCGCACGATGCGTGCAAACTCCGTAGGAGGGAAGTCCCCACCGGCCAGCGCCCGCGTCATCTCGTCGGGGCCATACTCCCGCGCAGCACTCAGGTCAACTTCAGACGATACTGGCAGTAGCCCTATAAGCACGGCGAGATCAGACACGACACCTGCGCTAATCAACTGCACGGGCAGCGGCGGCTCTTGCTTGAAGTTCTCTGTATCCAGCATACGCAGGATACGCGCGGCGTCTGCGGTGACTGCCGGGTCGATGCGTAGCTTGTTCTCTATGCAGAGTTGCTTAAAGCGCCGCGACAGTGGTCGCCATGTCGTCAGGTTCAGGACTTCATGGAACGGCCAGTAGACGTGCAGCCCGCGCCCAGAGTTGACGACGAACGGCTCCGGTAGCTTCGTAGTTTGCAGGAACTCACGCAGCGCAACAGCGCCCGCTGCCTGATCTTCGTAGGGCTTGCCAGCGCCGCAGTCTATGTCAGCAAAGAAACAACGAAAGCTCTTGGCGTTCTCAGCCTTGCGGCCATCCGCAGGGTCTATATAGCTTGCCAGCGCAAAGTACGTATCGAATCGTTTGGCGTGTAGCTCGGTGCCGTGGGCCAGAAGATCGGAGATCGTAGTGTGGAAACTTGGGACTACTTTGTCTTGCGATATCCCTACGGCACAGTAGGGGCCATCCGGAGGAAGGACGGCTGTGTAGAAAGAATAATTCACGAGTCCTCACGGTCGGAAATTACGGGAGAAAGGTGGGGCAGCGGCCCGTGTTCCGCTTTGTCGGGGAGAGATCAAGTCCCCCAAGCCCCGGACCGGGACTATACCCGGTCTTTTTGGTGCGCCTCAAGCATTTGTGTGATGCCGTCCACAAATTGCCGTGTTGGCTTGTACTTGCCCGTGAACCACCAGTACACCGTCTGCCGCGTTACACCGAACTGTTTTGCAACATGCATTACAGGGATGTCCCGCTCGACGCACATACGTCCAAGCTGGACCCCTAATAGTTTGGAGTCCGCAGCTAGGATGGCTTTAACAAGGGCGTACGAATAGCCCCGGGCGTCACTCATCGTCCGAACCCCACTCGTCCAGCACCGCGCTCACATCCTTGGTAGGTGCAACGGGCTCCGGCTTCTTGGACGCACGCTTGGTGGGCTGTGCGGGTGCCTCTTCTGCCTCTGCTGCGGGCTTTGCAAACGCAGGGGGCAGCGCAGGTGCAGCCTGTTCCTTCGGGGGAGCCAGCTTGAACTCGATGGCCTGACGCGCATCGTCCGATGCACCTTGGCTACGTGCGACAGCCAACTCCTCGCGGCTCAGGGGGCGCACTGCGCGGAACTTCAGCACCGGCACAGACACCGACGTATCGAACCGAGCTTCAGTAACGATGCCAGACAGCGGAACGCCATGCCCCGACAGGAACCGAGCGTAGGCTTGCATGGGCATCTTGTCGCCCTCGGGCTTGCCAAAGATCGACGTAGCCGGAAGCTGCAAGCGATACACATTGCCGCTCAGGTCATGCTCAAGGATCACCGCAAACCGTTGGTTGAAGCGGCACGCACGCGAGTCCCCTTGGCCCGAGCCAGCTACGTTCTGCGGGCAGGTAGCGCATGACTTGCTCTGCGGGTTCTTGATGGACGGGTCTGGCGTCTTGCCGTCGCCCGATGCGCAGACAGGGCTGGCTGCTTCGCCCTTCACGTACGCACCAACGTAGTACGTCCGAGAGACATCCTTGGCAGCGTTGACGAACACCATGTTCATGGAACGGTCTTCGTTCTTGGCGATCTCGTCGCCGCCCACGATCATGCGGAACACGCCGCCCTCCGTGGAGATGGACTTGCCAGCGTTCCCGCCAGCAAGCCGCTTGGTCATCTCATCAGGCTCCGAGCGCAGGTAGTCGGGGAGCATGGCACCAGATTTGAAAAGAGTAAGTTCTGACATATTGATTGGTATCTAACGGTTAGAAAGTTGCTTAAGAATTGATGTGATGGCGTAGATTACTTCGTAGCTCTCCTTACGGTTATGGAATACTTGGAATCGACATTCAGCCCGTCGGGCAGCAAGCCCGGGTTCTCGTTCAGGAACGTCTTCATGTTGGTCTGTGCAACCCGGCGCTCCAAAAGCTCCACAGCATCGTGCTGCTTGATGAAGCGATACATGGCGTCCCAGTCGTTCGTCCAGTAGCGGGTCTTGACGGTGCGCGTAAACGAACCGTGTGCGGTCTTGCCGCCATCTTGCCCCGTAGCCTTGCAGATCTCCAGAAGTTCGTTCTCGATGAGTTCCATCTTCCCTTCAAGCTCAAGTATCTTGGCGTCATGGTCGGCCACCATCTGCGCTTTGGCGTCGCGCATCTTGATGTAGACCTTTACGAGCTTGTCAGCGTCTGCGATTCTTTCGGTCATTTAGTTCTCCTTGGTTGGTTCAGTCATTATACAGAGTCAATTGTCAACGTCAAGCTATTTCTTGTCTATAGAGGTCTACCAGCCCTTGATGAAGGTCGATCTTCCCGTCCAGCAGGGCGTACATCCGCCGCTCCACCGGGCTCCCTTGCAGTCGCACGACGGTGACCTTGTTGGTCTGCCCCGCACGGTGGGCACGGGCGTTGCCTTGGATGTACAACTCCGCTGACGGCACTGGCCCCCACCACACTACGGTGTCTGCACGGGTGAGGGTAATCCCATGTGCAGCAGCTTGCGGGATAAGCAGGATGACCTTGGGGTCTACCTCCGTTTGGAACTGCTTAATGAAGTCCGCCCGCTGCGCCGCAGGGGTTCCGCCGTGGATAGCACGGAACGACACTCCAGCCTTTGCAAGCTCTTGCTCCAGCATCTCCAGCGTGTGCCTGAACGGCACGAACACGATGACCTTGTGGGCGGTCTGTGCAACCACATCGAGCAGTTCGTTTACTCGGTTGCTGACATCGAACTCAACAACTTCTTTCTCGGTGGTGTACGCGCAGCCCGCGCTGACTTGCAGGAGTTTGTTAAGTAGCCCCGCTGCGTTTACCGCCGTGATTTCGGCACCTGCGGCTTGCGCGACCATCGACTTCTTGATTACGTCATAGTAATGTTGCTGCTGCTTGGTAAGCGGGACTTCGCGGTTGGTGTACAACATATCGGGAAGGTCTAGGCACTCTTCCTTCGTAAAGCGAATCGCGGGTTGCAGTACCTTGAAAACTGTATCCTGCGCAGTACGCTTTGGTGCCCATTTGAACTGCGTAACTTTGTACATCACCATGTCTCGGAATGCTCCGGCAAAGCGCGGCACCGCTGCTGGGTTCACCAGCTTGGCAAGCCCATACGCATCTACGGGTGACTGCGACGCAGGTGTGCCCGTCATGAGCCACAGGCGCGTCGCGGGCGTAACCAGACTGTTGAGTGCCTTCCAACGGTCGGTGCTTGTGGACTTGATGGCAGAGGCTTCGTCCACAATGATGAGGTCGAACTTAGCCGCTGCTAACTCCTCACGAACAACCTTTACGCCGTCGAAGTTGATGATGACAAACTCGTAGCCACCGTTGATGACGCGCAGCCGCTTGTCGCGTGCCCCCGATGCAATCGCCACCGTGCGATGCATAACCGTCTTGAACAAGTCCGAGCGCCACGCAGTGTCCATGATGGACACAGGGCACACCACCAGAACGCGGGTTACTTCGCCTTGGCGCATCAGGTAGTCCGCAGCCCACGCTGCTGCACTGGTCTTGCCCGTCCCTGCTTCGGATAGCACAAGGCACTTAGGATGCGTTGCCAAGAATGCGGCGGTCTCTCGTTGGTGCGAGAACGGGGTGTAGACCCCGGGCCATTTGTACCGCCCGATGATGGGGTGCGGCACATCTTTGATTTGCAAATTGCGGAGCAGCTTCGCTTCGTTGTGCCCCCAGTTGACGATGATTCGTGCTTTGTCGCCGTTGCGGGCGATGACCTTGCTCTTGGGTATCAGGGCAGTGATCTGGTCTGCCTTTCGTGTCACAAACTGCAAAGCCCGGTTGTCTATTATTTCCACGGGTCTCCTTTCACAGACGAAAAAAGCACGGTAAGGTTAGCTACCGTGCAATCAATTACCAATCAGGGAGAAGCCAACTTGCGTTGGCGTCGCCAGTTTACACTACCTAGTCGCTTCGCGCTTGCTAATTTGCGACTTCATGGCACCAGTTTTGGTGCGGGAAAAACTACGGTTGGCGGAGCGCGATGCCGCCCGCAGGTTGCCGAGATCGGACGAACCGCCCTTGGACATAGCCTTCTTGTGGTCTACATCCACATTGTCCGGCAGCGTGCCATGCGCCTTCTCGTACGCCCGTCGAGCCTTGTGCCGCTCTGACTGCGCGGCAAGTTGCTTCGGGGTGCCTTGGTACCGCTCATATTCGAGCTTGTAATTTCTCGCCATACGGCCTCCTACCTGTGATGTTCGCACGTTGTAACGGGGCAAAAGCCGCACAAGCCACTCGGGCGTGCGTTCCATACACCACCGTCCAGCGCAGCCTCGATCATACTCGCGTGCCCTGCCCATTTGGAGAAAATCTCAGGGAGTTGCGCTCGTGTGTACTCGGCTTTCACAATGTCGTTTGCAACAACAAACAGCAACGCACCCTTGACCGAATTGATCTTGGGGTAGTGCGCCATCACCATTGCCGCCATAAGCTCCAACTGCTCCGTGTCCGCATAGCGGCTCGACTTACCTGTCTTGTAGTCCCCAATGCGGGCGATGCCCTTCTCGTGGTTGAGGGCTAGGTAGTCAGGGACGCCCCGGAACCATACGTCCTTTGCAAAGAACTCGCAGGGTGAGAAGTCGCGCCTGATGCCGAGCTTGAGTTCGCATTTGAGTTCCCCCGCGACCCGGGCGAGAGGCTCCACAAAGCGCTCGTAGTGCTTAAGATTTTCTGGAAGGGGTGTTCCGTTTTGGATGTAGAGTTCAAAGGCTTTATGCACACGCTCCCCGTAGAGCGTGGCTTCCGTGGGTGATGATTTGAAGTTCTTGAGAATGCGAACTTCGTGGTACCTGCGCTGGCATCCAAGGTAGTCTTTGATAGAGCTATAGGAATGTGCAAGCGCCATAGGTTTTTTCTGCGTTGAGTGGGCGCTAATTGTAGCGGTTAGCACTCCCCATAGGAATAGCCGACGCCCGACTCGCAAGCCAGCGGCAAGCCTGCCGCCCATTTGGGGTTCCATGACATGCACTCCTCTACGTATGCTCTTGCTTCTTTAGCATCTGACTCCTTGGCAATGATGGCAACCGCGTCATGCACGGTCAGCACCACCTTGTACCGCTTGGCGATACGCAGCATCTGCTCCGCAACAACGCAGCGGGCGACGGCCTGAGTGAAGTTCTCCACGCAGTTATGAACTAGAAATGGTCCCTCAGAACCTCGGACCACGAAGCGCGTTCTGGGTCCTGCATTGAGGAGGTCATAGACAGGTTCCGGTGCCATCGGTATAGAAGAGTGGATCGCGGCACCCCCGTTATGGACTGCGCTTTCGCCATGTCTATCGGTAGCGCTCCGCGCCGATTCCCCGCTTGTATTTTGTACGACACCCAACGGCAGTTCTCCGGTGTGTAGTCCCCTGAGTTGTCTGTTCGATCCAACGTCAACCCCGGCTGATACGAAGGCCCCATGTCTGCCCAAAATGCCTCGAACGATTGCTCCCACCGCGTACACACCCTTATCCCACGCCCGCCGTAGTTGTGCCACGCCTGATGCGAAGGTAGCCGACATCGATCCCTCATAGACCTCCACACCCAATATGCTGGATGGCCCGAAAGTCCGTGCGATTTCGACTTCTGCCCGACGGCACATCCGCAAGACGGGTTCCCGCCCCGCTTGGCGTACTTCACCACATCTATCGCGGTGCGCGTTACCAATGTCCCGCACTGGCACTGGAACTCCCAAACTGAACGTCTCTCGGCTCCCGCATACCTCACTGCCGTCAGGCATCCAAAAGTCTGCCCCGTGTAGTCCCTCGCACGATGATGCACTTTGCCACCCTTCTGTTGTAAGTACGTTGTGATCTGGCGTCATGCGGACACCGTTAAGTACGATGGTAATCTTTTCACCTTGATATGTCAACCCGCTATGGTTGACCCACTCAACACCGTCCCACACTCGGTCCTGTACCGTAACGGAGGCTATCTGAATCCACCCGCGCTCAGTGAGCACTTCAGTATCGGCCGCTAGGCACTTGCCGCCGTATATGTAGACCGGCAAGCATTTCGATATGTAGCGCCACTGGTTCTTCTCTTCGCCCTCGGCGTTCTTCATGAGTACGCGCTTGAGGTCAGGGTATCGGATGAACAACCCGCTTGGTAGCGTCAGCCCTTCGTCAGGTACGACGTTGACGACGCCCGGTACATCGACCCGCATTGCATTGCCCATTGCCAGCGCCCGCAGCGCAGCCTCGCCCTGCCTCCACAACTCTGGAATCTTCGGGTACGTGGCGCGGTACTTATCGACGATGCGCTTGGCCTCCTCCTCGGACACATCCACCTTGGCTTGCATCTTCAGGAACGCCCGCAGCTTCTTGTGCCCGACACCGTAGCCCGCACCAAGAATGACGGTCTTGCCCACCTGCCGCTGCCCCGGGTCGATCTGATCCACAGGCACGTCGTAGATGGAGCTTGCCATGATCTTGTACACATCCTGCTTGTCTGCAAACGCTTGTACCAAGTCATGCTGCCCAGCCAGCCACGCCAGCGTGCGGGCTTCGATCTGCGAAGAGTCGCAGTCAATCACAACATGCCCGGGCGGTGCCATGATTGCCCTCTTGATGCGCCCTGCGCTGGGTCCACGCGCTGGCAAGTTCTGGAGGTTCACGGAGTCCTGCCCGCTCCACCTACCTGAGTGTGCGCCGTAGTACCGCAATGGCACAGGGAACGCCCCGCGCTCGGCCATGCCGATGAACCGTTGCGTGCGTGTCTCTTCCAGCGTTGTCTTGTTCCCTAACCGTGCAGCAACAAGTCCCTGCACATCCGGGTCGGAATGCTCCTCCAACGCCTTGAAATCCTCATCCGTCTTTGCAAACGCATAAGTCATCTTGCCTGTAGTGGGGCTGCGCTTCATGGGCGGCTCGACGTTGAACCGACGCAGCAAGTCCGCGAACTTGTCATTGGACATCAGCAGCTTCTTGATACCGTCAATGCCCTCGGTGTACACCGCATGTACGTAATCCGGGTCACCGCCCGCCAGCATCATGTCGCGTACCCTGTCCAGCAGTGCTTCCTTGCGGTCTACAACATCTTTCAGATGCGTTTGCAGCGCCGCCTTGTCCAGCACCAGCACGGGCTCCACGAACATCCGCAGCGTAAGGTCGATAAGCTCCAGTTCCTGCCGGGGGAAGCCCATTCCCATGTACTTACAGAACAGAGAGTAGGTTAGCTCCGTGTCGTTCTTGCAGTACTCCCCGTAGCGCTCCAAGGCTTCCGTGCCAAAGTCCGCGTAGCGAAGGCCCAGTGCATGGATTACCTCGTCTCCCTTGGCACCGATGTCGGCCCGCGCGGCTTGCGCTGCAAGGCTATGTGACTGCGCGTGCGGGAACAACGCACGGGACATACCCAGCGTATCCAGCCACGCCTTCGGCTGCACTCCGTAGTGCCAGTGCAGAATGGCCGCATCAAACGCCGTGTTCTGGCACACAACAAACTTGCTCGACCAGTCTATGCTCTTCAGCACTTCGGCTACTTGCGGCTTTGGATACCACTGCGCCGGGGCATCGTCGATCTTGAGGCTGAGTCCAATCACCTCGAACTCCGGGCTACGAACGTACTCCTCGGTAGTGATCTTGCTAAGACTGAACTCCCTGCTGTAGTAAGTCTCGATGTCGATTGTCACGATCTGGGGCATTGGTTCTCCAAGGTTGGTTTGTTTTGAGCGCGTACCGCTTACGGTCGCGCTCTCGTTTTGCAGCTAATTGCTGTTCTTCTTTAGCAGCGGCAACGGCTCCACCTTGGAGCGCGTTGCGTACATCTTTGATGGTCATGGCCGCTTCTTGAGCGTCTCGATTGTATGGGGCAGCGCCGCCACCCCATCCTCGTTTACCACTATCGCCACGCCACCTGCCTTGGTAATTGCGGCGATCTCTCTGTCTTGCAGCACAGTCGTCTTACCCGCACCCGCCTTGCATTCGATAGCCAAGTAGCGCCCATCCACGCAGCAGATGATGTCGGGGATGCCGACCCGCCCGTAGCCATTGGCGGCGGGGGAAAAATGGTACACCCCATGTGCGTCAAGGATCTTCTTTACCGCAGTCTTAACCTTTGCTTCAGGGGTCACTTCCAGTCATCCTCCGCGTTTTTGGCACGCTGCCGCAGCATCTTCATGGCGTCTTTGAGGTCGAGCCTGAGTTGCTCGATTGCTGCCTCCTGAGCTTGCAGCTTCAGGTACGCATCCTGTGCGAACCGCACAAGTGTTTCAAGATTCCACGCGCCAAAGTTGGGGATGTCAGGTTTATCCCGCTGCCCTTGAGTCATCACGCATCTCCTTTCAGTTCGAGTTCGATTAACTTCTCCAGATAGTGCCTCGCCTTGCGTAGGTCTTCGACGCCGCCCTTGTCGCGCCACCTCGAAACGTACTTAACGATGTTGCCCTCGAAGTACCCTAGCTTGTTAGCTGCGATGTAGTCCCACGGCTGAATCGCTTGCCCTTTATAGTGGATGCCGCCGACTTGCGTGCTGTTTGCTGTCATGACTTCTCCGTTGTTTGTCAGGCACAACGATCTCCTGCGTTGTAAACCTGTGCTTGTTGCCGCACTCATACCTGCGCCGCTTGCCCTTGGGGTTCGTGCGCGTCTCCATGACTTCCGTCCACGCCCCGCATTCGGGGCATCTCACTTGTTGTCCCTAGCGGGGTTATACACCGGGCGCGTCCACAAGTTGTTTTCCGGCGGCAGCGCCTCATGGGGGTGCCGCACACGCGGTACGTAGTCTCCCCACTTCGTGATGCGTCGCGCCCTTGCACTGAGTACGTGCGGCTTTTCCTGTGTGGGTTTGCTTGGTGGTTTCATGTATCACTCCTTGCTCGGATAGCTTTGGCGCACCGCCTTGCCTCTGCATCTTCGCGGTTACCGTGGCCTAAGTCTCGGGCTTCACAGACCTTTGCACACGCCTCGCGCTCATTCTGGGCAACAAGAGCGGCAAAGGCAAGCAAGTTGTCGGAGGCGCACAGAAGATCAAGCCCGTTGTACCTCGCCAAGCTCGTAATTTCGTCGCGGGTCATGCTGCAACCTCATAATCTTTAAACACGGCACCCAAGGACGCATCACCCACTTTGCACGGGCGTACCCAGACGTTCTTACCGCTTCGCAGCCGCCTCAGATGTCCACGCCTGTCATGCAGCCGAGGTGATGCATGGGTTCCTCCTTGTGGCTCCGCCTTTGACTGCGCCGGTTTGATGACGACAGTACGCCAGTCATAAGTCGGAGCTTTTCCGGCTGCGATCTTTCGTCGGTTTGTCCAGGTAGGCTGTAGTCTAGGACTATGCATTTCGCACCCGGCAGACATGGCTGCGTACCACTTTGACAGCAAGCCAAGGATCGTCCTTGCTACATCCTCGTCCATCTGATCGTTCTCATTTGCAGGCCCGTACTTGATAACGTCTCCATCAATGGCGTAGACAAGCATTGGGAAATCCTTTGGCATTTGTCCATACGGCCCCTTCCACATCGTGACCACAATGCCCTCATGCGGATCTTGTCCAGCAACAATCATCATGAGGTCATAAACAACATGATTTCTGGACGGCCCACGGTAAACGACAAAATTCCTCTCGAACGGCGGGCGACACTCCATCAAAAAGTCTCTTTCGCCAGGCCCATCATCCAACGCGGATATGTCAAACCATTGCAGTTCGCTCGGGTCAAGACCGCCATCAATGACTAAGCCCATGGCATCTCTAATTGCTTGAGTTGTCATATCAAACCCGGTTCAATCACTGTCCAACCGGCCTCGCGCAGCGCCTTGTTCTCAACAGCAATCCTGCTCCCATCTTGCCGCAATGCATCGATCTCGTCGGCTAGCGGAGCGCATTCAGCAGCGGCGACAAGGGCAGCGAAGTAATGCTGCTGCGTCGTAAAACCAAGGCGCATGCCTTCAGCATCATCTTGGCTTTGCAGCCACATCTTGTTTATGTCGTCGCGGGTCATGCTTGCCCTCCTTGCTTGATGCGCTCCATGTGCGCGAAATACTCACGCGGAAGGGCGTTGTGTTTGTAGAGGTCGCGCAACAGCGGCATGGACAAATCCGGAATGGATTCCAGCATGACCTCCGCATATCGACCAAACTCTGGTGACTCGGCGGCGGCTTTGGCGAGGATGGTTTCAAGCCTCATGTCTGCCGCCCTCCTTGCTTGATGCCGACAGGCTCACCCATGAACGTCGGACTTTCGCGTTCGTGGATGGCGTTCATGGCGCTGCGGTACTCGCCAATCGTCTTCATCGCCCCGTCCCATCATTCAACTCCGAAATGTTCTTTGATAAATTCTGCCGATGACACGGAGCCATTGTTGTAATTGTCAGCACCGTCAAATTGGTTCTTCATACAAATATCAATACATTCCCGGACAATCAACTCGGCGAACTTTTCCAATTTAGTAGGAACATTGTTGGGATTATGCACTAACAATCCAGCTTCATTGGCGAGTTCTTTAATTCGTTCGTTCATTATTTGGTTCCATAATACTTTTCAACTAACGTAGGTGCTTTTTTACCAATTGCACGAATAGCAGCAGCACATCTACGAGCTTCTGCATCTTCACGGTTAAAGTAACCCTGGTCTCGAGCTTCACATAGTCGAGCACACGCCTCGCGTTCAGCAGCGGCGACAAGTGCGGCGAAGTTGATGAAAAACGACTCCCACAGTTCAGGCAGCGGGTTGTCTTTGAACGCGCCAGCCTCCCGCGCTAACTGAATAATTTCTTCATGAGTCATTGTTGATCTCCTTCAATACGTAGGGCGCGGAGGTCAGTGGCAAACACAGCCCGTGCGTTCCACGCACTGAGGTCGTCATGCACCACGGTGTTTTCGATCTGAGTTGCAGCATGCTCCAGTGCCTCCCTCATGGCCTCACGCTGCAAATCTTTGATCTCCGCAAGCGACAGCAATTGGCATTCCTCGTCCTTGTACGGCCAGATCAACTTCGGCAGGGGGATCATGCTTGCCCTCCTTGCTTGATGCCGTATTCCTCCCCATCACCCGCCTCTGCCTGCCGAGGGCGGCGGAACGGGCCGCAGAGGGCATACACGGCGTTCTGAACCAGCGCGTCGGGATCAAAGTCCGGCGCTTGCCCGCGATTCGTTGCGCCGCGCACCGCGTACCTGATTGCAGCGACGACCGTTTCCCGATCCGCCTGCGTCAAGATCGGATTCGGCAACTCAATTGGTTCGTCCTCGCCATCGCGGTACTCCCAAGGGGCATACAGCCAATGTTTTTGAGGGAGCGGGTACGAGATGACGCCAAAGGCGCTGCCATCGGGAAGAAGTGTGATTTCATTGCTCATAACGCACCCCCAGTCGCCTTGGCGATGGCGGCGCGGGATTGCTCTTTTGCCAACAACCAGTCCACCACCTCGGGGTCAAACAGCTTGTGCGCTTCGGTCAACTCGATCCAGCGACCGGAACTGTCCTCAACCCGGCAGACGCCGCCATCATTCAGCAAGAACGAGTAGCGCGGCAGGGCACACATGGCTTTGCGCAGGGCTTCCACGGCTGCGTCGTACTCTCGTTTCTCGGTCATGACGCCAACCTTTCTCCTGTTTCGTAAGACTCACGCCCGTCCATTGAGTGATGCACCCAGACATCGGGAAAATCATCGTCTTCGATTGGTTTGCACCAACAGTCCACGCTGGCAATGTGCTCACGCAGGTCATTGAGCGGCACGACGTGTACGGCTTCGGTCATGCTTGCCCCTCCGCTTTCTTGATGGCGGCGCGGCCCAGGTCGATCTCGTCGAGTGCCCGGTTGAATTCGTCGGACTCCGAAAAGCCTGTGCCATCTATGCGATCAGTTAGCGCATCAAGCGCATGGACGGCGTCGCGCACTCTTTCCAGTAGCATCTGATTCACAGCATGCAGGCGGCGCAGTTCGGCGGCGGCGTACAGCGGCTCACACTCGGAACAATCGCTACCCGTTGGGGCATCGTAGTATTCGTACCCGTCCTCATGCAGGTGGCGGTAAGCCACTGCCTTCTGTTCTGTTGTCATAACGGACTCTCCTCGTAGTTGTCCGGGTTAAACGGGATAGGCCGCGCCGGGACAGGCGGCGGCAGTTTGGTGGGGAAGGGCCACGTACGCATCACTTCTCCAGCTTCGCAAGAAAAGATTTCAGCCGCTTGCAGCGAGACTCGTTGTAGTCGATGAGCGACTGTGCGTATTCCTTATGCGTCATGGCAGTCAGCAGTTCCAGTTCCGCATCGGCAAGTTCTTTGGACGCAACCTCGGCGGGGGTGAGTCGGCGCATGACGCGCTTGAGTGCGTTTAGTAAAGTCATTTGTATTCTCCGTAGTTGGTAAGGGTGCTGGGTTGTGCGTTCCCTGCCCAGCGCAGGGTAGGGGAGCGCAGTGTGGGGGTACTAGCTAGGGGGCCGCACACTGCCATCGCTGTCCATCGTAGACGCACCCATCAGGAGCGACGATGCAAGAACCCCCCTCACTTGTTCGGGTCAAACACCTCGCGCAGTTGCAAGTACAGGCGACGGGCTTCCGCCAGTGGCAGGGCGTCGATGTCGATCTTGGCGGGTGCGGATGCAGCCACGGGTGCTACAACCTCCACGGGTTCCGTCGGGGCCACGGTGGCTACGGGTTTCTCTTTAGACATAGCGCGTTTATCCTCGCAAAAGTAAATGAAGCGAGAGACGCGACGGGCGTCGGACTCTCGGTAGTAGTGTGCGCGTTCACGGCGCACAAGTTTATACCGCGTCAACCGCAGCATCGTAGTCGCAATGCCATTGGGCGTGCCGCCAAGCGTAGCGGCAATATCCTCCGAGTCAACGCCGGGGTTCTTGCGGACTTCTGCCAAAATCTCTTTGTACGAAACCATGTCTATCACTCCTCACTAACGACGACGATGAACGTCTGGTCGCTAACCTTGATACCGATGTTACGCACCGGCACGTTTCGCTCCACCATCTTCAGGATGTTCATGTTGCGGAACTGTTCGGGCAGTTCATCCGCTGGGTACTTGGTAACCGCATCCTTGTACTTGACGTACCAACCCTGCGGGGTCACCGCAACAACGGCTACGTCTCCACCTGCCACCCGACGGAAGTGCTGGATGGTGTCGCGCTTCTCGACCGCTTCGTCGCGCGTTTCGAGCGTCTTGGCAGTATCACGCTTGGCAGCAACGCCGAACGTAGCCTCGTACTGGATGAACTGCGCCTTGAACTGGGGCGACATGGCAAACGCAACAGCCGCCTCGGACAGTGCAGCGTCCGCACTATCGACTGCCTTGTCTGCGTAGTACATCGGAGTGTGCAGCGCACCAGAAACATCACCGGCAACTTCGTCGTACGCTTCCTCGTCAGTGCGTGGGTACACCGCCTCACGAATCTTGCGCAGGATAGGCGCAGCCTCTGCGTTGGAGAAGACGGTATCCCCGGAGCGTCTACGCCCCAGTCGATGCGCGTTGAGGTGCGGGATGTACGTCGATGCCCGACTCGACCACTGTACCTCGACAGAGGCCAACCTTTCTTCGCCGTGGTAGATGAAGATCCGCGTGTCCAGGGTCTTGAACGTCCAGTCACGATGCTCCAGCGCAGCGTTGAAGAGAATCTTCCGCAGCGTATCGTGGTTGATGACGGTGTCGGCGGCATTTACCTTCACGTTTGGCAGTCCCGCACACATGGCCCACGTTACGTTGTGGATCAGGTTGTGTCGGGTGCGGGTCTTCTTAGATTCGCTCATTTAATTTCTCCTGAAAGGTTTTCTAACGGTTAGATACGGTTGTACAAAACGTCGCGTAGATCAGGTGCCCTCCAGCCCTCGGGCTTAAGGATCTTGCCGTCGTCGCGCTTACGCACAGCCCCGGTCTTGGCGTCGATCTTGGCGAAGTTGGAGCGCATGACTTCCTGCCAGCCATCCAGCATGGGGAAGCCGCGCGATAGACCGTATCCGATGCACACGACAATGATGTCGATGATGGCGTCGAACTGCTCCACTTCGTCGTTGTCGTGTATTGCTTTCTCAAGCTCTTGACTCTCCTCCAGTATCAAGTTCAGGTACAGACGGGCTTGCTCTTCGTTATCCACCGTAGTGGACTGCCCACAGGCCCTCATGAATGCCGCTTGGTCGTGGAAGACTGACTGCGGCTGCTGCCGCATATCGAGTCGCTCGGCAAGGGCGTGGACGATGCCGCTGTGCCCATCCGCTTCGCGGATGAGTTCACTGTCGCTCATGTTTTCATAGTTCATTGGGTGTCGCCTACAAAGTCAACAAAGGAATGAAGTGCGGTGCCACCGGAGTCGGTGCGAAACCACACAATGATGTCGGGGGGTGGGGTAGATACTTGTTTTGCATGGGCTCCAATACGGGATATGTTGATGATGTTGACCAGCCACTCTGGTCTAGTCTCCAGTAGTCCTTCGCTAGAGGTTTCGTGGCCGTTGTTCCATGTACGCAGCTTGTACTCACCTGCGTACTCTTCGTAGCGGTGTTCCGCTAAGTCTTTGTGGTGTTTAGTCACTTTGCTAAAGATCATGTTCATTTGGCGGAGCGAGTCCGCCAGTACTTCGCTTCGTTTCATTCGGAGATCGCCCAGTCAAAGCTATCCAAGATGGCATCGACCTTACGCTTGGTCTCCAAGCGCGTGCTGTCCTCCTCCCGCAGTTCTTTGGGAGTGACGCCCGTCAGGGCATCGACCAGCTTGCAACGGGCACGCTCAAGGTCAGGGTCGTTCGTCACGTTCATGACGGTCAGCAAGTCGCACAGTTCCTCGGCGTTGGTTACCAACGTGTCATGGAACACGCGCTTCTTGCCATCCTCATCCACGGTCAAGACGGTCGCTCATCTTGGTGAGTGCGGTATGCAAACGATTCCAAGAGTCTTGGTTGGCTTGCGCCAACTGCGCCTTGGCCCGCGCCTCGTACTGCTCCACAAGTTCACGCTGCACACTGGACTCGATGTCGAGCCTGAAGTCGCCCGCCGTGGGCAGCGGCGTGAACGACGTGTCGAACGAAAACTTACGCGCCACCTGATCGCGTGTCGGGTACTCCTCACGGTCAAACAGCGTACCGAGTTGGAACGCGGCAGCAGCAACCAGTGTGTCGTACTTATCCAAGAACTTGTCCACCAGCGCTTTGAACTCCTGATCGTTCTTGGTCATCACGCCCTGATAGTCGAACAGCGCTTTGGTAGGCAGCAGCCGCTGCCCGTTGTCTGACCAAGGCAGTGTGAGCCTGTAGTGTTCGTTGCGAACCTTGGCTTGGAACTTGATGATGGCGTCCAACTCTTTGCATTCGGCAAAGAGACTCTTATAAACGCTGGCGGCTTTGGCCGACCCGCTGCCCTTGGCGGCGACAACCTCCCCCTGCGTCTTCTTATCTTGCTTACGCCCGGAGTACACGCTGATGGCGAGGTCTACAAGCATGGCCGAACGGGCAATGCCCGCAACTGTCTGAATACTCATTTTGATTCTCCTGATCTAACGGTTAGAAAGTTAATAGTGCGCTGCGAAACTTACAGATGGCTTACTCGGCTTGCGACGCGGTGAAAAACTTGAGCGCGTCATAGTCGTCGTCGGGCATAACCCGCACCACCAAGTTAGAGCGCAAGTCGTACGGCTGCAACAGATTCATAAAGTCGCTACCGTTGGTGCCCTTGCCCGTGCCCATGTACTTGGCCTGCACCATCTCGCAGCCGCGCAGTACGCTTGCCAGCGTCTCCAACTGCTCCGCGCTAAGGATGACCGAGCAGCCATCCACGTTTATCGTCAACTTCATCTCACACCTCCAAATGAATCGTCGTACCGTAGGGAGCGACCATGTCGCTCGTAACTGCCCACAGCGTGGGCCACTCGCTGACCCCCCAAGAGCCTACGTACCCGTCCGTGAACTGCACGATGGCTTGCGGGTTGATGCGCTTCTCGCGCAGGTAGTCGAACAGAACAGACCCGTCGGTGCCGCCACCGCCACGGGGCTTGAGAGACTGCACAGCAAACTGACCGTCCTCGAACACCTGATGACCACGGATGCTGGTGTCCCAATACACAACGTGGAGCTTTCCGGGCTTGATGTCCTCCATGATGTTTGTAATCTCGGATACAAACGCGGTCATCTCCGTAGTGTTGAAGCACGAACCGGACGTGTCGAAGCCGATCACCAACTCCGCAAGCGTGGTGCCAAGCATGGACGGCATATACACATCGTCAGTAATGAACCTACGGTTGGGCTTGCGCCATGAGGACTCGTCGCGCCCTGCACAGGTCTCGGTGATGAAGTCACGCAGCACCTTGCGCCAGTCGATCTTGGAGTTCAGCAGATCGCCGAACGTACCGTCTGCGCCACCGGAACCCTTACCCTGCATCTTGCGACGCATGAGTTCACCCTGACGCATGGCACGGTCGATTTCCTTGGCACGATCCTCCGCCGTCTTCTCGTCTGCTTCCTTAGCACCTTCCCAGTCGTGGGAGTCAATCCCATCGTTCCCCGGCTCATCGCCGGGGCCTTTGCCGGGGCCTTTGCCCTTCTTCTCTTTCTTGAGGTCGTCGAATATCTGGCGCACTGACCAGTTGCGGTACTTCTGATCGGGCTGCACACCTTCCTTGGGCATACGCACAAACCCGAAACCTGCGTCCATGATGATCAGAGACAGGTTCACGAAGTGGTCTGCCGCGAGATTGGCAAGTCGTGCGTCCTCATTCCAGAGTTCCCGCCATACATACAGGTGCCGATACGCTTTGTGCGTCGCCTCGTGCAGCACCAACAAGTTCAACTCGGCATCTGTGAGCTTGTCCACGAACTCCGGGTTGTACGTTACGTCCCACCCGTTGGTACAGGCGGTTGGGATGCTGGTGCTTATGACCACCTTGCCACACGCCAGCAAGCCAGCGTAGGCACAGAACTGTTTGTGGCGCATGATTGCGACATGCGACTTACGAATTCGATCCAATGCGTTCATGATTACTCCTTAGAAAAAACAATACTTGCAGATAGCAGCAACCAAGCTGCGTGGTTGTCCGTATCAGATGCGGCAACCAGTCGCAGTGCGTCGGGCTCCAATGTCAGGTACACGGCGCTGTCGTCCCATGCGATAAGCGCAGCTACTGCGTCCAGTGCTGCGCCCAGTGCTGCGTCCCATGCTTCGTCCCGTGCTGCGCCCAGTGCTGCGCCCAGTGCTGCGCCCAGTGCTGCGCCCCGTGCTGCGTCCAGTGCTGCGCCCAGTGCTGCGTCCCATGCTTCGTCCCGTGCTGCGCCCCGTGCTGCGC
>Ga0070749_10000042_pt1 | contig 59578 bp, 82 predicted proteins | sample VirMetDEL_Nov_18_FD_75180 | JGI IMG/M metagenome (GOLD analysis project Ga0070749, IMG submission 75180) | Aqueous microbial communities from the Delaware River and Bay under freshwater to marine salinity gradient to study organic matter... | ecosystem: Environmental > Aquatic > Marine >...
ACCCCGATGAGTTTCCACGGCAGCAGCTTGAATGCGGTCAAAGAACCGATCACGGCATCACCTGTTCATCAGCCGGCCGACGGAGGCCAGATCGTAGTGCCCGGCGACGCCGGGAAGGCATAGCCGCACCAGATCACGCGAGAACGGGTTCCGACGATCGATCATCGGCACGCTCGGGTCGACGTTTATCCCGTATCTGGTGCGCGGGCCGATCAGCATGCTTAGTGCTCCACAGCGACCGGACCGAGCCAGATTTTATTGCCGCTCGCTGGCAGCGTGGCGCCCGAGCTGTTGCGCAGGATCAGTTTGCACGCTCCCCACGGCATCATGACCGTCCCCTGCCCCCACGCAAGATCGCCGTGGCGGCACTGGTGCCGGAGAAGGCCAAGCTGATGCCTTCCTGCCACCCGACGAGAGGGAGACGATACCCGTTCTTGTCTGCGTACATACTCAGAACCTCCGCACCTGCGGGGTGAACTCGAACTCCCAGTGACCGATCGGCTCGGCACTGATGGTCGCGTCGACGACCGCCACAACCTTCTTTCCTGCGACGAACGAAATGTCGTTGTCGAAGATGACCCGATAAAGCCCGTTGTCTGCGACGTGAGGGATTGTCAGCGGCCACGTCATTCCGGTGAGCGCCGTGCCGGTCTTTTTGTCGCGAAGGGTCACCGCAACGTCCGCGTCGTTGATCACCTCCTCGGTGATCTCGTCGGTGAGCCACACTCGCAGCATGTTCGGGTTCGCGACAAACGCGGTCATCTCAGCCTCGCCTCATCAGGTCGAACTATGCCCTGTATCGGGACTGCCGTCTACCTTTGGATCGATCAGGATGTCGGCTCCGGTCGTCGGATGAACAGCGAGAATTGCCGAGACACGCGGGCCTATCGCGATCTCAGCGCGTGCCACACGTGTCGCGATCCCGGACGGGGTCCGGGTTCCTGCCCCAACCAGCGTAGGAACCGGAGCTAAGATCGCTTCCAAACCGACGATCACCCGAACACCGGAGCCGTTGAGGATCGTCGTCGGTGTGATGACAGTTCCGGAGCCTGTGACGATCCGACGACCAGTACCAGCTAGAGCAGGGACGGGAGCCGCGACACCGCCGGCGCCGATTACGGGGCCGATGACACTTCCGGCACCACTGATAGTCGGAGTAGATGCGGAAATCGCCCCGGAGCCTGTGACCGTGCGGACGCCGGAGCCGGAGAGCGTGGGGACCGTGGATGTGACCGCCCCGGAGCCTGTGACCGTGCGAACACCGGAGCCAGAGAGCGTGGGGACCGTAGATGCGACCGCCCCGGAGCCTGTGACCGTGCGGACGCCGGAGCCAGAGAGCGTGGGGACCGGGGCCGTGATCGCCCCGGAGCCTGTGACCGTGCGGACGCCGGAACCAGAGAGCGTGGGGACCGTAGATGTGACCGCCCCGGAGCCTGTGACCGTGCGGACGCCGGAACCAGAGAGCGTGGGTACGGAGGCTGTGATCGCCCCGGAGCCTGTGACCGTGCGGACGCCGGAACCAGAGAGCGTGGGTACGGAGGCTGTGATCGCCCCGGAGCCGGTTACGGTGCTGCTGGTGACTGTTCCAGAGCCGCCAAGGGTCGGGACCGGGGCCGCTATGGAGCCGACCCCTTGGGAGGCGCGACCGCCCAAGCCAGCAACGACGCCGACCGGAGCCTCTATAGCACCAGTGCCGGTGACGATACGCTCGATAGCGCCCGTGGTCGTGGGCACCGGAGCGGAGACCGCTGCTCCACCCACCACGGCGCGCTCGCCTGCCGCTGAAACGGTCGGAGAGGTGCCGCTGATAGCGCCGCTGCCGACAACCGACCGCTCACCGGAGGCCGCAGCTTCCGGGGCAACAGCAACCGCACCAGCAAGGCCGCTAACGACGCGTTCTCCGGTGGCGTCCACGCTACCGGCAGGAGCTTGCACGGCACCCGTGCCGGATGCGCCGGTAGTGTAGACAACCGTGAGTTTTGGCGGAACGCCAGTGCTGCCGTCCTCAAAGACCACATAGGCGTTTGCGCCCGGATCGGTGTCTAGCCGCTCATCATCCGAATGGAGGTAGACCGTCGTGTTGCCGGTCTTGTTGATGGCTGCAATGAACGCCGTCTCGCTGGAGAAGTCATTGTAGCTCGACGTAACCCCACTTGTTGCCAAAGATGCAACGAGCGGATAGCTCCCCAGCGTGTCCGGGTCCACAAAGTCAGGCGTGCCAAACGCTGCGCCGAGATCAACGGCGCGGACCTCAATAGTGAAGTCAACGCTCGAATTATCAAGATACAGATACAGCGACAGTGTGACTGAGGTGATGATGGCGTCATCCGGCAAGGATGAAGTGTCGAACACAAGGCCGCCGTTGTCGATATACGACCCCGATACCTCATAGCCGACATAGACGCCGTCAGTGACCAAAAGCGAAGTGTTAGCCCGTGCGTCCGCCCAATCGGTGCCGCCCCGATAGATCGTGCCATCAGCCGCCGTGGAGTTGAAAACCACGGAGGTCTCGCTGCTGCTTGAGACAGTGCCGGAAGCAGAGACAGTCGGGACCGTTCCGAAGATATCGGCGTCGCCCCATTCGTCCTCATAGTCAACGATCAGGGCGGGCCGATAAGCCGCCGTGGCGTTCTCAGAGGAGCGGATAGTGTAGCGGTGGTCAGAGGTCCCCGGCGAGGTGCCGTTGATGAAGTCTGCCGAGGCCAGCGTAACGCCGAAATAGTCGGAAGCATCGGCGTCCGCCTGCGCCTGAGCGACAGCCGAGGCATTGAGCGAAATCTGGTAGGTGGTGGTGGTGCCGTTGTTGGTGGACGGGATGGTGCCAAACACGGTCCACCCGGCCACGGTATCGCCCGGATACCAGTCGTCCGAGCCGATAATGCCGTCCGTGTTGTAGTCCAGAATTTTGATGTCGCTGGCGTTAGATACTGAGCTGCTGTTGGTGGTGTATTCCACCGTAACGGCGGTGATCTTCTTCCCGTTCAGGGAAGAAAGATCGAAGCCCATATAGGCCAGCCAAAGCAGGAACGTCCCGGAGTTGTACCGCTGGCCAGTGATGAAGGTGGACGCAGTGGAATTAACAACATCCGGCGTCGTGTCTGAACGCGCGGTAGCGTAGACCGTATCGTCCGAGCGGGTATAGCCGTCGCGTTGGCTGGACGCTGGCCGGATAGTCGTGGTGGCCATGCGTCACCCCCGGATGTATTCGAGGAACCTCACCAACTGGACCTGAGCCGCCGCTACCGGGTCATCCCGGCCAGCTGCTGCTACTTCGTAGGCGTTGTCGTCATCATCCACCACGATCATCGTTCGGATGACGCTCCCAGTGGGGTCAGGAACCCAAGTGTCCGGGTCCGTGTAGGTCCACCGGACTGTTTTGCCACTCACCGCGTCCGCTATGACGGCCACCGTGCTTCCGCCCTTGGCCTCCAAGGACAGGACAGAACACCCGAGGTCCGCAAGCTCTATCGAGGCTTGCGGGGACGCAACGCCGAAGGACACCTCGAACGCCGCGACAACTGATTGAGCGGCGTTCATGCGGCGCTCTCCGTTACGAGGCGGGCTGGGTGTAGGTGAAGCTGGAGACGCCCACGGTGTCGCCAGCGCCGATGGAGGTAGATGAAAGCTCCAAGTCGCCGCCACCGCCAGTTGCAGTTACGGTGCCGCGAAAGACTTCCGTGTTGTCGCGGTCCTGCACTTTGAACTTGGCGGCGGTGCCGCCCGTCGCGTCCGTGTCAGACGTGATGGTGTCAGCCGTGGCGACGCCGGTAGCCGCAGCGCCAAAAGCCGGGTTGGAAAAGGCGAGGGTGGCTACTTCCACGTCACCGCTGGTCATGATGACGAGATCGCCGTTTGCGTCGCCGCTTCCGGCGTCCAGCAAGTCCACGACCGCGTTTGCAGCGGCATTCCGCGCTGCGGTGGTAAGAGTGATGCCCATCAGGTAGTCTCCTCAAGAGGTTCGATGACGATAAGACCGTCTTCCTGCCACTTCTCGGCTGCGGCGGCCAGTCGGTCATTGCCCGCACGCAGCCAATACTCCATCCCGCAAACGTACGACGTCTGGAACTCCGGACAGAAAAAATCCTTCAACGGAACAAACATGGCCAGCTTCGTCTCGGTGGGGATCGTAAGGGTGTGGTCCACTGGCCTCGGTCCTCTCTGCAGTGCGGTATCTCGCCGGTTTTCCGCATCGTATCGTACCTGTCTGGCAGGCGCAATCACTGACCGGAGCCGTAGTTACCGAACCCGATCGCCGACCGGACGTCCGGGTCGTTCACGCGGACACCGAGCGGCGTGCCATAGATATCGCTGACCGCCCGAGCCCGAGCCCGCTGCCTGATGGTGTTGCTCAGCGACCCCAAGATCGCATGCGTCGGGTGCGCCTGATCGAACCGGCGCGCCTCACGCAGAAGCTCGACGGCACTCTCCCGATCCCCGCTTTCGATCGCCACGGCCAGTCGGCGGCGAAGCGCACTGGCCTCTCGCGAAATGCCCTTGAGACGGTTCTTCGCTGCCTGACTTTCTTCGGTGTACTCCGCCTTCTCGGCGGGGGTGATCCCGAGGAACTGCATCATGACATCGTTCGCGCCCGCGCTCATCGGCATCTTGTTACCCGCCCGATCGACATAGCCGTCCGTAGTCATCCGCATTGCCTCGATCGGACCCTTCAGCGCGACCGGCAGGGTCTGCTTCATCCCTGTGAGCACGTCCCCATCGAGCGCCGTGGAGGTTCCCTCGATCAGGTTACCGAGCATGCTGACCGGAGCGCCAGCGGCCGAGGCCAGATAGTTGTTGATGCTGTCTCTCCAGTTGGCCTTGTCGGTCAGCAACTTGCTGAACGGCAGGATATTCTGCTCTCCGACACGACCAGAGAAATCCGCCCCGATGGCGCGAGGGGCTCCACGCGCGATCACTTCACCGACACCCTTCCCGAGACTGTCGGACAGGAAGTTTCGCCACGCAGTCTGCACATCGTAAGGCTTGTCCTTGTCGTCCCCGAGCTGGTTCGCAAGGGCGTCGATCGCAGCGAAAATGACGGAAGCGATCGGCATGCCCGCCGTACCCGCCAAGAACCCGACCGCAGCGAGATGCCCGCCCATCCATCGGCGTGCAGCTGCCCGCTCCTCCTTGGTCGTCCCGGGACGGGTGAACGCCGTCGTCATCTCCCGGTACATCTTTTCGATGAGCTGGTAGGTGTAGTTGTGGAATGCAAACAGGATGCGAGACCAGTTGCCGAACGCACCCGCCTTGCCGATCTGCCGAGCGGTGTTCCATGTGCCCCAACTGAACATCGACTGGTCCACCACTGTGTCCGCGTACCTCTCCAGATCAGGTTTGCCGCCGTGCAGCTCGCGAGCCGACAATCCGGCAATCAACCGGGTCATCAGCTCCGGATAGACTGAAGTGGCACTGGCAAACCGCAAGGTCTTGTCCCACGCGGTTTCGCCGCCCGCCTTGCTCGCCAACCGCGATGTCTCACGGGCAAGACCGCCAATGTCGATGTGGCCCCGGTTGACCATGCCCATGACGAACTTGGCCGTACTTGACGGGATGCCGGCAGCCTTGAGTGCCTTCATGGTCACGGACGCATCCGCGAACCGCAGATTGCCGTGCCGCCAACCCTCCGCCGCGACTGCCCGGAGAATGTTGAACGCCATCGGAGTGACTTTGGCGATGGCCTTTGCGGCATTCACGAAACCGTGAGTTTTTGCCAGCTCGGGCCACAGCAGAACCGGAACGGCTGTCAATTGGGTCAGCATGTACGCCGGAGACATGCTGAGGAAGTACGCGTGGTTCGCCGCCGTCAGCGTATCCACGAACCCGTGCTCAGCCCGCAGCGGCGCCCGAGCCTCCCGGAGGGTCAGCTCGCCATAGACGTCGAACATCCGCTGACGGTTCTGGAGCGTCATGCTCTCGTCCCGTCGAGCCGCACGAATTGCGCTCTGCATCTCCCGGAGCGCCCCGAGAGAACGAGGCGCGGCGGTCAAGCTCGCCAGCGCATTCGCACTCACGTCTGAACGGAACGCGAAGTTGCGGATCATGTCTCCACTGTAGCCGGGGACAACCCGTCGGCGAGCCATGACGCGGTTGATCGAGTTGTCCGGGAGCAGATCGAGCCAAGCCTGTGTCAGCGAGACGCGAAGGTCCGCTTTGCTCCGCGCCAACGCATCCGTTTGATCCTCGGTCATGCCGGCCGTCGCCTCGAACGTATCGCTGTCCACCACGGCGTCGATGACGTTCTGCAACCACTCCGGGGAGATTGTCCGGCGAACGTCGTCGTCGGATCGCGGCCCTTGGACGATCGGCTTGTCGGCTACCAGCAGGCCGGCAGCGCGCATCTTCTTGGCAACATCGAACAGCGCCTGCTGCTGCTCCGGGTTCTCGACCCGAAGATAGATATCCGAGACACCGGTCCCGGAGTTGAGCGAGACATGCCCGAACCCGGCCGCGTCCAGATGCTTGGCGATCCGGCGGACGATGTTTCGGTCGATCCGACCACCCTCTCCGGTCTTCATGGTCATCGACACGAAGTAGTCGCCACCTCGACCAAGATGGAAGTACGGCGCCTGCTCGACATCCGCCACATACTTCCGGATCGACGTCAGCATCCCTTTGAGCGCCTTGACCGCTCGCGGACGTCCATCCTCCTCGACTGCCTGCACGAACGCCTCGGCCCCGGCGATCCGCTGGTCAACCTGCTGCCGCCAATACCGCGCCGCACCCACCGGGTCGGTGTGCAGATCGCTCGCCGCCATGTACCCATCCATCGGGTGTGCGTCGAAGCCGGCGACCTGCTGGCCCGGGAACGTGGCCTGCATGAAGTTCTGCATCTGCACCGCGAACCGGGAGAACCAGTCCGCGTTGTTGCTCGCCAGCAGGTCGTCGTAGACCTTGTGCTGGCGCTTGCTCACCAGAGCCCGGTACTCGCCGTTGGCCTTGTCGACCCGCCCTCGGAGATAGGCGGCATCCTCGTCGTCGTGGAGCCACGTGTGGTCATCCCACGAACGCCGGGGATCGATGTCCTCGGCCGTGTACTTCATGAGTGTCTGGACCGTGTCGGCGGCCTTCGGATCGACCCTGCGAAGGTCGTAGAACCCATCCATCGCCGCGCGCTGCATCTGGACGATCTGGTTCTTGATCGCGTCCCGAGACTGCCGCGCCTGCATGTACCGCTCGAACGGGTTCCCGTCCTTTGTGGTGAACAGTTTACCGTACTGCGCGAACAGGTCGGTCAGTGACCGCCAGCCCATCGACAACTTCCGGGCTCCGGCGCCCACTGTCTGAAGGTCCTTGACGTTCTCCCACCAGCTCTCGACCTGCTGGACCGCCTGCTGCGCCCGGGCGTTGTCGGCGATGGGGCCTGTGGACCGGGCCGGGGCCGTCTCGAACGATACGACCGGAGCAATACCCGGGTCCCGAACCAGTGTCTCCGTCGTTGAAGGTGGGATATTGCGCCTTCTGTCCGCGCTATACCCTTGACGGATTTGCACATTACGGGCCTCGATTTCGCCGGCGAGATTGCGGTAAATCGTATTCTGCACAATCGCGGCGCCGCCAGAGACCGCGCCGCGCAAACTACGCAGCCGCTCAGCGAACATACGATCCGGCTTCGCGCTCAAATCCGCCTCCAGCTGGCGGATCGTGGGCGCAGCATCCGATAGCTCTTGCACCGATAGCGCATACCGTTGCCACTTGCGAAGCGAAGTGAACAGGTTGACAGCCTCGACTAGCCGATCCTCGGACCAGCGTTCTGCGTTCGCCGTCCTCCGGAGGTCCGTCTGATCGATTACTCGCACGTCTTTCCCGGTAAACGCCATAACTTCAGCGACGTCCGGATCGGACACATACCCTTCCAGTTCCGTGTTGATCCGGCTCATTGTCCGATTAATATTCCGATCGTCATATGCGTCCACGCTACCGGGATTTCCCCCTCGAGCGAAATCCTCGACTTCCTGCACCGCGTGCTGGATTTCGTGAAGCAGCGAGCTCAATGTTGCTGGGGAAGTGCTGCCGGACGGGGCGGTCAACTGAATGAAGTTCCCGGCCGGATCAAAAGACCCACCGAAATCCCCGACAGCGTCAAATTCCACCGGCATGCTACGCAGATTGGGGTAAGCCTTGAACAGCCACGGATGGAACAAGACGTCTGACAGCACTACCCCGACAGGTGATGTCGGGTCCGGCTTGAACGGACGCAGTTTCGCGGCGGTGTCGTCAATCTCGAACTTCCAGCGATCGTCTTCGCCCTTATACCAGCCGGTATCCTTGAGCACCTCGTCCGGACGATCTCCGCGCTCGATCCGAAGCTGGGCCTCGTCGAGAGCTGTCAAGTTAGCGCTCAGCGCCTTCCGACCGCCCAGCATTCCGCTGGTGTCAGCCATGAACGCCTTGATCTCCGCCATCAGCTTCTTGACGATCGCCCGAATGCGGGCCGGGACAGATGTGATGCCCTCGCGGATGGCCTGCAGCACGCTGGCAAGCAGCGCCCGTTCGGTACGCTCGTCGAACTGCTCGTGCCCGAAATGCTTCTTCGCGACCTCGCGATCCGCATCGGTCAGCGTATCCGCGACTTTCTCCTGCGCGGTCTGCTGGGGAGGCTGGTCGGCTCGGTCTGTCGGCCGACGGTTCGTCTGACGAGACACGCGATCGCGCGCCGTCTGGCCGGCAGGGAGGCCCGGAAGCCGCTCGTCCGGAGCGGGAACGCCAGACGGAACCTGCTCAGTCCGTGTGCCTGCCACCGTCTCCTGCCGGGTCTGAGCCGGGAACATGGCTGCCGTGGTCTCGACGGCGTCCGGCAGCACGAACACCGTCCCACCATCAAACTCGGCAACATGCGGCAAAATCTTGCCAAGGAACATCTGAGACGATGTGTTGATGCAGCCGAAGCTGATCTTATTGTCGTCCGGAGTGGTCGACGCCAGCCGCTCCTCACGACGCTGTTCCGGCTTCTCCAACCAGACAGAATGCACGGCCACGTACCCGGAGCTGTTGGCCCCGACATCCTGACCATCCTTCTGGAACGCCAGAACCTGACCGCCGGGGTAGCTGGGGACAGAACGCTGCTGGAGCCTGTAGGTCCCGGCCGGAGTGATCCGCTCCGAGACGGACATCGCCTCCATGTCCGTCTTGTCCGGAGCCTCGATGAACTGGTCCCCGGCAGACATTCCAAACAACGCCGGACCGCTGTCGATCAACGCCCCGGTCCGGTCGAACACGTGGATCGCCCCGCTCGGTTTGTCTGCGATCATGAAACCTTTGCCGCTTCCGATCGCGGCCGGAGCCATGGTCTCGTAAACCGCGATTGCCCGGTCCGACATCATCGCCCGCGCGTTCTCTGGTACCATCTGCGTGATCGGGACGGTCCGCGTCGTCGAGAAATCCGTGGTGACGTCCGTGACCGGCGGCTGCGTCAGGCTAACATTAAACACCAGCGATGTCGCCAAGACCGCACCCATAATCCGCTTCACGATCCGCCGGATCGCAACGGCGACAGACGTCAGGCCGTTGTTGATCGCGGTCACCAGATCGTTGACGAACCGACGCTTGGCAACGTCGTTGTATTCTTTCTCGCCGTAGTGCTTCGCAAGAGTGCTTTGCTCGGTCGGCGTTAGCTGGTCATGGACGACTGTCTCCTCGACGTTCGTCCGGGTAGTCGGCTCCGACGGCGCAGCCAGCGTGCGCTGACGCTGAGGCTCTGGCGAGAAGCTACGACGCTTCGGCTGCTCCGGCCGGGGACGACGCTTGGACGGCTTTTCCTCAGCAGGGGTCATGACCTCCTGCAGCGTTGTCGGCGTAGAGGCTGCAAGCCCACGCTGCGGAAGCGGCCTCGGAGCGAAACTCTGCCTCTCGGGAAGGGCGCCAGTCGCCGGAGTTGGAGGGAGTTCCGATCCTGTGGAAGGAGGGGCCACAGGAGCTGGGGGTGGAACCTCCGGCGACTGGACAGTCTGCTGCTCTGCCGGAGCCAGAGCGAGGTTCGTAACTTCCGACGGGTTAGTTCGCTGAGCCTGCTGCGCGACAAGCTCCGAGAGAGGTACCTCCGGCGTATCCAACAGGAGGGGCGGCTCAGCCGGCGTCGTCTGGCGCGCTCGCAACGCCTCAAACACGACGGCCGAACCGTCAATAGGCGCAGCGACGGCTGGCGCCGGCACGTTCCACCCAAGCCAAGGAGCCCGACCCTGCTGAGCGGTCTCGATCACCCGGGCCTGCTGCTGCAGCGCCTCGCGCCGGTCCTCAAGCTCTACGATCTGATCGGTTGCCTCCGGGTCGATCACCCGGAGCTGCTGGTTAATGGTCTCGATCTCGCCGGCCAGATCGCGCGGTCGGCCGGCGACGTCCACCAGACCAACAGCCTCGGCGACCCTCTGCCACGAAGGAGACATCTTTTTCCCTGTGCGATCAGACACGTAGTCCATGACGCGACCGACCAGATCGGCCTGATCCCGAACACCCTCCAGATCGCGGACGACCGGGTTGGACCGGGACGTCGTGCCAAGAGCTTGGGTCACGACCTCCTGCGGGGTGGTCGGAGGACGCGGAGCCGGGGGAGGCGTCTCCTCTGCGGTCTGAGTGGTTGTCTCTGCAGGCTCCGCACGCCGGGCGAACGCACCGTCCACCGCGCGCTGGATCGCACCCATCATGCTGATCGACTGCTGCAGCTGCTCGGCCTGAGCCGCCGCTTCCGGGTTGGTCTGACCCTCACGCTGCAGGAGCGCCAGCCGGGACTTCGCCTCTGCAAGGTCCTTCTGGTACCCACTCTCCTCCGGCGTTGCACGCAGGTTGAAGAAGTCGGCCAGCTTGGTGATCGAAGGCGTGATCTTGTCGTCCTCGATGCGCTTCATCACCCACTCGACCAGCTGGTCGAGGTTCTCCGCGCCGGACTTACGGATCGCCGGGTTGCCCTTGCGGCCGATGATCCTCTCGGCGAACTGCCAGACCGTCTGACGCCGGTCGTTGATCCGCTCGTCGACCGCATCCAGTGCGTTCTTCTTCTGCACCAGCTCAGCACGCTGGGTCTGCAGGTCAGTAACGACCTGCTCGTCGGGCGTCGCACCCCGCCGCTCCAATTGGAGACGTGCGTCGATGTCGTTGATTTCGGACTGCAGGTCCCTCGGCGTTCCATCCGGGTTCTGGAGCCCGTAGAACTGGCCAAGCCGCCGCAGTGTCGCCGGAGCCTTCTCCCCGCGCGCCTCCAGCATATCCCGAACAGTCCTGATCTGGTCCGTCTCATCTGCAGCGGTTCGCAGCTGGTCGAGTACCGGATTGATCTTGGCGGCAGCAGCGCGCTCGCCCAGAGCCGTGTTCAGGGCGCCTTGGGCGGTCCATGCGGGGGGTGTTTCCGCTTGACGCCGTTGAAACTCCTGCTCGATTTCCTGCGCGTTATCCGCGGCAAACTGTTGGTACGTCGGGTCCTCTCGGCCCTTGCCGGCGATGTAATCGTCAACGTAGGTCTTTACGTCCAAACCTCCGGAAGTCCCTGCACCGACCGCCGCCGACGGGTCAATGGGTGACCCGTCGGTTGGCTTGTCAGGGAATGTCTGGTCACCCGTCCCGAGCACCGCGTCCGCCGTATTCTCCATGTCCTCGGTCGAAACGTCCGTCGGCTTCGCCCGACGCATGCCACGCAGATATCCGGCGCCACGGAAACCTGCGCCAAGCACGCCGCCAACGATGCCGGCCGTGACGCCTGCATCGACCATGTTGGCCAGCTTCTCACTGAGCGGAAGGTCAGGTCGGTACGCCATCTCCATGGCGGTCTGAGCTGCTTCTTGCGGGACCTGAGCGATCGCGGTCGCCGCGACAGCCCGGCCAATGCCCTTGGCGATGCCGTCCTTGACCGCAGGAGCAGCAAACCGCTTCAACTGCGCCGGCTCCAACGCCTCCAGTGCGGCGTACGGCAAGCCTGCCGCGAGAGCCGACAGCGCCGTGCCCTGACCCTCGATGCCTGCATCCTTGGCACTATCGTAGAGCGAACCGACACCGAGCGGATATCCAGCGATCGTCGCGCCGGTAACTGCACGCGCCCACTCCGCGCCGGTCGCCGCTCGCTCAGCCGCTGTGGCCGCTCTGGCGCCTCCACCCAGCGTCGCCGGAACACGCGCACCCAGCGTCTTCAGCCCGGCAGGGACCGCCGCTTCAGGGACGACCGCCGACCCGGCAAGCATCGCCGCGATGCTGGGCAGCATCCGCGCCGTCTGATACCCCAACCACGGGGCAGCCGACGCCCCGCCCTCGCGCCACGGCGCGACATCCAGATCAGGCCGTCCGACCTCCTGAGCACGCTGGAACCGGCTGGCTGCCGCCTCGGCCGCCCAGTCTCTCAAGCTGTCGATCTTGAGCGCGGAACCGACAGCTTCGGCAGCGGTCGCCGTCAGTCCAAGGGCCTCCTGCGTACCAGCCTTCAGACCTGAGACAATAGGGTTGCGCGAGCGGTCAGCGACCGTCGGCAGCGAAGGCAGGCGGCTAAAGTCGAGTACGCCGGAACCCGACGTCGGAAGTCCGGTCGCCGGGTCCAACGGGCTCCAGTTGACAGGCATCAGTCCCTCAGATCGTCGAGGTTACCCATCCGCGCCTCCAGCGGATTGTTGCCGAGGACCGCGCTGAGCGTGTCGATGAGCCGCTGGTTCGCGGCCAGCACGTCTTCCTGTGTTCCGCCATTTCGGGCGCGCTCTAGATCAGTATTGAACCGTCGCGTCCCGGCCTCCAGAAGTGCGCTGTACATCCGGTCCTTCGCACCAACAGGCTTCGGCGTGATCGCCATCACCGTCTGCAGATCACGCGGTGACAGAGACTGGGCCGCTCGTATGAAATCCTGCGCCGTGTACCCTGACCCGGCAGCCGTCTCGGCTTTGGAGGGCTCGGAAGTGGCTGTCGCGGTGCTCGCCGGCGTCGCCCCGTTGGACGGAGCCTTCATGGTCGGAGCGATGAACCCGAGGCCGAGAGGGGCCAGCGCCGATCCGAGCGCCATGCGCGCGTTCCGAGCCAGACCAAGAGCAGCATCCGCGCCGACACCGAAAGCATTGCCGGCAGCCCCCTTCAAGTCACCAGCAGCATAGTCCGCCTTCGCAGCGGCGGCGTGCTCGGCCATGTCGTTGGCCATCTTGCTCCGGACCCACGCCGAGTATCGGTTCATGTCGGAGTTCGGGTTGAAGAAATCCAGACCGACATTCGCGGCACCTGCGAACAGGCCAAGTGCCGGTGCCCGCCGGGCGACGGTCCCGAGCGCGGTCCGCGCCACGCCGGGCGCTGCAGCCCGAAGCGCCGCAGCCTCTCGGGCGGCCATCACCGGATCAGCGGCAGCCGAAGACCTTGCCGAAACTTGTGCAATTCGATCCGCGAGTGATGCCGTCGCCATAATCCTACCTCTCGTAGCCGCCCCAGCCGTTCCGGCCAAAACCCCACTTCTTGGGTGCGAACATCTTACTCAATGCGATGCGCCGCGCCAAGTCCGCGTTCGTCTCGAACGTCGCCGCGAACTCCTTGGCCCGATCCGGGGCGCCTTCGTCCAGATCGACGGTCCGCAGGCAGAGATACGCCGCCCAATCCAGAACCTCGATGTGGTTGTCCTCCGGGATTTCCGGGATGGCTGTGAGGTCGTCAAGCGTCAGCGGATCGATCGGTCCGCGCACCACGCGCAAGTTGATGGTCTCTCCATCCATCGTGGCGTCCGGCTCCGGGTATACTCGCATCGTCACCAGCCCGGGAGACCCGCCCTCGTTCCGCACCTCCTCATCGGTGCTGTACGCCAGCACAGCGCCGGGAGGCCACTCGGTGAAGTAGGTCGGGTCCCAGAACCGGGTGTCGACGGTTTGGTACTGGTCGAAAATGCTGTGCCCGGCGCGCATGAGGTCGCCGGGAGTTCCCGACCGTTTGGCCGAGATCACGGAGATGATGCTGGGGTGCAAGGTGTAGTCGGTCTGCCCCTCGACCAGCGTGACCTGACACACAGCGGCCGTCGAGGCGTCCCGGATTGCCAGCGTGCGCCGGCACCATCGCCGGATCGCCTCGTTGATGTTCGTGGCCAAGGTCTCGTCCGACCACAAGGCATCGCTGGCCGACCCGGCGATCTGCTGGCTATCGTCGTGAAGGATCGGCCCTCTAAGGTAGCTCAGCAGCTCGCCGAAGTTCATGACGCCTCCAGATGGTTACTGCACCAGCTGATAAGGATAGCGCATCCGCTGACGACTGCCCACGATCTTGTCGGTGTCCGGGTCTTTCACCGGCACGGTCTCGACCGCGTGGTTGAGCACCTCCAACACGGCCGGCGGGACCGAGACTTCTTCGCCCGGGCGCATGTGATAGAACGTGCCGTTGATGCCGATCGGGAGACCCGTCGGCGGGATGTTGTCGCTGTCCTGCAGGACGATCTTGTGCCATCCGGTCTTGGCGTTCACAGGCTTCGGAGCCCGGCGGGCGCGCGTCTTCTTCTCCGGGGCGTCAACTTCGATCGGGGTCGCTTCGGTATCCATGATTACTCCTCGTCGCTCATTTCGGCAGATGCCGCTTGGAAGCTGGAAGAATAATCGTCCACCGGCTTCGTCTTGTCGAGGTTATTCTTCAGAAACTCCAGTACCTGATCTACAGTCTGGAATACGAAGCTCTGCTCGGGGTCCCGATACGGGGAGACCTCCTTGAGATCGGTCTTCCGCTTCCGGTTGGCCTCGACGATCTTGGGGTCGTTCATGGTGACGACCCAGCCGTTGTTCTTCTTATCGACCTTGCACACGCAGTCGCCGTACATGGGGACCTCCTAAGAAAATGGGCGGGTGCGCAATGACCCGCCCATCCAGATTACCGACCTGAGCCCCGGATCAGCCGAAAGCGATCCAGCTGCACACCTTGCCGCTTGCGGCGAGCGTCGCCGACAGGGTGAACGTGCCGTCGTCGTTGTCCAAGATCGCGGTGCCGGTATCCGCCGTCAGCGTGCCAGCCGTGACGGTCTTGATCACCTTGGTCGCCGCCATGGTCTTGAACCACTCCCACGTGGTGGCGTCGGTCTCGTTGAAGACCTTGATGTATCGCGGCTTGAAGCCGAGAGTGACATCCACCGCCGCACCCGCTCCGGTGAAACCTCCGGCGGCGTACTGCATGACGCCGGCATCCTGATAGTCAACTGTGTCTGTAGCCATAGTAGCCTCCTGATCACTGTGGGGCGGCCTCTCGACCGCCCCTGAATGTTACGCGGTGGCGCCGACTTCCAGACGAGCCATCCAGAGTTCCTGCAGGATCACCGTGGCGGTCCACAGTTTCCAGCCGACCGTGCCGCGCTGGGCCAGCGGATCGCCGGCGGCGGGCTTGGGGTTCACGACCATCGGGCGCATGCTGTCCTCGCCCTTCAGCGGCACGATACCGTAGGCATCGCGGGCGAAGTACAGGACCGGGTAGACGTCGATGTTGGTACCGCCGGTGGACCGGAGACCGGTCGAACCGAGAGAACCGCCCTCGTTGATCCACGGTGCGATGACCGTGGAGGCAAGGTAGCGAACCTGCTCGACGGAGCCGATCTCGCCCTCGAACGGCGACATGTGGGGACCGTAATCCGCGACGGCCTTGAAGCCGGTCATGTCGCGGATGTCGCTCTCCAGATCGGGGTGGACCACCGCCATGTAGGCGGCTTCCACCGACTTGGTGCCGTAGTCGGTCGTGGAGCGGACCACCGAGGTGATCTTCTTGGCGTTCTGCCGGTTGAGGGCCGTGGTGACCCGGCGCTGGTCCGCGCGGCTGATGGCCGTCACGACACTGTTGCGTCCGCCGACGGCATTGCCGTAGAAGACGTTGGTGCCGGCCTTCAGGACGTTGAAGCGCAGCGTCTCGACCGTGACGGCAGCTTCCTCGCCGAGCGCGTCGGTGAGCTGCTGCAGGATCGGGTCGGTGTGGGTCTCGATGACAACGTCGGTGAACGTCGCATAGTCGCCGTACTGCTGGATTTGCACCGAGTAGTCGACGTTCGCCAGTTTGTTGCCGGACGGCGTCACGCCCTCGACCAGCGGGTTGAGCGCCAGCGGGATGTAGAAGCTGCCGGAACCGGAGCCAGCCGCACCGGTCGCACCGGTGAGGAAGTAGCGCCGGAACTTGGCGACTTGCGTGTTCCCCTTCGGGATTGGATATGCCTGACCGAACTTTTCGAGCTGCAGAAGCGGCATGGCGCGCTTCAGCATGCGGACGACGGCATAGGCGGCAACGGCCGGCGTGATATCGCCGTAAGTGGTGACCTGCGTCATGGGTTAGCTCCCTGTCAAAATTCTACTGAACCTCCTCGCTCGCCTTCCGGAACGCCCCGCTGAAGTCGTTCGGGTCGCTCGGCAAGACAGGCGCGGTCCGCTGGGAATTGACTGGTGCCAACTTCTCGGCCGCTTGTTTGGCCGGACTGGGCAGCTCAACCGCCTTCGGTTGGGGGTTCGCCGGGGCTGCCGGACTGGCCGGAGCTGGCGTAAGGCTGACCCCCGTCGCCTTCGCATACATGTCGACGAGAGACCTGATCTCGGCGGCAGTACCTTCATTGATGACACGTTTCATTCCGTCCTGCAAGAACGAAGGCTGCGTGCCGACCCAGTTTTCGATATCGTCAATCAGCTGATCGTTGTAGTTCGGGATGCTCGTGGTCAGCTCGTTGTGGTGAACCGCCCCAGCTGTCGAAAGCGCGATGTCCCGGATCGTCGTGAGCTGCGGCACCAACTGGTCGAACAGCCAGCTGGTGTAATCCGCAAGCTGCTGCGTCATGATCAGCTGCTGGGCCGAGTGGATTTCCGGGTACTCCTTCTGGAAATCATCGATGATCCGCTGCTGCTCCGGCGTGAACTTGAACTCTTCGTCGGCAGGCTGTGCGGAAGCCGCCTCCGGCTTCTTGCCCTCGGCCGCGATCCGCCCCAGCGCGTCAAGCAGCGCCTGATCCCGATCATCGAACTTCGGCTCGGCAGGCTTGGCAGGAGCCGCACCCTCGGGCTTCGCGGAAGCCGGTTCGGCAGGAGCCTCACCCTCGGGCTTCGCGGCAGCCGGTTCGGTAGAGGCCGGTTCGGTAGAGGCCGGTTCGGCGGGAGCTTCACCGTCAGGCTTCGCGGCAGCCGGTTCGGTAGAGGCCGGTTCGGCGGGAGCCGGATCGGCCGGCGCGTCACCAGCAGGCGCCGCAGCAGCCGGAGCCGTGTCAGCCGCAAGCGGCGCCGGCGGCACAGGCGCCATGTCGTCCAGCTTGGAGAACTCGGCGAAAGCGTTCGAGAAATCGTTCATGGTTGCCCCTTGGTCGCGCCCACCATCGGCGCTTTTGTGATCAGGTCGAGCAGCTCCTGAAATACCTTGGCGCGCTCTCGCGCGACCTCGAACTGATCAGGAGATATGGTCAGGAAACTATTCTTCACTTCCTGCAGGCACGATGTCAAGTATTGAACCATAAGGTTCATTTCCATGCTTCCACGCGTCGCGTAGATTTGCCGGATGGTCGCCTCGTTGGCGGCCCGGGCAGCCTCGAAATCAAGAACCTCCTGCGGCTTCTGGCGTACGTTCACAGACCTGCTCCCGCCATGCCGCCGACAATGGTCCGAAGCTGCGGCGGCGTCTCCGTCTCCGGCGCCGTACCGCCGCCATCACCCTCTCCGGTGTCACCGTTGAGCATGATCTCGAACAGCTTCATCGCCGCCTCGACGGTCGCGTTGTCGGCGCTGGCCGAGTTCTTTTGCGACTGCGTGATGTTCTTGAGCGCCTCGGCCATGGTCTTGCGCACCTCGGCGGTAGCAGCCTTGACCATCAGGTCCTTCTGCTGCGCCGCCTCCTGCGACCGCGCCTGCTTGCGCATCTCCACGACTTCCGGCGGCAGCAACATGTCGTCCAGATTGCGCGCGGAGAACTGCGTCCGCAGGAACTTTTCCCGGTTGACCAGCTCCCAGTCTTCCGGCGTCATGCCGGCCTTCAGCTGGTCCATCTGGATGGCCTGCACTTCCTTGGCGACGAGGCTCGCCGCACCCTTGGCGATGACGTTGTAGTCGCCCGCCTTGATCCGGGGGTTGAACAGCTTGTTGAACTGGACCATCGACTGGATCACGCTCTCGACGAACACGTCGAAATTCCGGACGATGTCCTTGAACGGGAGACCGGCGTTGCTGTAGAGCATCGACGCGCCCGGAACGGTCCGCATCCCCTCGCTCGGCAGCTTCGCCATGTCCCCGCCCGTCGCCGGGTTGACGAAGCTCTCCATGTCGGCGAACCGCATCCCGAGATCAACCACTTGGGTCAGCTCCGCGATATGGGCGTTGATCTCGACCGACCGGACGGCCGGCGCGGCCGCGTCCTGATCGCGTCCCTTGCGGTAGACCGTGTCGTACGCCGCGAGCGCGCTCACGTCCTGATCGCCCGCGAGCAGCTCGATGTTGACCTCGGTGATCGGTCCGCACACCACGGACGCGTTGTCGAGCAGCATGCGCATCGATGACGCTACAGTCATCTGGCTGTCCCGAATGATGTCCGGGAGACCCGTGCCGGCAAGGCTGGTGTCGTCCTCCTCGAACACGAAGGTGTGAAGCGTCCGGATCGACACACCCATCTGGGTGTAGACGTTCAGATCGGCCTTGATCACCCAGTCGTCGATCATCCAGACCTCGGCGTCCAGATAGTCCGCCAGCTGGTCGTCGGGGATTTCGACACCCGCCTGCCGCAGCTGATGTCCGTCGACCGGGCCGCACCACACGATGACCTCGAACTTCGACCGGTCACGGCGCGACACGCTGGTCATGTTGGCGACGCCCATGGAGCGAAGCTGCGTCTCGAAATTCTGCTCGACCCAATTACCGTCCTGATGCGTGCTCAGGTACTCGGTGATAACCTCGTTGAAGAAGTCCTTGCGCTTGCGCAGGTCCGACACCTGAGCGCGGGACAGGACCTTGCGGTAGAAGTACCCGTCCTGCTTCTGGAAGCTCTTGGCCGACATGTCCGGGTAGATATCCCAGACCGACATGCTCTCGATCTGCGGCTTGTACACCGTGATCTTCCTCGGCGCCGGCTGCCCGGTCGTCGGGTCGATCTGCCACACCGTCCGCTCGACCGGCCGGGCGAACGGTCCGACCGCCGCGCCGTAGCAGTACATGATGCCGCTTAGCAGCACGTCCCGGCTGAGCTTGACGTAGCTCTCCGCCTGAGACCCGCCGAGTTCCTGCAGCTGGTCGTCAATCTCGACCATCAGCTCCCAAGCCCGCTCGTCGGCCAGCATCTGCGTCGCATGCTGAATGAACTTGTCGTCGATCGTCGGCTGCACACCCTCACGCTTGTACTGTTCCCCGAGACGGCGCATCGCCTCGACGACGTCGTTCGGGTCCATCTCCGCGTTCGGACTGGCCGACACCCCGTAGTTCCGGTCGGTGCCGTTGAACATCAGGTTCATCACCCGCGACAGGGTCGAGATGTTCTTGATCCGCGTCAGTCGCGGATAGGCGCGGGACCGGGTCGGTCCCAGCAGCTTCTCAAGCTCGGGGTCGAGGATGCCCAGCGTCTGCCGCAGGTTGCGGAGCAGCTTCAGCTCCAGCGGCCCGCGATCGGACCGGAACCCGTCGAACTTCTGCTTGAGCTGAGACCCAAGAGCCGAGACCATGGCGCGCGTAATCGCCGGTCCCTGACTGGGCTGCTGCTCGACCACCGCCAACTCCTGCGCCATCGACATCACCTATAGTGGTAAGCACTGCCCCGGTTCACCGGCCGGGTCCGACGGGACTGCTTGATCCGTTCCATCTTCGCCAGAACATCACCTTCCCGTACGAAGAACCTTGCGCCGTACCCGAAGCCGTCTCCGGGATGCGAATACTGGTTTTTCTCCGGCTCCGACCCCTTCATTTCCTCGTTCTTGGGGTTCAGCGCGTACCGCCAGCCCCCCTTGAGCGCGCGAACGAGTATGGGGCATTCCGCCCCGTCGATCAACAGCGCCGGCTTGCCCTCGACCAGCCGTGTCGTGTAGTGGTCTATCGCGTCAAGCCTGAGAGGAAGACGATTGTTGCTCTCGATGGAGACGTCGTACTCCTCGCGGAACGTGTCCACGATAGTCTTCTCATCGTTGGCCGACCGGTTGGCCGCCGCCGGGTCGGGCGCGATGGTGATCCGCTCGCAGCCGGGAAACCGCCTCCGGATGTAGGGCTTGAGCTTCTCGCTGATGAACCGCTTGGCGCCGTAGCCCTTGGCGATCACCTCGCCGTAGACCAGCAGCCGCCCGATCAGGTCCTCCTGCATGAAGATCGCCGCCAGACCTCCGATCCCGGGATCGAGCCCGACCACCATCATGAGGCCCGGGTTCCACACCAGCGGAACTTTCGACACGTGCAGCTCGGCCCGGAACGTGGGGACCACCGGCGTGCCGGCGATGGAGAAGCCCCACTCGACCTCGATGAACTGCTTGATCCACGCGACCGACTTGCCGACCGCGAGGTTGGTGTAGTACGCGGCGCCGCCCGGCAGGTTCTCCAAGTTCTCCGCGTCCGGGCTGAAGCCCGACGGCTGGACGAACAGCTTGGTGTTGGCGTTGACCTGCCAGACCTGACCCTTCGTCCACTGGTCGTACTCGTGCAGCCGGACGCGGTCCTCGGCGTGGAGGTGGTCGAACCACCAGTTGTCTTCGGTGTCCGTGTTGGACGCACCCCACATCCCCCAGTTCGTCGCCCCGCCGTCCTTGGCCGACGGGTAGCGCCCGCAGCGGCCGGACAGGCTCTCGATGATCGCCTTGGGGATGTTGACGAACTCGTCGATGATGGCGAACGTCACCTCCAGCGACAGCACCCGGTTGACGTCGTCCGGCGTGTCGAGCGGCCGGAACAGCACCTCGCACTCGACGTCGTCGAAGCGGAGGATGAACGTGTTCTGCGTCGCCAACCACTCCCCGGCCTCGTCGTCCTTGAACCACTGCTGCCACGACTTCAGCGTCGTGTCCCGCAGCATCGGGTAGGTGTTACGGACGATCACGCACCGCGTCCTCCGGATACCGTCCGCCTGCGGCTCCTGCAGCGCGGCCAGCCGGCACAGCTTGAAGAAGTTCCCGGTGGTCTTCGCCGAACCGACCGGACCCTCGATCCAATCGAAGAACAGCTCTCCCGGCTTGTAGTGGGAGATGAACTCCCGGACCGTCGGCGGCGGCTTGTAGACGAACACGTCGGCCTTGGGCTGGATCACCGCGACAGGTCCATCTTGATGCTGAAACCCACGCCGACGTTGATGTTGGTCTTGCCCTGATCCTTGCCGGCGTTGAGACCGGCGGCGTTGATCGTGAACTTCATCAGGTCGGCCCGCACCACCGGGGAAACCGTCGGGTCGGTCGCCAGCGTGTACATGGTCTCCAGATACGCGTCGGCCTGCATCGCGGCCTTCATCTTGAACGACATGCCCTCGCGCTTGAGCATCTCGTTCGCGGCCTCGACCTCGGCGACGAACACCGGGTGCGCGATCAGCTGCAGCCACTCCTCGCGGGAAACCCCGTACTGCTCGCAGATCACCTTCGGTGTCGCGATCCGCAGCGCGATCTCAAGGGGGAGCGTCGCCGGCCACGACAACTTGGCAGGGTTCCTCGGAGGTGGAAACGCCTCGTCCAGCTTGTCCATGTCGATCGTGGCCAGCGCGTTCATGGTTCAGGTCTCAGGGGATCGGCTCAGCGTAATCCCAGTCGTCGGCCAGCAGGTCAGTCTGGCTCGCCAGCCAAGGGACGATCTGACCATCCGCCGTCCGCATGTCGACGTGAGAGTGATAGCTGATCTCGGTTCCTTCCGGGTAGATGCCCAGAAGCGGCTGACGGTTCACCCTGAAGGTCGATCCGGGCACGAGGAAGACGAACATCCCCTTCCCGTTCCAACCCCTGCGCGCTATCCGATGGCCCGCCTTGATTTCCAGTAGCGCCTTGCTGAAGTCCATTGTCTTTCCGGTCCTTGTGTTCTCGGTCGCGCGCTCGCCTGAAGATCACGGCGATACGCCCCGAAGCGTAACCTTCGGACCTGCATGTGTCAATCGGGGAGGGAGGTCTGGAAAATCCCCGGCGCCTGTGATTTTGGGGAGACGCCGCGACGCCGGGGAAGTCTGACTGAACCGGGACGGAGTGTAGCGTGCTTCGCGCATGGCGCGCAAGTCAGAAAATCCACGCTCCGAGCGTGAAGGAGAAGGCGACCCAGAGGATGGTCCGCCCGTCGAGACCCACCTTGAGCGCGTACTCCGCGATCGTGGAAAGGACGTTGCGCAGCTTTTCCATGTGTTACTCCCTGAACGAGACGGACCGTCGCTGATGCCCGGAAGCTGCACGCGACGGTCCGTGAAGGTCCCTCTACCTGATCCTTGGCGATCTGGTGGTCGAACACAGGAATTGTGTGGCGGCGGTTGGGGGTTGTCAACGTCTAATGAGGTCAAATTTTAATCTAAAAAATTTTAGAAAAAATGTGTGGGCGACGGTGTAGCGCATGAGCGGTTCTAGTAATTCCCCCCAAGGGGTGCAGTCGAGGGAAAGAATTCTTTCTAGGGCGGCGGCACCTAGTCTCTCGCGAGCGGCGTCTCAACTTTGTTACGACGTAACAAAATCCGCACGAATTAAGCGTTATCCATGCTTGCATCATGCTCTTATGTGTGAGATTATGTGTGTGGGCGCTTTTGCCCGGGCGGGACCTATGGGGTCCCATATGAAAGGAACTAGACCATGAACGCGCACACAAGGATCACTGTTGACGCCGCCGCCAAGATTCTGGATACCGTCGTGAACGGTGCGAAGGCTGACAAGACGGCGGAGCTGCTCGACAATATTCGCAGCATGGCTGGCACGCTGGCTAAAGCGGACCGCACCAATGGCAGGGCCGCTGTCGACGCTGGCAACGCCATCAAAGCGGCGGGCGGAGACACGGCGGAGAACAAGCGCGCTTTCCAGCTCGCCTACATCTCCTCCTATCTGAGCATCCGCGACAACGCCAAGGTGACGGCCGCCGACATTCTGGCCAGCGCTGGTCACGGCCGCAAACTCTCGAAAAAGCAGACGCGGGCTCGGACCGAGACGGAAGAACTCGCGTACGGCGCGTGCCGAACCGCCTACCATCGCGCGCTCAAGGCGGCGGGACTGATCGAACCGAAGGAACGCGGCGCACGCGCCGAAGGCAACGCCAAGGGCGAAGGCGAAGGCGAAGGCGAAGGCGAAGGCGACAAGGTGACTGTCACCAATCCCGGCGACGCTGGCCACGATGAACCATGGACGCGGGAACGGCTGGAAAGCTACATTCGCGGGCAGGCTGTCGCGCTCCGCCAGACACTCAACAAGCGTATGGCGGAAACAGGTGGTTGCCACGCGGAACTGGCGGCGGCGGTCATGGCGTTTGCGGATCGCGTCGACCATGCCGACGAAGCGCTTGAGGCGCAGTACAAGTAATCCGCGCCAACATTCCGACCTAAGCCTACGACGCCCGCCCTAACCCGGCGGGCGTTTTCTTTTGCCCGCCGCACAGCTTTGTTACCCGGTAACAAAGCGTGGTAGTAGTTCGGTCAGTCAGTCGGCTCGCTCAGGTGTGAGGCGTGGTAGTAGTTCGGTCGGTCAGTCAGGGCGCGTCAGGCAGTCTGGCATGGTTCGTGCATATGCGCCGCGTGACAGTAGTCGGGTCGGTCAGTCGGGTAGCACGCGTCAATCATCGTCTAACATGGGCGGAAATTTGAATGTGGTAATACGGTGCCACATCCTACCACTAGGCAGGCTAAGTCATTGATTTCTTAGGGCACTATCCAAATCATTTCTGACGGTTTTCGGCGTTTGGCCTACCAAGTGGTGTGTAAGTCATTGAAACTAAAGGCACTAGTCCATTTAGTCCATTTAGTCCATTCCAAAATATATATATATAAGGGCGATTTTTTCGGATTAACCTCTAATGTTCGCGAGATTTGATTGCCTTCCGACCGCCGCGCCCGCCATATGGGAGTGTATGTTGTTTTTTCGAGTGGCCTTTTTGGACTAGTGGCAATGATTTCAAGCACTTAGCGCCCGAAAAGTGGCCTATTCGAGTGGCCTTTTTGGCCTACTCACGACGCAAAAGTGGCCTATTCCACCCATCAAATTCTCGACCGCATTAGACGTTAACACCAAAACACCCGCATCAGCTGGTCAATCGCGCCCGAGCGCCGCGCCACCCGCGCCTGCAAAGTGGCCTTCCCGGCACAATCAACCTCTAACGTCGTGGAAGTTTGTTACCGGGTAACAAAGTCAGCTGGAATGACCTCTAACGACGTGGAAGTTTAGCCCGCTATCTGACAGGTGTGCGTGGCAGTAGTGCCGGCTGGGTCGCCTTGACTTAGTGACCTGTATATGCGACCATAATAATTGGGGCCAGAGGACCGTCTCCGGCCTCCCGGACTTTGTTACCGGGTAACAAAATCGGGCAACAAAAACTGAAAGGATCGGTACCATGGAAAGGATCACGGGAACTCTCGATCGCAGGCAGCTAAACGTGGCCGTCCTGACGATCGCCAACCGTCTCATGCCTTGCGGCTGGGACGTGGGTGTGGACGCGCCGTCCACCTACGAGGAACTGGTCGAGCACTACGAGACCACCGGGCGCATCAAGGTGTGGGACGGTGCGAGCGATCGGACCATCTACGACGACGACGGCGATCACGAGTGGGGCGACGACAGCCCGTGCCGGTGCCACAACTGTGGCTGGCAGGGCAAGGTCGCCCAGACCAAACTGAAGGGAGCTATGTGATGCCCCTCAGCACAAAACACGAAAGGAACAGGGTCATGACCACGGTAATCAACAGGATCGCGACGCTGGTCGTCGCACGACAGAACTGCCTCGCTTCCGGCAACGACGAGTGGCTGGAGCGGCACACCGTCGGGCTGGAGCGGATCGTGCGCGAGCATCTCCCGAGCGGCTCCGGGTTCGACGCGGGCACGAGCATCGACAAGGTTCGGTCGCGCCGGGACCGGATCGTGTTCCGCACGTCCTTTCACCACATGGACGAGAACGGCCACTATGATGGCTGGACCGAGCACGACGTGGTCGTGACGCCGGCGTTCGACGGGTTCGACCTGCGCGTCACCGGCCGCGATCGGAACGGGATCAAGGACTACATCGGCGACGTGTTCCACGAGGCGCTGAGCGCCGACATCCGGGAGAGCTGACATGGCCCGCTACATTTACGAGTACGATGTGAAGCTGTTCCTGTCGATCCGGGTCGAGGCCGACCGTCGTGGCGACGCCGACGGCGCAGTGCAGGATATCATCGACGCCATGGAGGGCGACCAGAACTTCCTCGACGGCTTCAACGAGAAGGCCGCGCCGGTGCGCGTGGTCTACACGTCGCTGGAGCGGGACGAGACCGACGAGGACTTCATCGAGCGCCGCCCGGTGGGCGAGAGGGACGAGTGATGCCCGCAACCGACCCGGCTTTGTGACCGGGTCACAAAATGATCAGGGAACTCTGCCGCTGGGGCAGGAGTACCCGGTCACAAACACACAGGAGTGAGAGAATGAACAAGAACCACATTTTGCGAGTGGCGGACGCCATCGAGCAGCGCACCATCGAGAACCTTGGGTTCAACATGGCGGTCACTTTCGCCCGGTACGACGGCCAGTACGCCGACCAGTCGGGGCACGACTGTGGCACGATCGCCTGCATCGCCGGGTGGTCGGTCGCCTTCCGCGAGCAGGACCGGTACGGAGAGGTGAGCGTCTCCCGGATGGCCGCCACGCTAGAGGAGTATGGTGGCAACGTGCTCGACGACGCGCGGGTCTGGCTCGGTCTGGACACGGATCGCGCCGACGCACTGTTCTACGGCCGGCATCACCCGTCCGGCAGCATCAACAGCATCTCCGTCTCCGAGGCCGTCCGGACCCTGCGCCACCTCGCCGAGACCGGTAAGGTCGACTGGGAGGCGTGCCGTGATTGAGACGCTGTATGGTCCCGGAGGGATCGCGCTGGTGCTCGACAGCGGCCAGATATTCCCGGATGACCCCGGTCAGGGGACGCCGGCCATCGTCGAGTACGACCACGACGAGCGCACGTACACCAGCACGTTCTGGGCCGCCTTAGGTGAGGGGGAGCTGCTCGACAAGCGCGGCGAACCCTACGACCTGAGTGCGCGTCAGCACAACTGGCTGCTAGCACAGGAGAGCGCGGTCAGCGAGTTTCTCAACAGGCACGGAGGCTGACATGCGCCGCAACCGCTGGCACAGCAAAGACTACTACCTAACGCCCAAGGAGCCGTGGTGGTCGGCCGTCCTCGCATTCATTGGCATGGCCGTGTTCATCGGCGCTGTCATCATCCTGTCCGCCGCTGTGGTGGGCACCAACTAGGACCCTCGATCTTGTGACCACGGTCACAAACCCCGCCGCCCAGCGCGGCACCAACTGAAAGGACCAAGAGAATGAGCACGATCACGATGACGCAGTGCAAAAGCGGGAGCTGGAAGGTTCTCCGCAACGGCAAGCCGATCAGCTACCACCTGTTACGCGAAGCACGGCGGGAGGTGGTGTGATGGGCACCGAAGTGATTTACGTCCCGGTCAAGGCCAAGTGTCCTGATGGTAGGGTGCGGACGGTGCGGGCTCGGGCTACCATCTACGGCGGCCTCTACCCCGACACGGCGTTCACGGTGCCGGCCTACGCCAAGGCGAAGGGCAAGACGGTCGGCGGGTTCATCACGCCTGCCGATGGGCTGGGCTGGGTGCAGGACCACGCACCGGGGCTGGAGTTCCGCGCGGTCAAGACCGGCCGGAACTACGGTGTGTTCGCGAAGGAGCAGGGCGATGCCTGAGATACGAGAGATTACCGTCTACCAGTTCGACGAGCTGTCGGACCGAGCGAAAGAGCGCGCCCGGGACTGGTACCGCGAAGCGTCGGTCAACGACGACTGGTGGGACAGCGTCTACGAGGACTTCACCACTATCGCGTGGCTGCTGGGCGTCGAGATCGACACTCGCGCCGTCAATCTGATGAACGGCAAAACCCGTCAGGAGCCGGCGATCTATTTCGATCTCTATTGCCGGAGCGTCGAGTACAAGGGCACGTGGTCGTGGCCGGTCGACCCGGTGACGGCGATCGCCGGGTACGCATCACAGGACGAGGAGCTGAAGCGGATCGCCGAGGAGATCGTCGTGGCCCGCGCCCGGTTCGTCATGCGCTACGGTCTCGACGGTGCCAACCTGATCGCGGGCCGGATCGACGACGCCAAGTGCGAGATCGACACGGGGGACCTGCACGACCTTCTGAACGGTGACGACCCGGACGAGGAGGTCGAGGTCCCGGACAAGCTGGTCGACCCGCTCGCCGAGGCGATCACCGACCTCGGTCACTGGCTGCTCAAGCAGCTCGACGCCGAGTACGCGTACGTCTACAGCGCTGAGTACATCGACGAGAACATTCGGATCAACGAGTACGAGTTCGACGAGGACGGCGAGCTGGCTTGAGGATCAACCCTGTTACGGAGTGACGAAAATGGAACCGCATGACTTCAACGACGGCTCCGGGCTGGTCCCGGCGCATCGACACTCAAATGGCGGTGGGTGGGTGGCAGACACCGCTTTTGTCGAGGCAGGTGTCTTTGTTGGGCTAGACGCCCGGGTCTCCGGCAACGCTCAGGTCTTCGGCAACGCTCAGGTCTTCGGCGACGCTCGGGTCTTCGGTGTCATGCGATCGGACGGCTACGCGTTTGTCGCCCTGCCGTGCTCTGACGGGCAGGCGCGCGTCATCGCCGGGTGCCGCTACTTCACGTTCCCGGAAGCACGAAAACACTGGAGGCATCGGGCCGGAACCGATCTGGGGGCCGAGACGGACCTGATCCTCGACTTCCTTGAGAAGTCGGTCGCGCTCAATGGGTACGGCGGATGATCGACCCAATAATCAGAGCCCGGTTCGAGCACTTGCTGGAGGCGGGCGGCTTGGAGGGACTGTGTCTCGTCAACCTGCGCCGCCGTACGGACGGTCGGCTGGTGCCGGTCGTGTGCGCGCTGATGCCGGTCGCCGAGGATCAGGACGGCAACATCGAGCTGGTGCCGCTGGCCCAGATGATCGTCGGGGAGCCGAGGCTTCTCTACGAGCCGCCGCCCGTGCGCTACATGCTGCAGCACTACGTCGGTCAGCGGTGGGAGCCGTTCGACACGTACGACACGTTCCAGCAGGCGAAAGAAGCCCTCAAGGCCGAGGGCGACGTCAACCGGGCGGTCGGCGCCGACGGCCTCATCTGGTGGCGGATCAGCCCCATGGTGGGGGACGAGGAGTGACTACTACCACGCTTTGTTACCCGGTAACAAAGTCTGAGGTATGATGCGTTGCTGGCGGACCGGCTGTAACTGGCTGGTACGCTTGACTTAGTCACCTGTATGAGGCAACATACACTTACTGAAACCGAAGAAAGGAACTGAAATGTCTGAGATTTTGAGTGTCGCAGTCAAGAACATCCTGTCCCTGTTCGACGAGCATGTATTCGAGTTCGGGCCGGACGATCAGGCCAAGGTCGAGCGCTGCCTGTCCGAGCTGCGCGCCGGCCTTGAGCCGGACAAGACCCTGAGCCACTACGTGGTGATCGGCTACAACGGCTGGGTGAAGCGCGAGACGCTCTGGGAGGCGCTGACCGCCCACATCGTCGAGTACGGTCAGGGCAGCTTCTACGGCTATCGCGAAAAGGACGCCGTGATCCACGTGCGCCGGACCAGCGCGGACGCCTTCATGGACGACTTCGGGACGCTTTACGCCCACGCCATGGAGAAGACGCCGGACATCACCGTCCCGGTGAAGGTCCACAAGGCGATCGTCGACGCCAAGGACGATCTGGACGAGGTGATCTGGGCGCACGAGGAGAGCACTGATGTCGAGTAACCTGATAACTGACACCGTCGTGGCTTATGACGCGCAGTTTCGAGACGGTGGGTGGAACCACCACAAGACCTGCTCGTCCATGTTCGAGGCGGAACGCGAGATCAAGAAAGGTAAGGCCGACCTGAAACGGCACGGCATGGGCTCCACGTGGCGCATCGTGCCGGTCTACCACCCCGGCCGTCTGATCGACGCCCTGAAGGCGATCACCTTCGCGGCCGAGAGCGCTGCCAACCTGCGCGGGCTGACCGAGCTGTACCCTTACATCGAGCAGGCCAAGGCCGCGCTTGAAGCGTTCAAGGAGATCGAGTGATGGCTGACGATTTCCGCATGACCGTGACCCTCAGCACGCTGCGGGACGGCGACACCATCATCGGTCACCGGGTCGCGCTGAAGCTGCCCGGTCGGGCCATCTTGCCGATGGACTTCGGCCCGAAGTCAGGCGCACTGGCGAACGCCTACGCCCACGGCATCGAGACGGGGTGGAACTACATGCGCGAACATTTGTCGATGAACCACCCGAAGACGGCGCTCCTTGAGGCGCGTGACTTCGACGCGGACGGCGCCGACCTGCGCGGTCAGGAATAGCAACCAACTTTGTGACCAAGTCACAAAACACGAAAGGACTGAACCATGACAAAAAAGGATTACGAGCTGATCGCCGCAGCGATCAAGGACAATCGGGAGTACGACCCGATGGAGTGCTACGCTGAGGCATTGGACGACGTCGCGCGTAGCCTCGCGACCGCCTTGCAGCGCGACAACCCCCGGTTCGACCGGGACCGGTTCCTCAAGGCGTGCGGGGTGGACGCCGAGAACATCCTCCACAATCTGGCGCAGGACCGGGAGAACATGCTCCGCTGGCAGGAGAAGTCGAAATGACCCGCACGATCCTCAACCGCACCGAACGGTTCACCCTCCTGTCGTGGGGGCACGGCACCGCCTACGGTCTGTCACGTCTTGAGGCCGGCGTTCCGGTCGAGAGCGTATTCGTGCAGGGCGACGACGCCACCGTGTTCGACATGGAGTTCCGGGCGATGGAGGCCCAGTTCCCCGAGCGGGACACCGACGACATTCTCGGCTGGCTCTGGTCGAGCTACAACGAACTGGCGACGCCTGTCATCGTTACGGCGCGTCAGGTATGGGAGATCAACTGATGTCTAGATATACGGTTCAAATCATCAAGCCGGTCAGTGACTATTTGCGCGGCTGGGTAAACGTCGAGGCTGCGAGCGAGGATGAGGCGTTGGACAAGGTACAGGACATGGACCTAGACGACGTTGAGTTCGAGTTCTGGTGCTGTGGTGACAGCGTCGAGGAGATGTCCTTCGACGTCATACATAAGGACGAGACTGATGCCTGAGTTCATTCTGGACCGGGGGACCCCGGAGAGCGCGGCGCTGTTTGCCGAACTCGACCCGTTCACCCAAGCCTACATCGAGGCGGCGTTCTGGACGGAGTGCGAGCCGGGGACATGTCACGGCGAGGACGGCAACGGCGAGCCGTGGAACCCGGACTACCACTCATCGCTTCCCGGTGACGTGACGTTCGCCGACCTACACCCGGAGACGCTGGCGCAGATGGTCAAGGACTGCGACGAGTTCATGCACTCCGCCGCATGGCTGGATGCCTGCGCTTCGCTTGACAGTCTCGACCCGGACCTCGACGGCGGGACGGATAGCGCTCAGGGCGGTCACGACTTCTGGCTGACCCGCAACGGCCACGGAGCCGGGTTCTGGGATGGTGACTGGCCCGAGCCCTACGCAGCCCGACTTAACGAGACGGCCCACAGCTTCGGCGAGTTCGACCTATGGCTCGGCGACGACGGGAAAATCTACAACTAACTACTACCCAAAAGGACTGAACATGCAGAACGCAGCACTCGTCAAGACCCTCTCTCATGCCCAAGCGGTCAGGGGGCGCTGACATGCCCGCCAAGCGCAAGAGCTGGTACGTCGCCGTCAAGGTCGTGGCGGACGTGCCGATCACCGAGGCACAGGCCCGTCACATGCTCAAGTGGGACACCAGCCTGACCTACGAGGAGCACTGGCCGGACCATCGCAACCCGGCCGGATGCACCCGGTTCAAGACCCCGGTCGTGGCGTCGCTGAAAGCTGGCGCCAAGGCCAACGCCAAACCACCCCTGATCCGATAAGGAGACAAACATGAGACTGACCAACGACATTCGCCGGACCATCCGCCGTGCGGTCGAGGCGGACCTGCAGCTGACCAGCTCGCTGCGGGACCAGATGCTGGCCCGGACCATGGAGCTTGCCATCGAGCGGCTCCCTCGCTTGGTGCGGCAAGTCTGGAACGACCCGAAGCTGCGTGGCTACATCAACACCGAGATCGTATGGGGCGAGGACATCGAGGGTGTCTACTACCTGCCGGCACCGGGCGGCGATCCGGACCTGAGAGATGTCCTTCGGGAGGACGAGACGTACCAGAAGCTGCACTCGCAGTTCGAAGTGATCGAGAAGGTCGCATCCGACGCACTGGACGTTCTTGCCGCGACGCTACGCAGCGTCACCACGGTCGAGCAGCTGGCCGAGCGGTATCCGGACCTCGTCAAGTACCTGCCCACGCAGGAGCAGGCGGCAGCAAACCTGCCGGCGACGACCGACCTGATGGACAAGCTCCGCGCGGCGGGGCTGCGGACCGAGGAGACCAAGCCATGAACCGGCTCAGCAAGGCCGAGCTAAAGCGGATCGTTGACCTCGCCACGCAGGCGGACGCTTTCCGGACGGAGATCGAGCAGAAGCTGGCGGACTTCCGGGCCGACAATTATCGGCTGATCGAGAAGCTCGACGAGGTTCGCGCCGAGTTCTACGGCGTCATGGAGGACCTCGCGAACGAGGCCGAGGCGTACTATGACGAGCGATCCGACCGCTGGCAGGCCAGCGATACCGGCGACGCGTATAACAGCTGGATGTCCCGGCTGGAGGAAGTGCGCGACAAGGCGGACATGGAAATCACCTTCGCCGACTTCTCGCTGGACCCGGATGCAGACGTCACCGAGTTCGACTTCATCGCCGAGGGGCTTGACCCCGACTTCGCCGAGCCGGAGTGATCCGGGCTTGTTCCACGTGAAACATACAGGTCTGAGACCTTGACATAGTGACCTGTATGCAGTAACCTATACACACTGAAGATTGGCACCACCTTTGTGACCGAGGTCACAAAACACGAAAGGACCAACGACATGAGTACCGTCACCAGCGCGAATTTCGGCATGGACACGATCACCATGCGGGAGCTTCCTACCTACCTTTACTACGTCACCTACACCCGGCGTCGTCCGGTCATGCTCTGGGGCGTGATGGGTGTCGGCAAGTCGGCCGCCGTCATCCAGTTCGCCAGCTGGATCAAGGGCGTCCTCGTCGACATCCGTCTCGGCCAGTACGAGAGCATCGACCTGCGCGGCCTGCCGGACGTCAACAAGGAGAACGGCACCACCACGTGGTACGTGCCTGCGACCCTGCCGTTCAAGGGTAACCCCCTGTTCGACGAGAAGGGTCCGCCGATCATCCTGTTCCTCGACGAGATCAACGCGGCGACGCGCGGTGTCGCGGGCGTGGCCTACCAGCTGATCCGTGACCGCCGGGTCGGTGAGCACGAGCTGATGGACAATGTCATCGTCATCGCGGCCGGCAACCGCGAGAGCGACCGGGGCGTGACCGAGCGTCAGCCCGCGCCGCTGTCCAACCGCTTCAACCACGTCGAGGTCGTGCCGGACGTCGCGTCGTTCCGGGACTACGTGATCGACAAGAGCTACCCGGTCGAGGTGACCGGCTTCCTGAGCTGGATGTCGGACATGCTCTGCACCTTCGACCCGGCCAAGAACGACAAGGCGTTCGCGACCCCGAGGTCGATCGAGGAGGCGCTGCTGGACCAGATGGCTCAGGGCGTGCCCGAGGAACTCCGTTGGCGCTCCATCGCGGGCTGGGTCGGCACCGGCTGGGCGACGGCGTACCGTGGCTACCTCGACGTCTACCAGACCATGAAGGCGATGATGCCAGCGATCATGGCGGACCCGGACCGGGCGCCGCTGCCTGAGAAGCCGGACCAGAGCTACGCCATCGTCTCGTCGATCGGCGGGCAGCTGGACAAGTCCAACGCCAACGTCTTCTGGCGTTACGTGAAGCGGATGCCGGTCGAGTTCGCCATCCTCACGTGGCAGCTGGCGCTGAAGCGTGACGGCGATCTGGACCAGACGCCGGAGTTCATCGAGTACGGCCGGTTGCACCGCGAAGTGCTGCAGGGGAGGTAAGCCATGAACATCATGGAAAAAGCACGCGGCCGGGTGATGCTCCGGTACCCGTTCTTCGGCTTCATGCTGATCTCGGCGACCTTCATCGCCGACGACAAGATCGGCACGGCGGCGACGGATGGGGTGGTCATCCTCTATAGTCCGAAGTTCATCGACACCCTGACCATGGACGTCGCGGCGTTCGTCATCGCCCACGAGCTGTGCCATATCATCTTTGACCACGTGGGGCGTCGCAAGGGGCGGGACCCCGCGCGGTGGAACGATGCCTGCGACTACGCGATCAACATCATGCTCAAGGACTACGGCTTCACGCTCTGGTCCGAGTGCCTGCTGAACGAGAAGTATCGCGGGTGGTCGCCGGAGCGCATCTACGACGATCTGGAGCGTCAGGGCGACAAGGCTCCCAAGAACCCCATGTCGGGGGACATGAAGCCGCGTCCGATGACCCCCGAGGAGCAGGATGCCGTGAGCCGCAAGGTGCGGTCGATGGTGGCCAAGGCGAACGTCATCGCCCGGGCCGCCGGGAAGCTGCCGGGATCGCTGGAGAAGGCGATCACCGACATCATCGACCCCAAGGTGCCGTGGGAGGAAATCCTGCGGGACAAGGCGACCCGTGTCGTCCACGAGGAGGAGAACTGGAACCGGCCCAACCGCCGGATCAGGAACTTCAAGCTACCGTCCCTCGGCGGTCTGCGTATCGGCGAGTACATCGCCATCGGCGACACGTCCGGATCGTTCACGGCCGAGGACTACAAGAAGGCGGCCGGCGCCATCCAAGCGGCCCGGGACGCCGTCAACCCCTCACGTATCAGGGTGATCTGGGGGGACACCAAGGTGCAGCGAGAGGAGGTGTTCGAGCAGGGCGACCCGCTGATCTTCCACCCCAAGGGTGGCGGCGGGACGGACATGCGGGTGATGCTGAAGCATGCCGAGCAGTTCGAGCCCGCGTTCGTCGTCCTGTTCACCGACGGCGGCACGCCGTGGCCGGAGGTCGAGCCGCCTTACCCGCTGGTCGTATGCTGTTCGACGGACCTGCCGGTACCGGTCGGGGAGGTGATCAGGGTTTGACGACCAGACAGACCTACAAACTCTACGGATGGATCGGCCCTAGCGGCTGGGTTGCGTTCACAAAGCCGCAGACCGCGTTCTCCGCCGAGCATATCTACCGTTTGCGCCCGAACAACCAGCGATGGGCGGTCGTGCTGGAGGAAGCCTCTCTGACCATCATGTTGGTCGACCTCTACGAGCCGTCGCTGTCGCAGGAACCGATACCGCTGGAGTTCCCGGCCTATCGGGAATTTCCGACCTTGGACGCGGCGATCGCCGCTGGAGTAATGAGGCTCTGACGATGGCGTTTTCGACACCGCCGTTGCTGCGGCGATCCATCGACTTGACACATGAAGTTACCAACCATAACATCTGACTACTCACACATGAAAGGAACTGAACCATGTCTATCGCCAACGAATGCATGATCGTGAACCTCCAGATCGGCGTCTGGGAGGGCAAGCGTCTCGACAAGGAAGCCAGCCGGGACGTCACCAACCGCGCCGGTGCCGAGGAGGACGCGGCCCGGGTCAACAAGCACCTGATCCCCAAGGACAAGCTGAAGGCCGTCACCAAGGCGCAGGGTGCCCTGCGGCTGCACTTCTACGACCGCACGGTGCCGTGGAAGGACAACGGCGACCGACTGCTGACCCGCAAGCTCTACCTCAAGTTCATCGAGGAGCACGAGAAGCTGATGAACGACTTTCGCGACGCGGTCGAGGAGTTCATCACCAAAATCTACCCGGCGTGCCGGGATCAGGCCGAGTTCCGGATGGGTTCCCTGTTCCGGCATGAGGACTACCCGCCGGCCGAGAGCCTGCGGTATCGGTTCTACGCCAACATGCAGGTCGATGTGGTTACCACCGGCAAGGACTTCCGTCTCGACATGGACGAGAAGCACGTGGCGTCCATCCGCAAGGACATGGAGCGCGAGCTGGGCGAGCGGTCGAAGGCGGCAACCATGCACGTCTACAAGCGCGTGCTGGACGAGCTGACCCACTACCACGAGGTCACGTCCGATCCGGAGAAGGTGTTCCGCAACAGCACCGTCGAGAAGCTGGAGGACCTGATCGACATTCTGCCGGGTCTGAACATCGCCGACGACCCGGACCTGAACGCCGTGATCGACCAGATGAAGGATACCCTGTCGGGCCGGTCGCCGGACGACCTGCGCAACAACTCGGCCGAACGCTCGGCTGCCGCCAAGGCGACCGAGGAAGTGCTGGACGTCATGAAGGGCTTCATGAACACCATGAAGGCGGCGGCGTGATGCCGCGCTTCACATTCACCATGCGCCAGATCGTCGAGATCGAGATCGAGGCCGCCGATCAGGAAGCTGCGGCGCGGGCCGTCGAGAAGTTCTCGGTCGACTACCGGGACAACCTCGACAGCCTGCCCGCCGTGTTGAAGGCGGACGTCAGGATGGGGCTGTCCGCTCCGAAGGAGATGACCAATGCGACCGACCATTGAGCAGATGACGCAGGAAGTCCACGAGCGGACCCGGCGGATCGAGACCCAGCTCTACCGGGTGGCCGAGGCGATTGGCCTCAGTCCACCCGGGTCCAAGCCTGTCTGGACGCCCTACCGGGTGGACATCCCGACCCCAAGCGTGTCGCTCAAGGACATCCTCGCCGTCATACCGGAGAGCGTACTCGACGGCCCGGCTCGGACGATCGGCATCTGGATCGCCGACACCAGACTGACCAGTATCAACGTGGGCCGAGCGGCCACATAACCGAGGAGAAGAACGTGCCTGACGCAGAACGAGTGGAGATGATCAACGGCATGCCGGCGGCCGAGTGGAACTGCCGGTTCAACCCGGACGGTTCGCGGCGTGAGCCGAAAGCCGCCAAGCCGGCGACCACCAAGAAGACGACCACCAAGAAGACGACCCCGAAAAAGCCTGCCGCCAAGGTGGCGCCGAAGCCGGGGCCGGCAGTCCCGGACGACGGCGTCAAGTCCGACGCGACCTGACAAGTGGCAGGGACCCGGCCCAGTCCGGGTCCCGCGCTCCTTGCGCTTTCTCTGGGCATGCGTCACAGTATCGCCACACAATCACCGAAATCCGGGTGTTTATATGCCTATGCGGTCGACGCCGAACCTCGCTTGTGCTACCTCTGACCACTGGGCACACTTCAGCGGCAGGGGCGTACCGTGGAGTTCGACTGGCAGAGCGCGTTCAACATCCTCGCCGGGATTGCCGGTGTCTTCGGTTCGTTCCTTCTCTACTCCAGTTGGGAGGCAGTCAAGGAGCTGCGGCAGGAATTGAAGGAGGTCCAGATGCTTGTCGCTGGACAGTACATCACCCGAGCTGAGCATGCCGAAGCCCAGAAGGCGACGACGGAGGTTCTCCGCACCATCCGGGCCGAGCAGCGTGAGACCAACGACAAGTTGTTCGCGAAGCTCGACGAGATCGCCAAGGAAGTGCGCAGTCCGGGCCAGCATTAACGGTTTACACTGGAATGTTCTGGCGTTAAGGTACAGGTTCAGAACCTGACACCACGTCGGAGCAACCGGTGACACAAGTCCACAACGACATCCCTATCCCGCGCAAGACCATCCCGAACCGATCCCGATGGAAATTCCCCTACGCCACCATGAACGTGGGGGACAGCTTCTTCCAGCCGTGCCCTACCAAGTCGAGGCGAGGGTCTATCAGCACCCACACGTCCGAGACCGCCCGGAACCTTGGACGCAGGTTCGTCACCCGGTCCTGCTGGGTGAAGCCGGGCAAGGCCGACGGCGACTGGGTAGCGGCGGAGAAGGGTGAGAAGGGCGCAGTGGCGGGTGTCGGCGTCTGGAGAACCGAATGACGGGAAACTACGCCGAGGAGTACACTGCCGGCCGCAAGGACGACGCGGACAAGCCGCGTACCGATTTGATCGACAGCTACGCCATGACGGAGCTGGCCAAGGTGCTGACCTTCGGCGCGCAGAAGTATGCGCCGCACAACTGGCGCAGCGGGATCAACGTCTCACGTCTGATCGCAGCGGCCAGCCGACATCTTCTAGCACTGAACGCCGGTGAGGATGTCGACGAAGAAACCGGCCTGTCGCACGCGGCGCACGCCATGTGTTGCTGCATGTTCCTCGTCTGGACGCTGAAGTACAAGCCGGAGTACGATGACCGCTGGAGACCGGAACCGGATTACGATCAGTCGATGCGCGAGTTCTTTGAGTTGGAGTTTCCACAGACATGATCAACCGTACGGTCTTTTACGATGCGATCCGCCACGACCCGTTCCCGGGCACGCTGGCGCCAAGCCGGGTCGAGGGCATCGAGGCGATCCTGAACGCGTGGGAAAGCCGATACGATTACGATACCGGAGACATCCGGCATCTGGCCAATGTACTGGCTCAGACCTTCCACGAGACCGGCGCCCGGATGGCCCCGGTACGTGAGGGGTTCGCGACAACGGACGGCGTCGCGCGCAAGATTGTCAAGGACCGCCCATACGGTAAACCGGTGAACGGTCACGTCTACTATGGACGCGGGCTAATCCAGATCACGTGGGACTACAACTACGCCAAGCTCGGCACGGCTCTCGGGATCGATCTGGTGGACAACCCTGACCTAGCGCTCAAGATGAGCGTTGCAGTCGACATCCTGTTTCTCGGGATGATCGACGGCTTGTTCACCGGCGTCGGGCTGAGCCGCTATTTCAACGAGACGACGGACGATCCGCTCGGCGCCCGCAAGATCGTGAACGGCACCGACAAGGCGTCACTGATCGCCGGGTACCACGCGCAGTTTCTGGCGGCCCTGCAGGCGGCGACCGCACCAACTACACCGGTCGAGGTGACGAACTACCGGGAACCAGCAACGTCTGCTGCGGCACCCATGGGGCGCAGCGCGGCAGCGTACTATCCGGAGGACCGGAAGCCTGCCTATGCCAGCAAGACGCAGTGGGCGGGCACCGTGGCCACCGTGAGCGGCGGTGCGACGGCGGTCGGCTCGGCGGCACGCGCCATCGACCCGCGCGGTGGGTTCTCGGCGTTCGTTATGGACAACCCGTGGGTCTTCGTAGCCCTCGGGACGCTGATCGTCGTGGCCGGTAGCTTCCTGCTGTGGAAGTGGCTCGACGAGCGCAAGAAGCAACTGAACCAGACCTGACGGTCACACCATAGTCTGACTGGGAGACGACTGCATGATGCTGCAGTGGGACGATACCCGCGTGCGCGCCATGGACTGCGAGACTTCAGGGGTCAAACCTGAGTACGCTCTGCAGCCGTGGCGACACACCAAGGGCGAGATGTGGATCACCAGCTTCGTCCACCTGATCAAGGAGGGCGGCAAGTTCCGCGACATCGGAGGGCTCGGTCTTCCGCTGGAGCGGCCGTCCGACGACCACGTCAAGAAGATGATCGCCGAGTTCTTTCGGGAGGTCGAGGAGAACGACCAGTACGTGGTGGGGTGGAACCTCGCCTACGACGCGGCGGTGATGATCGCCTACGGGTTCGAGGAGGAGGTGTTCCGCACCAAGTGGCTTGACGGCATGCTGCTCTGGCGCCATTGGTTCATCGAGCCGGAGTACGACAAGGACCGGGGCAAGAAGAAACCCTACGGTCTGAAGGATTGTTTCGCCGAACTACTACCAGAGCTGCCGGCCTACAACGACGACATCGACTTCCACGACCCGGACCCGGCGGTCCGGCAAAGGCTCCACCGCTACAACGTGCGGGACAGCAAGGCGGCCTTCGGCTTCGCCCGCCACTGGTTCAAGTTGTTGCAGGAGTACCCTCAAAGGCTCAAGGCAGCGCTGATCGAGGCCGAGTGCATTCCGTTTATCGCGCAGGCCAACCTGCGTGGCATCCCCGTGGATACGCTCTATGCCAAGGAGCTGTCGGGGTGCAGAAGCTGCTCGCTGCCCAGAAGCTGGCGGTACTGGCTCCGGATGGGATCACCGAGAAGATCGTCCGCTCACCGATCCAGCTGGCCAAGGTGCTGTACGACGACTGGAAGCTGCCGGTCTACGCCTACAATCCGCTGACCGAGACCCAGAAGAAGAAGGGGATGATTGAGGGCAACCGGTCGACAGACAAGGAGGCGCTCCATGAGCTGTCGTTCGTCGACCCCCGAGCCAAGCTGATCCACGAGTATCGAGGAGCACTGAACCAAGACACCAAGTTCGCCAAGGCGCCGCTGATCTCGGCCGAGTACAACGAGGATGGCCGGGTCCACCCGACGGCGATGATCTTCTCGACCTACAGTGGTCGGATGACCTACGCGTCCGCTCAAACTGTCAGGTCTGACAAGGAGCGCGGGATCAAGGCGGCGTCCTACCCGATCGGGTTTGCGCTGCATCAGGAGAAGCGCGAGAAGCACTTCCGCAACATCCTGATCGCGCCGCCCGGGTATGATCTGGTCGAGTTCGACGCCGCCGGTCAGGAGTTCCGGTGGATGGCCGAGGCGTCCGGTGACAAGACCATGAAGGAGCTGTGCGAGCCGGGTGAGGACCCGCACTCGTTCATGGGCGCCAGCATCGTCGAGCGTGACTATCGGGAGCTGATCCGGCTGTTCCACGAAGACGAGGAGCGAGCCGTTCAGGACCGCTATCTCGGGAAGTTCGCGAACCTCAGCTGCCAGTACCGGACGGGGAAGAAGAAGCTGCGGGCCAAGGCGCGTGTCGACTACGACATTCCGCTCGACGAAATGTCGGCGGCGCGGGTCCATACGAAGTACCAGCAGACCTATCCGGGCGTTCCGCGCTACTGGAAGACCGAGATCGCCAAGGTGCGCCGCCAAGGCTATCAGGAGACCTTCGCCGGCCGGCGTGTGCAGGTCGTCGGGAACTGGGACGGCGAGTGGGGCTGGTCGATGGGCTCCACTGCGATCAACTACAAAATTCAGGGCACCGGCGGCGACCAGAAGTATCTGGCGTTCAAGTGCATCAAGAACGTGGCCCGGAAGTACGGCGCGATCTTCGCGTGGGACCTGCATGACGGCCTGTACTGGTTCGTCCCGAGCGACAAGTCTCTGGCGTTCGCCGCCGAGGTGAAGGGCATTCTGGACAACCTCCCATACCGTGAGGCTTGGGACTACGTGCCATCCGTGCCGATGCCGTGGGACTGCAAGATGGGCCGCATCTGGGGCGCAATGAAAGAGCCGACCTTCTAATTGACCTGAAGGTTCTGAACCACTATACTCTTGGCTGAAGAATGAGAGGATCACCATGCCAAAACTGTTCCTACGAAACACCATTACCAACAAGCGTTACGAAATCCTGAGCAAGGACGCCAAGACCAACAAGCTGATGCTTAAGGGTCCGTCCGGACAGCCGTTCGAGCAGCCCTACGACAAAGACTGGCTCAAGTCGAACAACTACGAGCTGGTGCAGGAATGAGCAACGACGCAACCGGACCGCTCGCCATCTTGTTGGTCTTCGTGGTTGGCTGGTTCCTTGGTATCCTGAGCGCCGATTTCATCCGGTGACAGGAGCCACCAATGCCCAGCAGCCCGAACTACAAGCGTGACTACCAGCAGGAAATGAAGACCGCCGAGACTCGTGGAGAACGAGGCGGACCCAACAGCGGTAAAGCGAAGCGTGCCCGTGCCCGCCGGAAGGCACTGAAGCTGGGCATGGTCCGCAAGGGGCAGGACCTCGACCACAAGAAGCCGATTTCCAAGGGCGGCTCCAATGCCGTCTCGAACCTCCGGGCGACAACGCCATCCGCGAACCGGTCGTTCCCCCGCAACAAGGATGGCAGCATGAAGTCGAACACATGATCGTCATCGTCACAGGTGGTAGAGATTACCTCGACAAGCAGGCCGTGTTTCGGAAGCTGTCGCGGCTGAAGGAGGAGAACCGGGGTCTGATCACGGTCGCGCAAGGTGAGTGCCCGACCGGCGCCGACGCGTTCGCCCGCGAGTGGTGCGACCTGAACGGTCTGGTCTGCGTCGGCTTCCGACCTCCGTGGAAACGCGCCAAGCTGGCCGCTGGACCGATCCGGAACGGGGTAATGGCAGCGTACATGGCTGCCCTGTCGAGAGCATTCTCGCGCCCCGCTGTGTGCGTCTGGTTCCCCGGCCGTCCCGGCGGCGGCACCGAGAACATGAAGACCGAGGCCGGCAAGGCCGGCATCCAGTTGATCGAAGGAGAGGCACTGTGACCCAAACGCTACGAGATGAGTATTCGGCGAACCGCATGCACGATGAGACCTACGAGGAATACCTCGAACGGCTCGTGGGCCTGCTCCGGAACAACGTGCGGCAGGCGGCCGGATGGTTCCGGGAGTACGAGGACAGCCACCAGCTGAAGGCCGACGCCGAGCCGCTGTACGCGAGGAAGGTCGCATTGCAGGACAAGGCCAACCGCAACCGGGACCGCGCCGCCCAGCTTGAGGCGCTGCTGTAGCGTCTCACACCTTAACGAACCAACGAACTGATGAACCAAGGAGACTGACTGATGCCACGCGTACACGTTGTCGAGAAAGCCCGCAAGGCCCGCCCGGAAGCCGGGATCGAGGTGGGTGACCGTTACTTCTACTGGACCAAACGCAGCGGACCCTACACCAAGGGCCGCACGTACTACAGCAAGACCTACCCCAAGCCGTCGCAGCTGACCGGCTCCGCGTTCCTTCAGTCGGTGTACGCCCTGCAGGAGGAGATGAGCGCCTACTCCCCTGACAGCGATCTGGAGAGCGTGCGCGACGACTGGGCGCAGCGCATCCGGGAGATCGGGGAGGAGTGTCAGGAGAAGCTGGACAACATGCCGGAGGGGCTCCAGCAGGGGTCGACCGGAGAGCTTCTCCAAGAGCGCATCGACGCGATGGAGAACTGGGCCAGCGAGATCGAAGGTGTGAACATCCCGGACCGCAAGGACTACATCGAGGCCGAGGATGACGGCGAAGATGAGGACGACACCGAGGACGCGGAGAACCGCTACCAGTCGGCGCTGGACGAAGCGTACAGCGAGATCACCGGCGCCGACCCGGGGGTCTGACGTGCGCGAACGCAACGGAGCCAGCCATGAATGAAGCCATCAAGAACGCCGAGGCAGTGCCAGAGCGCATCCGCCGCATCAATCAGACCCACTCGCGGGATTTAACCGTCGAGGACCTGATTTGGTGTCTCGAAGAACGCGGGGCTTTATTCCCGCATGTCCGCGCAGAGATCGCCAAGCGCCTGACTCACATTGGGACTGTGCCCGAGGATGTGGAGCAGGTGGTTGCGGCGTTGGAAGCCGAGGTGCCAATCGGCTAGCCATGCAGGCGGCGCTAGCTGACGCACTCGCCGAACTAACCGCCCTCCGCGCCGAACTGGCCAGCGCGCGGGAGCGAGCCGAGAGGGCGGAGGCGGCGTTGGCCGTGTACCACGCGCAGGATGAGTTATTCGCCGCGATAACCGACATCGCCAACAGCGGCGTTGACCTTGAGGAACTGGAGACCGCGCAATCCACCTGAAAAAGATGCGCGCTGCGCTCGCCGCAAAAAGACGTGAAGATTGGCACTTGACAGGCACGTCATAATGTCGTATTATGACAGAATTGACAATCAGGCCAATGGCCATATCTGAGGAGGATAAGATGACCGTTTTGAAACTGCCGCCACGTTTCTGGGGTGACCACTACGAGCGTTGCGCCGGAAACCCGGGCAAGCGCCGCGAAGTGAAAGTCGCCAAGGGGTATGTGGTTGTCGAATTGGACGCGGATGCGCTGGAGGACTTGGTGTCGGATGCCGAGTACTACGGCGGCGATTTCGCGCCGGACTGGAGCGGTGGCGGCGGGATCAGGGCGTCTGCCCGCGCCACGATCCGCGCACTTGAGAGGCAGGGCGTTGTCGCCAACTGAAATCAGAGGCATTAGGCGCAGGCTGGGGTTATCGCAGACCCAGCTTTCCGCTTACCTAGGGATCGCCAGTGCGCGCACGGTGCAGCGGTGGGAGTCCGGCGATGTTCCAATCACCGGGCCTGCCGCTCGCTGCCTGCAATACATGGCCCTGCATGGGCTGATGGACGATGACCATGTTTGATGTTGAAGCAGCGGCCAAGCTGTCCAGCCCGGAGATGCGCGCGAGGGTGGCGAGGGCGATATGCCACCAGCCGGGAAGTCTTTGTCGGGGGTTCTGTCATATGCGGCGATGCCCCACAGCCATTGACCGGCACGGTGCCGACGCCGACGCCGCCCTTGCCGAGATCACCGCCGCGCTGACAGAGGAGTAGACGATGGACTGGGACCACCGAATGCTGGGACTGGCGCGGCATGTCGCCGACTGGTCCAAGGACCCATCCACAAAGGTCGGAGCGGTCATTTCCCGGCCGGACCGGACGATCGTGTCGATCGGGTTCAACGGGTTTCCCCGCCGCGTCGAGGACAAGCCTCACCGGCTGCTGGACCGGGATATGAAGCTGGCACTGACTGTCCACGCCGAACTGAACGCGATCCTGACCGCGCGCCAGATCGTCGAAGGGTTCACGATCTACACTTGGCCGCTGATGCCGTGCTCGCACTGTGCCGGCGCTATCATCCAGTCAGGTCTGAAGCGTGTCGTGTCGCCCGCCGACATCCCTGATCGCTGGCTGGAGAGTATGTCGTTCTCTGCCGAGATATTCCGCGAAGCCGGGGTCGTGCTGGAACGGTTGACAGGAATACCGTAAGCTGACAACCTGAAGCTACAAACCATAACTTGTCGGAGACTGACATGACCAAACATGTGATGGTCGACCTCGAAACATGGTCGACCGAGCAGAACGCCGTCCTCGTCGCCATCGGCGCCGTCGAGTTCGACCCGAACGATTTCGGAGACCCGGCGGACGAACGCGTCGCCCGGATGAAGACCTTCTACCAGACCATCGACCCCGAGACGTTTGACAGCGCCTTCCACATCAGCGCCAGCACCATGAAGTGGTGGATGTCCCCCGAGCGGGACGATGCGCGTCGGCGGCTCTGGCGCGACTGGGACGAGGGCGCGTGCGAGGCCGGCATCGCGATCACGGAGTTCGCCAGCTGGTGCAAGGCAGACAGCGACGACGGGCTGCGGGTCTACGGCAACGGCGCCATGTTTGACAACACCAAGGTCCAGTGGGCGCACAAGCACTACACCGGGTGGGACGCGTGGGCCTTCTACGAGGACGGCTGCTATCGCACCATCAAGGGGCTCGCGCCCGACCTGAAGCTGGAACGCTGGGGCACGTTCCACCATGCGCTCGACGATGCGATCTCGCAGGCCCTGCACATGCAGGCCGTACTGGCGCGACTGGGGATCAAGCTGTCATGACGTCGGACGACTACGAGATCGAGAGCGACATCCCGATCCCGCCGGCACGGTGGGGTGGAGGGCGGCCGAAAACACCGGTCTACCCCTTCTCCCGGATGGAGGTCGGCGACAGTTTCCTTGTGCCGGTCGAGAAGACCTTGCTGGTGATGCACGCAGCGCGCGGTCGGCGGAAACGGACGCATGAGGAGTATGCCACCCGGCAGGTCGACGGCGGTCTGCGCATCTGGAGGATCAAGTGACGCAGCCACTACCTTGGAGCCACACTCGGCTGACGACGTTCAAGAACTGTCCCTACAGGTATTACGAGGAGACGGTTCTCAAGAAGCACCCCTATGTGGAAGGTCCTGAGCAGAAGTGGGGCAACTTCGTCCACAAGGCGTTCGAGGATCGCGTCGCCAAGAACAAGCCGCTCCCGCAGGAACTGCGGGAGCACGACGCTCATCTGGATCGACTGATCAACCTGCCGGGCGAGCTGATGTTCGCGGAACAGAAGATCGCGCTGCGGCGGGTCCGGACCGAGCGGGGCGTTGAGATCGTGCCTTGCGGATACTGGGAGAAGGAGGGCGGCAAGGATGTCGTCTGGTATCGCGGCCAGATCGACTTCATGAAAATCTGGACGCCGCCTGACGACTGCGCGGTCGCCCTGATCGAGGACTACAAGACCGGCAAGATCAAGAACGACTTCGGCCAGTTGAAGCTGTTCGCCCTGTGGGTGTTTGCGAAGTACCCGCAGGTCATGTCCGTCACGGCCCAGTTCTACTGGACGACCGACAAGACCACACCGAAGGAACTGTACACACGTGAGCAGATACCCCAGCTCTGGGGAGAGTTCGCGCCGGACCTGAAGCAGTACGTCGAGGCGTTCAAGACCGACACGTGGCAGAAGCGCCAGTCCGGACTTTGCGGCTGGTGCCCGGTCAAGGACTGCGAGCACTGGTTCGACGGACCCGCGAGGAAAGCAGCAAGAGGAGGTTAGGATGACCAAACCAAAATTACCCGGGTGCTACATCGCGGTCGAGGATGACGCTGGGTACACCCAGTACTTCGCCGCCGCCAAGTACATGATGCGACCGAGCGGACATCTTGAGTTGCTGGACGCAGAAGACGTGCCAGTTGCGATATTCGCCCCGGAAAAGTGGGCGCACGCTCATCGATCAGTGTTTTACTTGGATTGTCAGCCTGACGAGGAGCCTGACTGATGCCACGACAGTACAAGAAAGAAGGTGACGTCAAGACCCGGATCAAGGAGCTTCTGAAGAAGCACCGCTGGTATTACTGGATGCCGCCGGCCAACGGCTACGGCACTCTCGGCATCTCGGACTTCCACGCCATCCGGGACGGCATATTCCTCGCGATCGAGGCCAAGTTCGGCTCCAACAAGCCGACGCCGCAACAATTGGCTCACCTCCACATCGTGGACAATAACGCGGGTTTCGCTTTTGTCGTGACCGACAAGAACGTAGAATACCTGCAGGCATGGCTGGAGGCGTTTGATCGCGCCCAGAAGGCCCAAATGGACAAGCAGGACGTGGCGCAGGAAGACGGCGCCATGATGCTCAACGCCTTGGCCGAACTGAAGCGCCTCGTCTATCCGAAAATGGCTCCGGCCAACAACTGAGAAGACCTTAATGTTTGTACACGGCCCGACCGAGAGCGTCTTGCTCAAGGTCCCGGACCCCCTGTCGGTCCGGGACGTGCTGCGCCAGAGTAAACCCGTCACCCATCCTGACTACAACGTCGCGGTGCGCCACACGCTGGAGAGCACCAAGGTCCTGCGGAACCTCGGCCACGACGTACCGGCACCGATCAGCATCCAGCATCGCTGGACCGGGAAGTACCAGCCGTTCGCCCATCAACGGGTTTCGGCCGAGTTCCTGACACTCCACCGCAAGTGTCTGAACCTATCGGAGCCCGGTGTCGGCAAGACTGCGTCGGCGCTGTGGGCGGCGGACTGGCTGATGAACAAGGGGTTCATCCGCAAGGCCCTGATCATCACGCCGCTGTCGACCATGAAGCGCGTGTGGATGAACGACATCTTCGACGTGCTGATGCACCGGCATGCGACCGTGGTCCACGGCAGCCGGGACAAGCGGTTGGAGGCACTAGCGCACGATGTTGACTTTTATGTCATCAACCATGACGGCATCACGATCGAGCCGATTTTCGAGGAAATCCGCAAGCGCCCGGACATCGACCTGATCATCGTCGACGAGGCGTCCAAGTTCCGGAACTCCAAGACCGGGAAGTTCAAGGCGCTGAAGAAGCTCACGGCAGGTCCAGAGCGGTGGCTCTGGTTACTTACCGGCACACCGTGTCCGAACGAGCCGACCGACGCGTGGGCGCTGGCCCAGCTGGTCAACCCGGGCAACGTGCCGAAGAATTTCGGGACCTTCAAGCGGGACGTAATGCTGCAGGTCTCGCCATTCAAATGGGTGCCCAAGGCGGACGCGTACAACAGGGCATATGCGGCTATGCAACCAGCGATACGGTTCAAGAAACAGGACTGCATCGACCTGCCTCCAGTGACGGTGCAGGATCGCCAGTGCGACCTGTCCAAGGAGCAGAAGGACGCCTTCAACGCCATGAAGCTGGTCATGCAGGCGGAGGCCAAGGGGCGCCGGATCAACGCCGTCAACGCAGCCGATCAGCTGGGCAAGCTCCGGCAGATATGCTGCGGCGCGATCAAGGACCCTCAGACCGGAGAGTATATCACGTACCCGCACGGACCCCGGCTCAACGTACTGCTCGACACGATCGAGGAGGCAGGAGCCAAAGTGCTGGTCATCGCGCCGTTCAAGGGGATCATCCGGGCGCTGGAGAAGGAGATCACGCAGGCCGGTTACTCAGTCGGCGTCCTGAACGGTGATGTCTCGGAGAAACAGCGTGATCACATAATCGTGAACTTCAAGACGCAGGCCGATCCGCATATCCTGCTCTGCCACCCGGCGGTCATGGCTCACGGCCTGAACCTGACCGAGGCGGACATGCTGATCTTCTACGGACCGATCCACTCGAACGACGAGTATCAGCAGGTGCTGGAGCGGTTCAACCGTGCCGGCCAGACGCGCAAGATGACGGTCATCCGCATGGCGGCGCACCCGATCGAGTGGGAAATCTACAAGCTGGTTGACAACCGGGGCGTCAATCAGGATAATATTCTGAACCTGTATAAATCTGCACTGGACCTGAACCCATGAACCCGAAGAACCCGACCATGGAAGACCTGACAAAGGTCTACCTGAAAATCCGTGAGGCTCGGAAGGCCAAGACCGCCGAGTACGAGAAAGAAGACGCCCGCCTGAAGGAGCAGCTGGCCACGCTGGAAGCGGCGATGATGGCCAAGCTCGACGCGGACAAGGTGACGTCCACCAAGACCGAGTTCGGCACCGTCTACAAGCAGGTCGACATCAAGCCGTCGGCCTCCGACTGGGCGGCGTTCTACCGGTGGATCGCCGAAGACCCGGACCGCTTTGAGTTCCTCCAGAAGCGGATCACGATCGAGCCGGTCAAGACCTACATGGAGGATCACAAGGACGAGGACGACAACCCGATGCTGCCGCCGGGTGTGTCGGTAATGCGCACCTATGTGGTGCGTGTCCGGCAGAACTGACCAAACCAACAGGAGCAAGACGACTATGGCAAACGAACTGGCGATGTTCGCCCAGACCAACGTCCCCGCGCACGTGCAGGCGTTCCTCGACACCGAGGAAGGCAACATCGTCGATCGGGTCTCGGTCCCGTCCGTGTCTATCAAGGGCAAGGTGTGGGGCATCAAGATCGGCGGGGAACTGACGAACCTGACCAAGAAGGACAACGACGGCGAGATCGTGCCGGTACCGGTCCTCAATGTGGTGATCCTCGACTACGCCAAGCGGCGCGGTCGGACCTACTTCGCGGGAGATTACGACCCCGACGCGGTGTCCCAGCCCGACTGCTGGTCCGACGACGGCATCGTGCCCGACCCGTCCATCGCGGCGCCGCAGGCGTCGAAGTGCGACAACTGCCCGATGGCCGTGAAGGGCTCCAAGCCCTCGTCCCGCAACCCGCAGGGCATCGCCTGCTCGCAGCACCGGATGCTGGCCGTCGTGCCGGCCGCCGACCTCAACTACACGCCGCTGCGGCTGAAGATCGCGGTCACCTCCGACTACGACAAGGAAGGCGCCGAGAAGTGGAAGGCGCAGGGGCTGTTCGGCTTCCAGCAGTACACCGACTTCCTCCGCTCGCAGGGCGTGAAGGACACGCGCGTTGTCGTGACCAAGATGAAGTTCGACCCGGATACCGAGTTTCCGAAAATCCTGTTCGGACCCAAGGACTGGTTGCCGCCGGAGCAGATTGCCCAGCTGAAGGAGATCGTTGCCGCCAAGTCCGACGAGATCGCGGCGCTGATCAACAACCAGTACACCGTGAACGGTACCGACGGCGTCGAGCGCGGTCAGGTCGAACCGGGCGAGGACACGGCGACGAAGGCCAAGGCCGCTGCCGAGGAGAAGGCCCGGAAGGAAGCTGAGAAGGCGGCGAAGGCCAAGGCCGCTGCCGAGGAGAAGGCCCGGAAGGAAGCCGAAGCCAAGGCCGCCGCTGCGGCCGACGACGGTGACGACGACGTCATCATCCTGCCGGGACAGCCGAGCCCCGAGGCGGACGCGGCCAAGCCCGCGAAGCCCGCCAAGGAAGCGAAGCCCGCCAAGGAGCCGAAGGCCGAGAACCCGGCGCCGGCCGGCGGCGACAACGGTCTGCAGGACGTGCTGACCGACTGGGGCGACGACTAGACTTGCCCCGAGGCGACTGAGAGAGGCATACTGGGTGCCCCGGGAGACGGGGTACCCAACCCCTCCGGGGATTTCGAGGGCAGTCTGACTGGGCGGGGCCATGGAACTGGACCAATTTCTGCGCGCCGTCTGGCCGGATGACGGGATATTCGCACTAGCGGTACCCTTCACCCCGGCCGGCGCGACCAAGGCGGTGTACCGCCACAAGACTTTCGACAACATCGACGAAGCCATCGCTGCGGCTCGCAAGGACCGCGACAGGCTCGACATGTATTTCTGCGTCCACACCTTGCGAGAGCACAAGGTGTGGGACCCGACCAAGAAGAGCTACAAGACCGGAGAGCTTGGCGCGTGGGCGGTCCGTCTCCACGAGAACATGGCGTCGGCACGAGTGTTCTTCTTCGATCTGGACGTCGGCAACAAGTCTGGAAAGTATTTATCCCAGTCTGAGGCGATCGTCGCGCTGCGGAAGTTCTGCGAGGCGACCAAGCTGCCCAAGCCGCTGATCACGTCGTCCGGCGGCGGCTGTCACGTGTACTGGCGGTTCACTGACGCCATGTCGTCGACCGACTGGCGGGTCTACGCATCCAAGCTGCGTGCGCTCGCGCGCCACCACGGGCTGCTCGCCGATCCGGCGCGCACGACCGACGTCTCCAGCATGCTGCGCGTGGCCGGGACCTTCAACTGGAAGGACAAGGCCAACCCGCGCCCGGTTGTCGTGCTGACCGAGGGCTCCCAGACGGGCACTGGTGAGCTTCTCCGGAAGATCGACGACGCGGTCGTCCGATCCGGGATCGACGTCCGTACGCCCGTCACAGCCCCGCCGCATGCCGATCTGGGGCTGCCGGGTAACCTTGAGGAGGACCTGTTCGAGGGTCCGCCCGTGTCGATGCGGGCGCTGATCACCAGCTGCGCGCAGGTACAACGGGCAATTCGGCTGAAGGCGGAAGTATCCGAGCCCGAGTGGTACCACCTCTCCAACCTGATCCGGTTCACCGAGAACGGGGACGCGAACGTCCACAAGCTGGCATCCATGAGCCGTTACTACGACCCCACCAGCTCGTGGGTCGACGACAAGCTCCGGCAACTGGAAGACAAGGGGATCAAGCCAACCAGCTGCTACAAGCTGGCTGAGGTCTGTGGGGACGAGCCGTGCGAGGGCTGCACGTTCAACGGCAAGGTGAAAAGCCCGATCGTCGCGGCCCGCTTCAAGGACCCGGCACCCACTCCGGCCGTCAAGACCATCCTTGGCGACGTCACGGTCACCGTGGACATCCCGGACCCGCCCAAGCCCTACACGCGGCTCAAGGGCGGCGGAGTGTCGTTCTACGCCAAGGACAAGGACGACAACGAGGTCCACACGACGATCTACGAGCATGACCTGTTCCCGATCCGGCGACTGGTGAACGCGGCGTCCGAGACCGAGCAACAGGTCTGGAGAGTGGTGCTGCCGCACAGCGGGGAGAAGGATTTCGTCCTCGACGCGGACGCCCTCTACGACCGCCGGAAGTTCGTAACGGCGGTTGCCAACCAAGGCATCTACCCGCACTCCAACCACGTCGCATACCTGCAGGATTACATGACCGCCTACATTAAGCTGCTACAGGCCAAGGCGAACGCGGACCCGCAGAGCAACCATCTGGGGTGGACCGACGACAAGGCCGCCTTTATCCTTCCGGACAAAGTGATCTCCGCTGACGGGGTCCGTGTCGCCCAGCTGAGCCTCGGGGCCAGCCGATCCACGGAACAGGTCCACAAGGCCGGCACGCTGCAGCGGCAGGTAGAGCTACTGAGGTTCTACAACCACCCGGCCTATCTCGGGCACCAGCTGTTCGTCCTCGGCCATCTGGCGGCGCCCCTGTTCTACATGACGGGGCATCACGGCGTCATCATCAACGCACATGGCGAAGCGGGCTCGTCGAAGTCGACGGCCCTCTACACCGGGGCGTCCTTCTGGGGGCAGCCGGAACTGTACCCGATCAACGGCACCAACAACGGTGCGACCGTGCGCGCCCGCAACGAGCGTGTCGCCGTGCTGGCCAACCTTCCGGTCGGCGTGGACGAAATCACCCACATGCTGCCGCGAGAGGCAATCGATCTGGCGATGAGCATCACCCAGCCGGGACATCGTCTCAGGCTTGACCAGAACGGCGTCGAGCGGCGCTCCACCGGGTCCTACAAGGCGACCATGATGCTGTCGACGGCCAACCGTAGCCTGCACAACCTGCTGAGCACGGACAACGCCGCCGGCACGGCAGGGTCGATGCGCGTCGTCGAGATGAAGTTCAAGCCGGAGATCGTCCACACCAAGCGGGAGGCCGACGAGTACCTGCACGAGTTGAAGCAGAACTACGGGCACATCGGCGAACAGTTCATCGCCTACGTCCTGAGACATCAGTCCGCGATCGAGGAGCGGGTCCGCGCCAAGGTGCAGGAGATCGACGCGGAGGCGTCTATCCAGTCCAGTGAGCGGTTCTGGTCGGCAGCGTTCGGTTGCATCATCGTGGCCGGGGAGATCGCGCGGGAGCTGGGGGTGCTGGTGTTCGACCCGAAGGCGATCCAGCAATGGGCGATCACGGTTCTGGTCCCCGAGATGCGCGGCGTCGTGGTGGACGAGTATTCGTCACCCATCGGCACCCTGACCGACTATCTGGAGGAAATCCACGGCGACATCCTCATCGTCCGCACCATGGGCGCGCAGAAGTTCCTCGACATCGTCAACCGGCCGCGCCACCAGCTGCTCGCCCACTACGATCTGGACGAGAAGGTCATGTGGGTGTTGAAGAAGGGCTTCAAGGATTACTGCACCCGGATCGGTGCCAACTTCCTTGAGATTATCGACGAACTTGGCCGGTCGCAGCTGGACCGGGCCGAGCATCAGACCCGGGTGGTCTCGAACCGCCGGATCAAGAAGGTGCTGGGTGCCGGGACCGAATACGCCAAGGCGCAAAGCTGGTGCTTTGCGCTCAACATGGCGCATCCGGAACTGGCCGGTAAGGCCGATCTCAAGGTGCTGGACGGCGGGAAGAAGACGGCTTAGGGGAGGTAGTCGTCGAGCATTCCACCGACCGCAAGACCCGCACCTGTGCCCGCCCCAAGGCCGCCCACAGACCCGGAGAAGTCGCGCCACGCTCTCGCGCCTGTTGCCGCAAGGAACGGCTTCAGCTTGTCCGGAGGACCTCGCCGGATATAGTCGAGCGTCTCGCTTTGAGTGAAGATGTCCGACAGGTTCCGCTCGATCTGGGAGCGGCGGAAGGCGTTCTGGCTGGCGACCTCCTGCGGAGCGATGGACGCCTGCGTCTGGGCGAGACCGACCTGAGCGCCTTTCAGAGCGTTATCGGAGGCCACCTGAGACGGAAGCAACCCGGCGCGGACACTCGCGAGGTTGGCGTCAGCTCGCGCGCCCACGGCCCGCGTATTGGCCTCCTGCTGCAGGATATCGTATTTCCGGGTCAGGAAGTTGAGCATGTCCGAAGGGATCGCCACGATCGTCTCCTACGCACTGTAGTTGTAGTTGGTGTTCGTGCTCTCGCTCTGAGCGTTCGAGTTGGACCAGCTGTTGGCAGTACTCCACGAGCTGTTGTAGCTGGTCGACCAGTGGATCGCGTTGAGCGCCGACGCACCAAGCTGGGCATTAACTTGCGCCCCGACCTTGGCCGCGTCAATAGCGATGGATCGGGTGGACAAGTACAGCTGGGCGTTCGCCTCGGCCGCCTTGATGCCAATCTCCGACACCCGCTGCGCCTGATCCAGCGCGGCCTGCCATTGGCGCGTGAGCACTTCGTTGTAGGCCGAGGTGCCGCGAACCGTCGCCTCATAACTGAGGGTTAGGGACTGATTGAACGCTGTCGTCGCCTGTGCCCGGGCTGCCTCGCCCTGATAGGCGGCGGTGAACGCGGCCCACTCCTCGGTCTTGGCGGCGAGCAGTCCCTTGAACTCCTCGATCCGGGCCATGATCTGCTTGCTGCCGGCATCGACGGTCGCCGTGTAGGCGCTGACCTTGGACTGGTACGCCTCCTGCTTGGCGCCCTCGGCCTGCACGCTCGCACGGAACCCCTCGACACCGGCCGTGTAGGCGTTGATCTTGGCGACGTATCCACGGACCTGCTCGCCAAAGATTTCGACCTTCAGCTTCTCGATCTCGGCCTTGGTGCGGATGCCGTTGAGCCGCGCCTCGTAGACGGTAATCGCCGAGAGGGCTGCATCGACCTGCACCTTGTACTGGGCGATCAGTGCCGAGTTGACCTGCGCCTTGGCTTCCTCGGCGGCGATCTCGGCCCGGTACGCCTCGACCTTCGCGACCTCTCCGCGCCACTGGGCCTCGTAGATCGCAACCTTGGTCTTGTATGCGTCGACGTAGGCCGAGTACGCCTGCACCTTGGCGTTGTAGATCGCGATGCCGGCCTCGGTGGCGTATTTGGTCGCATCGAACAGGCGCTGCTCGACTTGGTTGTTGTACGAGATCAGGGCCTGCTCAAGGGTCGTGGCCGTCTGCATCGACAGCTCGATGTTCTTCAGATGCAGGTCTGCCTGTTTGATCATGATCTCCCGGCTGATGCCGGCGATCGTGTAGTCGCTCTCCAGCTCGACCTTGAGCCGGGCGTCGAGATACGCACCCGGGGGGAAGCTGTAGCCCAGCTCGGACATACGATCCAGCTGGTCCAGATTGTCTTGCTTCTGGCGATACTCCCGCTCGCGCCCACGATCCCACAGCGCCGTCTCGACGTCGGCAGGAAGGCCGGTGTCGAAGCCGCTCTCGATCGCGCTCTGCAATCGCGTACGCAGCGCATCGAGCAGGTTGGACTGGTACCCTGACCCGGGGGCGTACGGAACCACGTCGGGCGCTACGGCGGTCAGCGCCGGGATGGTGGTGTCGATGGCGTCCGGTGCCGTCACGCCGCTGAACGGCGTGACGCTGAGCGACAGTAGAGAGGGTGGTGCTGGGAGGTCGACTGTGAGGCCCGGGTCGGCGTACGTGACATTCACGCCCGGCGCCGACGGGGCAGCCTCGCTGAACGGCACCGGGGCGCTCGGGAAGTTCAGCGCCGGGGGGTCCTCGTCGAACGGCTCCGGCATCAGACCTGAGACGTCGAGGGAGCCGACAAAGGCGTCCGGAGCGTCCGGAGACACCCACGCGACATCCGTCAGCGTCGGCGGCGAGACCGTGATCGGGAGGGGCGCGCTACTGGGGTTCGGGAATACCGGGGTGATGACCGTCGGCGTCATGCTCGCAGCGAGCGTACCCAGCTGGAGGATGAAGTTCTCGGTGGCGTCCGTCCGACTGTTGACGTACGCAGCGATACCGTCAGGATCACCAATGTAATCCCCGGGGTCGTTCGGTGGGTTCAACAAGAAGGGCATGATCGGTCCTCGCTCGTGGTCACCTTACAACATCCTGAATGCCTCGTCCAACGTCAGGGATTGGGTCGAACTGCTCGTCCCGCAACCACGGTACCGTCTCCACGTCGGACAGGTGCGGCAGTTCCCACTCCAGAACGTCCTCAGCGTGGTAGACCGCCATCCATTTGACGAAGTTGTAGTCGCCGACGACCGGCAGGGCCATGCCGAACCAGTGGGTATGGCTGACCGTGGTGGCGTACTCGTACAGTTGGGAGAGATGAACCGGAGCGTCGGACCGTCTCACATCCAGCCCTTTGGCCGCAACAGCGACACGTTGGTCCGGAACGTACCGCATGGCAATCTGGACCTTGTCGATGAACGCTGCCGCGCCGTTGACGCTGAGCGGTAGATCGACAGCGTAACGCTGCAGTATGTCGTACGTGATAGCGCCTTGGGGGAGATCAGGTATCTGGACGCCTCGTGCGACCCGCACATTCTCCTCGCCCGGGTTACTCACCGCTTCAAGGATCAGTTCCTTGCTCTGGATCGGCGCGATGGCAGCCTGATCAGACCCGCCCCCAGACGGCTCTCCCTGCCCGGTCGCGCCAACGACGACCACGATGCCCCCTTTGTACGCGTCATCCGTAAACAGCGAGGACCACACATCGTAAAGTCGCCCGACAGCGATCGGGTGTTCGCCCTCGATCCACGGATACGAGCCGGTAAAATTACTTGGAACCCCGTGCCCGACCAACCCTTTGGTCTCTCTGGTCGCGGTCTGAGCGATGTACGAAATGTCCACGGCCCCAAGTCCGGAGAATATGTTGGGGAACTGCTGTGTCTCACCCAATATCGTGTAGACATCGTCGATGAAATTCAGGTAGATAATCGCTTCCCGGACCTTCTTCCGGCGACGGAGCTTCTCGATGATCTCCGGGGCGACCTTCATGTTGATGATCTCTTGGCCGTTGATGTTGGTGTACATCATGTCGAGACCTTCGACAGACGCGTACCCGCGCTGAACACCGACAACGCTCAGCTCGTATTGCTGCTGCTGAGCAGCCCGGAACCGGTTCAGCTCCCCAAGAAACGTGTTCACGATCGCGTAGGCGAGGGGTGATCCCCGATCCACGCCGTCAATCCGGACGACCGTGGGCTGCTTGATAGTCTGGGGGTAAAGGGCGGTGCCCTTCTGGGTCGGAAGACTAGACATGCCGTGTCGGCCAGAGAGGCACGAACTCCAACGTGTCGAGATCGAAGTCTTCCCCGCGACCGATCAGTTCGAACGCGAAGTACCTCGCCCGTAGTCCCTTCCCTGTCTTGACCTTGGTGGTGCGTCCACTGACCGTATTGACCCCGTAGTCGTAGGTCCGCCCGTCGCCGGCGATCAGTCGGAGGATGTACTCGCCCTCCCCGCGCATGGCGATGTAGGCGCCGGCGATGCCAGCCAGCTTGGTACTGTTGAACTGCAGCATCCCGGACCGGATCACGGAGACGATATCATCGCCATCGTCGTCGTCCCCATTTAACTCGTAGAGCCCGTCAGACGACGCAGCGAGGTACTTCGACCCGATCTTGGCAAAGCTGTTGAAGTTGAAGTTGGTGTACTCGGTCGTCGCGTTGGTCTGGGTATTCGTCGCCCATGCCGTGACGCCGCCATCCGGCGCGACGAACGCCGCTGAAATCTCGAATGCCTCCGAAAGTTCCGGCCGCAGTATCGCGCCGATCGCCTGCGTCATAGTGACGTCGATGTCCTCGTCGAGATCGACCCGAAGCACCAGTTGAGGCGTCAACGTACCGGTGATGCCGACACCTTCCGAAACAGCTCTCCCGGTGAGGTAGAGTTGCCCCAGCGTGGAACCCATTCCGATGGTCTCGGTCAACTCGCCACCGAAGAAGTTGCTCAGGCCGTCCGACAGCAGCAGACTTTCCAGCAGAGCGAACCCGTACTTCGCGGCCGGACCGACGGTCTCGACGATCCCCAGACGCTCCAGCACGAGCAGAGCACTTACGGCGGTGACGGCTGGCGCGAAGCCGATCCCTTGCGTGATGGTCGCCGGGAACGCTGTCGACAGAAGGTCCGTCAGCCGCGCCGCCTCCACCGTCGAGACGCCATAAGTGCCGTTAGGCAAGGCCGCATCCTGCTGACGAATAACCTCCCTGACGACGGCGCCCGGAAGCCACGTCCGAGCAGCGACCGGCGCGAGACCAACTCCCGCCGCAAGCGTAAGCCCGAACGCAGGATGCATCGCCTCTCCATGGGCGATCATGTCGGCAAGTGTTGCGCCGGCGACCCAGCCGGGCGGGACAGTTTCGGAAATACCGAGATCGTCGAAAATCCCGGGACGAAGAACCCCCAGATCATCCGACTTGTACGTGTAGACCCCGGTAGTGAGGCCGGTCACGATCGCCGCTGAGGACACGTTGGTGTCCAGCGTCTCGTTACCTACAGCATAGGCCAGCTTGATAGTGTTCCCCCCGGAGAACGACCCGGCTACCGGCGCGAACACTATCTCGATGTACCCGGAGCGAAGGCGGTAGGCGACCCGGACGGCGTTGACCGTGCCGGCCGTATCCTTGCGATGTGTCCAGATGATGATCGCTTCTTCGGCAGTCTGCCGCATCTTGAAGTCGGCGGTGATGTGGTAGTCGACCTCGGTGTTCACCGCCCCAAGCGCAAGGAACGGTTTCTCTGTCGGCGCCATAGTATACCGGAATATATTGCTGAGGCCGAAACTGGCCGCAAATGAGGCTGTAAGCACAGGTGGTGGAGCGTCGAAAAGCATTAGAGGCCCGCCCTGTGCGAACAGCACGTAACGCGCGGTGCCACCATCGACCGGAGAGAAGTCCAGCTCGAAGAAATCGGTCTGGTTGTACGTGGTGCTCATCACGTAGTCGGTGCCAGAGCCTCCAACACCGATCGCCGCCGCCCACGTCTCGTAGGCATCGTCGGCGTCCGCGTATGTCGCCGCACCGTCCTCCACGAAATTGGTGTAGGCGACCCGCGACGACTGCGGCTCGGTGAAGTCAGTCATTCATCGCTCCAGACTTAGACGGAGCTGGCACCGAAAGTGTAGGTGATGAGCAGCTGATCGTCGTCCTCGACGGCCTTGGCGCTGGAGAACCGGGCCGCAGAAATCAGCGTGCCGGTAGTCGCGCTTTTGGCCGAAGCCGACACGAGAAAGGCGCCGTAGACCGTCTTGGTGGCGTTTATGGTGAACGTCGCCCGGCTGGCCGCATTGGTGATCGACTGGCTTGAGGCCGCAGCTTCGACGTACGCCTGCCGAGTGCTCTCGTCATAGGCCGTACATTCGGTCGCCGCCGAGGTGATGGTCGCCGCCGTCACGGTCGCGACCGGCGTGTAATTGCCCTCGAACAGCCCAATATACCACGTGGTGATCTGAGCCGTAGCGTGGAACATGATGTCGAGGATCGCGTTGAGACCCTCGTTCACGACGAGGTTTTTGTCCTCCCACTCGTCGATCAGCTTCCCGTCACGGAAATGCTGGCCGCCCCAGACGCCGCGAACGCCGATGATCCCCTGCTGCTCGGGCATAAGGACACCGCCAGCGCTTTCATGGTAGTTGGTCTGCATCTTCACGCTCCTCTGAAACGGACGATCTCAGCGTCCAAGTAGTCGCCAATCCGAGCATTGGAAACCGGAGAGCCTCCGCTGTCCAGCACACTCACGTACTGGTTGACGCCGTCTTGTCGACGAAACATCGCCGCCGCTCGAACCGCATCCGGGAAAATCACCCGCGTCTGCGTCAAATTGTAGCATACGCCCCCATTCATGCCAACGCAAAGCCCTGCTTCGGTCATGAACATCACGGCGGCCTTAGCCTCCTGAACCGCACCGGCAGGCGTGCCAAGATTGATCAGTTCGCCCGGAACCGCCACGGCCGATCCAGCGATGGCGCCGACGTCCAGTATTGGCATCCGCTTGGGCGGGAACTGCCCGGCCTGCAAGAAATAGACGGCCGTCTCGGTGCCAATGAAAATTCCGTCGTCGACCGCCGCCATGAAGGTATTGTCGGCCTCGAACTGGAGGAAATTCTTCGTCCGATCAACGACCCCGTAAAGGTATGGCTCGGTCGCCCACACCAGCCGGCGCGACGCCGCCCAGATACGGCCGTTCAGATAGGCCAGAGAGGTCGCTTTAGGCGGGTCTCCGAGGAGCTTTCCCTTGACCGGCGCCAAGGTAGCTGTCGGGCTCACAACCGGCGAATACCACAGCCCGTCCGGCCCGATCGCTCCCCACGGAGAAACACTCATCCCGGAGAGGATGCCATTGATGTCCTCTGACGAAAAGTACGTCTGCTCCCCCACAGTGACGTACGCGATCGGTTTAGGCCCGGCTCCAGACACGATCGGCGTGAACGTGTAATCCGTCGAGACGTGTCCGAGCACACCGTCCTTGACTGCGTACATCCCCCCCGGGATGGTGCAGGCACTGTGGAAATCCCCGTCCAGAACCTTGGTGCGTCCACGACGCCGACGCGGCTGCCCGACGTCATCCAGATCAATGTTCTGAGCCCGGACCAGATCAGCCGGCCCAAGACGCTCCTCTCCGACGGTGTTCTTGACCCCATCGAACTTGGAGAACGAGAGCGTCTCCGGGCGTTGGTCCCGAGGGTCTCGGCGGAACATCGGCATCAGGGGGAACCCCTCGACATCAGGGCCTTTCGGGCGGCGTTATACTGCTCGACGCATCGCCGCAGATGTCCCCGGTCCCGCTCCATTTGGGCAGCGACGACTGCAAGAATTGCCGCATCATCAGCGTACAGCTCCCCTCCGGAGCAAGTTCCGGGACGTCCATCGGCGGCAACTGCGGAGGCGGCGGGATGTCCGCCTGCCCCGCCGGGCCGTGCGTTACGGTCCCGCCGCAACTGGTCAAGAGCAAGATTGAGATCAGCAGTGAGACGTGCTTCACGAGCTTTACCTTTCGCTTCAATCGCCTCGGCGTCGGCGCGGAGCTGGTCCTCCGTGGCACGGTATTCCGCGCCCTTCTTCGCGAGCTTGTCTGCCCACGCGCGCTTGTCGTCGTTCCAATCGGACTGGACCTTGGCTTCTCCGGCCGCGAACCGTCGATCACCGTACGCATCGACCTGCCACCAGACGACGCCGATCAGCACCGCCACGGCAACTACTACCCCGATGAG